>WUUC01127725.1_pt1 | contig 10395 bp, 9 predicted proteins | sample 6278441 | NCBI WGS metagenome assembly WUUC01 (sample SAMN13675441, study PRJNA597444) | soil metagenome | isolation source: soil | place: USA: Washington | collected 2017-10 | reverse complement strand
CGCGCCTCAGACACTTCGCCGATAGCAACGAAGTGAATCTGATCTGCACGACTGGCGGAACCGGGTTCGCCCCGCGAGACAATACGCCGGAAGCGACCAGAGATGTCATAGAGAAAGAGGCCCCGGGACTCGCAGAACTCATGCGCCTTCGCAGTCTCGATTCAACCCCCCTGGCGCCGCTTTCGCGCGCCGTGTGCGGCATTCGCGGACGGACTCTCATCATCAATTTGCCCGGCAGTCTTCGCGGCTCTGTCGAAAACTTCACAGCCATTCGCAGCAACATTCCGCATGCCATCGGGTTGCTCTCCGACCAATCTCCGAAATGTGCGATGTAGTCGCTTGTCCTTTGTCCCTTGTCTCTGGTCAACTATTAGGCACGCATTTCTTCTGCAAAATTTTTTGCCAACTGAAAAGAACGATGAAAGGCAAGGGACTAAGGACAAGGAACCAAGGACTAAGGACAAGGGGCTAAAAATGACGAATGACATTCTGGTAAGAGCAACCGCCGCAGATGATCAGGTTCGCTGTATCGCTGCGATAACCACGCATCTTGTAGGCGAGGCGTGTCGTCGCCACCGCACCTTTCCTACGGCTTCCGTGGCGCTTGGCCGGGCGCTGACGGGCGCTTTGATCTTAGGCGCGTCGTTTAAGGATCTGGAACGCATCACCGTGCGTTTCGATTGTGAGGGACCGATTGGTCACATCATCGCGCAGGCAGACGCGCACGGGAACACGCGCGGCTATGTTACCAATCCCGAAGCCGATACAACCGTCATGAATGCGCTCGGCAAATTTGATGTACGCGCCATCGTCGTCGGCGGCACTCTCCATGTTCAACGCGAAGTGGGCCTCGAAATCGGCTTGTCGAAGGAACCGTACAGCGGCTCTGTGCCGATTGTTTCCGGCGAAATCGGCGACGATTTCGCTTACTATCTGGCGCAGTCCGAGCAGATCAATTCCGCCGTGGGGTTGGGCGTGTTGATGAAGATAGACGCGCCGGGCGAGTTGCATCAAGCCGTAACGTCGGCGTCTCCTGAATTCGCGCTTGACCGGTTGCGGGTCGCCGCGGCAGGCGGCTTTTTAATTCAAATGATGCCAAACACCAGCGACGAAGTGATTGCCCATCTTGAGCAGAGATTGCAGGTCGTCCCCAATCCCACGGAGATGGTAAAGGCAGGTATGTCGGCCACGGAAATGCTAAGGACCGCTGTCGGTGAGTTGGGTTTGACTGTGCTTGATGAAAGAGAGCCACATTTCCAATGTAAATGTTCGGCGGAACGAGCGCGAAAAATCATCGCTTCCATCGGGCGCGCAGAGATCGAAGATATGTTAGAGAAAGACAACGGCGCGGAGCTAATCTGTCACTACTGCAACGAAGCCTACAAAATCAGCGGTGACGAATTGCGCGCCATGATGCTCGAATAAATGGAAAAAGGGACTGCCGAAACAGTCCCCTTGCCAATGAATCTTGATACCTTCGATTAACGATTTACGACGGTGAATTTGGTTTCCGGCGTAACGACCTTTTGCGAAACCAGATCGGTGATCTTGATCTTCACCTTGTAGTCGCCGGGTTGTGAGAGTTTGTCGGCAACCGGTATGGAGCGCATCACGGTCAACTGCTGCCCCTTCATATCGATCTTGCCAAAATTGCTCTTGCCATCTTCGACGATGTGCAGAATTTCCTGATCGCCTTTCATCACCGAATACTCGACTTTGAGGGCGGGCTGCAAGGTAGCTTGATCCATCTGCGCGTCATAAACCTGCAAAAACATGGCTACGTTCTGCCCCGGTTTATAGATACCGCTGACGAAGGGCTTCACTTTATAGCGCCCGATGACGAAGACATTGCCTTGCAGCAGGGTCTTGCTATCAATCGGTTCAATCGAAGCGGCAAGCACGATGGTGCTGGTGGCAAGTTGATTCTCCTGATAGCGCGGCACTTCAAAGGAATGGTGCAAAACACCTGTCTTACCGCTTGTCGTGTCGCGGGCAACCACGTCAATTTTGTAACGCCCCGGCGGCAACACCACATTTTTTTGATAGACGGAGCGTTGCGCCTGTCCGACTTGCAAATTATCTTCTGAATATCTGCCGGTAGAAATGTTGTCCTCAAACTGACCGGCGCGACGCCCGGAAAGCCCTGTAATCTTCGCATAGATATTTGCGGAAGCCGAATAGACTCCGCCTATATTTTTGAAGGAGAAGTCGGTGTGGTCGAATTGAACCGTGAACGAAGTCGCTACGCTTTCATTGCTGATCCGCCAGAAATCGGTTCGCACGCTGAACGGCAGAATATCTGTGGCGATTTCAGGCAAATCGGCCCGGCTCTGCAGGTCCGGATATTTGATAGTCGGCGCTCTCTGCAAGTCAGCTAACAGTTGCAGGCGCTCAAAAGGCTGGTCTTTGGCACGTCCGCCAAATAATTGACCGCGACTGTTCTGATCGCCATACTGTCCGGAGATGCGGTCTCCTTTGGTAGACATTCCCAACTGTTCGGAAAGCGTCAGTCCGGCGTTGGGGGTGTATAGCAAAGCGTCTTTTTCATTCGGGCTGCGAGCAATGCGGTATTCGCCGGAACCGGATGGGTCAACGAATTCGATTTCGATGTCGGAACCGATTCCTTCAATATAGCGGTACCACCAGATTTCAAACGGGTAGGTCGTCGTCGAGCCTCCGCCTTCATACGAGGGCCTCTCGTAGGCGCCGCCCGACGGGTGCGATTCGATCTGACTGGGCTTGCCGAACATCACGTAGATGCGGCCTCTGTCGGTGCGCCAGCCGGGAATGCCGGAAGCGAACTTTTCATTGGCATATTGAATACGCTCGAAGTATTCCTCTTTATATTCGTTTTCGGGCGTATCCGGATCAGGATCGCGGCGCAGCCAGAACTGCTCGATGAACTGATCGCGTTCTTCGTCGGTCTTGAGGGCCTTGAAGGCTTTGCGCTCATCATTGGTGATGATGTAGTTGACATCTTCATCCAGCCACTTCTTATAAACGCTTTTCAGTTCTTCTTTCTGCTTCCTTTCCTGGTCTTTGCGCTTATTGTCCTGCGCCAGAATGGTGGGAAGACTGCCTGCGAGTACAGCGAACATCAGGGTCAGGCAAAAGATTTTTTTGAAGAGACGAACATCACCCTTCATATTTGAAAACTCCTTTCGCTTTACAAGCCAATCTACGGTGAACCCGTAGACTGCGTGAGCGTTGGTAAAATAGAGAATAAGTTTACGTTGACTTAATTCAAGCGGTCAATCTTAGAACGTCATTTGCGCCGCAGCCTTGCGCGTAAAATTCCCCGCCTTATTCTTCGGTCTTGCGGTCTTTATGGAAGATCCAGGCGATGCCGACGCTCAAAATGTAGAGCAACATCATCGGCGCGGCGAAGACCAGCAGATTCGGCACATCCGTAGTCGGCGACAAAATCGCCGCAATAATAAAGATCACAATCAGGGCGATGCGCCACACCTTCAATAAGAGCTTATAGGTGACCAGCCCCATGCGCGCCAGAAAGAAGACAATAGCTGGAATTTCAAAGACGACGCCGAGTCCAAGCATGATAGTCATGATTAAACTGAGATACTCATCAATAGTGATAAGTGGCTGGATATTTCCCTGTGTAGCAACGCTCAGCAGAAAATCAGCGGCGCGCGGAAATGCGATGTAATAGGCAAACGCACAACCGCCAATAAAACAGATCGTAGCCATAATGATGAGCGGCGCGGCGTATTTCTTCTCATGAGGATAGAGACCGGGCGCGATAAATCCCCAGGCCTGAATGAGTATAAAAGGCACGGCAAAAAATATCGCCGCAAAGAAAGCGACCATAATATAAAGATTGAACGCGCCTTGGACGGTTCCTGTAACCAACTGGTTATCTTTGCCTAAATAGGTACTCTTGGCATCATAAAGCTCTGGCGGGATGACAAAACCCTCTTTCACAACCGTGTTTGCATTAACCAGCCATAATTTTGCCAGAGCCAATTCTGCAACGCCGTTGGCATTATGCTGCACCTTGACGAGCAGCGTAGTGCCTTGCGCAACCAGGACACCGCCGATATTAAAATCTTTCGGTAGATTGAAAAATAATTCCGTACCCTCAGGAACTTCTGCGAGAGGCTGTAAGGTAATATCTGGGAAGCTCTGTGCCGTCCTGAGCTTGGCGTTAATCATCGCCTGACGAACAGGGACCTGAAGGAAGTCGTAGATTTTATCTGAAAAAATCCAGCTGAGCACAAAGGCGATGAAGACAAATCCGGCAATTCGCATCAAGCGTTTGCGAAGCTCATCAAGATGGTCTAAAAAAGACATACTTGATTCTTCTTCCGGTTCTATTTTTTCATCTTTATCTTCCAAGAGTTTGTCGTAGGTAGTCATATTTTCAGGATTCAGGAGTTAGGAGTTAGGAGTTAGGATTCGTTCAACTTGATAAATTAAATCCTAAATCCTGAATCCAAAATCCTGAAAGATTACATCCAGTCGCGTTTGGTTTGTCTCGGCACGGCTTGACTCTCTTGTGTTATGGCTGGAGCAGTGTCGGCGGTCTCCGCTTCGGCAGTAGTTTCGGCAGTGGTTTCCGAACCGTGCAAATTAAAATCTTCATTCCAATAGTTCGGCTGGTCTTCAGCGGGCGGCGGTGAAGGTTCACTGGATTCTTCCAGCGCTTGGGAGTAGTCGGATTCGTGAATCGTGCTTGAGGCGGGCGCTTCAATTCTGCGCTTTTCTATTTCTACTTCTTCCTCCCAGGTGCGTTTGAAGTCTTCGCTGGCTTTACGGAATTGCGCCAGACTTTGTCCCAAAGTCTTTCCCAGTTCAGGCAATTTGCGTGGGCCGAAAATAATCAGCGCAACCACCAGAATCATTAGTATTTCAGGCCATCCTAAATTTCCCATACTGTCCTCTCTTTACTGAAACCATTATCGGGAGAATAAATTGCTTAAAAATTTTGACATTGGCAACGAAATGAATAGTAGGTTAGCTACTCCATCAAGTCAACCATACGAATTTTGAAGCCTGTGACGGTAAACTTGATTATAGCGTTTTAGTCGCCAATGAAAAAACAAAACCTGCCTCAGGCAGTCTCCTGCCTCTGGAAAGATCCAGCCTGTTTGCCGGTCTCCTATTTCAATCATCGGCCATCGGATTGCGGTAGCATGTCTCGGACAATCCTTATCAGTTCATCGAAGTCAAATGGTTTGCCCATCGTTCGATCTGCCCCTGCGCTCATCGCGTCTCCCCTGGCGTCGCCGTGGGCGGTTATCATCAAGACGGGAGTGGCGCTGCAAGCAGACAGTTTACGAAGGGCTTTAACCATCTCGATCCCATCAAGGCGCGGCATCATCACATCGCAAATGATGAGGTCCGGGCAATCCGCTTGTAGGTGCTCAAGTCCTTCGCTACCATCCTTGGCGGTAAGCGTTGTATAGCCTTCCATTTTCAGCATCATCACGATCAAATCACGATGGTCAGGGTTGTCTTCGACGACCAGTATTTTAAAAGACATAAGGATAACTCCAGCAGGATGAAAGCTCTGAGTTAAAAGAAAAAGAGTATATCGCGCTTTTTCATAACCGGCAATGAGGGCAGTAACTCCGCAAAGCGGACGATTTTTATCCGGTAGCCATAGGGCGCGCAAAAGCGAGCCCTATGGCGCAAGAGTTTTGTGTTGTGTGATGAATTTTACCTGCTGATCATTTCACCAGGGTAGAGATAATTTTGACGATATAAAAAGAGACAGCGGCAAGCAAAGCGGATAAAGGAATCGTCAATACCCAGGCCCAGATTACCGTTTTTGCCACCCCCCAACGAACCGCAGAGAGTCGTTTGGTTGCGCCGACGCCGGCAATCGCGCCGGTTATCGTGTGTGTCGTGCTAACGGGTATGCCGCCGTAGGTTGACATGGCGATGGCAACTGCCCCTGCGGTTTCCGCCGCGAACCCGCCGACAGGTTTCAGCTTGGTGATACGCGAGCCCATGGTGTGGACGATTCGCCACCCGCCTGACAGGGTGCCCAGGCCGATTGCCGCATGGCAGATCAAAACAACCCAAAGCGGCACTTTCGTCGTTGCGTTGGGATTAATATTTGAGTAGACCAGCACAGCAGCAATGATGCCCATAGTCTTTTGCGCGTCGTTGCCGCCATGGCCCAGGCTGAAAAGCGCCGCCGAAAGCAGCTGCAACCGGCGAAACAGTTTATCCACACGGTCAGGGGTCTTCTTGCGAAAAATCCACATGATCGCCATCATAAAAATCAATCCGAGCAGCATGCCTGCCAGCGGTGAAATGATGATGAACGAGAGGGTTTTAATCCATCCGGAAGCGACAAAGAGACCCGCAAAGCCGTTGTGTGCGGCGACGGCAGCGCCCGCCAGCCCGCCGATAAGCGCGTGCGAAGAACTGGAAGGCAGACCGTAATACCAGGTGATGAGATTCCAGATGATTGCCCCTAGTACACCCGAAAAGATAGTCCACAAACGCCACTCTTCGCCGATCAATTGCAGGTTGAGCATGCCTTTGCCGATGGTCGAAGCAACCTCGGTTCCGAATACGACAAAGGCAATAAAGTTGAAGAATGCTGCCCACACAACAGCCGCGCCAGGTGAAAGTACGCGGGTTGAGACAACCGTAGCGATAGAATTCGCTGCATCATGAAACCCGTTCACGTAATCAAAGATCAGTGCAACTATGATGATGACTACGACAAACGCCATTAGCGCCGTCATGCATGAACCTCCTCAAAACGGAAATCGGTGGCCCCTGGCCGGATGATAATGCCCTTGTAAAATTCTAATGATCTGACTGTGTGCTTTGCGATTACCGATTACTGACTGCCGACTACTTGTTTTTCACAATTACAGCTTCCAATTCATCCGCTACATCTTTGCAACGGTCAACACAGGCTTCCATCTCTTCGTAAATGGACATCCATTTGATGACGGCGATCGGGTCCTTCTCTTCCCGAAACAGTCTGCGCAGTCCGTCACTATAAAGCACATCGGCGCGCCTCTCAAGCTCTTTAATATTGAGTAAATGCTGCTCCATGCCCTGGTGTTTTTCCAATAGTCTGAAAGACTCAGCCACTTCACCCGCCGCCTTGCTCAAAATTTCCGCCATCTCCGCTACGTCGGGTTTCGACGATGTGATGTCATAAACCTCAAATCGTCGCGCCAATGCGTTGATCAGGTCAATTACATCGTCAAGCTCTTTGACCAGTAAAAAGATGTCTTCGCGGTCAAGCGGCGTGATGAAACTTGAATTGAGCTTTTGCGTGATATCTGCGGCAATATCATCGCAAGCCACTTCGACAGCCTTAATCTGCTCGGCGTATTGTACGCGGTTGCCGTAATCCTGAAATAGCTTCACAAAAATATCGCTGCCCTCTTTGACTTTTACTGACATATTGTGGAGCAGCGTAAAATACTTTTCGTCTTTTGGAATTAAGCCAAACATAGTGTCCCCTTTTCTGAACCCGAATCCGTCACCCGTAATGCAAGCTGGGATTCTAAGTCCCACTCCTAAGCCAGTCAACTTTGGCTATGGTAAATCGTTAATAAATCTTCTTTCGATCCATCTAAAATCTGCAGTTGAGAGAGCCAACCCGGTTCTCTGCGCCATTACAATACCCCATTTCAAGTTGAGAAACTACCTGCGTTGCCGATGCAGCGCCTGATCAACAACCTCAAGCATAGCGGTAGTATTCATCGTACCGCCCAAAAATTCATTTACCTTTGCTACATTCGCGGCAGGATTTTCCAGCACATCGTTGTAGGTGATGTATAAGCAATCCATATTTGGCTGTCTTTCGATAAAGGCTTCGACATCTTTCAAATGTTTGTTGAACATCTCTGCCATCTTCTCATCGGGGACCGCATTGGTCGGCTGGCTTCTGCGAATCAACATCTGTTTTTGCGAATCGAGAATCTCTGCCATCTTCCTCCGCATAAATATGATTTTATATCGTTGACCGGAAGGCAACGCCTTTAAAAGCATCGAAATTACCTTAATTACGTTGCCTTTGCAATCCCCGACCCAGGTGTTGTCTTTATCGAGTTGCTTGACCTTTTCCAGTTCATAATAGCCTTTCGGATTATCTTCGTCGGCGGTTCTGATATTATCCGTCACCGGTCGAATGCCACCCGCGTCGAGCATCTTCATCATCATAGAGGTTCCCGAGCGTGGCAGACCTGAAACTACAATGATTGCGTCCTGATTATCTGTCATGATTTGTCCTTAATATCGCTTCTTTATGCCTGCCGCATGCGTGATTCATACTCTTGAATCTTGTCTTCGTTTTGCAACGTCAAGCCTATATCGTCCAACCCTTTCAATAAACAATCACGCCTGAATTCATCAATCTCAAAGTGATAATGCAAACCTGCCTCATCCGACACCGTTTGATTTTCCAGGTCAACCGTCAGCCGATAATTTTCACTCATCGTCACCTGTTGGAAGAGGCTCTCGACCTCGTCTTCCGTGAGGCGTACCGGAAGCAGACCGTTTTTGAAACAGTTGTTGTAAAAAATATCCGCAAAAGATGGCGCGATGATGGCTCGAAAGCCATAGTCCTGCAAAGCCCAGGGCGCGTGTTCGCGCGACGAGCCGCAGCCGAAATTGGTTCGCCCGACCAGGATACTCGCGCCTTGAAAGCGCGGCTGGTTCAACTCGAAGCCTTCCTTGAGCGAGCCGTCTTCATCGAATCGCCAATCGAAAAACAGGAACTGCCCGAAGCCTGTTCTTTCAATGCGCTTCAAGAATTGCTTGGGAATAATCTGGTCTGTGTCGACGTGCACGCGGTCAAGCGTCGCCACGATTCCCGTGTGTTTTGTAAATGGAGTCATATTTTTCTCTGAACCGCGAAGATGCCAGGAACGCAAAGATTTGTTAAAGCTATTTGGATTTTGCGTTTTTGTGTCTTTGCGGCTTTCTTACCAGTCTCGAATATCCACGAATCGCCCTTCAATGGCCGCCGCCGCCGCCATCGCGGGGCTTACCAGGTGCGTGCGTCCGCCGCGTCCCTGCCGCCCTTCGAAATTGCGATTTGAGGTGGAAGCGCATCTTTCGCCGGGACTCAAAATGTCAGGGTTCATGCCCAAGCACATACTGCAACCCGATTCGCGCCAATCAAATCCCGCGTCCTTGAAAATCCGGTCCAGGCCTTCGCGCTCGGCCTGCGCTTTAATCTGTTGCGACCCCGGCACCACCATGGCCTGCACAGATTCAGCGACGCGCCTGCCTTTGATGATTGCAGCGGCGGCACGCAAATCTTCTATGCGCGAATTGGTGCAGGAGCCAATAAATACACGGTCAATCTTAATCCACACAATCGGCATCCCGGCCTCCAGCCCCATATACTCCAGGGCCCGTGTCGCTGCCTTGCGCGCATTCTCATCGGCAAGTGAGCGAAGTTCCGGCACAATACCCGTAACATCCGTAACCATACCCGGACTTGTCCCCCAACTCACTTGCGGCGCAAGTCCGGACACCTCCAGATCAAGCTCTTTATCAAAGGCCGCTCCTTCATCTGTCGCCAGAGTCCGCCAATCGGCAACCGCTTCGTCGAAATTTTGCGGCGCGAATTTACGCCCTTTCAGGTAGGCAAAAGTAACTTCATCCGGGGCAATCATTCCAGCCCGCGCCCCCGCTTCGATAGACATATTGCAAACCGTCATGCGTTCTTCCATCGAAAGACTGCGAATCGCTTCTCCGGCGTATTCGATGACGTGACCCGTCGCTCCATCCGTGCCAATCGTGCGAATAATATAAAGCACCAGATCTTTCGCGCTCACGCCAGGCGCGAGTTTGCCCTGCACGTTGATGCGAAAAGTTTTCGGCTTCTCCTGGGTTAAACATTGCGTAGCGAGAACGTGTTCGACTTCGCTCGTGCCGATGCCGAAGGCCAGGGCTCCGAATGCGCCATGGGTGGCCGTGTGGCTGTCGCCGCAAACGATGGTCATACCGGGTCGCGTGATGCCCAGTTCGGGGCCGATGACATGGACAATCCCTTGATAGGGGCTGTCAAGGCCGTAGAGCTCTACGCCGAACTCGCGGCAGTTGTCTTCCAGGGTGGAGATCTGCGCTTTGGCGATGGGGTCAAGAATCGGCAGTGACCTGTCGGTTGTCGGGATGTTATGGTCAACCGTCGCATAGGTCAAATCGGTGCGCCGCACTTTGCGATTCGTCAGGCGCAGGCCCTCGAAGGCTTGCGGCGAAGTCACTTCATGAACGAGGTGGCAGTCAATGTAAAGTAGCGCCGGCTTGCCTTCCTCCTGAAGAACAATGTGCTTGTCCCAGATTTTCTCAAATAGTGTCTTTGGCATAATGTTCAGCAATCGGGAGTAGGAGAAGATGTCAGATGTTGGTATTCTTTTTCTGACATCCAGCATCTGACATCTGACA
>WUUC01181686.1_pt1 | contig 10397 bp, 7 predicted proteins | sample 6278441 | NCBI WGS metagenome assembly WUUC01 (sample SAMN13675441, study PRJNA597444) | soil metagenome | isolation source: soil | place: USA: Washington | collected 2017-10 | reverse complement strand
TGCCGAGCGTCTGGATGGCCTGGGCGGTTTCCGCGTCGCATGGTCCGGTCCGACGGACAGGACCATGCGGCGCGACAACTACGACAAGGATTGGGACGAGGACGAACGACTACGACAAGGATCGGGACCACGACGGACGACCGCGACGAGGACGAACGACCATGACAAGGATCGGGACCAGGACGGACGACCGCGACGAGGATGGACGACCACGACAAGGGTCGGGAGGACGGACGGCCACAACAACGATCACGGGACCAAGACGGGCGCCGAGGACAAGCGAAACCTGTGCCCGGCGGAAGTCACATCGGATCTGCGGCGTCCCGGACAAATCGGCGCAACTTCGGCTGGGCGGCGCTACGTCGGATCTCTCGCGCCGAAGATGGCCGTGCCCACCCTCACCCGCGTGGCCCCCTCCTCGATGGCGATCTCGAGGTCGTCGCTCATGCCCATCGACAGCTCGGTCAGCCCATGCACTTCCGCCAGCTCGCGCAGCTGGCGATAGCTTTTGCGCGCGCCCTCCGCATCGGCGGCCCGGGGGATCGTCATCAGCCCGCTGAGCTCGAGGCCCGGCAGCACGCGCACCGCGGCCACCAGCTGGCCGAGCTGGACCGGGTCGACGCCACTCTTCTGCGGCTCTCCGGACACGTTGACCTGGACCATGACTTCGCAGCGCTGGCCGAGCCCCGCGACGCGCTCATGCAGCGCGCGCGCCGTGTCCGCGCTGGCCAGGGTCTCGATGGCACACCCGCGCGGCGCAAGCAGCTTGAGTTTGTTGCGCTGCAGCCCGCCGATGAAGCGAAAGCGCAGCTCCTTCAAGTCGCGCAGCGCGTCCGCTTTATCGGCCAGCTCCTGGGCGTAGTTCTCGCCGAATTCGCGTTGGCCGAGCTGATACGCCGCACGCATGGCCTCGACGGCCTGGAACTTCGAGACCGCGAGCAGCTTGACCGATCGCGGATCCCGCTGCGCGCGCTCGCACGCCCGCGCGATGCGCTCGCGCACGGCGGCCAAGTTCGCGCGCAGCGCGTTGGCCGGGAGCACGCTCATGGCCAGGTCGCGAGCACGCCCGTGCTTTCGAGCAGCTCGATGGTCTCGGCCGCGGGCAGCCCCACCACGTTGGTATAGGAGCCATGGATCTCGGACACCAGCGCCTGGCCAAGGTCCTGGATGCCGTAGCTGCCCGCCTTGTCCATGCCTTCGCCACTGGCGGCGTAGCGCAGCAAGGTGGCGTCGCTGAAGTCACGAAACCGGACGCGCGTGGTGACGGTAATCACGCGCGCTTCGGCCTCCGGCCACAAGAGCAGCGCCACGGCCGTGTGCACTGCGTGCTCGCGTCCGCGCAGCAGACGCAGCATCCGCTCGCTGTCGGCGAGATCGCTCGGCTTGCCCAGCAGCTCGTGATCCACGACCACGGTCGTGTCGGCCCCCAGCACCGCCAGCGGACCTTCGAGCGTGCTCGCCACGGCGCGCGCCTTGCTCTCCGCCAAACGCGCCACGTACAGCTCGGGGTGCTCACCAAGCTGGTGCGTCTCGTCCAAGTCCGCCTGGCTGATCCGGAAGTCGAGCCCCAGGCGCGTGAGAATTTCCCGCCGGCGCGGCGAGCCCGACGCCAGAACCAGGCTTCTCACGCGTGTCCCTCACCCAGGTTGCGCCGCACGCGCCGTACGTAGGAGTGCGAGACCTGAATCGGGTCCAGCGCCAGGCACTTGGCCATCTCCGCCACGAAGCCGCGTACGTACACGAGCGCGGGCAGCGCACCGAAGTCGTCGTCCTCGAGTGCCTCCAGATACTGCAGGCTGATCTTGGTGCGCTTGGCGATCTGCTTGAGGTCGAAGCCGCGCGCCTCGCGAAAGGCGCGCAGCAACGCACCATCGAACTCGGTGTCCGGCGTGATGTCCGGCGCCGGCGGCAGCTCGCGATCGCGCGCGTCGTCGGCCGCCTCTTCGGCCACCTGCGACACCTCCGCCGGGAACACGGACAGCTCGTAAGGTCTGCGCCGCGCGCGATCGAGCAGCACGTCGAAGGCCTCTTCGCTGCGCGCGCGGATCGACGCCAGCTCGCTGTCGGTGAACAGGCCGTAGCAACACAGCGCGCGCTCCGCGTACACGTCCCGCACGCGCCGGTAGGCGCGGCGGATCTCCTCGTCGGTGGCGCCGCGATCGACTTCCAGCAGATCGTGGTGCGTGCCGGGCGGCACGGAGCGCTGCATGCGCGCCGGCGACTTGCCCGAGTCGAGCGCGACCATTCGGCGCGCCAGCTTTTCGATGTTCTTGCTGGCCTTGGTGCCGGGATTTTTGACCAGCAGCGGCTGGCGCTCCCTGACGCAGGCCCACACCGTATCGTCGTAGTCCACGTAGCCGAGGTAATCGAGCTGCACGCCCAGCCGCTGCCAGGCAGCGCTGCGCATGCTCTCGCCCAGCTCCAGATCGGCGCGCACGCGCGCCTGGTTCACCACGAAATGAAGCGGCTCCGCCAGCAGCGCACGCCGCGCCTCGACTGCGAGCGGATGCTCGTCTGCTTCGAGTGCCTCTGCCAGCTCGCGCGGCACGGGCAAGCCGCCCAGCTCGTCCGCCAGACCGCTCAGCTCGCTCTGGCGCTCCGGGCTGCTGGCGAACCGGAGCAGGCGCCGCAGGTACAGCGCGCGCACGAAGCGGTACGTGCCCTCCACTGCCGCCGGCTCGGGCACCGTCACGTACAGCGACATGTCGGCCGACAAGAACGCGTCCATCAGCTCGGGCTCGATGCCCGCGCCCAGATCGAGCACCACGTAGTCGCAGTCCAGCGCGGGCAAGGCGTCGAAGAGCTCCCGGCGCGTGCGCGGGCGCGACTGCCCCGCATTGCCCTCGGCCACGCCGCCGTTGAGATAGGACAGGCCGGGCACGCTGGTGGCCTCGATGGTGAGCGGGGGCAAGAGGGGCTGAAACGCCACCTGGCTGGGCAAGACGGGCGGTACGCCGATCAAGGTATGCAGATGCGCACCGGAGCGATCGGCGTCGACGATCAGCGTGCTGCGGCCCAAGGTCGAGAGATAGATGCCCAGATTCACGGTCAGGACGGTCTTGCCCGCACCGCCCTTGGAGCCGGAGACGGCCACCACGCGCTTGGGTCGCTGACCGGTGCGCTTGAGCTCCGTGCCCCGAAACGCAGGCCCGCTGAGCTTCGCTGCGTCGGCTTTGGTTGCGACGTCCGCAGCGGGTCCGGGTTCTTGAGCATCGGTCACGGCGGCGGTCTACCAACCCTCTCTCGGCCACGCAACTGCGTCGCCGGCGCGACTACGTGCGCCACGTAGCCTCGTACACGTCCACACCATCACCCAGCGCACTCGACTTGGCCAAGCGCACAGCCACGGCCGAGCCGCCGTGCAGCTTCAGGCCGGTCTCCAGCGCTCCCAGCATGGCCACCGACAGCACGAGCTTGGGCGCAGCCTGCCCGCCCACCTCGAGCCGCCCGTAGCCGCGGCCTACCTTGAGCACGCGCGCGATGCCCGACGCGAAGTACTTGCTGAACAGTGCGGGTGCATTCGAAAAGAACAGCTCCGGCGTGAGCGTGCGCAGGCTCTCTTCGGACTCGCTCGCAAAATGGTGCTCGCGGGCGAAGTGGCGCCCGGCGCTGGCGGCCTGGGCGTTGTCGCCCGTACCGAGCTCCTTGTCGAAGCGCTCGAGCGCGGACGCAAGCGCCTCGCTGGAGCACCACGTAGCGTCGCCGAAGCGACCGAACAGCTCCCGGCGCAGCGGCTCGCGCAGGCGGCTCAGCAGCTCCTTCACCTTCTGCGCGCCGTAGGTCTGTTCGAAGTAGTCGAGCAGGCCTCGCGCCAACTCCGCCCGCACGTGGCCCCGCACGTCCACCGCCGCGCCATGACCGGCTGCAGCCCCCGCCTGGCGCGCGGCCAGCTCGCGCAGATCCACCGTGAAGGTATCGGTCGGCTCGGGGTCTTCGGCCTTGGCGGGCCGGCCGCCAAACGGCAGCAGCGCAGTGAGAAAATCCCCAGCCGTTTGGAAGCGATCCACCGGATACAGCGCCAGCGCGCGGCGCAGGACGGCCTCGAGCGCCTCCGGTACGTCCCTGCGAAACGCGCGCATGGGCGTCAGTTCGCCTGCCAGAATGCGTTCGCACAGGTCGGGTAGATTGGAGCCCGCGTAGGGTCGGTTGCCGGTGAGCAGCTCGAACAGCATCACACCCACGGCGTAGATGTCCACGCGCGGGTCGCGGCCCTTGGCGCCCCGGATCTGCTCCGGGCTGGCGTAGAAGGGCGTGGCCATCGTGAAGCCAGTGGGGGTCAGGTCGATGCGCCGCTCGCGCTCCGCGGCGGACTCCACGAACGTACTGATGCCGAAGTCGAAGACCTTCACGAAGTCGGGTTCGCCGGCACGCGGCGTGAGCAGAATGTTCTCCGGCTTCAGGTCACGGTGCACGACGCCGCACTGATGGGTGGCCGCGAGCGCTTCGAGCACCTGGCCGAGGATCCGGCAGGCGCGCTCCACCTCGATGGGTCCCTCTTCGCTCAGAAGCTTCTTGAGGTTGCGCCCGCGCACGTACTCCATGACGATGAAAGGTGCGCCCGTGGGCTCTTGGCCCATGTCGAGCACCTCCACGATGTTGCGGTGTCCGATCGAGACCGTGATGCGCGCTTCACGCTGAAAGCGCTGCACGACGATGCCGTCGTCGGCGAGGTTGCGGTGCAACAGCTTGAGCGCCACGGTCCTGCCGATGGCGGTGTTCTCGGCCTTGAACACCGTCCCCATGCCGCCGTGCCCGACGGCCCGCAACAGGCGGTACTTGCCCCCAATCAGCGTGCCCAGGAGCTCGCTCGAGTAGGGAATGCTGCGTTTTTTTGGGGGGACCGTCCCCGGTGGGCCTGCACTCATCCGCGCACGCCAGGATAACCGCGGAGCGACCCACGCGTCAGCACGCAACCTTGGATAAACGCGGCCGATACCCGAGACATGCCCCGAGCCTCCCGTCCCCTCCTCGCATTGACCTTGACTCTCGGCTGGTGTGGTTGCTTTCGCGGCCTCGACGCCATCCGCGGAGAGGCTGCTACTCGCCCCTCCATCCAGCTGGAGATTCGCGATCTCCATGCGGCGGTGTGGCAAGCCGAACAGGCCCCGCGCTGGCCTACATTTGTGCTCCAGTTCGCCGATGGCCCGCCGGAGCAGGTGGATCATCACTTATTTCTGCTGCGCGGCTCGGCCAGCGACGAGATCGCTGCAGACCTGGGCTCCGCCCAGCTGCGCGCCGCCACCGAGGCCAAGCGCGTGCCCCTGACGCGCGAAGCAGTCGCAGGCGCACTGTGGGTGCGGCCCACGCACCCGCTCGAGCCCGGCGCGGCTTACACATTGGTGTGGGCGGAGGCGGGCGAGAGCCAGCGCTTCCCGTTGCTGGTGTCGCAGAGCCCGGCGGCGGGGGCGCGCCTCGCGCACAGCCTGCCGGCGGCGCAGGAGCGGCAGGTGCCGCCCAACCTGGCGCACGCGCTGCTGCGCTTCGACGGCTACGTTCTGGGTGACCTGCCGCGCTGTGTGAGCTTGCTCGACGCGGCGGACGAGGCAGTGCCCATTGCGCTGCGCCGTATGGACTGCGCCGAGCTGGGCCTTGCGGCCGGTGACTGCGTGTACGTCACACCAGAATCGGAGCTCGCGCCGGCTGCGCGCTACAGGCTCTTGCTGCAGGCAGGCCTCGAAGACGCCACCGGGGCCCCGCTCGCGGCGCAAGAAGTCGCCTTCGACACCGCCAGCGAGGGCGACACGCGCGCGCCGGTGTGGCTCGGGCTCGATTGCGCGCGCGACGAGCTGGCGCAGGGGCCCGCCTGCACGCTCGTCGGCGACAGCAGCGTGGCGATCCGCGCGCGCGCGGATGAAAACGGCGTGCTGTCGCTGGCCATCGGCGCCGAACTCCGCGCCAGCCTGGGCAGCTCCGGCGACCACGCGCTCGAGGCGCCGCTCGAGCGGCCGCTGGCCGCGCTGCTACAGTTGCGCGATCTGGCGGGGAACACCGCGCAGCTGCCGCTCGAGCTCGCCCCTGCGCGCGACCTCCCCAAAGTCTCCATCGACGAAGTGCGCGTCGACCCCCTGGGTCCAGAACCCTCGCAGGAGTACGTCGAATTGCTAAACTTCGGCGAAACTTCCATGTCGATCGCGGGCTTCAGCTTGAGTGACGATGCTTTTGCAGCCGGCCGGCGCATCCAGGGCCCGCTGACGCTTGCCGCGGGCGAGCGAATCTTGCTCGTGCCTGCGGACTTCGATGCCGGCGACGCCCACGACGATGTGCCCGCCGCGGGCGTGCGGCTGGCCCGTCTCGCGGGCGCCCTGCCTCTGCGCAATGATGGAAGCGCCCTCTTTCTCCGGGATGCTGGCGGACGGCGCGTCTCGGCGTCACCCGCCATCGCGCCGGAGCAAGCCGGCCAATGCATCGCACGGACGAGCGCCGACGCGCGCAGCGGCAAGAGCGCCGCCTTCGCGCTCGACCCGGACGGCCGCTGCACGCCCGGCTACGCGACCCAGCGCCCTTTCGCCGGTCGGCCGCCGCAGCCCACACCATGAGCCTGTTTCCTCCCGAGCGCCGCGAGGAGACCGTCCAGGGGGTGGTGGACTCGGTCGTCTTTCAGAGCACGGACGGCTTCTTCTCCGTGGTGCGCCTGCTGCGCGAACCCGACGGCGGCGAGCTGATCGCGATCGGCGACCTGGGCAACGTGAACAGCGGCGAGACCTTGCGCCTGCGCGGTCGTTTCACCCAGCACGCGCAGCACGGCCGGCGCTTTCAGGTGACCAGCTTCACACCGGTGCTGCCCACCTCGCGAGACGGTATCGCCCGCTATCTGGGCTCCGGCCTCGTGCCCGGCATCGGCAAGGGCATCGCCGAGAAGTTGGTGCAGCAGTTCGGCGAGCGCGCGCTCGACGTCATCGCCACGCAATCGGCCAAGCTGCGCGAAGTGCCCGGTATCGGACGCAACCGGGCGCAAGCCATCGCCAGCGCCGTGCGCGAGCGCCGCGACGAGACCGAGCTGATGGCTTACCTGCACAGCCTCGGTCTCGGGCCCGCGCTGGCGCGCCGGATCCGCAAGCGCTACGGCGAGCGCGCGGTGCACGTGATCCGCGACGATCCGTACCTGGTGGCCGAGCAGGTGCCGGGCGTCGGCTTCAAGACCGCCGATGGCATCGGACGCGCATCCGGCATGGCGCTCGACGATCCGCGGCGCGCGGCGGGCGCCGTGCTGCACCTGCTCGGGGTGCACGCGGACGATGGCCACGTGTTTGCCACACGCGAACATCTGATCACGGCCGCCGAGAACCTCTCGGTGCCGGCGGAGCGCAGCGAAGAGGCCATCGAGACCCTGGCGGGCAGAGGCCTCTTGGTGCGCGAGGCCGAGGCGGTCTACGCCGCCCCCCTGTACCGCGCCGAAGTCGATGTGGCGCGGCGGGTGCGCGCGCGCAGCTTGACGCCGCCCGGCAAGCCGGCGCACATCCCCGAGCACGCGCTCGAAGGCCTGTCCGAGGCGCAGGCGGAGGCCGTGCGGGCCAGCTTCGGCGGGCGCCTGCTGATCCTCACCGGGGGTCCCGGGACCGGCAAGACCACCACGGTGCGCGGCATCGTGCGCGCCCACCACGCCGCAGGCCACACCGTCGTGCTGTGCGCACCCACCGGGCGCGCTGCCAAGCGCTTGAGCGATGCCGCCGGTGCCGAGGCCAAGACCATCCATCGGCTGCTCGAGTGGAACCCCGCCACCGCGCGTTTCCAGCGCGACGCTGACAACCCCATCGAAGCCGACCTGGTGCTCGTCGATGAGACCTCCATGCTGAACTTGCAGCTCGGCGAGCGCTTGCTGCAGGCCGTGCCCAACCATGTGCCGCTGGTGCTGGTGGGCGACGTCGACCAGCTGCCGCCGGTAGGTCCCGGACAGGTGCTGCGCGCCATCATCGAGAGCGGCATCGCCCCCGTGGTACGGCTGCAAACCGTGTTTCGACAAGCCCAGGAGAGCCACATCGTGCGCGGCGCGCACGCCATTCTGCACGGCGAGCTACCGGCGCCCAGCCCCGCGCACACGCGCGGCAGCGGCGAGCTGTTCGTGATCAAGGCGCGCGAACCGACGGTCGCGCTGGAGCGGTTGCGCGAGATGTTGCGGCGGCTGCCGACTGCCTACGGGTTCGACCCCAAGCGCGACGTCATGATGCTGTCGCCGATGCGGCGCGGCCCGCTCGGGACGGAGAAGCTCAACGAGTTTCTGCAGCACGAGCTCAACCCGAACCCCGAAGCCAATCCGCGCCCGCTGCTGCTGCGGCCGGGCGACCGCGTGATGCAGCTGGTCAACGACTACGAGAAGGAGACGTTCAACGGCGACTTGGGGGAAGTGCGCACGGTGGCGGGCGGAATCACCTACGTGAGCATGGAGGGTCGCGAGGTGCGCTACAAACACGACGAGCTGGGCGACCTGGCGCTCGCCTACGCGTCGACGGTGCACAAGGTGCAGGGCAGCGAGTTTCAGGCGGTCATCATCGTGCTGCACGCCTCGCACCACGTGTTGCTCTCGCGCGCCCTACTCTACACGGCCGTCACACGCGGCAAGCGGTTGGTGGTGATCCTGGGCGACGACCGCGCGCTCGCACGTGCCGTGCGCAACGCGCACAGCTACGCGTGTCAGAGCAAGCTGAGCGAGCGCCTGCGCGCGCCGCACGACTGACCGTCGACCCACGAGGCGCGCAAGGTCCGACCACCCGGCGGAACACCTGCCCTGCCACCGGTTGCGCCAGGCGCAGCGCTAGGGGGCTACCGGACATCACAAGCCCGCCGACCCCCTCCGGGGCCCTCGGAGTATCTCGACCGACCCGTCGACGGGATTTCACTTACCCGAGTGCCCTGCACCAGGCCCGTCGACGGCCCGCCGTCGCGCTTTAATTACCCCGAGTGACCCGTCGACGGGACTCCACTTATTCGAGTGCCCTGCACCGAGCCCGTCGACGGGCTGCCCTGGCGCTTTAATTACCCCGAGTGACCCATCGACGGGCCCGCGATGGTCGCCGCCGTCGAGCGCGTGCCCGTCGACCCCTCACGAGCGCGTTATGCACGGACGCGCAGAACCCCCCTCGATCGCGCCCCACAGCACTCGAAAGAAGAACAGTCCGCAACTTTGGGCCGAGGATGCGCGCAAGAAGGAGATCTCATGCACGTTCCCCATATTACCGAGCGCGCAGCACTGGTGCGTGATGCGCAAGGGAGGAGACGCTCACATGACTGAACCGTCTGCTGTGAAATCGTCTGCAGAATCCCCGCGCTACCGCGAGGCTTTCAATCGCCTGAAAGAGGAGTTCCGCGCGATCCCTGCGGACCAACTGCTTACCTTGAATATCGAGCCGCTGGTCGCGCTGACGACGCTGCTCACATCGCTGCCGGCGATCAAGGGCCTCCAGGTACTCATGCAAATCGCCCGTTGAAGTCTCGTTGGTCCTTTTCTGACAGGCTTGCCACAGTCCCCTCCCGGGTGAATCCGAGCGCGCCGCGCGAGCGGTCACATGTCACTGGTCAGGGACTTCGCGCGAAGCGCGAGAGCTCGGCGGCGTTGCGAATGAAGCTGTCATAACGCAGGTCGTCCTCGAGGTGGATCTTCATCCACGCGATCGTCCATTGCGCGTGAAGTTGCTGCTCCATCGCCGAGCCCGCGCTGCTAGCGGCCTGGTTGCCGAACCCCATGAACTCGGCATAGGCCTTGGGAGTGGAGCTCGGAATTTGCTGATAGAACGGCCACGCCATGTCGTTCGGTGGGGCCACTAGATCGATCTCGCCGGCCAGGACCAAGGTCGGCGCCACGACGCGCGAGAAAGTGGAGGACTCCCACGGCTCCCAGGCCACGCCCGCCTGGTACTGAGCCCCCGCCCGATCCAGCACGATCAAGACGGCACCGCCTCCCATTTGGTGGCCGAGCAGTCCAGCGCGATTCAGCGCGAGTTTGCCCTGGAGTGGGCTGCCGCTGCGGCTGTGTTCGGCCTTGAGCATGGCGATGCCTGCTTCGAGGTCGTCGGCGCGCTCGAACGTGAGGTCCAGAAGGCCGGTTGCTGACAGAATGGCGAGCGCAAACCCGTGCGATGCCATGGCGGGGCCCCACCATGCGAAGTCTTCCTTGAAGTTGTTGAAACCTGGCACCAGCGCCAGCAGCGGGAACGGCGCGGGCGCATCGATTGGATAGTAGATCACCGACGAGTCGAAGACGACGTTGCTCGGTCCAGCGTAGCTGGCCGTACTGTAAGGGCCGGCGAGCGCGACATCGACCGGTTGGTCGGTGCGTGGAAAGCCGACGCCTGTCAACGTGCAGTCCGGCCCGCAGCCATCTCCGGTCACCTCATTGCCGTCGTCGCACTGCTCGCCTCCGTCACGTATGCCGTCTCCGCAGACGGAAGCGGACTCTGACCGAC
>WUUC01152404.1_pt1 | contig 10397 bp, 10 predicted proteins | sample 6278441 | NCBI WGS metagenome assembly WUUC01 (sample SAMN13675441, study PRJNA597444) | soil metagenome | isolation source: soil | place: USA: Washington | collected 2017-10 | reverse complement strand
CGGCTGGCACCTGCTCGCAGGCGACGAGAGCGCGCTGCCCGCCATCGCCGCCGCCCTCGAGAACCTGCCGACCGGTGCCCGCGCCCACGCCCTGGTCGAGGTGGCCGGTCCCGACGACGAGCAGAAGATCGTGCCGTCGGCCGAGGCCACCGTCACCTGGCTCCACCGGCGGGGTGCCCCCGTGGGCGCCGCGCTCGTCGACGCGGTCACCGCGCTGGAGTTCCCGCCCGGCTCCGTGCAGGCCTTCGTCCACGGTGAGGCCGGGCTCGTCAAGGAGCTCCGCCGCCACCTCCTCGTCGAACGCGCCCTGCCCCGCGACCGCGTGTCCATCTCCGGCTACTGGCGCCTCGGCCACGACGAGGACCGCTGGCAGGCCACCAAACGCGACTGGAACCGCCAGGTCGAGGAGGAGCAGGACCGCGGGTAGCGGCTTCTCGGCGCTTTCCGGTTGCCCCGCGAACGGATGGGGTACAGCACCACCATGCGCGACGATGAGTGGACACGGGACAAGGCCGAGTTCGTCGCGCGTCCGGCGGACGCGCCCCATCCCCGGGGCGACGTCGAGAACAGCCCGCTGGCGCGGCAGTTCGCCCAGCTGGCGAGACTGCTGCTGGACGCGGACAACGCGGCGGAGGTGCTGACCCACACGGTCAGCGCGGTCTTCGCGGTGGTGCCGGCCGCGGACCTGGTCAGCGTGACGCTCCGCTCGGCCGACGGGAAGCTGCACACCCCGGTGGAGAGCGACCCGGTCGCCACGGAGCTCGACGAGCTGCAGTACAACTTCGAGGAGGGGCCCTGCCACGACGCGGCGCGCAAGGAGGGGCTCGCCTACACCTACAGCGGTGACCTCGCCTCCGACGCGAAGTGGCCGCAGTTCGGCCCGAAGGCCGCCAAGTACGGCTACCTGTCGGTGCTGTCGACGGCACTGCTGCCCGAGGTCACACCGCCCCGCCTGTCCGGCGCGCTCAACATCTACTCCCGCGACAGCGGCAGGCTCGGCGACGAGGCCGCCCGCGACCGGGCCCTGCTGCTCGCGACACACGCGTCGCTGGCACTCGCCAACACCGAGGCCGTGCGGATGGCCGAACTGCGCCAGGCCCAACTGCGCCAGGCGGTGGACAGCCGCGACGTCATCGGCCAGGCTAAGGGCATCCTCATGCAGCGCCGGGGGATCAGCGCCGACGCGGCGTTCGACCTGCTGCGCCAGACCTCCCAGGACCTCAACGTCAAACTCGCGGATCTCGCCCGCACCCTCGCCACCCGTCACACCGAGCTGGACCTGCCCGGCCAGTGACGCGGGCACGACCCGCTCACCGTTGATCAGCACGGGCGGTGCCACTGGCGTAGCGTGGGCTGAGCGGTCAGGCCGACGGCCGCGCACCCTGCCGGGCCGCCAGGTGGCCGGCGTGGTCGCGGTCCTGTCCTTCAGCAGCGAGGGGCAGCATTCCGGCTACCGCCTGACGGCGACAGTTCCCGCCACCGGACCCGTACTCCACAGAGCGAGAAGAGGTCTTCCCATGGCGACTCGTGAAGACTGGGCGGCGGACAAGGCGGCCTTCGCCGTCAGCCACGGCACGCGCACCACGGGCCCGCTGGCGCGACAGTTCGCCGAGCTGACCCAGCGACTGCTGAACGCCGGGAACGTGGCCGACGTGCTGGCCCAGGTCGTCGCGGCCACACACGGGATCGTGCCCGGCGCGGACATGGTGTCGGTCACCCTCCGGTCTCCCGACGGAGCCCTCGGGACGCGGATGGAGACCGACGAGGTCGCCGTCGAGCTCGACCGCCTGCAGTACGAGAACGACGAGGGCCCGTGCCTCGACGTCATCCGCGCACCGGGTTCGGCGGTGATCCGCAGCGACGACGTGGCGACCGAACCGGTCTGGCCGCGGTTCGGTCCCGCGGCGGCCCGGCGCGGCGTGCACGCGGTGCTGGCCGTCGCACTGCTGCCCGCCGCCCGGCCACCCCTGTACTCCGGCGCGCTCAACATCTACTCCCGCTCCCCCGGCGGCCTCGACGCCCCCGCGTACGAGGCCGCGCTGCTGCTCGCGACCCACGCCTCGCTCGCCCTGGCCAGGACCACCGGGTTCACACTGGCCGAGCTGAGGGCCGCGCAGCTGCACCGGGCGATCGACAGCCGGGACGTGATCGGCCAGGCCAAGGGCATCCTCATGCAGCGGCACGGCATCGACGCGGACGGCGCCTTCGAGCTGCTGCGCCGGGCCGCGCAGGACCTCAACGTCAAGCTGTCCGAGATCGCGAGGACGCTGACCTCCGGGCGCGTCGCGCTGGACGAGGGACCCGAAGGCACCGCCTGGTCGGGGAACCGGGGCGAGGGAACCCGGAGCCGTCGCGTCTCCGGGCACCGGAACCGGCCGTGATGCCGGACGGGCGGTCCGGCGCCTGACAGGAGGCGATCACCCGGCAGCTCCTCACGCGGGGGCGCAGCGGGCCGCGCTGAGCGAGGGCGTGGGGATCCTGCGGGGGTGGCACCCCTGCGGTCGGCGGAAGCGCGTGCGGACCTCGCCGAGCACGGGCGGGGGGGACAGAAGCGGGTGGGACAGGACACCGAGGCCAGGCGGCTGCTCGCGGTCGTGGACGCCGCGGCCGAACCGGACGCCGGGTGGGACTGAGCCGTCCCGGTCAGCGGTCGGCGGCGGCGCTCTCCCCGGCCACGACGTCCGGTGACAGCGAGCCGTCGGTGATCCCGCGGGCGATGTCCCGCAACGACCGGCCGGCCGCCCGGGCGTGGGCGGTGAGCCGGGCACGTGCCTCGTCCGGCGTCAGCCTCAGCGCGCCGGCGAGCATGCCGACCGCCTGACTGACGCGGACGCGGTCGTTGAAGGTGGTGAGGGTCTGCTCGGCGAGGCGCTCGGCCCGGCGCTCGTCCCGTTCCTGGGTGAGGCCGAGGACCGCGAGGTCGGCCAGGGCCTGACCGAGCCGCCGCTCGCGCGACGAGAGTTCGGTCGGGCGGGTGTAGAGCACGTTCACCCCGCCGGTGGCCCTGGTGTCCAGCCGCATCGGGAACGCGTGCAGCGCCCGGAAACCGGCCTCCCGCGCGGGCGGGGTGAACCGCGGCCAGCGGTCCTCCGCCGCCAGGTCAGTGCTCGCGACCTCGCTGTTGCCGGTGATGCACTCCAGGCACGGCCCGTCCTCGGACTGGGCCTGGAGGAGCTCGACGAACCGGGCGCGTTCGTCGGTCGCCGCGGCGACCGAGACGCCGCCGCGCGGATCGCTGACCAGGACGCCCGAGGCGTCCGCGGACAGGACGACGAGACACGCGTCCGCCACCGCCCGGAGGACGGTCAGGGCGTCGTGGCGGGCAGCCAGCCGGGCCGTGATCGCCGCGAAGGCGTCGCTGACATGGTCCGGCACGGTGGTCACCGCCAAAGCATACGGCCGCCCGCGCGTACCGCACGGCTGGGCGACCGGCGCTCTCAGTCGCGGAACGCGTCGGCGCCCAGCTGCCGCGTGAGCACCGCACGCGCCACGTCGAGCAGGGAGACGTTGTGGCTGAACGCGTGGGCCCGCAGCCGCAGGAACGCGTCCTCGATGCTGATCCGCAGCTCGGCGGCGAGCATGCCGGTGGCCACGTTCACGTCGTCGTAGTGTCCCGGCGCGTCCTCCCTGGCCCACGGCGCCACCTCGGCGGCACCGTCACCGGTGTCCACCAGGAGTGCGGTGGTGGCCAGGTCGGCGAGCACCGCCACGTCGGCCAGCTCCTCCGCCGACAACACCCCGGGCCGCCGCCGGTAGAGGCTGAGCGTGCCGAGCCGGATGGCGCCCTCCTGCAGGGGGAACGCGAACACGGCGGCCACTCCGTTGGTGGCGACGTCGGCGAAACCGGGCCACCGGGCCCCGTCTGCGGTGAGGTCCGACACCAGCACCGGGCCGCCGGTCTCGTAGGCGTCGACCCCCGGCCCCTCGCCCACCGTGTACTGCAGCTCCTCGAGCTCGCGGGCCCACTCGCCGGTGGCCGCCGCCAGCTCCTCGGTCCGGTTGACCGAACGCACGACGATGGCGGCGCCGTCCACGTCGACCTCCTCGACCACGACCTGGCACACCACGCCGGCCCAGCCGGAGAAGGTCCGCTGCCCCGCCCGGTCGGCGACGAGCCGCCACAGCCGGTCGAGGCGCCGATGGTCCGCCACCCTGCAACCTCCCCGTCCGACCGACAACACCACCACCGGTGACGTCGCCCGGGGTGTCCATCATCGCGTATGGGGGTGGGGAGTGCGCGACCGTGCCCGTCACCCGCCCGGGATGTCGGGCAGGTCCAGCTCGTCGCGCCGCGCGGTGACCGTCATCGCGAGCTCGCGCAGTTTGACGTTCATGTCCTGCGAGGTGCTGCGCAGCAGCTCGAACGCCTGCTCGGCGGTGATCCCCCGGCGGGCCATCAGGATCCCCTTGGCCTGCCCGATCACGTCCCGGCTGTCGACGGCCCGGCGCAGCTGCTCGTTCTCCAGCTCCCCGCGCGTCACCGCCCGGGTGGTGGCCAGGGCCAGCGACGCGTGGCTCGCGAGGAGCAGCAGCACGTCCCGGTGCTGCCGGGCGAGGCCGCCGGACCTGCGGGAGTAGACGTTGAGCGCACCGGACACGGTGGGGCTCGTCGCGTCCGGGAGCAGCGCGGTCGACACCAGGGAGCGGAACCCCAGCGCCGCCGCGGCCGGGCCGAACCGCGGCCACCGCGTGTCCACCGCGAGGTCGTCGCTGGCGGCCATGGCGGGCCCGGTGGGCCGTGCCGCCTCGACGCACGCGCCTTCCCGGTAGCGGTACTGCAACTGGTCCAGCTCGGTGGCCACCGGATCGGTCTCCACCGGCGTGTGAAAGGCGCCGTCCGAACTACGCAACGTCACACTCACGAGGTCCGCGCCGGGCACCAGGTCCCGGGCGGCGAAGACCACCCGTTCGAGTACTCCCGCCACGGACCCGGAAGCCAGCAGCGCCCGGGTGAGCACCACGAACTGCTGGACCAGTTCCCCTGTTCCGAACATGGCGTCGTCCCCAGCCACCGCCGCGGGCTCGCGCCGCTCAGCCTCGCCCAATCCCCACTCCTGGCCTACGAGTCCACCGTGGCGCGCGGAACGGGCAGGCCTCGAGGAGATCGGACCACCGTCGTCCCGCACACGGCGAGTCCGGCGCTCATTTCTCGACGCACGGAACCGTTACGCGCTCAACTCTAGACCAGCCGCCGGACCGCGGCCGCCGACCGGCGCGCCCTACCGCTGGTCCTTGCGGATCGGGTGGTCGGCGGGGACCTCCACGACCACGATCCGCAGCCCGTCCGGGTCGCTGATCCACATCTCCAGCAGTCCCCACGGCTCCTCCTCCGGCTCGCGCACGACCGGCACGCCCCGCGCCTCGAGCTCGCGGGCCGTGGCCGCGAGGTCGCGGACCTGCAGCCACAGCACGAGGTCGGGGCCCGGACCCGCCTCTCCCCGGCCGGACAGCTCGAGGAATCCGTTGCCCAGGAAGAACACCGTGCCACCCGGGAACTCGCGGTACACGCCGAGCCCGAGCGCGTCCCGGTAGAAGGCCGTCGACCGCTCGGGGTCACGCGGCCGGAGGATGACGCGACTGCTGAGGAACTCCATGCCGAGCAGCATTCCGTACGGGGCCGGTCCCCCGCAGGCGTTCTCACCCGCCCCGGGGTTGCCCGGTCCCGTGCCGCCGTCCCGTCACACCTGCTGTTTGACGTGGTCGTAGACGAGCTGGAGGGTGTCCGACCCGGCGACCGCGGTCAGCATGGTGAGGACCAGCCGGGTTACCCTCGGCGCGAACACCATCCCGGCGGTGAACCCGCTCGCGAGCCACACCGCCAGGCAGAACGGGCAGGTGAGCAGTTCGCCGACGGCGTGGCGCATCCCGTCGCCCCGCACCGACTCGTTGACCTCGCCCTCGCCGGTCGGCTCCTCGTACCGCGTGAACGGCGCCCGCAGCGGGCTCGTCACCGCGTCCTTGGTCAGCAGCCTGCTGGCCTTGTGGGTGCCCACGCTCAACAGCGCGATGTCGGTGACGCTGAACCGGTCGGGCAGCCGCGTCCCCCGGGCGCGGGCCACGACGGCCAGCGACCCGAAGGCGGCCGTGTACGTGCTCAGCACGCGTACGTACCCGCCGAGGGGCCGGTCGTTGCCGTGCGCGTAGGCCTGCTGCACCCGGCCCGCGACGCGCCGGAGCGGAGATCGTTTCAGCACTGTCCTCACCCTGTTCTCATCCCCACCGGCGTGTGTGGTCAGCGGACACGCCGGTCGCGGTGTGTCCGCGGCACCCGTGTACCCACTTCCACGGTCCTGACCCCACCGCCCGCCGCTACCGATCCGGGTGACAGCCGTTCGGGTGTCAGTGCTCCGCGCCGGTGCGCCCGCTACCTCCGCGCGGGCATCGGCACGCGCGCCAGTTCCTCGGCCACGACGAGCCTGCCGCCGAAGATCGCGGCCGCCTCGTCGTGGAAGCGCCGGGTCTCCGGGTAGCGGGCCGAGAAGTGGGTCAGCACGAGGCAGCGCACCCCGCACTCCTCGGCGACCCTGGCCGCCTGCCCGGCGGTGAGGTGCCCGTAGTCGGCGGCGAGCCCGGCGTCCTGGTCGAGGAAGGTCGACTCGATGACCAGCATGTCGGCGCGGTCGGCCAGCTCGTACACCCCGTCGCACAGCCGGGTGTCCATGACGAACGAGAACCGCTGCCCCGGCCGCGGCGCGCTCACCTCCGCCAGGTCCACCCGCCTGCCGTCGTGCACCAGTTCGCCGTCGTGCCGCAGCCTGCCGACGGCGGGACCGCTGATCCCCAGGCGTGCCAGCGCCTCCGGCAGCATCCGCCTGCCGTCCGGCTCCACCAGCCGGTAGCCGAACGCGTCGATGCGGTGGTCGAGCGCGCGGGCCTCGAGCGTGCCGAACGACCCCGTGGCGATCACCCCGTCCCCCGCGACCGGCACCTCCTCGAGCTCGGCCACCTCGTGGAACGCGGTCGCGTACCGCAGGCGGTGGAAGTACTCCGCGCCGGAGCCGGGGTAGTGGGCGCGCACCACGTGCGGCACCCGTTCCAGCGACAGCCGCTGCACGATCCCCGACACCCCGAGGCAGTGGTCGCCGTGGAAGTGGGTGACGCAGATCCGGTCGATGTCGTGCCCGCTGAGCCCGGCCAGCAGCATCTGCCGCTGCGTGCCCTCGCCGGGGTCGAACAGGAACCCGGTGCCGTCCCACCGGAGCAGGTAACCGTTGGTGTTGCGCTGCCGGGTGGGCGCCTGGCTGGCGGTCCCGAGCACGACGAGCTCACGGGTGGACACCAGCCCAGCCTAGAGATCACCCCCTGGTACGGGGCTGGACGAGCGGTGGTGGTGACGCGGAACCGCCGGTGCCGCGGCCGGCTGCCCGCCGGTCTCAGCCACAGGTGACGGTGGCGTCGGCCCAGTCCGCGTGGTCGTACCTCGGTCCGTCCACTGTGGGCAGTACGGCCAGGTGGACGTACTGCAGCCCGGTGACGTTCGCGGTGACGCGGCGTGCCGCGTCGGTCCCGCGCACCACGCCGCTGCTCGCGAGCAGGGAGCCGCCGCCCCAGACCTCGAGCGACACGCTGCCCTCGTTGCCGCTCTCGTCGTCGACGCCCGTCCACGCCTGGAAGCCGGTGCAGCGGCCGCCGAGGTAGTACCGCACCTCGCTGCGCGCGTGGACGCCGAGGCCGCGGGCGTAGGTGGTGCCGTTGATCGTCAGGACCCGGCCGTCGCCCGCGGCCCGTTCGCCGTTGCTGCGGTCGCGCTCGACCGGTCCCCACGCGCTGGCGGACATGCTGGCGGGCAGCGCGGAGACCTGCGTGGTGCCCGCGGGCGGCGCGGTGAAGGTGCCCGCCCGGCTGACCCGGTAGACGACCGTGGCGTGGGCCGGCACGGACGCGCTGATGGCCCCCGAGCTGGTGGTGACCGCCTTGGACCACAGGTTGCGCAGCTGGTAGGAGGTGGCGTTGCCGAGCCCGGCGGCGGCGGCCGTCGTGCCGATGGTGGCGGTGGCGCCGGTCTCGTTGAACAGGGCGACCGCGACGTCGCCGTTGTCCAGCGGCTTGGTGAGCACGTGGAGGCCGCCGGCGTTGCTGATCTCGGTGGCCTGGACGCCGAGGCCGTCCTGGTCGAGCGCGATCACGTCGCGGTTGGTCAGGATGTCGTAGGTGGACTGGCCCACGGTCCGCAGGTCGGAGCCGATCAGCAGCGGCGCGTTCATCATCGCCCAGAGGCTGAAGTGGCTGCGGTACTCGGTGTCGGTCATGCCGCCGTTGCCGACCTCGAGCATGTCGGGGTCGTTCCAGCCGCCGCGCTGCGCGTGGACCGCGAGGCCGACGTTGGCCTTGAAGATGCCGAGCATGCTGCCCCAGTTGTCGGAGATGTCCCCGGTGGTGCGCCAGCTGTTGCCGACGGGCTGGGCCCAGTCCCACGGCGCGTTCGCGCCCCACTCGCAGATGGAGAACACGATCGGCCTGCCGGTGGCGCGCAGGGCGTCGCGCATCCGGGTGTACCGCTCCTGGGCGCTCTGCCCCAGGTGGTCGCCGCAGTTGTCGTACTTGAGGTAGTCCACGCCCCACGACGCGAAGAGGTTCGCGTCCTGCTGCTCGTGGCCGATGGCACCGGGGAAGCCGAGCGAGTTGCAGGTCTTGAGGCCGGCGCTGGTGTAGATGCCGAACTTCAGGCCCTTGCCGTGCACGTAGTCCGCGACCGCCTTGATGCCGTTGGGGAACCGCACCGGGTCCGGCACCAGGTTCCCGGCGCCGTCGCGGTTCGGCAGCGCCCAGCAGTCGTCGAGGTTGACGTAGGTGTAGCCGGCGTCCTTGAGCCCCTTGGAGACGAACAGGTCGGCGATGCCCCTGATCATCTGCTCGTTGAACTCGGCGCGGCAGTGGGTGGCGTTCCAGTTGTTGAAGCCCATGGCCGGTGTCTGGGAGAGCCCGTTCTCGATGGCCGCGGCCCGCGGGGCCGCCGGTCCGGCCGCGGGCCCGACCACGGTCACCAGTGCCAGCAACAGGACGACCACAGCGCCCACCACGGTTCGACGCGTCATGGCGAAGTCCCCGATCCCTAGGGTGTGCCGAACGGCGACAATCAGAAATCCACGAACATCGTCGAACTCGAACACCCGGGACGTCAAGACTTGGCAAAGCAACGTGAGAATTTGTCAGACGCCAACATCATCTGTGCGAACGGGGCGCCCGGGTCACGGCACCACCAGCACGGGCCAGTGGGCGGCGCGGATGAGCTTCGTCGCGACCGAGCCCGCGATGCGGTGGCCCGCCTTGGTGGACGCGCCGACCACCACCGTGTCGACCTGGCAGCGGTCGGCCGCCTCGCGCAGTGTGGTGTACGGGTCGCCGTAGGCCTTCAGGAACGTGACCGGCACGTCGAGCTCCTCCGCGGCGGCCTTGATCTGCCCCCGCAGCTCGGCGTGCAGCTTCTCCACGGCCTCGTGCTCGACCGCCACCGCGACCGCGGGCCCGAGGACCGACAGGGCGGAGCGCGCCGCGACGAAGGCGACGATCAGCCGCCCGCCCTGCCGCCGGGCCATGCCGAACGCGAAGGCCGCCGCCCGCATGGCGGTGTCGGAGCCGTCGACGCCGACCAGGATGGCCCGCGCCGAGGGGTCCCGGCGCGGACCGAACCGTTCCACAGTGGACTCGAACGCGGTGGGACCGGCCGCGCTGCCGCTCATCGCCGGCTCCCTATCCCACGATCGGGTCGGACACCACCGGGTCGTCCTTCTCCAGGTCGATCGTCGAGCGCAGGGTGATCGGCTTCAGCAGCAGCGCCGCGATCACGCCGACCACGGCCACCGCCGCGGACAGCAGGAAGATGTGCGCCGTCGCGTCGCCGTACACGGTGTGCACGACCCGCTGCACCTCCGGCGGCAGCGCGGTCAGGTTCAGCGCGCTGACACTGCCGGTGGACGCCGAGCCGACCGGTGTGTGCAGCGCCGCGGCGAGGTCGGCGGACACCCGGTTGGCGAGGACCGCGCCCAGCACCGACACCCCGATCGTGCCGCCGAGCGACCGGAAGAACGTGACCGACGCGCTCGCCGCGCCGAGGTCGCGCAGCGGCACGCTGTTCTGCACCGCCAGCACCAGGTTCTGCATGGTCATGCCGACGCCGACGCCGGAGACCGCCATCGCGATCCCGACGAGCCACAGCGACGTGGCGTGGTCGACCATGCCGAGGCCGAGGAAGCCCAGCACCAGGATCACGGTGCCCGCGACGATGTACGGCTTGATCCGGCCGCTCTTGCTGATCATCCGGCCGGACACGGTCGAGGACACGAGTACGCCCGCCATCAGCGGGATCGTCAGCAGGCCCGCCTCGGTCGGCGAGTAGCCGCGGCCGATCTGGAAGTACTGGCCGAGGAAGACCGCGCCGCCGAACATCGCCATGCCGA
>WUUC01121918.1_pt1 | contig 10397 bp, 19 predicted proteins | sample 6278441 | NCBI WGS metagenome assembly WUUC01 (sample SAMN13675441, study PRJNA597444) | soil metagenome | isolation source: soil | place: USA: Washington | collected 2017-10 | reverse complement strand
TCGCAGGCAAGAGCCCTGCTTACTTTGCGACCCCCCTTCCCCCCCCGCCCCATCGTTGGGCGAATATGGATCGGTTTGGTGCGCTGTTTGCGCGTGACCTTGCGCGCGGTGTCCGCTCTTCATCCGTCTTCCTCAGGTGGCGTCGTGCCGCATCATGCACGCGGCGCAGGTTTTGAGGAAGCCACACCCGAGCCGCCGCCCCCATCCTCGAGCCGCGTCTTACTGTCGTGGCATGTCTTGCAGAGGCTTTGATGGTTCGAAGGATCACGGAAGAGCATCGGGTCCCCCTTGTGCGGGATCACGTGGTCGGTCACCACCGCAAGGCAAGAGACGCCCCGCCTGGCGCATCGCACGCACAACGGGTGCTCGGCGAGCCGGCGGGTCGAGTACACCCTCCATGCGTGGTCGTACAGTGCTTGGCGCTCTCGCCTCTCAGGCGTGCGTGCGTATTGTGCGGCGAGCTTGGCCCGGGTGCGCTTGCTACCTGCGGGTTGATGTACTGGCGGTCTTGTTGGCACGCGCTTGCTCCCATGAGCGCAGCATGCCTTGCGCCATCGGTTCGTTAATACCGAACACCAGCACGCCAGCGTCGCGTGCGTGCTCGCTGGTCCTGCCCTGCCAGCCCGTGTGACGCTTGAAGTATTCCGGCGTCCACTTCGTGCCGTGTGTGATCGGCCTGTTCCCCTGGTAGGGGATGCCGTGATCCTCGAGGAAGTCTTCCCATATGAGACAGTCACGCTTCACGCTGCCGACGCCTTCACGTATCGCCGCGCCGTACTTCCTTTGTCGCTCGTCCGCGCTGCCGAACCATGTCCGCATGCGTGCGTCTTCGAAGATGACAAGCATGGACTGCGCGGTGAAGACCGCCTGATCCTTCACGCGCTCCATTGCCCGGTGAATAGATAGCGACGCCACTTCCCTGAACTCGCGCGCCTGCGTGTCCCACGATGCGAAACCCGTATGCACGCCCGGATCGATGCCGATGAGTATCACGCGTTGCTCTTCCCTTCGGTGTCGATCAAGCCGGCCGCGCTTCCGGCGTTCTGGATGGCGGTACGCGTGGCAAGCGGAAGCGCCTTGTATTCCACCAGGGTGAGGTCGAAGGACCCGTCGCAATACTCCGGCAAATAGAACAATCGCACCGTGTAGACGGTTTCCTCACTCTTGGCGAACCGGCCGTACTTGTCGAGGTATGCGACCGCCAGCAGCGAATCGACGTAGGGGTTTCTCGCATTCGGACTCAGCTCTATGCACGACTGGACTTCCTCCGCGCTGAAGACGTCATCCTCGTCGAAGGCATCCATGTATCCGGTGATCGGTCCGGACTCGGCCTGCGCGGTGACTGTACCCACGGATCCGGTTGCCGCGTTGCCCGTGAGCGCAGCTCCCGCACCAGGGGTCACGCTGCCGACCGAAGCCGTAGCAGCCACACCCGACAAGGCGGTCGCCGCTGCGCTCGATACCGAGCCCACCGCACCCGATGCGCTGACGCCAGACAAGGTGACTTGACCAGGCGCGGCGGCGCTGACGCTTCCTACCTGCCCGGATGCGGATACGCCTGACAGGGTGGTCGAATGCGAAGGCGTCACGCTGCCGACGCTCGCGGTCGCCGGGTTGCCCGTGATGGGCTGCGCGTGCTCGACGCCGACCGTCCCCACGGCACCCGTGGACGAATTCCCGGTCACAGTTCGCGCGATCGCTGGCGCGAGGGTGCCTACGCTGCCTGACGCCGATACGCCCGACAGCGCGGCCACGGCATCGCCGCCGGCGCTGACGCTCCCCACCTGCCCCGATGCGGATACCCCCGACAACGCGGTCGAGCGGGCAGGGGTCACGCTGCCGACGCTCGCCGTCGCGGCGTTGCCCGTGAGCGCAGCCCCTGCCCCAGGGGTCACGCTGCCGACCGAAGCCGTTGCAGCGTTGCCCGTCAACGCGCGCGCGGTGCTCGGCGCGAGGGTTCCCACGGATGCGGTCGCCGAGACACCGGTGAGAGCTGCGGATCCGCTTTCGGTGACGCCTACGGATCCCACCTGCCCGGATGCGGCCACACCCGACAACGCGGTCGAGCGGGTAGGCGTGACACTGCCGACGCTCGCGGTAGCGGCGTTGCCGGTCAACGGCTGCGCGTGATTGACTGCAACACTGCCGACCGCGGAGGTCGCGCCGACGCCCGTGATTCCTACGGTGACGCCGCTACCGCCGCCGCTGTCCTGAATCGATATCTGCCCCAGCGCGTATGTAACCTGCTGGTTTTGAGATACCGACCCAGGGGTTTTAGTCCCCGTGGCGCCTGCGGTCGCGAGCGTGCCGTCCGCCGTATACAACACACCGGCGCCGCCGGGGTTCTTGCGCTGCGTGAAGGTTGGCGACGTGCCGGCGGGCGCCGAGGTAGTACCAAAGTTATTCCAGCTCGACCCCCAAAAAATTACGAAACTGTTGTTATTAGGGGTCGTGATCGAAGGGGCAGAGCCCCAACCACCGCCGCCTGCAATACCCGTCGTGTCGACAAAGCTGACAGCGGTCGGCGACGCCGCGCCGGCACTCGACACGGCATACATGATGCCTTCGGTATCAGCGGACCCATGTGAGGTCGCATAACTGCCCGATTCGCTCGAGGCGTTCTTTTCCCACGCGTAAACACGAACGGCATAAGGGTCCGGTTGACTGTAGTTAACCGGGAATCCGGGGATGGCTGTAAAGCCAGCAGGCGGGGTGACGGTCGGAGCACTCGACGCGCCGGCAGACAAAAGAATTACAAGGCGGTCGCCGTTGACAATGCCGGACGGCGCAGTGAACGTAGAATTACTACGCGTTGCCGCCGTTAGAATGGATGACGAACGATAGGCTGCCATTTAGCCGGTGCTCAGCCTTTACCGCATCGCGCGACTAACTATCTAGTCGCGCGATGGGAGTTATTTAGGCAATACGCAAAAGACCGGTGGTCGCGTCGTTCGTCGGCATCGTCAGCGTGAAGGTTCCCGCGGTCACCGTCTGCGAGCCGAACGTATGTACGGAAATCGCCCGGTTACTCTGCGACGAGTTGTAGAGCAGGACGCAATCGAAGGCGGTCGACAGCGTCACCGTCGTGAAAACGATTGAGGCCGAAGGCGTCCAGAACGCGGTCGTTCCGGAACTGTTCGGCGCCGTGGCGTTCGTGACGGTCACGCCGCCGGCGGGGTAGTTCGTGCCGGTGACTTCGCCCGTGGTGCTGTACGCCGTCGTCGCGGCGTTGATCGTCGCCGATGCGAGGAAGAGAGCCGCCTTGACCACGTCGGCGGTCGTCGCGCCGCGGGTGACGGTCGTGCCCAGCGCGTGAAGCGCCTGCATGATTTCGACCTTAAAGCTGGTCGGCATCGCTTGAGTATTGGCCACGGGGAAGTCTCCTACTGCGGTAGCGTTTTCGGTTTGACGTGCACCGATCGGTGTACGCGGTTTTCCACGTAGCGGTCAGTCGGCGCGTTTTCGAAAAATGCGCCCGGGATCCAGTATTCGACGACCTCGACGCGTTCGCGTTCGTTGTCGAAGGTCAGGTCGTGCCGCTCGAGCTCGGTTTCGTCCATTTCAGTGATGGGACCGACTTCTGCAAGCTGCACGGTGATTTTCATAGCGCCGGAAGATACCGCGCCGGGATAGGTTTCGACAATGGGCGCGCGCGTCAGCCGTGCGCGATCGTCGCGGTGTCGAGCCCGATTTCCTGGTCGAGCGATACCGCCAGACTCAAGAGGATCACGTCCGCGCCGCTGCCGCTCAAGCCCACCGACATACCCGAACGCACGATCGTGCCATCGCTGTCGCGCAGCTCGGCGGAAGCGGCGGTGCCGCTCGCAAGTCCCACCGTATCGGAGCCCGCAGCAATCAGCGTGAGCACGTCGCCCGACACTGTCACGGGATCGTCGCATGGGACAGAGGCAAGGGTTGCAGCTGCGGAGCTGCGGATGAGGATTACCGGCACGTCTGCACCTGCTTCGGCTGCGGCCTTCACCGCGTTCATTCGTGCCGTGCGTACCGCCGCCGCGTAAGCCCCTGCCATTGTCGGTTCCCCCTTCAGCGTTCGCCCGTGCCACCGGATCGGAAATTGAGGTTGTCGATACGCTTGGTCTGATTGCGCACGTCTTCGCGCAAGTCTCGCACCTGCGCCGCGATCATTCCGGTCTGATTCTCGATCACGCCCACGATCCTCTCTTCGCGCCGTTCGGCTTCCTCGCTGACGCCCAGGAGCTGCGCGCGGAATTCTTCGAGCCGCGTGGTGAGGTGATCGTGCGAGACAAACAGGCTCAGTTTCGCGTGCATACCACTTAAAACTTCCTTTTCGAGTAAATCGATCCGGGTTACCAGCGTGTCGATCCGAATGTCGCCGCGTTTCTTGAGATACCAATAAATTTGCTGAATTGCGCCCGCGACGATCAGGAGGACGGCGACCCCAATACTAACCCAAGCGGATGTTGTCACGGCTCGCCCCCGGGTTGTTGCGCCGCGCGCAGCCTACCAAACAGGGGCGCCGTGTATATCAGCGCCAGCGCCTTACTGGACCGCCACGCCCGACACCTGCCCGGGGATCGGGTTCACCGTCAGAGACACGGAAGCGTTCTCGACCGCGCTTGCCGTGATCACTTTGGACAGCGGCACGTCGGCGTCCGTACGCGTCTCGACGCTCGACTCGACGTCGTTGGCGTTGAGAGCTGCGACGCCGAAGCTCCACGTGCCAGGCGTCAATCCCGTGACCGTGTACGTGGTCGCGGCCGGCGTGTTGATCTGGCGCATCTGCCCGCCCGTGGCAGTCACCATGTTTTCGCCGCCGGTGTTGTAGAAAATCCGAAAGCCTTTCGGGTTCGTGTACGCGGTGCCGTCGCTGTTCGCGGTCGGCGCTTTCCAGGTGATGACCGCAGTGGTGACGGTCGGCTTCGTGCACGCGATCGTCAGCGCATAGGTGCCCGACAACGTGATCGGCGGCAACGCCAGAGAGCCGCTTGCCGCCTTCGCACCCGTCCAGGACGGATGACCCGACGCGGTGCACCCGCTCGCGCCCGGTGCGTCCCACGTCAGCGTGGTCGAAAGCGTGCCGTTGGCATTCGTGACACTCGCACCGAAGGTGACCGCCGCGCGTGCCGGAGCTGCGGTGCCGAGACACACGGCCAGCAACGCGACAACGGCGGCAATTTTCGCGAAGGTCGAGAGTTTGGCGCTGTACGCGTGCAACGTCGGATGGTCGAGGGTTCTTTTCATTTCGAATTCTCCAAGGGGTAAGGGTGTCGATCGATTAAGCGGCGGGCGGCATGGCGGGCGGCAGCGGCAGCCATGCCGGCCTGTCCGGTATGTCATCCGTCGTGAAAGGCGTGGTCTTGCCGGTGTAAAAGTCGAACCATCTGTGCAGCTCGGCGATCTCTTCCGGCGATCGCGACTTGAGGAAACCCAGAGACACGATAGCAACGGTCCGCGCGGAAAGCTGTTCCTGTAGTTCGATCAGCTCGGCGGCGCGGTGCTGCTCGGGGTCGAGGCTCGTGTCGCCTTCGATCGGCGGGTCGTCCGCAAACGACGGCCCGAATAGGTCATGCTTCAGGGCGTCCCAACTTTTCCCCGTGGTCAAGAGCGGGTCCTGGTCGCGGCGATATCCGGGCTGGTCGCGCGTCGGGTCGTAATTGGCGGCAGGGTCGAAAAGGTCGGCCTGGTTGCCCTTCGCCTTGAGCTCGTCCATACGTTCGGCCCAGCGTGCAGGGTCTGCGATGACGACCAGGACGCGCCCACCCACTGCATCGACCAGCGCATGCCGGCACAACGCATCGGTCTTGACCGAGATACCCGCGGAGAATCCCTTTTTGCGGCTCACGTATTCGAGCGTAGCTTCGACCGCCTGAAATTCGCTGCGCATCATGATCGCGGCGGCTTTCTCAACGCCGCCGCGCACCTTCGTTTTCAGTGTTTCGAGGATCTTCTGCTGTCGGTCTTCGGCGAGCGTCGCCCAGTGTGCCGGCATGTTGCGAAGTTCCTCGAGCAGCACCGCCACGAAGTCGTGGCACATGCTCGCCGATGCAATCGCGATCGTGTCTTGCGCTTTGTCGCGCGGCTCGGCCGTCTCTGTCATGACCCGCTCCCGTGTTAGTTTTGCTTCCCGCGCGCTCGGCGGGTGGCGCAGCTTTCCACAAGGGGACCCACATGACAACGCGAAAGACCACCGACCTGATCGTTTTCCATTGCTCGGCGACGAAACCCGACCAGGACATCGGCGCCGAGGTGATCCGCGGGTGGCACGTCAAAAAGGGCTGGTCCGATATCGGCTATCACTTCGTCGTGCGGCGCAATGGCGCGCTCGAGCTCGGACGCCCACTGCTCGACATAGGCGCGCACGTTCAAGGGTTTAACGCGTCGAGCGTCGGCGTCTGCATGGTCGGCGGACTGGATGCGGCCGGCGGGGGAGTGAAGGATGCGCAACCCGGCGAAGATGCGTACACCGCCGCGCAATGGGTCACCGCACACGCGCTTGTGAAGGTCCTGCGAAAGATTTGGCCCGCCGCAAGGCTCACAGGCCACCGCGATCTGTCGCCCGATATCGATCGGGACGGGCAGGTCGAGGAATCCGAGTGGCTGAAGACGTGCCCCGGCTTCGACGCCGCGCACGCTTTCAGGCTATAACGCCCGCGCATTTCCCCACCTTTTTCTCAGGAGTCTCCAATGGACCCAACAATCCCCTGGTATCAGTCCGCGATCGTGCGGCAGCAAATAGTGCAGATAGTCGTCGCCCTCACCGCGCTCGTTGGCGTGAACCTGGGCGACTTCAAAGTCGACGAGACTTTAACGTCGATCTTCGCCGGCATTGCCGGGCTAGTCGGTGTCTGGACACTGGTTACCCGCATCTTCAAGCCGGCGCCGAACCTTTCGCAGACTGCGGTCAATAAAGAGATTGAGATGGTCGCAGACAGGAAGATCCCGCCGAGCCCGACCGGAAAACAGAGCGGGTTTTTTCGGCTGTCCCTCGCGGTGTTCGTTGGGCTCTTCGCGCTCAGCGTCATATCGCTGCTACCGGGGTGCGCCGGCACGTCCGCCGCGTACAAAGCGGCGCAAGGATTGCCCGATACCGCATACGTGGTCGCCGAGCACTACGCCGCCGTCGTTAAGGAAGCGGCCGACCTCGCCGCTATCCCGACGACCTCCCCCGAAGTGAAGGAAGCCATGAAGGCCGCGGCCGAAGCGACGGCGCCGTATGTGTTGGGTGACCCCGCCACGGGAAAGCCCAGTCTTCGCCAGCTCGCCGAGAACTACAGCGCGGTGAAAGATGCGAAGACGGAAGCAGAGCTACAGACCGCGCTCAATTCGGCGGTGACACAGCTCGCCCGACTCATTAACGCCGTGAAAGCGGCCAGGAGATAATCATGGATCCTAAAATTCTCGCCCTTGTCGGCATTCGTGCCGCGGCCCTCGCGCTCGCGATCGCCGGCCAGACCCGCGCCAGCAACGCCCTCTACACCGCGGCAGACGCGTACGAATCCGGCGTGAACGTCGACGCTCACATGGCATCCATTGCCGCGAAGTTGAAAGACAGAGCGGTGACGGGTGCCGATTGGGACCAGGTCGAAGCGGATATACGGTCGGAACTCGATCGGCTGCGGAATAGCTAGCGGCAGACGGCGGGGCGGAAGTCAGTGACCTTCCGCCCCACCTTTCCGATCGTCACCGAACGATCGGCCCGGATGCCAGCCGGGCAAAATCAAACCTCGATCTTTTCAAGCTCCGCGACGACCGCGTCGAATGCGTCCTCGTTCGCGGCGTAGTGTTGAGCCCACCGCTCTTCGCTGACGTGGTCGAGCACCGCGCGCACGCCCTGCACTGCTTTGAACGTCTCGAGCTTTTTGCGCCAGTGCCAGCGACGCGCGACGTTTGCATAGAACAACGGCTTGAAGGGCTGCGATTCGTCGCGCAGTAGGTCGTTCGGGCGGGGTTGTTCGGTCGCGGTATTCACGGGCGGAAGTGTCGCCCGTACCTGCACGGCGCGCAAGTTTCAACGCTCGCAGGCGTGACGGCTGTAATAGCGTAGGCCGTTTCTTTCAGCCGGCACGGCGTTCAAGGTTCGCCACTTCGACGCCCCGCGGATCAGCGCGTCCAGGAGGGGCGCACCGCACTTGCAGGTCCGCGTCTTGTACCGCTCGATATCAGCGCCGGCCGTCTCGCCGTAGAACTTGCCGGTCACGCCCCGACGCCCGCCCCATGATTCGGGAACATCTCCCACGCCTGCGGCTCGAGCGCCTTTTTCAATCGCAGCGGGTGCGAAGGCTCACGCGCGGCGGTCGCGTACCCGAGGCTTGGCTTCGGCAGGTTGAACTTGAGCGCGCGCGGCGTGACGCCCGCGGCGCGCAGGATCTTCATCACCTGCCACCGGCGACTGTCGAGCGGACCGAGCTGTCCCCAGGCGCATACGACCAGGGACGCCCGCTGCACCAGCTCGCCCAGGTGCCGGTCGTTGTCGGGACCGATTACTTCCGCTTCGCACCGGTCGAGCGGGTCCAAGTCGAAGTTAGCGCGCGCCTTGCCGAGTTCGTGGACCTTGTCGTAGTACGCCCGCTCAAGATCGCGCGGGTGCGTGGCGCGGAATGCGTAGAGGTTGCCGACCAGGATCCCGGTGTATCCCCAGGCGCGCGTGTATCCGACGCACCGGCGGATCGTGGCGTCATCCTGCGTCGCGTCCGCGGTGCTCGGGTTCAACATGATCCAGAGCACATAGCGCGGCAGCTCGGACCAACGGCGCTCGAGGGTGTAACGGTACTTCCCGCAAGGGCTCAAGGTCGCGCGCGCGGCGGTGTTGTCGTCGAGGGTCATGACTTCGGTTTCCTATGCTTGTCCGCTTCGGGGCAGGTGGCGAAGTGCGACACGTGGCGCGGAGGCTCGAATGTCTGATCGGTCGGCAGGACGGTCGCGGCATCGACCGGCATGTTCTTTCCGGTCGAGGTCTTAAGCCACACGATCGCGGCGTTGCAGGATCTGCACTTCGCGCCTTTCATTCGCTCACCAGGTCGTAGGCTTCCGATTTGCTGATCGTGTTGACTTGCAGGTCCCACCGCCCGCGGCGCAGCTCGTAGCCAGCGAAGCGCCCGTCGTGGCGGTGTAGATATCCGACCACGGTCCAGCCCTTGTCGTCCTCAGCGGCTTTCGTTCCAGGGAACTCCCGGCGCAGGTTGATCACGGCGCCGATGCGCAGGGGTTTCTCGTCGCGCCCAACCTCGCCCGTCTCTGTCTGTATCGGGTGCTGGTTTGCGGCGAGTTGAAACTCCCACCAGGTGCACCCGATTTCCTTGGCAACCGCCTCGAGCTTGGCGCGCAGGTTGCGGGATTCTTCGGTTTCGGTGGTCACTCGCCCTCCTTGATCGAATGCGCTTTGCACTTCAGGCATGTAGTGCAGACAACAGGGATCCAGCCGTCCGAGAATTGCGCGATCGAAAATTCGTGTTTCCATTCGTGCACGCAAAAGGGAGGCCGTTGCGCTGGAGATTGAAGGGAAACTAATTTTTCGAGTGCGCGATCAAACTGCTCCCGGAGGGCGAGAATCTCGCGGGCCATATCGACAGCTTCGCCAAGAGTCGGAATGTCATCGCCGCAAACCTTCTGCGCGAAGGCTATGTAACGCAACCGCTCATCGCTCAGGCTCACCTTTTGTTCGTCGGTCATTTCACTGATTCCTGACTATTCGGTAGTAGCGCGGGTGCTGTCGGCTTCGGAATCGGGGTCCAGTGTGTGTGCCACCCGGGAATAAATCCGGCGTCATCCTCTGGCCAGCCGCAGTACGGCGGCTCCTGGATCGGGAAGCGCCACCAGAGAACCGCGCCGATGTCCTCGTGATACTCGGCGAACGGTCGCGGCGTATACAGCGCGCGGACCTCTTCCGCAGCGGCCTCAAGTTCCTTGCCGTACTTGCTCTGCCGATCGTTGAACAGGAACGCGGCGCACCGCTGCTCAAGCGCTCCGGCGGCCAGCTCAAGGGCGGTTTTGATGTCGTCTTTACTCATGACTGATTATTTAGCGCCCGACACAGTCGGCGCCGTGCTCTTGCAGCCATCGCGTCACGACGTAGTGGAAAGTTCGGTGCATGTCATCGAGCGTCGGCGGTGCGGCGCGTTGCGCGTAAAGTTCTTTCAACTTCGCCAGCTCTAACTTATCGAGCAGCGCTCGCGCATCGGTGTCTTGGATGATGATTGCTCTCATTTTCCGTATTCCTGAATATGCGCAGTTGGGGCGGCCCCTCCCTGCTTGGCGAGCAGGTCATCCCATTCGGTCAACAGTCGGCGCAGTTCCTTGTCGCCAAAATAGATAGACTGATACGTGGCAAGCTTTTGACGGCCGCCTTTCAGCGCCTCTACCAGCCGATCCCGCTGCTCGATGAGGGCGTCATAGTCGGAGGCGTCAACAAAGTGCAT
>WUUC01214801.1_pt1 | contig 10398 bp, 12 predicted proteins | sample 6278441 | NCBI WGS metagenome assembly WUUC01 (sample SAMN13675441, study PRJNA597444) | soil metagenome | isolation source: soil | place: USA: Washington | collected 2017-10 | reverse complement strand
CATTTTTCCCCGCGTGTTCAAGGCCACTCGCCGCATCGGCAATCGTGATGGAGTCAGGGGCCAGGCTCATCGTGCCTCCACGATGCCGATTTCCAGATCAAGAAATTGGCGCGGCAAGTCCTTGCGCGCGTGATCGAGGTCACCGCTTGCGCGATGGGCATCGCACTCAGGACGCTGATCCGCTCGGTGGGCTCGCCAATTTGTACCACCATCACGCCGCCAAGTGCCGCACGTAAGGCCTGATGAGTTCGTCGTAGTAACCAAGATCGACTGCCTCCGCCTCTCGACGCATGTCTGAATACCCCACAAGGCACTTGACGGCGTGTTTTAAATCCTCCGGCACGAGATCCGCGCTGGCGTAGCCCGCCACAAATCGGATCGTGCCGGGTTGCAACTCCCGCAGATCCGTCGGCCAAGTCCCATTCACCGCCAAGCCGACTCCAAGCGTTGAGGGATCGAGAAAGTAGTTCGTCGCCAGCCACGTTTGTTCCGTGCCAGCGGCGTTCCAGTACTTGACGTGCGTGATCGATTGCACCGGCCGGATCGGGAGGGTAACAATGTAGGGCGAATAGCTGGGGAAAGCGCCGATCGTTAGATCCCACGTCTGCGTCAGCAGCGCTATTTCGGTGTCCTGTTCCACTTTGCGCGTGGCCGCGCGGATCCAGTCCACAATCTGCCCGTCTGCGTTGTCATGAGTGATCCCGAGGTGCAGCTTCGCCTCGGCCAGCGTGACAGGCTCCACGGTTGGAGCCGTCACGAGGCTGAGACGCCACCGGGGCGTCGATCGCACGTAGAGGCCGTCGCCGCCCCAGGACATCGTGCGTTACTTCCGACCGCGGCCCTTGCCTGCCTTGGCCGCTTTGGGCGCCTTGGGCGCGCGTCCCTTGTTGGCGTCTGCCGGACCCTTGCCAGCCTTCAGGCTTTCCTTCTGGCTCGCCGTGAGCGCCGCCTCACCCTTCGCCCGACGGCCCGCCGCGACGTCATCGGCGTGGTGCGCGCGCTCTTGCGTATCCTTGCGCTCCTGTTCGGCCAGGGCGTCCGCGAGCGCGGACCTGTCCACCGCGCTATTCGAGTCGTCCGCCAGTGCCCGCTGCGCCTCGTCATGCGCTTTCGCGGATTCGGGGTTGATTTCGTCGTTGATCACCGCGAGCGGATCGCTCACGTCCTCTTGGGCCACGACGGTGTTGACCGCCGCATCGTCGTCCTCGTAGAACTCCGCCACGCCAGCCGGGATCGATCCTTTGTCCACGTTGGAGAGGACTTGTCCCGCGTAGTTCGCGCCCCACTTTTTCAGCAACCGTGCCTTCATCGGCTTTCCCTTTCTGAGAACGGCGCGCTCCGGCGCGTCGAGAACTGCAAACTCTTCATCGTCAGGTGTTCGTGCCACTACGCCGTACCTTCAGCCGGACCGGTCCAACTCTCGAATGACACCGTTGACGGCACCGCCACTGGGCGACTGCGTGCCCCGAACCGGATGGTCGTGATGCTGTCGATCGTGGTGGACGTGCCACGGGTGACTCTGCAACGGACAAACGGCTCACCAGTCGGCCCGCCCGGATACACCACTTCCACCGCCACGATGTTGTTGGCGCCGGACGCGACAAGCGTGCCTATGAGATCCGCCGCCGCGCCCATCGCGACCGCCGTGTCTTGCTGGACGCGGATGGTGTTGTTCGCGGCCGGCGTGCCGAGCCTGACGATGAACAGCACTCCACTGAAGCCCGCCATATCGACGGGCGTGGAATCGATCGTCGTGACGCCGGCAATCGTCGGCCCGTCCATCGAGATCGAGAAGTCGTCTGAGATCGGCTGCCCAAATGGCATGGCCCGCTCCTACGTCTGATGCACGCCGGCTTTGACAGCCGCCGAGTTGATCAGGACGCCGTCAAACCGCCCGAAGGCCAGGAACACCACCTGGTGGAAATCGATAAAGCGTTCCCGTGACGACTCCACAACGATGTCGCGCGTCTCACGAATCCAGTACTTCGAGAAATCCCCGAAGAGCACCGTACGCGCGTTGTTCGCGAAGGTCGCCGTCATGTCGTTGTTGATGAAGATCCGGTAGCCCATGAACCGATCTGGTTCACCGGCGACGAGGGAGGGCATCCAGAGCGGACGGCCTGTGGTATCGACGGCGCCCGCGAGCACTTGCAGCGTCGCGTCGTTCATCATCCAGCCGACCTTCTCGTTGTTGCCGTTCCGATAGGCCAGATCGACGCCATGCATGATCTTCAACAGGTTCGCCACAGCGACGCCTGTCGTGAACGAGCCGAAGCCCGCCGCAGTACCAGTGCCCAGGTTCACCGCGCCCGCGCCCACGACCACACCAGTCGGCAAGGTCGTGCCAGTGCCGATCGTGAAGTGCTCGTTGAGAATCCGGCCGATGCGCTCGCCGAGAATGCGTCCGAGGAAGTCGCCAATAGGAATGCCGCTGTCCTGGATCAACTCCACCGGGACCAGCACACCATCCGACGAATACTTGAACGCCCCCAGGGGCACTGTGCCGAACGCCGGATCAGTCAGCGTGATCTGAGTGTTGACCCCGAGGATGCGGCCCTTGGTAGCCGTCCCGTTAAAGGTCGGGATTTGCAACACCGCGCCGCTGTCCGTCGTGCGGAGCGTGTAGGCGAGACTGAGCATCGGGCCAAAGTAAAGGCGCGTCTCTTCAAGCGCGCGGTTCATGGCCGGGCTCACGAGATACCCGCCTGCGGTCGTGGTGAGCGTTAACGCACGCTTTTCCCATCGCTCCATGTCATCAGACCGCAGCGACATGGGCTGGGTCGGCGCCATCTGGAAGGGGAATTCCGTGGACCGCAGATCAACGCCGAGTTTCTGGGCCGCCGTACGCCATTCCGGCTTGATGGCACTGGCCGCAGAGGCCCCGTGCTGCGACAGCATCCACGCCCGAAGCGCGTATTCGCACTCATCGTCCGTGGCCTGACGCCTCGGTGGTGCCGGATCAGGGTCCGAGCGCCGGCGGATCTCGTTGGGTTCGGTCTGCCGCTCGCTCTTGCTGAGTTCACGATCAAGATCGGCGATCTGTTCGAGACGACGCTTCTGCTCGCGATACTTCGAAAGATCGGCCCAGATGTCGTCGTACTTGCTCTGATCTTCGGGCGGCCAGTGCTCGTTGCCCTTGTTGCGAACAACAATCTCGTCCGTTTGCGTCTTGAGGCTGCCGATTTTTTCGACTAACGCCTGCATTTCCATAGTGCCGTCCTCTTTCGCTCGCCTGGGGACGGCCCGGAAAACCAATGGGCGCAGCCTGCAGGCGACGCGCAAAATTGATTTGCGTTTCGCCGACGGACTGCGCCCAGACAACCGGACGCGAGTTCGTGTGTTGAGTTATCGCGTGCGCCGCGATGGAGACAACCCCACCAAAACGGCACCGCTCAGATATCACTTTTGCATAGGAGCAGGATTCCTTGAATTTATGTTTACGGAAAGTCGCTCACGAACGTACGTCGCCAGTTCCGCCCGGGCGGCTTTCGCGCGCGCGAGAACGGCGCGGTACTCCGCATCCGTCATGCGGACGGAGAGTACCGCGTCCTTGCGCTCGTCCACCGGCGGCCGGCCTTTATTCATGGACGATCCGGTTCGGGTCGTTCCGTTGGCCCCGGCGAACTCGGCTGGCTCGGTGGCTGCGGCGGCCGCGGCGACGGAGTCGATGGCGTGCTCGGGGTGTCAGGTGTCGAAGTCGGACGAGTGGGGTCAGCCATGTGCATTCTCCTTCAATCATCACAATGAATGTCGTGGTGCTTCGCGCGCCAGTTGTACGGCGCACTGAGCGTCGACTGGAACTGGTGCATCGACCGCGTCGCCACGGCGACGTCAGTGTCGAGATACGCCGGAAACGTCACGACGCTGATTTCCGAGATTTCCATGTCAATGACATCACGCACGATGCCACCATCTTCTTTATGCCAATCATCCTCTAACACAAAGAACGCAAAGGACATCCCGGTCACTTCTCGGCGCGCGATCGAGCGCACGATATCCCGCGCGTATGAGATTTCGAGGTCGGGCTCAATGAGCGTGCTGAGTCCGTGCTTGTCTTTACGTAGGGTTAACGTCCCAGCCGTCGTGCGACCGAGCACCTTGGCGCTGTCGTGATCCACGAGCGCTCGCACGTCGGCTTTGAGTGATCGATTGACCGCCTGCGGCAAGATGCGCTCTCTGAACCCGCCCAGGTCTGTCGACAGCGCATTGAACACGACGGCATAGCCGCGGATCAATCGGTCATCTGACAAATCCGCTTGCGCAGGCACCGGAGACGCCCGCCGCTCAAGGCCGTTACCGAGTGATGTGGGTGATTTCATCATGGAGCACCTGATCCGCGACTTTGTTTGATCGTTCCTGTTCCCACCGCTGCAGGAGTCGTTCGAGATCCGCGTGGAATTCTTCGGGCGCGCTACTGTCGACCAACGCTCGAAGCAACCGCTCGGACTCTGTGCAGTGCGCGTCAGCCATCGTGCGCGCGACGACATACGCGTCCTCGCTCGATCGCTTCCACGCTAGGATCGTGCAGACCGCCGGGTACAACTTCTCAGCGTACACCTCGCGACTGTTCTGATAGAACGATTCCACCCATCGCTTGAAGTTCTCCGGCGTGGACTGACGTCGGCGCGCGCGGTCGACTTCCGTCGTCACTTGTTCCTTCACGACGGACACGATCAGCGCCCGGTGGGCAGTGAGCATGCTGGCCAGCCACGCCTTTTCTGACTCTCGCTGGGTCGCAAGCGCGCGCTCAGCGTCCGCCAAGGCGGTACGCGCAGCCGCCGCGTCCTGCACTGCCTGATCGAGGTCCGCGCGCGCGCGTGAGGCGTCGTCTAACGCCGTTGCCCGCTCCGTCGTGGCGCTGTCGGCGAGGGTAGCCGTCTCTGCCGCCCGGGTCTCGGCTGCCGTCACGCGGGCCAGCGCCTCGGCCAAGGCGATATCTGCCAGTTCCTTCGCCCGAAGAGCAGCGGCGGCAGCGGTATCGCTTTCAGCAGCGCGGCCAATGGCGAGCTCCCGCTCCGCCTGCGCGGTCGCTGCCGCCGCATCTGCAGCCGTCCGCTTGGCGGCCTCTTCCGTTGCAAGCGCTTCCGCCGCAGCTCGGCGTTCCACTTCGGCCGCGTGCGCCTCACTGTGTTCGTCGAAAGCCACCTGCAGGTTGGCGCGCTCGGTTTCCAATCGACTCACCGCGGCGACGTGGGCCTCTCGTTCCTCAGCCGTCAAGGCGTCGCGCTGAGCGGTGAGCCTGGCTTCAATGGCCGCCGTGCGCGTGGCGATTTCCGCCAGGATCCTCCGGCTGCGCTCGTCTTCCTCTTCGACCTCGGCATCCTTGACAGGCCCAAGTTGCTTCACATCCGGCGCCGACGGTAACGCTTGGGGCTGTGGCCCTTCCATGGCGAGTTCGGCCGGCTGCACGTTGACCTGCACGAAATGCACGTCGCCTTCAGGCCCGATGGGGTTCTCGTCTTCCGACTCCAGAATCTTGTTGATCGAGTACGCCCCGATGTTGAACATTGCGGTGTAAAACGAGGCCCGCGCCGCCGAATCCCCACGCAGAATCCCTTCGGCGTTGTGCTTGAAGAACTGCTGCTTCCGTTCCAGCGGGGAGATGAGCTTGCGGTTCAGTTCCTGTTCCCATCGGACCAGCCACCGACGCAGGCAGCTACGGTAGTACTCGATATCCTGCTGTTCGATGTTGGAGAACGTGGCCCGCTCAAGGTCGCCGAGTTTATGCGGCGGGATGCCGAACCAGCGTGCAATCTCGGTGACTTGGAACTTGCGCGTCTCGAGGAACTGCGCATCGTTGGGCGGGATGCCGGTCTTTTCGAACTTCGGCCCGCCAGCCTCCGATCCGAAGATGGCGATCTTGTGCGCGCGATTCACTCCGCCATGGACGGCGTCGATCGACTCGCGGATACCTTGCTTCAATTCCTGATTCAGCCGCGTGGGGAAGGTCAGCACACCGCCGAACGTCGTGCCGTTGCCGAAGAACGTCCCGCCAAACGCTTCGGTCGCCAGCCCCAACCCGATCGATTCGCGCGCCTGATGCACGACGGAGTACCCCGTGACGCCGTCAAAGCCCAAGCCCGGGATGTGCAGCATGTCGCGCGGCTCGAGATAATCTGGACCGCCGTTGTTGTTCGTGATGCGGTAGCGCAGCCGATACGGGCGGTCCCGTTCGCGGAACGGCGTGACGCGATCGGGTGTCAGCGGCCAGAGCGCCGTCGGCCGTCCGAGTCGATCGCGTTCAATCTCCGCAAAGCCCCCACCCCACGACAGCGCGTGCGCCTGCAGCGTCTCCCGAAACACCATCGAGGTCATCTCGGGATTGGGGGCATCATGGAGCAGTTCGTAGAGTTTGGAGTCGACGTACCGCTCTTTGCCGCCATTAGCCGTACGTTTGTACAGCGGTAAGGGCAACGAGGCGACGTCGCCCGCAATCGTGCTGATCGCCGCCCAGACGGCCGAGTAGTTCATAGCCGTCCACTCACTCACCGCGACACCAGTAGACGTGGCCGCGCCACCGCCGAAAATATGCGGGAACTCGCTCGCCGGCCAGTTGCCGATCCACGAGCGGAGCGCACCCGCCGTCCGCGCCTTGACGTACTGCCCGATGGTGAGCGTGTTCATTGTGCAGCCTCACGCACCAGTACCGGGACACATGCTTCTCGGAATCGGCCCTCTTCGTTCCACGGCCCAGGATTCGGTTCTCGTGGGCGCCCTTCGTCATCGCAGCGCACGCAAAAGATAATCGTCTCGTCGCCATCGCGCGGCACGACCTCCGTCACCAGCACGCGCTGGGTCGCATGGGCGTGTCTTGGCTCCCAGATAAATTCCATTCCTGCTTCGATTGGGCCGGGGTACCAATGGCTCAAGCACGGCCAATCCTCCCCGTCAATGTATGGATGGAAACCAGCACCTTTTAACGTTGCTTCGATGTCCTCTGCCGACGCGCTGTGTTTGCCAGCGCCACCAGAGCAGACACGAAGCCACTCGGCGAAGAGCATCCATTCGATCGGGCCGGGCGTGTTCATACGACCATCACCGCCTCGTCAGGTGTCAATTCGCTTTTCACCGCGCCGGCGGCAATGGCATCTGTGCGCGCTTCCTCGCTCAACACGGAGCACATCGCCAGATCCATCTTTTGCGGTGAATCCGGCCGTTCCTTCTGGATCACGTAAAGCTTTTGCCCCTGCTCATCAACCTTGTGCAGTTCACGCTTCCGCGCGTTGCCAAGGTGCCGAATAACATCCGGATCGCCGTCGTGTGAGATGGTGCCGTCGGTGATCGCCGTTTTGAACCCTTCGATCGCGACGGTCATGGGCCGATCGCGATTGGTCCACCACTCGATGACACGCTCTTCTCCCCAGCGCCCGCGCCAGATTGCGATCTGCTCTTGCCAGTACGGCGGATCTGCATAGAGGCGCCAGACATCGAACTTGTCGAACAACCCCTGCATGACCGCGTCGACCTCGTCGGTCGGTACCTGCCAGAACTTTTCGCGCGGTATGTCCACGGGCCGTTCCCACACGCCGGCCTTCCATTGGAAGTTCGTCTCAACTTCGGTCGCCACGATGCCGGTCGAGTCGTAATTCTTGCTGCCGTCAAACCCGATCGTGATCAGGGCCCCCGGCTTCGGTCGATACCCGGGTTTCGCCAGGGCCTTCCACGCCTCGACGTCAAAGGCTTGCGTCCCACCCTTCACGAGTCGGTTGCCGTACACGCGTTCCCAGTACGCGCGGTCGGTCGTCGGGTCACTCCAGAGCGCCATGATCGCGTCGATGTCACTCCAGGCCGCGGTGGGCCCAGAGGCTTCCATGACGGCCGCGCGCGCCCCTTCCTTCGTCGATACGTCGTGCTCGTCACCGGCCTGACGGTGGAAGAAATACAACCGCGCATCGGTGATCTGGCCCGCCTCGATCGCCTTGGCGTACTCCATCGTCGCTTCAGCGATCGAGCCGGCGCCAGGCTCCGGCGAGGTCGTCGTTTCCAGCGCCCACGAGTCGGCAGCCTTGCGCTTCGGCAAGTTCGCCATCATCGTCTGGTGCGCCTGTTTCAGCCGCGGCAGCACCATCCGGTGGGTTTCGTCGAAGCACTGGAACGTGGTCCGCGCACCGTCGCGCGCGTTCGGGCTGCCCGCCAGTGACACGGCCTTCCCGGCCCCGTCCTTACGGAGGATGCGCTCGAGGCCGATATCGAAGTCTTTCCCGATGGCGCTTTCCTCGAGGATCGCCTTCAACGCGCCGTAAGCCAGTTCATCGCTCTGCTCTTCGGTGTAGGCCATGAGCACGACGAACGGATCGGTGACGGGTCCACCAACCGGTACCCATGCCTTGGCCTTCTTGTCATACCGCCAGTCAACGCAGCGCACCGGCGCATCCTGATGGAGTTCGGCCGCCGCGAGCCACGCTGAAAACTCGGTCTTCGCCGTACCCTTGCGCATCGACAGCGCGCAGCGCTTGAACCGGCGACGTCCGGCCTGGGGATGCTCCCGCGGGAAGACTTCATACATCCGGTAGATCAGCGCGCGCTTTTCATCGTCGATCGCAGCTGGCTGTCCGCGAAGGTCGCCCGGGCCGAAGCACAACTCTTGTTCGATCCAGTCACAAATACCGGGCCCCAAGGTCGGATACAGCGCCGCGTCCTGAGGCACGGTGAGAATCACTTGACCACCGTCAGTAGATGTCGCGGGTCATGCGTGCCCGTGCGCTTCCGCGCCACCTCGGCGCGCCGCGCAGTCTTCTGATCCGCTTCGTCGGCCCGGCTGATTTCCCATTGCAGGCGCGATCGATCCAGCGGCGACAGCCCGAACCGCTGTTCCTGTAGCCGAATCTCGGCCATGACCTTCGGTTCCTGTTTTCGATAGAACTCATCCCACAGCAACGCTAGGCGTCCAAGCGCATCGGTGTCGGTTTTGATCCACTGGCTGGCCATCGGCGATTCCCATGCATGTGCCCACGCGGCGATCGTCAACTTGTGCCAGATGCGCCCATCCGGGTTCGGAATCGGCGGAATTTCCTGCTGATCGGACGCGCTAATCACGCTGGCGCCGGCCTTACGGTTCGTCCGCTGGCGGAGGTGCGCCGGCTTCGGCGGTGGCCCCATGCCAGCCATCAGCACGAGCCTCCCAAAAAATTACCAGACTCGTAGCCAACAAAATCAGGGGACCAAAGGGTTTCCCGCGTGTTCGCCTGCAGAGATTGATCCCCGTACCCGGTGTGGTCGTTCACCATCGTGCTCGCCTCACGCCTCGAGCAGCTTCCGTTTTGGATTTGATGGCATCGTGTACTGCACACAGAGGTTGTTCGTTCTCGTCGGTACCCTCGGTACCGCCTTCAGCTAGGGGGATGATGTGATCGCGCACCCATGGAGTGCCTGGCAGATAGGTCAGGATGCCTTCCTTCCTGCACTGCCTGCAGTAGGGCTCACGTGCAACAAGGCTGGCTCTACGCTGCTGACTAGCTCGACCTCTTAATCTGGGAGTAGTGGTGGGCTTGGGGGCCCAAGCGGAGCGTTGCCCGCCGTGCGCCTGGCAGCGTCCTGATTCAACGAGAACTGGACACTTTGGCTCAAGGCACGGTCGGAGCTTTCGTAAGGCCGCACTTGGCATCTGCGCCTAAGAATGCGCTTGATAGTCTTAGAACAAAGTAAACACGCTACCTGTAGTGTGTCTCTATGACTTTTACAGGCAGATCGTGCGGATTAATGATCGTTTCGTAGCTGTTCCACTTCTGCTTGCAGGTCGAACACCTTCTACGCCGACGGATGTAGCCCTTTACAGTTCTGGTTTCGAGCAGCCTGACACGCACGGCATTCCCACAGATCGGGCAGTCGCGCGGATCGGGGAGCTTCACCATGGCAAACCAGGTGGACTGCCTGTACGGGGACGTGGAGGAGCCGTAGGCATCAGCCGTGATCTCCACGCTGAGACTTGTTCATTTTCTCGCCTGATTCTGTGGATGGCGCTTCGCTCCTGCGCGTGGTCTCCGCTCGCTCCGCTGGCGATGGTGGGGGGCCGCTGCCGACTAGGGGATGGTTGATCTTAGCGAGAGCGATCCTCGCATTTGTGACATGGCCGAGAAACTCGTCCGCGTCGGAATCTTCCGCGAAACACATACGCCTGTTGTGCAACACGGCGTCTAATTCAGTGATGGCCTCGTTCACGAATCTGATCGGCAGCGCCTCGGTGTTGGTAGGCGAAGCGGGCGGGTCAGCGGGCAGGAGCGCAGCGCCAGACTCCTTCTCGTCCTTCTCGCGGGAGGCGTCTGCATCCGCGATTTCGTCGGCGGTGCAATATTTCAATTCAAAGGCCGACACTCTGGCCTCCGCGGCTTCAGCGCGTTTCGATAATTGATGCACCGCGTCTATCTCGATACGAAGCTGGCGTTCTAGATGCTCAATCCG
>WUUC01040537.1_pt1 | contig 10399 bp, 8 predicted proteins | sample 6278441 | NCBI WGS metagenome assembly WUUC01 (sample SAMN13675441, study PRJNA597444) | soil metagenome | isolation source: soil | place: USA: Washington | collected 2017-10 | reverse complement strand
GCCGGACCGCAGCTTCTCGACGTTCGCCTTGAAGCGGCGCGACCAGTTGGTCGTGTTCGTGGTGGGCTCGTTCTTCTTGAGCACCTTGAGGACCTTCGGCACTTCCTTCGCCGGGGTCACCTGGCGCAGACCCACCTCTTCCGTGGAGTCGACCGGCACCATCAGGGTGAGCTCGCCGTACGCGAGCTTGAGGATGAAGTACTCGCGCGTCTCCCCGAGCAACTCTTTGTCCTCGAGCCTCTCGATGGTGGCCGCTCCGTGATGCGGGTACACGACTTTGTCACCGACTTTGAAACTCACTGCGACGTTCCCTCCCTGCAATCGGTCTGTCGCGCCGTTATCGGCCGGGGGCGAGGTAGGAGGCGGAGATACCGGGAGGTGATCCGGGCGTGTAAGCCGTCCTGTCGCCTCACCAAGGGTAGCACGGCGACCGTTCGGCGACCTCCGGCAGGCCCTCATGCACCGGCACGACTGGGTTCGGCGCGCGGCGCCGTCAGCCCGAGCGGGAACGCATCGTGCAAGCGCGACGCGTGGAGAAGCTCGAGCGGCGCGCCGGTGACCGAGGCGTTCGCGGGAACGATCGCGCGACAGAAACCGAGGCGCGCGGCTTCGGCGAGCCTGCGTTCGGTGCCGGGCACGCGGCGTATCTCGCCGCCGAGTCCCACCTCGCCCAGGGCGACCGTCCGCTCGTCGATCGGGATGTCCGAGATCGCCGACTGGATCGCGAGGCACAGCGCGAGGTCCGCGGCCGGCTCCTTGACCGCCAGACCTCCCGCGGCGGACGTGAACAGATCGCGTTTGCCGACGCGCACGCCGGCCTTCTCGAGCACGCCCGTGAGCATCGAGAGCCGCCGCGCGTCGATGCCGAGCGCGACGCGGCGCGGTTGCGGGAGATCGCTCGGCGTCGCGAGCGCCTGAAGCTCCACGAGGACGGGACGCGACCCTTCCAGTCCCGGGAACACGATCGACCCCGCGACGCCGGCGCAGCGGTCGGCGAGCAGCATCGACGACGGATCGGGGACGACGTCGAGGCCGGCTCGCTCCATCACGAATACGCCGGTCTCCTCGCAGGAGCCGAAGCGGTTCTTCGAAGCCCGCAGGAGGCGCAGGCTCGCGGAGCGGTCGCCGTCGAGCGTCACGACCGCGTCGACGAGGTGCTCGAGCGTGCGGGGGCCGGCGACCGTCCCTTCCTTCGTCACGTGGCCGGCGAGCACGACGATCGTCTGCGTCGCCTTCGCGTGGCGAGCGAGTGCGGCTGCGGACTCCCGCACCTGCACGATCGACCCCGCGGGCTGCTCGAGGGCCGGGTCTTCGACGGTCTGGATGGAGTCGACGACGAGCAGGGCCGGCGCTTCGGCGGCACACGCGGCGAGGATCCCCGGTAGCGACGTCTCCGCGACCGCAGCGACGGTCGCTCCGTCGATGCCGAGGCGCGCGGCGCGCAGCCCGACCTGGGTCAGGGACTCCTCGCCGGTGGCGAGCAGGACCCCGGCGCCCGATCCGGCTACGCCGGCCAGGACCTGGAGGACGAGCGTGGACTTGCCCACGCCGGGCTCGCCCGCAAGGAGCACGACCTCGCCGGGGACGAAGCCCCCACCGAGCACGCGGTCGACCTCGGGATTGCCGCTGCTCGTCCTCGGAGCGGGTGTCGCGGGTGCAGCGAGGTTGCCGACGGTTGCCGCGGGGCCTCCCGTGGGCGTGGACGGCTTCGCCTCGGCGGTGCTCCAGTCCCCGCAGGAAGGGCACCGCCCGAACCAGCGAGGGGACTCGTGCGCACAAGACGCGCAGCGGAAAGGAGCCAGTCGCGTAGCCATGCCACGAACCTATCGAGGGGGTGTGACGGAAATCGGTGGCCTAACGCATCTGCGCCAGGAGCTTCTGCGCGCGCTCGAGCTGTGCGAGGACGCGCGCAGTTTCCAGGTCGAGACGCTTGTTGCGTTCGACTGTCTCGCGGTGTCGTTCCTTGAGCTCCCTCAATCGTTGCCTGCGCTCCTGGTCCGTCATGTCTCCATCCTAGTCAGGGTGTGACAGATTCTTGCGCGTCAGTCGGCGACGCGCAGGGCGACGGCCGGGGGGATCTGCGAAGCCTGCTGTGCCGGCCATGCGGTCGCCGCCAGGGAGGCCACGAGCGACACCACGCACAGGACCGACACGTCGAGCCAGGGGATCTTGAACTCGACGCCTTGCCCGAAGTCGCCGTTCGCCACGAGCTGCGAGGCGGTCACCAGCGCCAGGACCGTTCCCAGGAGGATCCCTTCCACCGCGGTGAAGCCCGATTCGAGCAGGAAGGCCCGCCTCACCATGCCCGGCAGGAAGCCCAGCGATCGCAAGACCCCGATCTGACGACGCCGTTCTCGCACGGCACGCACCATCACGACCCCCAAGCCCGCGATGCCGACGAGGAGGCCGAGCGCGAGGTAGCCCTGCATCAAGCGCAGGAACTGCAGGTTCAGCCGCCCGAACTCCTCGACCCTCGTGCGGAACGTCTCGGCCTCGACGCCGTTCGCGACGAGCCCTCCCTGCAGCCTCACGGCAGTCCGCCGCGCCTCCGACTCCGATCCCTCGGCGGCCACGTAGAAGCGCGACGGCGTGACGCTCCCGCGCAACAGCTCCCGGAGCTCTTCGGTCCGGCTCAGGTACGCGCCGGAGAACGCGAAGTCGTTCCCGCTCAACGCGATGATCTCCTTCGTGGCGCGCTCGCCGGTCAGCGGGTTGACGACCACGAGACCGTCGCCGATCTCGACCACGCTGCCCTGGGGGCCACCGCCCTCGATGAGGAAGAACTCCGGCACTATGACCGCGCCGGGATCGGCGACGAGCGCGCGCCATGCCTCCTCGTCTGTCGTGAACCGCGCCGGCCTCTCCTCCAGCGCCGGCGGTCCGCCCTCGACGAACTCGATATCGATCCCGCTGACGGTCCAGGGAGACGGCTCGCCGCCTGAGCCCGCGGCCGCGCTCCCTCCCTCCACCTCGAACAGCGCGCTGCCGTAGTCGAGCGCGGCGACGTCCTCCACGCCGTCGACGCGCTCCAGCGCCTCGGGGCGCGGGGGGTTGCTCGCGGACGAGTCGACCAGGATGTCGTAGCCGCCGGCCTCGCGGCGCGTCGTGTCCTCGACCTGGCCCCCGAAGATGCGCGCGAGCACGGCGATGAACACCATCGTGAACACGACGAGCGAGAACATCGCCAGCGTGAGCCCTGTTCGCACGCGCCGTGCCAGCGGGTAGGCGAGGCCGAGCCGCAGCGCGAGGCTGCGCGCGGCGAACCGATGGAGGCCCCCTTCGAGGTTCTCCTGCGTCTGGCTGAGCAGGATCACGCCGGCGACGTTCAGCAGCACGCCCTGCAGGACGAACACGAAGATGTCGCCGCCCTCGAAGATCCTCCCTCCGAGCAGCCCGTTGCCGAAGATGCCCCAGATCAGAGAAGCGGCCGCCACCCCGAGTAGCGCGATCCGCCGCGCCGTCAACCTTCGCAAGAGGGGCAGCAGCGCGAACGCGAACAGCGGCGGTCCCAGCAGGAGCCCGACCCACATGCCGTCGCCGGCCAGGCTCGCGACGAACCACGCAGCCGCGGCTGCCGCGCCCAGGCTTCCGAGCACGAGCGTCAGCGTCCGCGTCCGCTCCTGCTTGGGGTCGGGGAGGTCGCTGATCGCACGGATGATGTTGATGCGGCTGATCCTGAGGCTCGTGGCGAAAACCGTGAGCAACGAGATCAGGATGCCGATGCATGACCCGGTCACGATGCTCGCCGGCTCCATGGAGAAGCTCAGGTCGAGCGCGAACTCACCGAACCCTCCGAAGATCGGTGCGGCGACCACCACGATCGCGTAACCGACGCCGATGCCGAGCAGGGCGCCCAGCAGGCCCGACGGGACGGAGTAGAGCCCGCCTTGTATGTAGAAGCTGCGCACCAGATCGGAGCGCCGCAGCCCCACCGCCCTAAGCATCCCCAGCTGCGATTTCCGCTCCTCCGCCAGCATCACGAAGATGTTGACCAGCAGGAGGATCCCGGCGACGACGGCAAACGAGCCGATCCCGAGGAAGAGCTCCGCGAACATGTCGCCCTGCTCCTCGGCCGCGTCCAGGACGTCCTGCTTGTACGTCTCGACGCGCAATCCGCTCGACGATCCCAGGACCTCGTCCTCCAGTAACGTTTCGACCTCGTCCGTGAGCGCGGCCCCTTCCTCGACCCCGCCCCGGTTCGACACCAGGACCGACGTGATCGGGGGCCGCGCGCCGCGCGGGAGGCTCTCCTCGGTGATCCCCGCGATCGTTCCGGGAGCGACGAACGCGTTCGGCGAGACGCTCTCGAAGCCGGTCCAGAAGCCGGCGACGCCGAGGCGCGGAAGGACACGCGTTACCTCGAGCGAGACCGACTCCCCGTAGAGGGACGCGGCGACCTCGTCGCCCACGCCGGCTTCCAGCGTCTCCGCCAGGTCCTCGGTGATCGCGGCCTCGCCGGTGCCGGGAGTCGATCCCGCCATCCCGGTCGCGTCCGGGTCTCCTCCGAACGCGCGCGCTTCGCCGAGGTCCGCTTCGACGAGCTGCGCGGCGGGCTCCGCGAGCGTGTCGTCGCCGCGCTCGATCGAGATCGACGCGGGCGCGCGCAGGATCGATAGGACCCCGTCGACACGCGGGTCGTCGAGACCCTCCGCGGCGGCAGCGATCTCCGCCGCCTCCTCGGGGCTTTGCACCGCGATCGCTTCGTCGATCGGGCCGAGCTGCGTCGCGGCCGTGACGCGGATCGAGGAATCGAGCGTGTCTCCGACGATGAAGCTCCCGGTGATGATCGCCGTACCGAGAAGGCTGCCGGCGATGACGAGCATCGTCTCGCTGCGCCTGCGCAGCGCGTCCCGGACGGCGAGGCGCCGCAGCATCGGACGGCGCACCATCTGGTAGGCCGCCCCGCCGAGGGCGAGCGCGACGAGCAGGAGGGGACCGGACATCTACGAAGCTGCTTACTCGGTCCCGGCGGGACGCTCTTCCGAGACGATCATCCCGTCGCGCATCTGGATCAGCCGCCCCCCCTGTAAGCCGATCGCCGGGTCGTGCGTCACGAGCACGAGCGTGAGGCCGTCGCCGTTGAGCTCCTTCAAGAGATCGACGATCGAGCCTGCTGTCTCGGTGTCGAGGTTGCCGGTCGGCTCGTCGGCCCAGACCATCGCGGGGTTGCCCGCGAGGGCGCGCGCGATCGTCACGCGTTGCTGCTCGCCCCCGGAGAGCTCGTTGGGCCGGTGACCCTTGCGGTGGCCGAGTCCGACACGCTCGAGTGTCGCTTCCGCGCTCCTCCGCGCTTCACGCGGGGCCGCGCCCGCGAGCAGCACCGGCAGCTCCACGTTCTCGGCCGCGGTGAAGACCGGGATCAGGTTGAACGACTGGAATATGAAGCCCATGTTCGCGGCGCGGTGACGGCTTCGTTTCGCGTCCGACAGCGCGTGGATGTCCTCGCCCTCGACGACCACGGTCCCGCCGTCGACCTCGTCGAGGCCGGACAGGCAGTTGAGCAACGTCGTCTTCCCGGACCCCGACGGGCCCATGACTGCCAGGAACTCGCCGCGCGGGATCGCGAGATCGAGGTCGACGAGGGCCTCCACCACGCCCGCGCCGGTCCTGTAGACCTTGCGCACGTTGGAAGCCACGAGTATGGGCGAACCGGTGCCGGCACCGGCGCGACGAGGGATGGCCGTCTCGGTTTTCACCACGGCAGGATAGCCGTGGCTCGGCTCTACGAGACGGGTTCGACTACCTTCTGCTCGACTACCGCCACGCTCTTCCGGCGGGAGCGCGTGACCCGGTCGCGGCCCATTCGCTTCGATTCGTACAGCGCTTCGTCCGCGGCCTTGACCAGCGCGGCGGCGTCCGTCGCGTGGAGGGGGAACGTCGCGACGCCGGCGCTTGCCGTCACCGGGACGACGCCTTCCATCTCGGAGATCACGCGGCGCAGACGGCCTGCCGCGCTGAACGACTCCTGCGTCAAGCAGCCCGGCAGCAGCACGGCGAACTCCTCGCCGCCGTAGCGAGCGGGGACGTCGAACTCGCGGCACGCCTTGCCGAGGACGTTGCCGACCTCGTGCAGGATCTGGTCGCCGACCTGGTGGCCGTGTGTGTCGTTCAGCTGCTTGAAGTGGTCGATGTCGAGCATCACGAGCGTGAGCTGCTCGCCGCTGCGCTTTGCCCGCGCGATCTCCTTGTCGAGCGCGGCCTCGAAGAAGCGGCGGTTCGCGATCCCGGTGAGGCCGTCGGTGTCGGCCATGCGCCGGATCTCCTCGAGCAGCCACGCGTTGCGGAGGGCCAGCGCGGCGTGCGACGAGAATTGCCCGACGGTCGTGATCACCCGGCGCTCGATCCTGCTCGACCGGCCCCCGTGCTCGACCGCCAGGACCCCGAGGGGAGCCGCGTCGGCGAAAAGCGGCACGATCAAGACGTTGCGTGCCTTCGGCAGGAGACGAGCGAGCCGTGGGTCGGCAGCCGAGTCGAACTGACGCACCAAAGATGTCTCGCGTCCGCGCCACGTCTTCGCGACGATCTCGTCCAGGCCGAGCGAGGCGTCGTCGTCGGATCCGACTCCCCGTGACGCGACGACCGACATGTCACCGGCGGGGCTCGCGAGGATGACCCCGCGCTTGAAGTCGAACGCGTCGCACACCCGGTCGAGGAACGTCGACGCGACCGTGAGCGGGTCGGTGACGTTCTCGAACTCGACGCCCATCTCGTTGAGGGCCTCGAGGTCGATCTTGCGGCGCCGGAGCTCCTTCTCGTTGACGGACGAGAAGACTGCGGTGCCGAGAGCGACGAGCCAGAACGCCATGACGTTGAACACCGACGGCCGGTACGTGAGCGAGCCCATCTCGCCGGCACCGGTGCCCACCCCTTGCGGCTCGAGGATGCCGGCCAGCTGTCCGTGGAAGACCACGAAGAACAGCAGCGAGTGCCACAGGGCGATCTTGAGGCCGGTGCGGTAGGACGCGAGCAGCGTCACCGCGATCAGGTGGAGGTACAAGAGGAAGCGCAACGGGCTCTGTGCGAACCCCGTCGCGTACATGGTGCCGGCGAGGTAGACGCCGTCGACCAGGAGCATGCCCGCGACGACGTAGAGGCCGCGTGCCTTACCCAGCCTCCGCAGCGCCTCCGTCAGGCCGGTGAGAACGAAATAACCCGCGGAGACGACGACGAGGTCGCGCAGCGACGCGCCCACGAAGCGCGACGCGAACACGGCCGACGCGAGCACCACGGCGACGAACCCCGCGCGCAGCGCTTGCAGGTAGCCCATCCGCTCGGCGAGCGAAACGATCTCCGGCGACTCCGAACGCGTCGTCGCCTGCCCCTTGTTCGTCTTCATTCGAAGCTCACCATGTCCTTTGTCGAGTCCACCGGCGCGTAGGCGAGCTTCGGGTCCTTCCGGTCGAGCTCACCCTGGAAGAGCAGGAACAGCAGCACCGCGATAGCGAGCGTCAGCGGGAACGCGAACTCCTGGACGGCCTTGCCCGCCGTGCGCGCCAGCTCTCCTATCGATGCACCGAGGGGGACGCGCAGTCCGAATGCGTGACCGGCATCGTCCGGCGCCACGACGGCGCCGCCCTTCGGGTCCACCACGTCCGAAGCGAGACCCTCGAGCGCCTCCAGGATCGGAGACTCGGGACCGCCACCGTCGGGTGCGGGAAGCAGGAACGGGTTGCGCTCGGAGGGATCGTCGGTCGCGATCGGCGCGAGAGGCTCGCGCCCGACCGGAGGCGTCGGGTCCGTCACCGCGGGATCCGGCTGGACGGGGACGTTGGGCGCCTGGGTCTCGATCGGCGTCGGCTCCGGCGGCTGGGTGTCGACCGGAGGAGGCGTGGCCACCGGCGGCTCCGTCGGAGGCAGGGGGGTCGGGGGCGGCGTGGATGTGGCCGGAGGATTCGTCGGCGGATTGGTGGTCGGCGCCGGGGAGGGCGTCGGCTCGGACGACGGAGTCGGCGTGGGCGACTGCGAAGGGGTCGGGGTCGGCGAGGGCGACGCCGACGGAGACTGGGTGGGCGCGGGCGTGCCTCCCACCGGGGGGGTGGGGGTCGGCGTTCCCGGTGGAGGGGTGGTCTCGCCGGGCGTAGCGGTCGGGCCCTCGCTCGGGGGAGGACTCGGCGGAGGCGGGGTCGGAGTGGGCGGAGGCGGGGTCGGGGTGGGTGGCGGCGGCGTGGGAGTGGGTGGCGGCGGCGTCGGCTCGCACTTCTTCTCGTTGCCCTTCCCCGGCTTGTCGCAGGGGGCGCCGATCGCGCTCGGCAGGAACGTGAAGGCCTGGATCAGGGCGAACGATAACACGAGCGCAGCGAACATGCGCCTGGAATCGGTCGTCACAGACCCCCCACGGTTCAACTGCCGGTCCTTTCCCCTGTAGCCCGGGCCGCCCTCGGCTCGGTGCTCTGGTAAATATCGGCATCGGCCGCCCCGCATTGAGGCGGAATCGGGGACCTGCCTAGACTGCCGAGACGGCGGGCTCGGGGGCCTCGCTAGGCGGGAAGCCGGACCTCGTGGTGACGTTGCGCCCCCTCCTCTTCGACTCGTAGAGCGCCTCGTCGGCCGCGCGGACTAGTTCCGCGGCGTCGGAGGCATTCAGGGGGATCGTGGCGACTCCCGCGCTGGCGGTAATCGCCAGGTCCTCGTCGACACCGGCGATCGCGGCTCTCAGGCGCTCGGCGGCCACCAGAGCCTCGCCCGCCGAGCAGCTCGGCAGCAGGACTACGAACTCCTCGCCGCCGTATCTCGCCGCGGTGTCGAAATCGCGGGAGACGGCAGTCAGGGCGGCGCCCGCGTCCCGGAGCACACGGTCTCCGACCTGGTGCCCGTACCGGTCGTTGAGGTCCTTGAAATGGTCGATGTCCAGGAGGACGAGGCTCAGCTGCTCCCCCTTCCGAGCCGCTCGCGCCACCTCGCGCTCCAGTGCGATCTCGAACGACCGCCGGTTGCTGAGGCCGGTGAGGCCGTCGGTGTCCGCCATCCGGCGGACCTCCTCGAGCAGCCACGCGTTCCGCAGCGCGAGAGCGGCATGGGAGGTGAACTGGCCGATCGTCGTAAGGACCCGGCGCTCGAGCCTGTGGCCCCGGCGCTTCTGCTCGACCACCAGCACGCCGAGCGGGTTGCCGTCGGCAACGAGCGGGGTGACGAGCAGGTTCCGGGCGCCCGGGAGCAGTGCGGCGAGAACGTCGTCGTCGACAGCGTCGAGCTCGCGCACGAAGATCGTCTCGCGGCGGCTCCAGGCCTCGGCGACCACTCCGCGATCGGAGGCAACGGGCTCGCCCAGTCCCTCCGCTCCGCGCGCGGCGATGACGGAGACGTCGCCGGCGGGCCCCGCGACGACGGCCCCGCGCTTCAGGCCGAGGGCGTCGCAGACCTTCGTGAGATACGAGTCCGCGACCTTGCGCGCGTCGCTGACGCTCTCGAACTCGACGCCCATCTCGTTGAGGGCCTCGAGGTCGTTCTTGCGCCGGCGCAGCTCGCGCTCGTTGAGGAACGAGAACACGGCCGTGCCGAGCGCCACGAGCCAGAACGCCATCACGTTGAAGACCGACGGGCGGTACTCGATGAGGCCGTCGACGCCCGTCATCTGAGGCGTGGCCCCGCGCGCATCGAGCAGTCCCGCGAGCTGTGCGTGGAACACGACGAAGAACAACAGCGAGTGCCACAGCGCGATCTTCAAGCCCGTCCGGTAGGACGCGAGCAGCGTCACCGCGACGAGGTGCAGGTAGAGCATGAACCGCAGCGGGCTCTGCACGAACCCGGTGAGGTACATGATCCACGCGAGGTAGACGCCGTCGGCGAGGAGCATGCCTGCCACGACGTAGAGGTGGCGGCCTCCACCGATCCTGCGCACGGCCTCGATCAGCGCGGTGAGCGCGAAGTATCCGAACGAGACCATCGCGAGATCGCGCAACGACGCGCCGACGAACCCGGGGAACAGGACCGCGCACGCGACCGCAACCGCGACGAACCCCGCGCGCAGCCCCTGCAGGTAACCCATCCGCTCGGCGAGAGAGACCATCTCCGCGGACTGTCCGGAGACGCTTCCTCTGCCCCTCATAGGAAATGCACCATGTCCTTCGAGGAGTCGACCGGCGCGAACGCGAGCTTCGGGTCGCGGCGGTCGATCTCACCCTGGATCAGCAGGAAGACGAGGACCAGGACGGTCAAAGAGAGCGGGAACGCGAAGCGCTGAACCGCTTCGCCTGCGGTGCTCGCGAGCTTCGCGATCGACTTCGCGAGACCGTTCGAGCCATCGCCGTCCGGTTCCGCAGGACCGGTCGTCCCGCCGCCGGCGAGGTCGATCAGCTGGGGCGAGGCGTCGTCGTCGTCGTCACCGGAAGCGTCGGCGCGCGACGGGTCGGTGCTCTTGGTCGCGTCCTCGTCGTCGACCGAAGGCCGCGGCGCGGGAGTG
>WUUC01195524.1_pt1 | contig 10402 bp, 5 predicted proteins | sample 6278441 | NCBI WGS metagenome assembly WUUC01 (sample SAMN13675441, study PRJNA597444) | soil metagenome | isolation source: soil | place: USA: Washington | collected 2017-10 | reverse complement strand
CGCCTGCGCGACCTCGGCGGCCTCGTGGTGGTCGATTTCATCGACATGCGGGCCTCCAAGAACCAGCGCAGGGTCGAGAAGGCGGTCAAGGACGCCATGAAGATCGACAAGGCGCGGTCGACCGTGGGGCGGATCAGCCCGAACGGCCTATTGGAGATCAACCGCCAGCGCATCCAGCAGGCGCTGCAGCTTCGCACGCACCGTCCCTGCCCGACCTGCAGCGGCCTCGGCCGGCTGCCCAGCCAGGAGATGGTGAGCCTCAGCCTGATCCGCCGGATCGAGGCCCAGGCCGCCTCCGGCACGATCCAGGGAGTGCGCATCCGTCTCCACCCCGAGCTCGCCGACGCTCTGAACAACCACTACCGCAAGGAGCTGGCGGGGCTGGAGATCGAGTTCGACCTCCAGATCGAGATCATCGCGGCCCCCGGCCTGCACCGTCCCGACGAGCAGGTCGAATGGATCCGCCGCGAGCGGCCGATCCCGCCGCCGAAGAAGCCGAAACAGGCTCCGATCACCTTCCGCCCCTGGGACCTGGCGCTCCCCGAGGACGAGGAAGAAGCGGAAGAGGAACAGCAGCCTCCGAAGGCGGCGCGTTCCGACCGATCCGAGCGGTCCGACCGGGCTCCGAAGGCCGAGCGCGGCCGCAGGAACGAGAAGGGCCGCGGCAGGAACGAGCGGGGCGCCAGGAACGACCGCCCGGCGCGCGAGGAGAGGCGGCCGGAAGCCGAGCGAGCTGCCCAGCCGGCGCAGCCGGCCGAGGCCGTCCCTTCCGACAACGTCGGGAACCTTCTCGAGGAATCCGCCGAGGGGAAACGCCGCAAGCGGCGCCGCGGCGGGCGCAAGAAGAAGAAGGCCAACGGTCTGGGGAATGGCCTGGGCGCGAACGGCCACGCCCCGGACACCGAGCAGCACGCCGACGGAAGCTCCGCCCCGGAGGTTCCGTTCGACGTGGAATTCGACGACTTCGAGCCGTTCGAAGAGGGTGCGCCCGAAGGGGATGGACAGTCGGCGGACGGGAGCGCGGACGGCGCGGCATCCCCGGCCCGGCGCGGCCGGCGGCGTCATCGCCGCCGCCGTGGTGGCGCACGGGGGGCGGAGGTCCAGGGAGGCGAGGCGGAGGGTGGTGGACCGGCTGACGCAGGGCCGTCCGACGGACCGCCGTTCGAGGGTCCGCCTGCGGTCGAGTGAGCCGCCCCTCCCCCCCTCCCCCGCTCCGCGGGGGAGGGGGGGACTTCTACTCCTCCTTCACCCCCGCCACCGTGTCCGAATTCCGCTGGTAGCTCCCCACCCGGTCCTTCAGGTAGCAGGTGTCCGTGCGCACGTTGTAGCTGTAGGCCCGGCAGCGGTCGTCCCGGCGGCAGGAGGATTTACAGCTCGAGACGCTCGGCGCGTCGAACGAGCCGTAGTCGCCGCCGCGGTAGTCGTACCCTTCCTCCTCGGTGAGGTCCGCGCCCCAGGGGCGTCCGCCGCCGCCGGCTTCGCTCTTCACTCCGGTGACGGTGTCCTGGTTGCGCTGATAGTCCCCCACCCGGTCCTTCAGATAGCAGGTGTCCGTGCGCAGGTTGAAGGTGTAGGCCTCGCAGCGCGAGTCGTCGCGGCATTCGGCCTTGCAGCGGGAGACGCCGCTGGAGCGGAAGTCGCGGTAGTCGCCACCGCGGTAGTCGTACCCCCGCTCCTCCGTCAGCTCCTGCCGCCAGGAACCTCCGCCATTCTCGTTGCCGTCCTTGGCCCCGGTGACCATGTTGGACGCCCGCTGGCGGGTGTTGACCCGATCCTTGAGATAGCAGATCTCGGTGTCGAGGTTGTAGGTGTAGGCCCGGCACTGGCGCTCCCGGGAGCACTCCCGCCGGCATTCGCGAGGGGTGTCGGCACGGAAGGAGTGGTAGTCGCCACCGCGATAGTCGTACCCCTCCTCCGTGGAGATGCCCCGGTCGCGGCCGTCGTCATCGCGGCGCTCGCGGGAGCCGGTCACCATGTCCCGAGCGGTCTCCAGCTTGTGGACCTCGTCCTTGACGTAGCACATCTCGGTCTTCAGGTTGTAGGTGTACGCCTGGCAGCGGCGGTCGCGCTCGCAGGCCTGCCGGCACTCCCGGACGCTGGACGAGCGGAAGTTGTCGTAGTCACCACCCTTGTGGTCATAGCCGCGCTCCTCGGACATCCGCTGGGCGGAGGCGGCGACGGGGAGGATCAGGGTGAAAAGAGCGAGAAGACAGGCGGTGCGGAGTCTGGAAAGAGGCTGTGGCAAATGCTGCGGCATGGGCAGGTTCTCCCGTAGGTCGTTAAAGGTCCCCGCCGGTTCGGCCCATCCGCGGCCACCCTTCCAACGAGCGGCAGGGACCTTCTCTAGGATAGTGGCGGGACGGGGGGAGTCAAGGCGGACGGGCCGGATGCTTCTCCCCTCGCCAGGGGAGCATCCGCCCTTTCGAGGGGAGTCACCTCAGGGCTCCGGAGGCGTCACCTCGGCAGGCTGCTGCGGAGCCTGGAAGACGGGGGCTGGCGCCGCGGGGCCTTCCAGCAACGTCTGCCAGACGTCCATCCTGTCCCAGTCCGCCACCGGCCGGCCATCGAGGAAGACGCTGGGCGTCCCACCCAGGCGCAGCCCGATGCCGAGCTGGGTGTCCTGGACGATGCGGTTGCGGGCGGTTCCCTGCGCGACCCGCTGGGCCACGGCGGCGCCGTCGAGACCGGCGTTGCGGCCCAGCTCCTCCCAGGGGCCCTCGGCGAGCCCTCCCTGGCGGGCGAAGAGGAGGTCGTGCATGCGCCAGAAGCCCTCGTTGCCCCCCAGCTCGCGGGCGGCCTCGGCGGCCAGGGCGGCCTCGCAGGCCTGGGCGTGGACGGCCTGCTGCATCACCTGGTTGCACTCCGGCTCCAGCGGGAAATGCTTGTAGACGAGGCGCAGGCGGCTGCCGAAGCGCGGCAGCAGCTGGCGCTCCGCAAACTCGGCGAAGGAGAGGCAGCCCGGACACTGGAAATCACTGAACACCACCACCGTGTGCGGCGCCCCCACGCTCCCTCGCACCGGATCACCCAGCCGGACCGGGATCGGCACGGCAGGCTGGCGCAGATGGAGGTAGCGCTGCAGGCCGGCGTCGCCGAGCAGCCCCTGAGCGTAGCTGTCCGCCTGCTCGGCGACGCCCCGCAACTGCTTCGCCCGCACCCACTCGTAGGTGATGGCGGCCACGGCCAGGAGCAGGAGGAGACCCGCGATCCCCAGGCGGGGACTCGGGTGCACCGGATCGCTGGTGTATCCGGAGTCTTTGCTCGGCCACATCTTCCAGGCGAGGTACAGCATGACGAAGTTGATCAGGTGGGAGATCGTGCACCACCAGCAGATGGTTCCGACCTGCGTCACCATCACCGCGAGCAGGAAGGCGGAGGCGAGCGCGCCGAGGACGTGGATGACCAGCGGCACCGATTGCCAGTAGCGTCCGCGCCGGTTGGCCGGTCCCACCACCAGATACCAGACGGCGAGCCCGCCGAAATAGACGAGACCGAGCGCGGAGAGGGGGATCCCCTGCGGCAGGACCGCCCAACTGCTGGACAGCACCTCCCGGCAGCCGCCGCCGTCCGTGCCGCAGACCGTCTCGAAAATCCCGGCGGCGTCGCGTCCCTGGGACAGGTGATAGCTGGTCAGCATCAGCGAGATGCCGGCGCCGGCGACGGCGAGCAGGATCAGCAGGAAGACGGCCCAGGCCGGAGCGGAATCTCGTCTCATGTCGACTCCTTCTTCATTCCAATTCCAGAATCCTTCCGAACGGGCGTCATGGACCCGCCAGGGCGAGGATATCGGATCGAGGCCACAGCGCAACTCTTTGAGGGCGAGCTCGTTCTTGGAGTAAGCTGAATCAGCTTTTCTTCTTCTTCACACAGGACGACGGCGTCCACGGCGCCTGCGGCAGCCTGCCGAGGGTGTTTACCCGTGTGGGGACCGCGCGGCGAGGTCCACCTGATCCTGGATGTGGTGGGGTACTTCCGGTGAAATGGAACCCGTAATCTCCTCAGGATAGAATGAGAGCTTCCTCGAACCTTGAAATCCGCTCGGAGGTGGACCTTTGCCCAAGCAGTCCGTTCGAACTGTTCTCGCGCTCGCCCTTCTCTGGTCCGTTCTGAGCCCGGCGCCCAGCCCGGCGCAACCGGCCTGGCGGGTGGCGGACGTCCGCACCGGCCCGGGCCGGGTGGTGACCCCCTTCGGCGCAGAATTCGCCACGGCGGGTGGTCTGGTCTTCTTCACCCTGGACGACGAAATCCATGGCCGCGAGCTCTGGAAGTCGGACGGGACGGAGGCGGGCACGGCGCTCGTCAAGGACATCTGCCCCGGGATCTGCTCCGCGGCGCCGCGCGATCTGGTCGTGGCTGGAGGCAGAGTCTACTTCTCCACCGACGGGCACGGCTACTGGGTGAGCGATGGCACGGCGGCCGGGACGATCCGGTTCCTGGAGACGGCGGAACCGGAGGGGTTCGAAGACCTGGACCTGGCGGAGCTGGGCGGCAAGATCTTCCTGGTGGGGTTCCACGATGATGCCGGCCTCTGGGAAACCGATGGAACGGTTGCGGGAACGGTCCTCGTCAAGAGCTTCGAAGCCACCTCGAACGCCCCCGAATTCATCGGCAGGGCCGGCGGCATGTTGTTCTTCGCCGCCTCTCAGTCCTCCACCGGCCGGGAGCTCTGGAGAACCGACGGCACCGCCGCGGGCACCCAGCTCGTCAAGGACATCCTGCCCGGAGCGGTGAGCGCGCTCGACTCCGCGCCTGCCTGGTATCCCGAGGTCTCCGGCAGGCTCCTGTTCCAGGCGTTTTCCGAGAATCGGGATGCAAGGCTCTGGATCTCCGACGGCACCACGGCGGGCACCCAGGTGGTCAAGGATATCATCGGCCAGACCGAGGGTCTGGTCGAGATGGGCGGAGAAGCCTTCTTCCGGCTCGGAGAGCAGATCTGGAAGACCGACGGCACCCAAGCGGGGACGGTCGAGCTCCTGGGAGGGGACTTCACCGCTGGCGGCCCCGCCAACATGACGGTGGCCGGCACCCGCGTCTTCTTCCGCCGGTCCGACAGCGCTTCCGGCAGCGAGGTCTGGAAGACCGACGGAACCGTCGCGGGGACGGTCCGAGTGACGGAGATCGCCCCCGGGGCGGAGAGCGGCATCGAGCACCCGTCCACGTTCATCGCTCTCGGCGACCGCCTGCTTTTCTTCGCGAACGATGACACGACCGGCGAGGAGCCCTGGGTCACCGATGGCTCCGTGCCCGGAACCTTCCGCCTGGGAGACCTGAACCCCGGAACGCCCGGCTCGTTCAACTTCACCGGCGAGCGCAAGGACCGCGGCGTCATCGCCGGGGGCCGGTGGTACTTCGGCGCCTACACCCATCCGGACGGCTGGGCCCTCTGGTCGAGCGACGGGACCGTCGCCGGCACGCAGGTGGTCCGCCGCTTCCCCGAGCCTGTCTCTTCCGTCCGCGACGAGCCTTTCGCCGATCTCGGAGGCTCGCTCTTCTTCCCGGTCAGCTACAGCACCCTGGCCCTCTGGAGTACCGACGGCACCGAGGCGGGAACCAGCGAGGTCAAGCACCTCGGGGGTTACCCCAGCCAGAGACGGCAGCTCGTTTCCCAGGGGGACCACGTCTTCTATCTCGATCGAGACCTGTACGTGAGTGACGGAACCGCAGCCGGGACAGGGGTTCTCACCTCCTTGATCGTGCTCGATCTCGTTGCAGCCGAAACAGGCCTGTTCTACAAGACGTGGCGCCCGGGCGGCGCCCTCAACGGCGTGGACGGCGATCTGTGGGTCACGACGGACGGCACCTCGGCGGGAATCCAGCATCTGCTGGAGCTCGAGTGGACTGGCTCCGACGCCATGATCCCGTTCCGGAACGGCATTGCTTTCAACACCTCGGATCTGTGGCTCAGTGATGGGACGGCCGCCGGGACCACTCCCCTGGGGCTGAGCGACTCTCTGATCCTTGGAGACGGGCTCACCGCGGCGGGCGACCGCCTCTTCTTCTGGGCCGACGCCGACCTGACCGGAGTCGAGCCCTATGTCAGCGACGGCACCCTGGCCGGCACCCGCCTCCTCCGGGACATTCATCCCGGCTGGCAGGCATCGCAGGAGATCCATCCTCTCGAGCCGAAACCTTCCACGGCTCTCGGTGGCCGCTGGTTCTTCACCGCCGACGACGGGATCTCCGGCGAGGAGCTCTGGATCAGCGACGGCACCACCTTCGGCACGCGCAGGGTCCGGGACATCAGCCCTGGACCGGCATCGTCGCAGATCGCCCAGCTCACGACCGGACTCGGCCGGGTCTACTTCACCGCCGACGATGGCATCCACGGGGAGGAACTCTGGGTGAGCGACGGCACCGAGGCCGGGACCCGAATGGTGCGTGACATCGTGCCCGGCCAGGGCACCTCTGCCCCACAGGAGCTCGCGGCGTTCGGCCACGTCGTCCTCTTCGCCGCGTTCGATCCGGACCACGGGGTCGAGCTCTGGCGGACCGACGGGACCGAAGCTGGAACGGTGCGCCTCCAGGACATCGCTCCCGGCACCGCCCCATCCAGCCCCCACCGGTTCACCGCCTCCGGGCCGAACGTCTACTTCGCGGCCAACGATGGCGCCACCGGTTTCGAGCCCTGGGCGATCTCTCGTGCCTCTCTCGGCTCCGCCCTGGCGGCAGCCAAAACCGCGACCGGCGAGCACGCCCCCGGTGGAACCGTCTTCTACACGATCGTGATCTCCAACGTCGGCGCCGGCCCGCATCCGGATAATCCGGGCGACGAGCTGGTGGACGTTCTGCCAGCCGGTCTCACGCTGGTGGGCGCCACCGCCGACATCGGGAGCGTCAGCCTCGACCTCCCCACCCGCCGCGTGGCCTGGAACGGCGCCCTGGCGACCGGCGGCTCAGCGACCCTGACGATAGAGGCCACGGTGGACGCCCTCCCCGGCGCCGTCCTGCGCAACCAGGCGGACCTCTCGTTCGACGCCGACGGCGATGGCACCAACGAATCCTCCTCGGTGTCTGATGCGCCGGGCAGTGCGGGAGCTTCGGACCCGACCGACATCGTGGTCTCCTCCGGCCCGACGGATTTCTACACCGTCTCCCCCTGCCGCGCCGTCGATACCCGGTCTTCCTCTCCCCTGCTCGCGGGCACCCCGCGGACCTTCACGATCGAGGGGCTCTGCGGCGTGCCGGCCGACGCCAGCGCGGTGGCGGTCAACCTGACCGTCTTCGCGCCTACGGCCCTGGGCAACGTCGTAGCCTGGCCGGCCGGGGCGCCGGCTCCGGGGACCAGCAACCTGAACTTCCTGGCGGGGGTCAACCGGGCCAACAACGCGATTCTGGAGCTGAGCGGCGGCGAGATCCAGGCCTTGGCGCGGATGGTGGCCGGCGGCGAGGTCCACCTGATCCTGGATGTGGTGGGGTATTTCGACGAGTAGGTCAGCGAGTAGAATCCGTCTCCTGGACCAGCAGCAGGCTCCCTGAGGAGACAGATCATGGAACCGTCGACCGCTCCGCCGCTCCCCGCGTCTCCCCTGCCCGCCGCCCCGGTGGTGGCTCCCGCCACCGCTTTTCCCTGGCGGCGGATGCTGCACGTCGCCTGGATGGCCATCGCCCTCGGGCTGCTGCTCGAGCTTCTGCTCGTGTTCCTCGCCCTGGGGTCCGGCGAGGGCGGACGGGCACAGCCGTTCCTGGCCGACTTGGGTCAGAAGATCTCGTGGGGGTTCATCGTCTGCCTGGGCATCGCCTTCGGCACCACGGCGAGCAAGGCCCGCGAGGTGAAGATGGGCTTCCTCGGCCTGATCTCCGCGCCGCTGGGCTTCATCATCGCCCGCGCGGTGCACAAGGCGCTCAAGGAGGCTCTCGGCGTCGCCGGACCGGCCGCGGCCGGCGTCTCCCCGTTCCTGATCGGCGGGCTGAAAGGTCTTCAGTACGCCCTATTCGGTCTGGTCCTCGGCTGGATCGGCAAGAAGGCCTGGGGAGGGCTGGCCGCCCACGTGGGCACGGGAACGGCCTTCGGCATCCTCTTCGGGACAGCGATCATGGCGGCGACCGAAGCGGCTGCCGCCTCGCCGACGCCGCCGGTGGACCTCGTCGCGCGCGGCATCAACGAGCTGATCTTCCCGATCGGCTGCGCGGTGATCCTCTACGCGTCGTCCATCCTGGGCAAGCGGGTGGGGTGACCCGCTACTTCTTCCAGCTCAGCTCGACGTACGCCCAGCCGGCGTCCTCCTCCACCGGGAGGAAGGCGGCGGCCGCGTCGCCCCCCCAGAAGTAGGCGCCACCCACCGCGAGCTGCAGCCCCTCGCGGACCGTCCAGGTGACGTCTGTCCCCAGCTCGCGGCCGAGGTCGTCGGACGGGAAGCCGCCGGTCGGAATGCGCGGCGCATAGCCGAAGCTCTCCTCCTCGAAGGCTCCCGAGCCGCCATACCAGGCGTCGTTCTCCTCCACCAGCGTCAGGTTGTGGAGCGCGGTCCGCAGGCGGACCTTGGGGCTCAGCGTGACCCAGCTCTCCAGGTAGACGTCGCGGAGGTTCGAGAAGGCGGTGAAGTCGATCAGGTCGTAGTACTTGTGGTTGGTAGGCAAGACGTTGAAGAACGTCTCGTGCCCGCCGCCCGGCTGGCCGTCTCCCGAGGCCTGCTCCATCGCCAGGTGGATCGCCGGCTTGCCGGGTAACCCGTCGAACTGATGGCCGACATCGAAGGCCACGGCCCAGGCGTCCTGATCCACCCGCCCCCAGTCGCCGGTCTGCACAGCCCCCCAGAGGAGGATGTCCGCGTGGGGGTTCCCCCACAGTAGCGAGCCCCCCGCGGTCGTGATGCTCAGGCCACCCACCGGCGCCACCCGCCGGTCGTCCTCGTACTGAATGGCAAAGGCGCGAACCTCGGTGGAGGGGATCCAGGCGCCGTGCTTGCCGGTCAGGGTGCCGCCGAACACCATGATGTCGTCGAGCGGATCGAAGGCGTTCTCGTGGTCGAAGGCGCCGGTCAGCGGGCGGAGCGCGAAGGCGGCCAAGTGAGCACTCCCCTGCCCATAGGCGACGCTGGCGCCGTCGAAGCGCCGGCCCACGTTGGGCCACTCGAAGGTACCGACCAGACGGTCCCCCAGGCGAGCCCGCTTGATCCGATCGAGGTGCGGGACGCCGGTGGGAACCTCGAAGCCGTCGCCATACGCCTGACGGCCGAGAACCAGCCGCAGCCCCTCGCGCTGATAGATCGCGGAAAGCTCGGCGAGGCCGACCGAGGCCAGACTGGTATCGCTCCCGTTGGCTGTGACGTAGGTGGGCCCGGCGCCGAACGAGCCGTTGTCGGGCAGGCCGACGATCCCGTTGCCCTGGATCATGCCGTGGAGGGTCCAGCGCTCCCAGGCGAGGTCGAGCCCGACGCGGGCCCGCACCAGGCCGAATTCATAGGAGGACTCGGTCGTGGCGTTGCGGGCCGGCGCGTCCCACCCTTCACCGCGGAGCCGCAGATCGTATGTGGTCTTGATGGTCGGGGGCTCGGCCAGGGCCGGATATGCCTGGAAACCGGCGAGCAGCGCCGCCAGGTAGAGAAACCTATTTCGCATCGGGGTTCCCTCCAAGAAAAATATAAAGCAATGAGCCGGCCCAGGGGCCGGCTGGAATCAAGATCAACGGAAGAGTGCGAGGGCTCCCCGGAACCGGGACTTTCGGAAAAGGGCTGCAACGACCCAAAGGACCACAAGGACTGCAAGGACAAAGTCCTGGATTTCGTCCTTGGTGTCCTTGCGGTCCTTGCAGTCCTTTGGGGCCTGGCTTGGCCTGCCTAGGCGGGCTCCATCCCGCCCACCAGCTTCTCCAGGCGGGAGAGGACGTCATCGAGCTGCCGCACCGTCGCATGATTGGAGGTCGAGGTCTCCGCGCCTCGGTCCGGCAGCCCCACCTGATCCCAAAGGTACCGGGTCTCCAGGAGGACGTCCTTGCGCAGAGTAACGCCATGGCGGGCGAAGACCGGGGCGAGCTCGTCGTAGCGCTGGAGCAAGCTCCGGCGGGTCGCCTGGTAGGCGTGCGCGCAGACCTCGCGCCGCTCGGCGAGGCCGAAAATGTTGGTGAGGAACATCTTGTAATCGTCCCGCCGCGGCTCGATGAGGACCACGTCGCGGTCCGCGAACCGGCGTTCGTAGGCGGCCATGCCGACCTCGAGGCGCGAGTGGACCAGAGTGCGGAAGGTCTGCGAGAGGACCGTCGGCAGCCCCTGGCTCAGCAGCTTGTTGCGGCTCATCAGACCGGATTCCATGGCATTGGCCATGTCGACCGGGACGATCGGATTGACGCAGATCACCAGCTCGGCGCCGGCTTCGAGCGCCACCGAGGCATGGAGGGTCTTGAGCAGCACGCCGTCGACGTAGTGCCGCCCCTCGATCTCGACCGGCGGATAGAGGCCGGGGAGGG
>WUUC01193738.1_pt1 | contig 10402 bp, 9 predicted proteins | sample 6278441 | NCBI WGS metagenome assembly WUUC01 (sample SAMN13675441, study PRJNA597444) | soil metagenome | isolation source: soil | place: USA: Washington | collected 2017-10 | reverse complement strand
ACAGCGCGATGGAGCCACACGCGTCTCCGGTAGTGCGCCGATGATCGCCTTGCCGCAGTGCCACCGCAGTGCCACCGCAGTGCCACCGCAGTGCCACCGCAGTGCCACCGCAGTGCCACCGCAGTGCCACCGAGAGACGCCTGTCTGACAGATCATCAGCCAGCAGCCGGGCCGCCGTCGGCAGCTGCCGGCTGAGCCGCTGGCCGCGGGGCGAATGCGGCAGGCGAGAAGTCGTTGCGGCGCGTCACGGGTGCAAGGGTAGGCCGGTGGCTGCTTGTCGCCTGCCAGAACAGTGCGCCGAATTCTCCGCGGGGCCAGCGGAGTGCGGCGCGTGCTCGGCGGCTGCGACCGGCAGGCCCATTGTCCTCAAGCCATCATGAGCGCCGTTCCTCAGGCGTCGTGACCACAGTTCGCCAGTTCTGAAAGGAACATTCGCAATGAGCCTAGTCCTGGGTGAACGCGCAGTCGTTCTGGGCGCTGGCATGGCCGGCCTGCTGACCGCACGAGTGCTCGCAGACCGTTACCGGCAGGTGGTCATCATCGAGCGCGATCCGGCCGCCGACATCGGCGAGGCGCGCAAAGGCGTGCCCCAGGGACGGCACGCGCACGCTCTGCTGGCTCGCGGGCAGCGCATCCTGGAAGACCTGTTTCCCGGCCTGCAGCAGGAACTGACCGACAACGGCGTGCTGAGCTGCGACCTGGCCGGCAACCTGCGCTGGTACTTCAACGGCACCCAGCTCAAGCAGAAGGAATCCGGGTTGCTCAGCGTGTCTGCGACCCGGCCGCAGCTCGAGGGGTACGTGCGCGAGCGGGTCACCTCGATGCCCAATGTCGAACTGCGCAACCTCACCGTGGTGAACGGTCTGCTGCACACCGATGACAAGAGCCGCGTGACCGGTGTGCGCGTCACCGGCGTCGCTGATGACGCCGAGCCCGAGACGCTGACCGCCGACCTGGTGATCGACGCCACCGGCCGAGGGAGCCGCACGCCGGCCTGGCTGGAGGAGCTGGGCTATGAGCGTCCGGCCGAGGAGAAGGTCAAGATCGACCTCGCCTACACCACCCGGCTGTTCAAGCTGGGCTCGGATCCGTACGGCACCGATCTGTCGATCAACTCAGTGGCGCACCCGGGCAACCCGCGCGGTGCGTTCTTCGCCCGTCTGGACAAGGACGTCGCGATGCTGTCGCTGACCGGCCTGCTGGGCGATCACCCGCCGCGTGACGACGAGGGGTTCCTGGAGTACGCCAAGACGCTCGACGCCAAGGAGATCTACCAGACCGTCAAGGACTCCGCGCCGGTCGATGACGCGGTCACCTTTCACGTGCCCGCCAGCGTCCGGCGGCGCTATGACCAGCTCACCCGGTTCCCCGAGGGATTTCTGGTCATCGGCGACGGGGTGTGCGCGTTCAACCCGGTTTACGGGCAGGGCATGACGGTGGCGGCCATGGAGGCCGTAGCGCTGGGCGAGCACCTCGATCAGGGCCCGGCCCGGCCGGTCGGTTTCTTCAAGGAGCTCAAGCCGATCGTCGACGTGCCGTGGGACATCTCCGCCGGCGGCGACCTGGCCTTCCCGGGAGTTCAGGGCAAGCGCACCTTGAAGGGCCGGATGGGCAACGCCTACATCTCCAAGCTGCACACCGCGGCCCAGTCCGACGGAAGGTTCACCGCTGCCTTCTTCCGGGTGGCAGGCCTGGTCGACCGGCCGGAAGCGCTGATGCGGCCCAGCCTGATGCTCGGCGTATTCCGCACTGTCCGGGCGAACCGCAAGCGCTGAACCAGGGACTGCGCCCCCTCGAACGGTCCTAGCGAGCGCAGCACGTCCGGCTGGGACATCACCGAAACACCGAACTCGGTCGCCAAGATTTTGAGGAGATTCTCGTGAATCACTATGTAGGAAACCGGGCCGTGGTGCTCGGAGGCAGCATCGTCGGAACACTGGCAGCGCGGGTGCTGTCGGAGTTCTACCGCGAAGTCGTCGTGGTCGACCGTGACACGGTGCTCGACGTCTACTCGCTGCGCAAGGGCGCCCCGCAGGCCGCGCACGCGCACGCCTTTCACAGCCGCGGCTACGACAACGTCATGGAGCTGTTCCCGGACCTGCCCGCGGACCTGGAGGAGCACGGGATCCCGCAGCCCGACCTCGGGCACATGCGCTGGTATTTCAACGCCCAACTCCTGCAGCGGACCACCACCGGGCTGCGCTCGATCGGCGCCCAGCGCCCGGTCATCGAGGGCATCCTGCGGGCCAAGGTCGCGGCCCTGCCGAATGTCACCTATCACGAGAAGACCGAGGTGCTCAGCCTGCTCGCCTCCGAGGACGGCGCGCGGATCAGCGGAGTGCGGATCAGCCCGGTGGGCGCCACCGGCGAGGAGTCCGACCTGGAAGCAGACCTGGTCATCGACACCACCGGCCGAGGGTCGCGCACGCCGGTGTGGCTGGAGCAGCTGGGCTACGAGCGCCCGCCCGAGCAGCGGATGAACATCGGCCTGACCTACACGACCCGGCTGTTCCATCACCGGCCCGGCATGCTCGAAGACACCCAGTCGGTCAACCCGGTCGCCTCGCCGGCGCACCCCCGAGGCGCGTTCTTCGGCCGGGTCGGACCGCAGACCTGCATCCTGTCCCTCACCGGAATCTTGGGCGACAAGCCGCCGACCGACAGCGAGGGATTCCTCGACTACGTCAAGTCGCTGCCGGTCTCCGAGGTCTATGACGCCGTGCATGACGCCGAGCCGATGACCGATGCCGTGTCCTTCGGCTTTCCGGCCAGCGTCCGGCGCCATTACGAGTCGATGGAGCGGTTCCCGGATCGCTTCTTCGTGCTGGGCGACGCGTTGTGCAGCTTCAACCCGGTGTACGGCCAGGGGATGATGGTCGCCTCCATCGAGGTCATGGCACTGCGTGAGCACCTGTCGGCAGGCACCCCGCCCGACTCGGCGGCGCTGCGGACCGAGCTCGCCACGATCGTCGATGACCCGTGGATGATCTCGACCAGCGGTGACCTCGACTTCCCGGAGGTCCCGGGCGAGCGCAGCCCCGAGGTGCTTGGTGGCAATGAGTTCATCGCCAAGCTGACGGTCGCTGCCACCAAGGACCCGGTGCTCACCGACGCCTTCCTGCACGTGGCCGGCCTCAAGCGCCCGCTCATGTCGCTGATGGAGCCCGAGATCGTCGAACGGGTTGAGAAGTACTCGGCGGTCAGCGCGGACGAGGGCCAGACCGCCGCGAAGTAGAGCGGTGCGTGAGCGCAGGCCGGAGGCCACTCCACTGCGTCCGAGGTGGTTCACAAGATGTGCGGCGAAGGGTGAGGGAATGCGAACAGTACTGACGGCGGTGGCGGCCTTGCTGCTGACGGGTGCTGCCATTCGAGTGGGCGCCGTGCGACGGCTGCGACTCCATGGCCCATCCTCCGGCGGCTGGCGGCCGGTCCGCAGGGCGACGGCGTCCTGTACCCGGAGCATGAGGTGACTGCCGTTCTCGGGGTGTCCTGCTATTTCCATGACGCCGCAGCCGCGCTGGTGCGCGATGGCGAGGTGGTGGCCGCAGTCGAAGAGGAGCGGCTGACCCGCCGCAAGCACGACCCGTCGTTTCCGACCGAGGCGATTCGGCATTGCCTGGAGACAGCGGGCATGCAGGGTTCAGACCTGGACCTGGTGGTGTTCTACGAGCGGCCGCTGGTGAAGCTCGCCCGCACCGTGACGACCGGGCTTGCGACCCTGCCGCGCAGCAGGAAGGTGCTGGCCCGCAGCCTCGACTCGTTCATGAGCGAGCGGCTGTGGATCCGGTCCACCCTGGTCAAGTCACTGGGAATCGACCCGGGGCGGATCAGGTTCTGCGAGCACCACGTGGCGCATGCGGCGAGCGCGATGTTCGCCTCGCCGTTCGCTGACGCGGCCACTCTCACCGTCGACGGAGTCGGCGAGTGGGCAACGGCCAGCATCGGCCACGCCACCAGCGACCTGCAGCCGGGTAACCGCAACCACCTCGAGCTCAAGGCGGCCATGGAATTCCCGCATTCGCTGGGGCTGTTCTACTCCGCCCTGACGCAGTACCTGGGCTTCGAGGTCAACGAGGGCGAGTTCAAGGTGATGGGCCTGGCCGCTTACGGCGAGCCGCGTTACCGCGACGAGCTCGCCCGGGTGTGCCGGATCGCCGAGGACGGCTCGTTCTCGCTGGACATGAGCTACTTCGGCTTTCACCTCAACGACCGTCAGGCGTTCAGTGACAAGCTGGTGTCATTGCTGGGCAAGCCGGCACGCGAGTCGGACCGGCCGATGATGATTGACAACCTGACCGGCCGGATGGGCACGCCTGAGGATCGCCACTACGCCGACGTGGCGGCATCGGTGCAGGCCCAGTGCGAGGACGCGGTGGTCGCGCTGGCGCAGGCCGCCTATCGCGCGCACCCGTCACCGAACCTGGCGATGGCCGGCGGAGTCGCCCTGAACGGGCTGGCGAACGTGGCCGTCCTGGAGCGCACCCCGTTTGAGAACATGTACATCCCGCCGGCGCCCGGTGATTCCGGCGCCGCCCTGGGAGCGGCGCTGCACGGCTACCACGTCGTGCTGGGCCAGCCTCGCAAGTACATCGGCCACCACGCCTATCTCGGCCCGGAGTACTCCGACGCCGACGTGGCGGCGGTGCTGACCAACTGGGGAGTCGCGGCCGAAGAGGTCGAGGACGACAAGTTGCCGGCGCTGGTGGCAGATGAGATCGCCGCAGGCCGGGTGGTCGGCTGGCATCAGGGCCGCTCGGAGTGGGGCCCGCGAGCGCTGGGCCACCGCAGCATCCTGGCCGACCCGCGCCCGGAGAGCATGAAGGCGCGGATCAACGAGAAGGTGAAGTTCCGCGAGCAGTTCAGGCCCTTCGCGCCGATGGCCGCGGTCCGGGCCGCGGCCGACCTCTGCGACGGCCCGGTCGATCAGGATCCGGTGCGGTTCATGCTGATGGTGCTGCCGGTCAAGCCGGACAGCGAGGTCCACCTGGGGGCGGCCAGCCACTTCAAGTCCGCGCGGCTGCAGACCGTCCATCCCGGACAGGACGCGCTCGTCGAAGGGCTGCTCGACGAGGTCGAGGAGCGCACCGGCCAGCCGGTGGTGCTCAACACCTCATTCAATCTCAAGGGCGAACCGATGGTCGAGACACCAGCGAACGCGCTTTCTACCTTCCTTCGCAGTGGAATCGACACGTTGGTTATGGGGCATCATGTGGTCAAAAAAAGTTGATTCGTCGATCCTGTCGGCACGCTATGAAGCGGCGCCGCAGCTGCGGACCTATGACGGCTTGGAGCCGCGGGTGCATCCCTGGGTCGCGATGTCCGCGCCACGCGATGTCCGCACCGACGTGGTGTCGACCGACGCCCAGGGCTTTCGCCGCACGCCGACCGCCAACGGGGTCATCGACAGCAGCACCCCGATCGCTGACGGGATGGTGCTGGGCGGCTCCTTCGTCTTCGGAGTCGGCGCCGAGTCCGACGACGAGACGCTTACCGCGCATCTGTCCAAGCTGACCGGCGGCTCCTGGCGCAACCTCGGAATCAGGGCGGGCACCTCCACCCACGAGGTGATCGCGGCGTTGCCGTTCCTGGAGAAGGACGGCCCGGTGGTGGTCTGCTCCGGCGCGAACAACCTGATCGCCAGCCTGCAGACCTCGCGTCCCTACGACGTCTACGGCCCGCTGTTCTTCGAAGAGACGCTGCTGCAGGTGGGCACCCGGTCGATGCACGAGGTCGTCGGGCTGGTCAACGGCACGGCCCGCGACGTCGGCGCCGTCAAGCTCGCCGCCCCGGCGGCCACCGCGCAGGGCGACAACCCCAGCATGGACGAGCGGCGCAGGCTGTCCATGGAGCGCCAGCTGCGTGACCTTCGGCTGCTGGTCCGCTTCGCGCCCGACCCGTCCCAGGTGGTGTTCTGCGCCCAGCCGTTCGTCGACAAGAGCGCGCGGGCCGGCGTGGCCGAGGAGCAGCCGCTGCTCGGACTGCACGACCGGCAGCTCGGCGAGTCCTGGGAACGGATCCGGGAGTACGCGCTGGCGACCTGGCCGCACTATGCCGCTGAGCTAGGCGAGCGGTGCGAGAAGCTCGGCGTGCAATTCGTCGAGATGCCCGCGAAGTCCTTCGTCGGCTGGAGTTTCGTCGACCGGCTGCACTGCCGTGGCGCCGGTTACCGGCAGGCCGCCCAGCTGATCTGTGAGGTGCTGTGATGCGAGTTCTCGACCTGTTCCTGCGTTGGCATGCCCGCCGCTGCTTCAAGCAGTGGCAGCCGCAGTCCCAGGACGCCGTTGAGCAGCAGGAGACCGCGGTCGCCAAGGACAACGTGTACCCGCTCTGGTAGCCGCCGGGGCCGCCGCAGCACACGGCGGCACGGTGCACACGCACACGCACAAAAGCGGGGCACTCCTTGACGGAGTGCCCCGCTTCGTGCTGACGGCGACCCTTAGCTGAGGAAGAACTCGGTCACCGGATCGGCGATCTCGGCCAGCGGCATCACGTGGCCGGCGCCCTGAATGACCATCCGCTTCGCTCCGGGGATCAGGTCGCTGACCACGCCGCAGGCGTTGCGCTGCCAGTCCGGGCTCAGCGAGCCCTCCATCACCAGGGTGGGCACCGGCACCCGCTTCATGATCTCCTCGGGCACGACTCCGTCGCCCAGGATCACGTGCTCGTAAGGCAGGGTGTGGGCCAGGCCGGCGAACAGCGGCCAGGCCGGATGCGTGCGGAATCGCTCGATGAAGTCGTCGGTGTTGCCGACGGCCTCTTTCTGAAAGAGCATCACCGCCTCGTCGTTGCGCCCGGCGTCGACCAGCGACTGGAGCCGGTTCAGGTAATCCGGCTGGGCGATCGGCCTGTTCTCGCCCACCCCGTACGGCGGCTCGTACATCGCGATCTTCGCCATCGGCACGCCCCGGGCCGCGGCGTAGGCGGCGAGGATCGCTCCGGTGCAGTTGGCCACCACGAACGGCGGCTGGTCTGCCTCGGCGAGGATCGCGGTGAAGTCCTCGAGCTCGAGGTCCATCGAGTACTTCGTGGGATCCCCGTCGGCGCTGTCGCCCCGGCCGCGCCGGTCGTAGTTGATGACCGTGAACTTGTCGCACAGCAGGTCCACCAGCTTCTGGTACATCACCCGCTGGTTCAGGCCGCCGCACACCAGCACCACCGGCGGGCCGGAGCCGATCTGGTCGTAGACGATCGTGGTGCCGTCACTGGAGGTGATGCTGCGCAGCGGCGGCTGAGCCTGCTCGTCGAGCACGTGCTGGGTCATGTGGATGGACTTCCTTACTTGATAACAAGGGGATTGACGGGTGATCCGGCTGCTCGGCTGATGGGCAGCGGAGGCGCGGTGAACAGGAACTCCCAGCGGCCGTCAGCTCGGCAGTCCTCGGCAAGCTCTTCCAGGTCCAGGATTTCGCACAGCGACATGCCCATGTCGCGGATGAGAATCATGTGGACGCTCAGCAACGCGTCTTCCGACTCGCCTGGAAGCACCTCGATCGCCCAGTTGTCCGAACCGACCGCGGCGACATCACGCTCGTGCAGCCATTGACAGCAGCGTTGGCCGAGGCCAGGCTCGCCGTCCATGAACGAGGCGGCATCGCCTTCTTGGACGAACTTGCGCCGCCAGCCGGTGCGAAACAGCAGGATGTCACCCGGTAGCACTTCGACGTCCTGCGCCTGGCAGGCAGCGTCGAGGTCCTCCGGCGTGATGACTGTTCCGGCCTCCAGCCAGTCGAGGCCCTTCAGCGCGGCGATGTCCAGCAGCACGCCGCGGCCGGCGATGCCGGCAGCCTGCTTGTCGATCGAGCAACGGGCCGCGCCCTTGACCGTGGTGTCCCGGGCCGGGAAGCCGTTGTACATGCGGTCGTCGTAGTAGACGTGTGCCAGGGCGTCCCACTGCGTGGAGCTCTGCAGCGGCATGAAGATGTAGTCGTCGGCATAACGGAAACCGCCGGGGAAGACCTGCTCGGCGCCCGTCTCTGACATCAGGTGGACCGGATTGATGCGCATGCCGCTCTGCGGCCCGTTCTCATCCAGGGGGATGCCGAGGTTGAACACCTTTCCCCGGCGTACCAGCCGCGCGGCCGCGACCAGCCGCTCGCCGGTGATGAGGTTGACGGTGCCGCGCTCGTCCTCCTCACCCCACCGGCCCCAGTTGCTCAGCCTGCGTCCGACCGCCCGGAAGTCCTCGAGTTCGGCCCCGGTGTCGACGGCCGGCTCGGTCTGAGTCACCCGGACCGCTCGACCGTGCGCCGGAACGCCCGGATGTCTTCGATGTACAGGTCCGGTTGCTCAAGAGCGGCAAAGTTTCCGCCCCGGTCGAACTCGGTCCAGTGCACAAGGGTGGGAAAGTCTCGCTCGATGAACCGCCGCACCGGAAGGAACGGCGCGTGCGGAAAGACCGCGACCCCCAGTGGAACGCTGATCGCGTCGTAGCAACCGGTCCTAAGGTTGACCGGCAGGTAGTCGGCGATCTCGTAGTAGAACTGCGCTGAGGAGCCGCCGGTCTGGGTCAGCCAGTAGCTCATCACAATCGTGAGCATGCGGTCCCTGGTCACGGCGTCCTCAGGAACCTTCTCGGAGTCGGTCCAGTCCTTGAACTTCTCCACGATCCAGGCCAGCTGCGCCACCGGTGAGTCGTTCAACCCGTAGGCGACCGTGTGCGGCCGGGTCGATTGCACCGACATGGAACCGGAAAGGTGGCGGACGAACCGGTCGTGGTGAGCTACCCGCGCCCGCTCGCCGTCATCGAGGTCGGCCAGCTCAGCAGGGTCATTGGTGGCCGGCATCGAAGGCAGGCCGTTGAGATGCAGCCCGATCAGGTGCTCGGGGTCCAGCGCGGCCAGCGCCAGGTTGACGCCGATACCGAAGTCGGCGGCCTGTGCCAGGTAGCGGTCATACCCGAGCCGGCTCATCAGCTCGGCCCAGGCACGCCCGACCCGGACGGCGTCCCAGCCGCCCTCGCCGATCGGGCCGGAGAACCCGAAGCCGGGCATGGAGGGCAGGACCAGATGAAACGCGTCGGCCGGGTCGCCGCCGTGCGCGCGAGGATCGGTTAGCGGGCCGATCACCTCGAGGAATTCGACCACCGAGCCGGGCCAACCGTGGGTGATCAACAGCGGCGTGGCCGACTCTTCTGGTGATCGGACGTGCAAGAAGTACACGTTGGCGCCATCGATGGTCGTGGTGAACTGCGGCAGCTGGTTCAGCTGGGCCTCTGCTTGGCGCCAGTCATAGGAGTGGCGCCAGTAGTCGGTCAGCTCGCGCAGGTAGTCCTGGGGGACCCCGCGCGCCCAGCCAGCCTCGGGCAGCCCTTGCGGCCAGCGGATATGCGAAAGCCGGTGCCGCAGATCCTCTAACGTGTCCTCGGTTACCTCGACGTGATAGGGGTGCATCCAGGAACTCCTCAACCCGTGTGTGGTCACAACTGCGTGCCGCCGTGTGATGACCTTTAATATTCGGACTATTGCCGCCTGTGGTGCCTCTTCGACCTTGCGGTCATGGACCGTTGCCGTGCTCAACCGGTGCGAGTCAGCAGATCCAGGGACGGGTGGTGACCCAGTGGCGCATCCAAGTCAGGGTCGGCTAGCAGGATCGCGTTGTGCAGCCGCCGCAACTTCGGCGCAGGCTCCAACCCGAGCTGCTCGGTCAGCGCCGAGCGCAGCCGGCTGAAGACCTCCAAGGCGCGGGTCCGGTTGCCGGAACGGTAAAGCGCAAGCATGAGATGGGCATGCAATCCCTCATGAAACGGGTTCAGCAGCACCAGGGGGACCAGCTCGGACAAGGCGTCCTGATGGTGCCCGAGCCGCAGCTCAGCCTCGATCATGCGTTCGGTGACCGTGAGGCGACGTTGCTCGAGGCAGGCGACCTCAGCCTGGACAAGCGGTCCGTGCTCGACGTCGAGCAGCGCCGGCCCGGCCCATCCGGCCAAGGCGCGGCGGTAGGCCCGGACTGCTTGCTCGTCATTGCAGGCGGCCCGCGCCTGGTCGCCCGCGACTTGCCAGCGGTGAAAGTCGTGCAGGTCCAGCTCGCCGTCTGCCAGCGCGAGGGCGTAGCCGCCGTTGCAGGTGCGCAGCACATGCTGGGCCACCTCAGCGGCAGTCACTCCCATGGCGAGCGCGAACATGCGCCGCAGGCCGAGGATGTAGGTCTGAATGACGGTCGGCCCGCTCTTGGGAGGGCGGTCGGCCCACAGCTCGGTCATCAGCGCTGCCGCCGAGACGGTGCGGCTGTCATTGAGAACCAGCAGCGCAAGCACCTTGCGCGGCAGGCGAGCCGTCGGCGTGACCGGCGTCGAGCCACAGCTGACCGACAGCGGCCCGAGGACCTTGGCGTGCACTCGGCCTCCTCGCCGATCGGCTACGGGCTCACCTGACGTCGAGAATCACTCGCACGAGTCGCCCCGTGC
>WUUC01168320.1_pt1 | contig 10402 bp, 11 predicted proteins | sample 6278441 | NCBI WGS metagenome assembly WUUC01 (sample SAMN13675441, study PRJNA597444) | soil metagenome | isolation source: soil | place: USA: Washington | collected 2017-10 | reverse complement strand
TGGCCACGATGGTTTCGAGCCGGCCTCCGGGGCCGATGGATTGCTCCAGCCGAGTGCCGACCAGGGCGCCGCCGGGGCGGACCGTTGCTCGCTCGTCCAGGACGAACGTCAGGGAGACATTGAGCGGGAGGACCGGTCTCTCCCTGATGAACACGAGAACGGTCCGCAACAACCCGAGCTCCACACCTCCGGACGCCAACTGGATCTTCATGGGGTGCAGCGCGCTCTCCTGCAAGGCGAGCAGATTGGGCGGGCGCCATTGGACGGCCAGCGTGCGGCTCGCTCCGGGTTCGAGCGTCCCCGGCACCGGAAACGAGCGGCCTTCCATAAGAGTTACGTTGGGCTCGCCCTGGAGACTCTGTTCGTATTCGGAACGAGATCGGGTGGAGTTGTAGATCGAGAGCGTTATCTCGAGATCGCCGATCGGTTGTGAGCCCGAGTTGGTCGCTTCCACCGAGAGGCGGACTCCGTGTCTCGGGGTGGCGAAGGTGGTCTGGTCCACGAGGCTGAGCCGAACCGGAAGCGTTTCCTCTTCCTGAGCCCGTGCCGGAACGAGGGGGGCCAGCAGCAGCGAGAGGGCAAGAGCCACCCCGGCGCGTCTCACGGCCGGGTCATTGTATTGCGGCCGCCTTTCGGATGATCTCGCGCTCGGAGGTGAAGGCGACGCTGTCGGCCGCGGTGGCCAGCGGAAACCAGTCGACGTCCTCCATCTCCATGTCTCGGAAGGCGGCATCGCCGCCGGTCAGTTGCATCTGGAAGAAGTGCACGGTCTTGTTGATCCGGGTCCCCTCCCATACGAACCAGTACGAGACGCTTCCGAGCGAGTCGGTGATCTCGCCCTCGAACCCGGTCTCCTCCCTTACCTCCCGTACCGCGGCCTCCTCGAATGACTCGCCCTTCTCGACCAGCCCCTTCGGCAGCCCCCAGACGACCTCCCCTCGGCGGGTTCGCCGGGCGGCAAGGAGGACCTCCGGGCCCTTGGGGCCCGGTCGGAGGAGGACACCTCCCGCCGATACTTGTCGATTGGTCTTCAACCGGAGATTCGGGCGACGGTTGCGTGGGTTGCCCGGGCCAGATCGTCCGGCCGGATCTTCAGGACCGACGTGGCCTCTCCTCCGGGAAAGTACAGCACCTCCTGGACGGACAGGCGGCGATCCATGACCACCGTCGTTCCTTCCGGCAAGCCGGCGGGAGGCATGGCCTCCGGAAGAAACCCCGTGAGGTCGGAGGCACGCTCGGGCTGGACCTCGGTAAGCTCATCGACGCCGGCGGCCCCGGCAACGCGGGAAGGGTTCGGCTCGAGCGATGCGGGGATCAGGGCGGCGACTGGTCCGTCCTCGGCGTCGAACAGCACGACCCGGCCCACCTGCTTTGGAGGAAGCCCCAGCACGGCGGCCACGCGCTTCGGGGACCGCACCCGGCCTTTCAGGGGGACGAGCTCGTGGGGAGCCTCCCGTTCGACCAGGTAGTTGTGGACGTCGACGCTCGTGCGCATGCTGGGAGAAGTATCACAGACCCTTCTGGCGGGCCCACTCGTCGAGCAGCCGGTAGGCTTCCTCCTCGTCGATCGGACCGCGGTCCATGCGTAGCTCCAGCAGATACTCGCGGGCCTCGCCCACCAGCGGCCCCGGGGGGATGCCCAGCCGTTCCATGATCTGGTTTCCGTCGAGCGGGGGAGGTATCGCGGCGAGGTTCTCCTCCTCGGCGAGGCGAGCGATCCGTTCCTCCAGCTCGTCTTGCAGCCGGGCGAATTCCCTCGACCTCGCCGGATTCGCGGTGGTGCAGTCGGCCCGGGTGAGGAGATTGAGACGATCGAGGAGCGGTCCGGCGTCCCGAACGTACCGACGGAGCCCGCCGTCGGTCCAGCTCGAGTAGGAGTGAAACCGGAGGTGCATCTCGACCAGGGCACGGACATCCTGAATGGTCCGTTCCGGATAGCGGAGCGAGCGAAGCCGTTCCTCCGCCAAGCGGGCGCCGACCACCTCGTGGTGGTGGAACTGCACCCCGTCCTCCGTGATCTCTCGAGTCCTCGGCTTCCCCACGTCGTGGAGGAGAGCGGCCAGGCGCAGCACGAGGTCTGACGGGACCCGGCCCACGACTGCAATGGTGTGCTGAAGGACGTCTTTGTGCCGATGAACCGGGTCCTGCTCCAGTCGGAGCGCGGGTAGCTCGGGGAGGAACACATCGGCCAGGCCGGTCTCCACGACCAGCGTCAGCGCCGGTTCGACCTGCCGACCGAGGAGGAGCTTGGAGAACTCCTCCTGGATCCGCTCCGGCGAGACGATCCCGAGGCGGTCCTTCATCCTCCGGATGGCGTCGACGAGGTTCCGTTCGGGAACGACCTCGAGCGTGGACACGAACCGAGCCGCACGGAGCATCCGGAGGGGGTCGTCCCCGAAGGAGATCTCCGGCTCCAGCGGGGTTCGAAGAGCCTTGTGGCCGAGGTCGTAAAGCCCTCGAAAGGGATCGATGAACTCCTTGTCGGGGAGGCGCACGGCCATGGCGTTGATCGTGAAGTCCCGGCGGGAGAGGTCGGTCTCGATCTCCTTGGCGAACGCCACGTGCGGATGACGTGAGTCCTCGGGGTACACCTCCTCACGAAACGTCGTGATCTCGAGTTGTAGGTCGTCCTTGCGAGCACCGACCGTACCGAAGCGAATACCGGTGAGGTAACGATGGTCCGCCCACCCCTGGAGGATGCGGACGACTGCATTGGGTCGGGCGTCCGTGGCGAAGTCGATATCTTTCGAGGGCATCCCCCGCAAGGCGTCGCGAACCGTCCCTCCCACCACGTAGAGCTCGTGTCCGGCTTTCTCGAAGCGCGCTCCAAGCTCCTCGGCGATGGGAGGGAGATCGAAGAACTCGGCGACGGAGCGGTCAGTCACCGCGGCCAGGATACCCTAGGCCCATGCTCCGTTCGATGCTCCGCACGCTCGGCTACGTGTGGGCTCTGCCGAACACGCTGCTGGGTCTGGTGCTGGGGCTCCTTTCGTTCCAGCGCCCCCGACTCGATGGGGAGGTCATCGTGTTCGACCGAGCCCGCCGAGGGTTCCTGTGGGCGTTCGGCCGAAGGGGCTGGCGGGCGATCACGCTCGGGCACGTGGTGCTGGCCACCCGTCGATTGGAGGGCAGTCTTCGAAAGCACGAGCTCACGCACGTCCGCCAGCAGGCGCGGTTGGGTCCACTCTTCCTGCCCTCGTACCTGGCGCTTCACGTGTTCACGGGGTACGAGAAGAACCCGTTCGAGACGGCGGCGACGCGGTCCGAGCGGGACTAGGGATCGTCGCTCTGTTCGCAATCCTTCGACCGGTCCCGCCCCGGACCTCCGAGGCATCTGTCGATTCCCTTTCCCCCTCGCAACCGGTCCCCGCCTCTCCCGCCGATGAGGATGTCGGGCCCCGTCCCGCCTCTCAGCAGGTCCTTGTCGTCTCCGCCCACGATCCTGTCGGCCCGTCCACCGCCGATCAGGTCGTCATTGCCCGTGCCGCCCTGCAGACGGTCACGCCCATCCTGCCCGTCGAGGAGGTCGCTTCCGTCCCGACCGAGCAGTGAATCGTCTCCCGATCCGCCGTCGCCGCTGTCGTTTCCGGCGCCACCGTCCACCAGATCCTGGCCCTGGCCTCCGGTCAGCGTATCGTTCCCGTCTTCGCCGAGCAGGCTGTCGGGCCCTGCTTCCCCATCCAGCACGTCGTCTTCCGTGCCACCCCGGAGGACGTCCTCGCCGGCACCTCCCAGCAGTTCGTCCCTCCCCGCATCTCCGCTCAGGCTGTCGTTTCCATCGTCGCCCATGAGAACGTCGTTCCCCGGCCCGCCCGCCAATACGTCGTCATCGGCGCCGCCAACGATCGAATCGTCGCTGGAACCGCCCTCGATGAGGTCTCGTCCATCGGAACCGATCAAGACGTCCTTGCCGAAGTCACCCCGAAGCTGATCGTCCCCGAGGTCACCAAGGAGTTGGTCGTCCCCGCTCCCCGCGTTGACGACGTCGTCTCCTTCGCCGGAACAGATCCTGTCGTTGCCACCCCCCGATTCGATGAGGTCGTTGCCGGAGAGGCCGAGGATGGCGTCGGGCCCGAGCGTCCCCACGAGCGTGTCGTCCCCCGGCGTTCCGATCCTTCTCACCGGCATGCCGAGGCACAGGACCTGTTCCACCGCTCCGATGTCGCACCGCCCACCCAGGGCGCGAGGGGTTCCGCGCTGGTCGGAGGCGGTGCAGGAGCTGCTCCCGCTGCCCGGTGGCGCCGGGTTGCCCGCATCGATGGCCGGGGAATCGGTCGTGGGGGCCTGGGTGGACGTTTGACCTCCGTTGTCAACGAGGGTCCCCAGCTTGGGATCCAGCCCCGTGATGTCGCCCGGGCCGTCAATGCCGAGGCATCCGGTGGCGTTCTCCACGAGGTTGTAGCCCTCGGAGGTCAGTGAGCCCAGGCAATCGGGCGTCGGGTTCGCCGGCGAGGGATCGATGTTGTTCGCCACCATGGTGTTGGCGAGGCGAAGCGTTCCCGGGGGGTCGGAGAGCAGGCCACCACCTCCCGCGAGGTGGGCGGTGTTTCGGGCCACGGTCGTGTCGTTGAGTGTGGCGATGCCCGCGTTGTAGAGGCCGCCGCCACGGTCTCCCTTGTTCCCACTCATCGTCACGTTGGTCAGGATGGCGGTGCCCGTGTTGAAGATCCCCCCGCCGTCGGTCCCCGCTCGATTTGCGTTGACGGTCACGTTCGTGAGAGTCAGGAAGCCGGAGTTGTCGATGCCTCCGCCCCGGGCGAGCGCATCGGTGGTGTTCGTGCTGACGGAGACGTTGGCCAGCGTGAGGTCCCCGGAGTTCAGAACACCGCCCCCGGTGGAGTCCCGGATCGTGAGCCCCTGGACGGTCACGATGGCCGGGGCGCCGACGTTGAGGACGCGGTCGCCCACCTGAGCCCCACTGACGACGGTCGAGGAGACTCCGGCGCCCGCGATCGTCAGATCCTCCGAGATGTTGAGGTCGCCGGTGGCCGCGTCTCCGGGGGTTCCGGCGATCGTCAGCTCGTACGTGCCCGCACCGAGGGCGATGGTGTCGTGCCCGGGGGTGCCGTTCGCGGCGATGATGGCCTCGCGAAGTGAGCAATCGGTCTGAGGGCACCCACCGGGCGCCGGATCGTCGAACCTGGTCACCTTGAGGGAGGTGCCGGCGGCCGCCTCGCGCAGGCTGTTCGCCAGTCCGGCAGCCGCGGCAATTACCGCCCAGGCGATGACGAAGAAGCGTCGACTGCGAGAGCGAGCGCGGGCCAGAGCGAGTCTCCTTACCGGGGCGAAGCTTATCTTGCCGAAGATTACGGCTATTGTGGTGAAAAGGTCAATGCTGTAGGGCGAAAAACCCCTCTTAGGCCAGCTGGGCTTCCCGTAGGGCCAGCATGAGATCGTGCGGGTTCGAGGCGGCCTCCAGGGCGTCGTCCAGGCTCACCAGGTTCTCCCGGATGAGCTTCATCAGGGCCTGGTCGAACGTCTGCATCCCGTAGAAGTCACCATCGGCGATGACCTCTGGGATCGTGCTGGTCTGATCGGCGTCGATGATGCGCTCGGCCACCCGCCCGGTGTTGATCATCACCTCGACGACCGGGAGTCGCCCCTTGCCGTCCACCCGAGGGACCAGGCGCTGGCTCAGGACGCCCCTGAGCGAGGCGGCCAGGGAGAGACGGGCCTGGCGCTGGAGCATCTCCGGGAAGAGGTCGATGATTCGGTTCACCGTCTCGGTCGCGTCGAGGGTGTGAAGGGTGGAGATGACAAGGTGGCCGGTCTCGGCGGCCTGGATCGACGCCTCCACCGTTTCCATGTCGCGGATCTCCCCGATGAAGATGACGTCGGGGTCCTGACGGACGATGGAGCGGAGGGCCGCCTCGTACGAAAGCGTGTCGAGGCCGACCTCCCGCTGCTGGATGACGGACTGTAGGTCGTCGTGTGCGATCTCGATCGGGTCCTCGATCGTGACGATGTGGACCCTGCGGTGGGCGTTGATCCAACCAATCATGGAAGCGATCGTCGTGGTCTTCCCGGTGCCGGTCGGCCCGGTGACCAGGACCAGGCCTCGAAGCTCCTCGGCCAGCTGCCGGGCCGCCGGAGGCAGCCGGAGCTCCTCGAACGTGGGGATATCGGACCGCACCCGGCGGATGGCGACGCTCGCCCACCCGCGCTGGCGGTATGCGTTGACCCGGAATCGACCCACGCCCTCCAAGGTGAAACCGGTGTCGGCTTCGTTGGTCTGTCGGAACTCCTCACGCTTCAGATCCGACAGGACCTCGAGCGCCAACGCCTCCGTGTCCTCCGGCATGAGCGGCGCGAACGGTGAGTGAGAGAGGACGCCGTCGATCCTGACGACGGGCGGGAGACCCACCTTGAGGTGGAGGTCGCTCCCTCCCGTCTCGACCAGGTAGCGAAGATATTCGGCGATCGCCATCCGTCTCCCGTATCGGCAACGTCTGCCTCGACTTGAGAGCCTCCGGCCCCAGCAGCGTCGCCTTCTGCCCCCGTATCAATCCCTCGGCGTTTCTCGAACCGTAATTCCGGGTAGGAAGTGCGGCGTAGGAGGTGCGAGAAAGTGCGGAGGGACACGATGACGCGATCGGAAGCGGGCCGTCGAGGCGGCCTGACCACCAAGACACGGTACGGAGCAGGTTTCTATCAGGAGATTGGTCGGAAGGGCGGAAAGAAGGGCGGTCTCACCACCAAGCAGCGCTACGGTGTGGAGTTCTATCAGAAGATCGGCCGGAAGGGCGGCTCCCGCTAGGGCGGGAGCCGGCGACGAGCTTCGAGATTTCTCAGGCGCCCCAGACAGCGATCAGCGTGCCGTAGAGGATCGCCCAGAGCACGACCCCCGATAGGATCACCGACCCCGGCTTCTCCAGATACTGCTTGGACGACCCGGTGAGGCCGCTGAGCGCGTTTGCCTGGAGCGCTGCAGTCACCACCGAGAAGACCACCCAGTAGATGACCTTCTGCCCGAAGCTCGCCTCGCCGAAAAGGAATCCGCCGTGGGGTGAGCTGATCATAAGAAAGAGCATGGGGATCGAGAACAGGACGTTCGTCCGGGAGGCCAGGAACGCCCGCCGCCCGGCGTCGGCGGACCTCGGATCGGGCTGCCTGCCGGAGGCCGCCGCCTCGGCCGAGGCGATGACGATCTTCTGATTGGGCCAGATGACGCCCCATACGTTCACGAACATCAACGTGCCGAGGAGCACCCCCGACAGGATGATCGCCCCCCGACTGGTGGCGAAGGAGAAGTCATTGATGAGGTAGATGACCATGATCAACGCGCCAGCGAGGAACGTCACCAGGGCCGCATAGCGGAACCACAGGAGCGCCCGGGGAACCAGCATTCGCGTGGCCACGCCCTTCACATCCGCCTCGACTGCGTTCAGGAATGGCCCCTGGACGAAGTTGAAGTAGTAGAGAAGACCGATCCACGTGATGCCAGCGGCTATGTGGATCCAGCGCAGAAGGACCTCGGTGTAGCCGGCCTGCGTGGTAAAAAGATCCATCCCTCCCCCTCTCTCCGACCGCCGGCCGAAGTATAGAGGGAAGGATTCGCTTCCTCTACTTGGTGTCCCAGAAGATCTTGTCGATCTGCCCGATCAGGTCGAGCAGTTCCTGTCCCTGGGCGGGATCCACCGACTGCTTGGCCTTGCCCGCGGCCTTGGTGGCATTCCAAAAGAGGTTGTGGAGGTCCGGATACTTCTTTGTGTGCTCCGGCTTGAAGTAGTCGGTCCACAGGACCCACAGGTGATGCTTCACGAGCTCGGAGCGCTCTTCCTTTATGGCGATGGCGCGGGTCCGGAACGCCTCGTCGTCTGACTCCTGGTACTTCTGCTGGATCGCCTTCACGGACTCGGCCTCGATACGGGCCTGGGCGGGGTCGTAGACCCCACAGGGCAGGTCGCAGTGCGCGTGAACGACCCGCGATGGCCTCAGTAGACGTGCCACGATGCTTCTCATGTCTCCTCCTTCTGTAGGTTGAGGAGCGCGTTCCCTCCTCTGGTTACCCACGATACGACGCGGTAACCGGCTAGGCTTCGGGGATGAAGCGCCGGTTGCGCAAGGGCGCGTTCGTTGCCGCGGGAGCGGCTCTCGCGGGCCTCGGCGTGGCCCGGTGGCGGGGAGCGTTTCGAACGGTCGTCGAGGGCCACAGCATGGCCCCGACGCTCGTCCCCGGCCAGTTCCTCATCGCAACTCGACCCCGCCGCATCCACCGTGGTGATGTCGTCGTGGTGCGCCTGCCGAGCAGGGGGATCGATGCGGTGAAGCGGGTGGTTGGCATGCCCGGTGAGCGAGTCAGGGTGGAGGCCGGGCGGGCTGAGGTCGATGGGCGAATGCTCCACGAGCCGCACGCCCGCGGCGCGGGGGTCTCCGGCGAGTGGTCCTTGGGGGAGGGCGAGTTCCTCGTGCTGGGCGATGACCGTGAGGAAAGCACCGACGGCCGCACCTTCGGACCCGTGCCCGCTGAGACGATCGTGGGGGTGGTCAGGTTCCGATACTGGCCGCGAGCCGGGCCCGTCCGCTAGCCGCCGAGCACGCGGTCGAGCCGCCACTCCTCGCCGCGGGAGACCTCGACTCGCCGGCCGTCCGCCAGGCGAAGCCGGAACCGCAGGAGCCGCTCTCCTTCCCTATCTTCGTGCCAGGATCCCTCCACCTCGGTGACCTCCAGGGGAACTCCGTCCCAGATCACCTCGCGCGGGACCTCGTCGCCCCGGGCCCCCGCGTACGAGCGAACGTCGATGGGGTCGGGGAGACGGCGTTTCCAAAACGTGAGCGCGACGCCCAGCCCCAGCGAGAGTGCCCCGGTGAGGGCGATGATGCCGAGCTCTCCCACGGCAGACAGGATCAGCGTGGGGATCAGGGCGGCGACGACGAACGCCCCGTTGTAGCCGATGTCGTAGACGGTGAACGCCCGGCCCCGATATCGGTCGGGGATGGCCCACTGGATCAACGTGTCCGAGGCGATCTTGGTGCACGACATGGCCGCCCCGGCGATGAAGACGGTGGCCAGGATGGTGGGCCAGGTGGGGATGGGCCCGACGACGAGCGCGGCGATCCCCGCGACGAGGAACGCCGCGGGTGCCACAGCCCTGTGGCCCAGGCGGCTCGCGGCGATGGGCACGAGCATCGCGCCGGCGAAGCCGCCGACGCCCACACCGGCGAGGATGGCTGAGAAGCCTGTGGCCCGGACGTCGAACCGCTCTCTCAGGAGGACGAGTGCTGCGAGCAGCACGAAGCCAAGGAGTCCGCGCATGGCCCACACCGCGGAGACGCCGTACGTGGCAAGTCTCCGGCTGAGGAGCACGCGAACCCCCTCCCGCACATCACGAAGATCATCTCGAAGCTCCGAGGCGATCCCGGCGAGACCCCGCTTCTCACCGCGAGGCAGCCTGAGTGTGGCGGCCACCACGGCCGCGGCCGCCATGCAGAAGGCCGCGGCGGTGAGCGCCACTCGCGGTGACGTCGCGTCGGTCAGCGGCCCCCCGATGACCGCTCCCGCGAGGCCGAAGACCATCCCGATGACGGAAGAGAGAGTGTTGGCGACGAGGTACTGGTCCGTGGGAACCAGCCCGGGCAGGACCGCGCTCTTCGTCGAATGGAAAAAACGATTCACCGAGATCGTGGCCACCGCCAGGAGCAGGAGTGACCCTTCGGTCCACCCCAGAGCGGGGATCATCAACAGCGTCAGTGCAAAGCGCAGGATGCTCGCACCGACGAGGATCGACCTCCGCGAGAACCGGTCGATAAACGGACCGGTGAACGGTCCGACGATGGAGAAGGGCAGGAGCGTTACGGCGAAGACCTTGGTGACCTGCGCGGGGGTTCTCGCCGCGGAGACGTCGAAGATCAGGACCGAGGCCAGAGCCACCTGATACAGTCCGTCGCCGGCCTGTGACAGAAGCTGAGAGATGAACAGGCGGCGACACCGTGGGACGGCCAGGACCGCCCGGAACTGACTCAGGCGAGAGGCGTCAGCTCTGGTGTTGCGCGTCGAAGAACGCCGTCCAGTCGCCGTGCTGCGAACTGCCGTTCCCCAGGATGAACTCCTCCACCATCTCCCTGGCCGCGTCGTCGGAGAACTGCACCGGCGGTGACTTCATGAAGTACGCCGACGGCCCAATGAGGGGCCCGCCGATCCCTCGGTCCATGGCCAGGCGGACGCAGCGCACGGCATCGATGACGATCCCGGCGGAGTTCGGGGAGTCCCACACTTCGAGCTTCAGCTCGAGGGAAAGAGGGATGTTCCCGAACTCCCTACCCTCCAGCCTGATGTGAGCCCACTTGCGGTCCTTCAGCCACGGCACGTGATCCGAGGGGCCGATGTGGATATCGTTCGCCGGGAGGCCCTTTCGAAGTTGCGACGTAACGGCCTGCGTCTTCGAGATCTTCTTGGACTTGA
>WUUC01149827.1_pt1 | contig 10403 bp, 7 predicted proteins | sample 6278441 | NCBI WGS metagenome assembly WUUC01 (sample SAMN13675441, study PRJNA597444) | soil metagenome | isolation source: soil | place: USA: Washington | collected 2017-10 | reverse complement strand
CGTGCAACAGTTTTATCCGCCGAACGCGCTCGCTATGGCGACCCAAGAGGCCGGCAAGCAAGTGGAGAGCCCGCGCGTAGAATTGCCGCGCCGCGAGTGGCCTCAAGCGCTGCTCGACAAGGCGCCGGCGGAGACGTGAGGCGGGACCGAAAAGCGCGCGGTCATCGCCTCGCACAAACCCTCAAGCGGGCTCGAGGAAGCTCGCGACGATTTGTTTCACGCCCCAGCCCGTAAACTGGACCGTGACGCGCGGCGGATGGCCGCCTTCGACGCTCTTCACTTGGCCTTCGCCGTACTTGGCGTGACGCACGCGCATGCCGATGAAAACGCTGCCGCCCTCGTCCGCGTCGCTGCGATCGACGTACGACTCGCCAGGCGCGCGCGCCGCTGCTTTGGGTGGCGGTGCCTTGGCTCCCATGAAGCGCTGAGAGGACGCGGCGCGGTTGCTCGGTGGGTAGCTCGAGCGAGCCGTGCTCGGGTAGCCACTCGCGCGACCTGACGATCCGTAGCCGAAGCCTCCGCCATAGCCGTAGCTCCCGCCGGAGCCCGCGCTCCGCGCAGCGCCGTAGCCGTTGCCCACGCGCGAGACGTGTTGGATGTGCTCAGCGGGGATTTCGTCGACGAAGCGCGAGGGAATTCCGACCATCAAATCGCCATGAAGTCGTCGCGCACAGGCGTAACTCAAGTACAGGCGTTGTTCGGCGCGCGTGAAGGCTACGTACGCCAAGCGTCGCTCCTCTTCTAGATCGTCATGGCTGAGTGCATCCTGGCGCGAGAGCGGAAATACGCGCTCCTCGAGCCCTGCGACCCACACCACCGGAAACTCGAGCCCCTTGGCCGCGTGCACGGTCATGAGCGTGAGCTTCTCGTCGGCGTTCACTTCATCGGCATTGCTCTGCAGCGTGACGAGCTCGAGATACTGAGCGAGCGTGGGAACTTCGGCTTCGCTCTCGAACTCGCGCACCGAGGCCACGAGCTCTTCGACGTTCTCGATGCGTCCGTCGGCTTCCGCCGTGTCTTCGGTACGGAGCGCCTGCAAGTAGCCCGTCTGTTCGAGGATGTACTCGGCGAGCTCGGCCGGGCCTAAGCCCGCCGTTGCCCGGCGCTTCACATCGACGATTAAGTCTCGAAATGCCGAGAGCTTGCTATGCGCCGCTTTGGGTAGTGCGCTCTCCGTCACCGCCACATCGACCGTGGACCATACGCTCGCACCACGTTGCGAAGCCATGTCGAGCAGTTTGTCGACCGTGGTCTTACCGATGCCACGTGTCGGCGTATTGATGATGCGCAACAGGCTTACGTCGTCGTCAGGGTTCACGAGCACGCGCAGGTAGGCGAGCACGTCTTTCACTTCGGCCCGCTCGTAAAAACGCTGACCGCCGACGATGCGGTAAGGAAGGTTGCAGGCGCGGATTTCCTCTTCGAGCACACGGCTCTGCGCGTGCGTGCGATAGAAGATGACCATCTGCGATAGGCCGTAGTGATCGCGCAGCTTGCGTACGGCTTCGCTTATCGCCCGAGCTTCGTCGCGCTCGTCTGCGCAGACGATCAAGCGGACCTTTTCGCCCTCGGGATTCTCCGTCCACAGATTTTTGGGCTCCCGCTCGCCGTTCTTGGCGATCACCGCCATCGCCGCGCTCAAGATGTGCGCGCTCGAGCGATAGTTTTGCTCGAGTTTGACGACCTCGGCCGCGGGAAACGAAGTCTTGAAGTCGAGGATGTTGCGACGGTCTGCACCGCGCCACTTGTAGATCGATTGATCGTCGTCGCCGACCACGCACAAGTTCTGATGGTCTGCAGACAGCACCCGCACCAGCTCGAGCTGCGAGAGGTTCGTGTCTTGAAACTCGTCGACTAAGACGTGCTTCCAGAAGCGCTGCAACATCGCCCGCAGCCCATCGTGCTTCCGAAGTGCTAGCGCGGTTCGATAGATGAGGTCGTTGAAGTCGAGCGCACCGCACTGCTGCATGCGCTCCTCGTAGGATGCGTACACGCGCTGCACGATGTCTTGTTCGTAGCTGCGCGTGGAGACATCTTCGGGCCCGAGCATGTCGCGCTTGGCGGCCTCGATTTGGCGAGCCAGCTCACGTGGTGCGAAGCGGCGTTCGTCGAGGTCGAGGTCGCGAACGACGCGGGTCAGCATCGCCTTCTGATCGGTATCATCATAGATAACAAACTGGGGATTGATACCCACCGCCTCCGCGTGCCTCCTTAACAGGCGGGCACAGATCGCGTGGAAGGTGCCAATCCACGGGCAAAACACGCCAGGCAAGAGGGCCCGAATTCGCTCGCGCATCTCCCCGGCGGCTTTGTTGGTGAAAGTGACCGCCAAGATCTGCTCCGGCGCCACCCCTCGCTCGCTGACCAAGTGCGCGATGCGATAGGTAATGACGCGGGTTTTTCCGCTGCCTGCGCCTGCAAATACGACGAGTGGGCCGCTGTCGTGCAGCACGGCCTCGCGCTGGGGGGGATTGAGCCGCGATAGGTCCAGCATGTGGGAAGGCGCACTGTAGCAAACAGTCGTGCTAAAACCCGGCCATGACCCCTTCGGGGCCGAAAGACGCGCGCGCGGCACGGGCGGTGAATGAGGGAACGCCCGCCGCGTCGCACGAAAATGCAAACGCTCCCGGCGCCGTCGAAACGCGTCAAGACTCAGGCGAGCTGCGCGGTTTTACGCGCGAGCAGAGCCGCGAGCCAAACACGGACGACATGCCGCTCGTGCGCCGCGTCCGCGCGGGTGACCAAGCGGCATTCCGAGTGTTGTTCGACAAATACCACCGACGCATCTACGCGGTGGCGCTCGGCGTCGTCAAAAATCCCCAAGATGCTCGCGACATCGTCCAGGAAGCTTTCGTCAAGGTGCACCGCCACCTCGATGGCTTTCAAGGCGCGTCGAGCTTCTACACCTGGCTCTACCGGATCACTATGAACCTTGCGATCGACCATACGCGTCGCAAGAAGACCGCGCGCGCCGTGGACTACGACGACACGTTGCAACGTGATGACGAGCTGAACGATCCTCACAACCTCAAGCCGCAGTACGTCGGCTCCGAACCTGGCAAGACACTGTCTCGCAAAGAGCTTGCGGAAAAGATTCAGACCGCGCTCGCCACCCTGCCCGAGTATCACCGCCAGGCGATCGTGCTGCGCGAGATCGAGGGCATGAGTTACGAAGAGATCGCCAAGGTGATGAAGGTGCCGAAGGGCACGATCATGAGTCGCTTGTTCCACGCGCGCCGCAAGATGCAGAGCGCGCTCGCAGACTATGTAGACGGGGAGATGAAGCCCCAAGACGAAGCAGACGATGGCTCAAAAGCTCGATGACGACACCTTGCAGCGCTACTTCGACGGCGATCTGTCGCCGCTCGAAGCGAGCTCCGTCCGCAACGAAATAGCGGCTTCGCCCGAAGCGCGCGCCCGGCTCGAGGAGCTCAGAAAGCTCAGCGAGATGATGAAGGCTGCGGCGGATGAGTTCGCTGGCGGCCTCGATGGCGATGCTTTGTTCGCGAACATTCAGGGCGGGATTGCCAACGACCGCGCCGAAGGCGGTGAACGCTTGCGGGTCGTGGCGAGCGAGTGGTTCGAGCATCGCAAAGCGACATTGGTCTCGATGGTCGGCGTCGCTGCGGTGGCCGCGGCCGCTCTGCTGACGGTAACGAGAGATCGGCCGGCAGCGAACGACGAACTCGCGCGCTCCGCGCCAGCTCCGCGGGAAGAACGCCGCGCCGCGCTCGCCGCCAACGACGTTCACGGCACGCGCATCGAGAACGTCGACTTCGGAGAGAGCACGGGCACGGTTTTCGAGATCGAAGATCAGGGTGTCGCGACGGCTGTCGTGTGGATCGCGGATGAGGAGGAGATGCCGTGAAGCGAGCAAGCACGACGCGCAGGACGTTTTTGGCGGCTTCCTTGGCGGGCCTGCTGGTCGGACAGCTGGCGACTCCAGCGCATGCCGAGGAAGGCGTGGCGGGCGAGGTCTTGGTCATCCTGGGTCACACGCAAGGAGCGGGCGTCGATCCAGCGCTCGAACAGCTTGCCGCGCTGCAGAAAGCGCCTTTTGATAGCTTTCCCAAGAAAACGCTGCTGTCGCGGACCGCGCTCAGCCTTTCCGTTGGCAAGGAAACCGAGGTTGAGCTGCCGAATGGACGCAAGCTGCGGCTTTCGCTGCTCGAGCGCACTAGCGGAGGCCGCTTCCGAGTGAGCCTCTCCATCCATCACCCCGGCAAAAAAGACTACCTGCCGCTGATGACGGTCGCGGCCGCACCGGGTGATCCGTTCTTCGTAGCGGGTCAAAAGCACGAAGGCGGCACGCTGATCATTGGGGTGCGAGTCGGGAAGTCGGGCTGAAGTTCGGCCAACGAGGTATGCTGGCCAGCGACGATGGCGAAATCGACGCCGCCGGGCAAGGCCAAGCCAGCGCGCTCTCGCGCGGCCACCATCACCACCCCCTCCCGTCCCTGGTCAAAAGGCCAGAGCTCGGCGAAGGGCCGCACTATGTCGTCGGGCCGGTTTGGCTTTCTGCAGCGCACGCCGCTGCAACGCCGCTTGGCACTCGCGGGCGCGCTACTGCTGTTTCTCGGCACGCTGACGCTCGTCGGCGCGGGCATGGCTTACTGGTTTTTGAGCCGTGATCTGCCGAGCGCAGACGCGCTTCGTCGCTACGCACCGGCGCAAACCACGCACATCATCGACCGCAATGGTGAGTTGATCGGCGAGGTGTTCAGCGAGCGTCGCAGCGTCGTACCGCTGTCGCGGGTGCCACGCGTGCTCGTGCTCAGCGTGCTCGCGGCCGAGGACGCAGATTTCTATCACCACGGCGGCATGGACATGCCCAGCATCGCGCGTGTGCTGATCAAGGCAGCCATCTCCGGGAAAGCAACCCAAGGTGGCAGCACGATCACGCAACAAGTCGTGAAGAACCTGCTGCTCACTCCCGAGAAAACGCTCACGCGCAAGCTCAAGGAACTGATCCTGGCGCAGCGCCTCGAGGAGAATCTGAGCAAAGACGAGATCCTCTCCCTCTACCTGAACGACATCAACTTCGGGCACGGGCGCTACGGTGTGCAAGAAGCGTCTCGCTATTATTTTGGCAAGGATGTCGACGCATTGGATCTCGCCGACGCGTCGTTGATCGCGGGCATTCCGCAATCTCCTTCGTTTCTTTCGCCCCGGACCCATCCCGACGCAGCGCGCAGGCGCCAAGCGTTCGTGCTCGACCAGCTCGAACAAAAGCGCGCCTTGTACTGGGACGACTTGCCGCTCGAAGAGATCGAGAAGGCACGCAAGCAACTGCCCAAGCTCGCGCCCGTGATCGACGTGAGCACGCGCGCGCCCGAGATCGCGCACCTTGCCAAGCTGGAATTGATCGAGGCAGTGGGTGAAGAAGCGGCCCGCAAGGGCGGCTTTCGCGTGACGACGACGGTCGATCTCGCGCTGCAAGCGGCGGCGCGCAAGGCTCTTCAAGAGGGTCTACGTGAAGTCGACGCGCGTCACGGTCGCACAGCGCCGTTCAAAGAGCCGATGGCGTCGGCCAAGGAGCTGAAGAAGATCGAGCTCGGCGCCGACGCGAAAGAAGCGCGGGCTGCTTTGCGCATCGGCGGGACGTACGACGCGGTCGTGAGCGGTGCGTCAGACGCGCGCTACTTGTCTCTGTCGATCGATGGCGTCGTGGCGCGCGCGGATCTGCAGCTGCTCACGCGTTTCAACCCCAAGCAGCTGGATGCGACGGCTTTCGCCAAGCGTGGCGTTCGCATGCGCGTGAGCGTACTGGCGCTACCGGAGAAAGGTCCCGTCGAGGTCCGCCCGATGTTGGGGCCCGAGGGCGCCGTGTTGCTGCTCGACCCACGTACGCGTGAGGTGCTGGCGATGGTGGGCGGATACGAGGCGCAGATCGGCTTCAATCGCGCGCATCAGGCGCTGCGGCAGCCCGGCAGCACGTTCAAGCCCCTCGTGTACGCGCTCGGCATCAAGTCACGCAAGCTCACGCCTGCGACGATGCTGATCGACGCGCCGGGCGTGTTCGATCAATACAAGCCGGGCAACTTCGAGACCTGGTCTCACGAGGGAGCGGTGCGTTTGCGTCATGGCGTGGCGCAGTCGATCAACCTGGTGGCCGTGCGCGTGATCGACGAGTTGGGTCCCGCTGCAGTGGTGTCGTTTGCCAAGCAGCTCGGCATCACGTCGGCTCTCGAGCCAAGCCTCGCACTCGCGCTCGGGTCGAGTGAAGTGCGCTTGTCCGAGCTGACGAATGCGTATGCCACTTTCGCAGCCGGCGGACGCTTCGCGCCGATCAAGGTCATCCAGAAGGTGACGAAGAGTGATGGTACAGCGGTGAAGATGCCGAGCCGCGTCGCGACCAACGATGTCATGTCGCCCGCCGAGGTGTACGTCACCACGAGCTTGCTGCAGAGCGTGGTCGAACAAGGCACGGGCACGCGCGCCAAGCAGCTGGGTTTCCCCGCCGCAGGCAAGACGGGCACGAGCAATCAAGCACGCGACGTTTGGTTCGTGGGCTACACGACGCGACGCGTGGCGGGCGTGTGGATCGGCTTCGACGATCACCGAACTCTCGGCTCGAAGGAAAGTGGCGGTAAGAGCGCGGTGCCGATTTGGGTCGATACGATGAAGGCGGCTCATCAAGGCATGCAGCCCGAGCCGTTCGCGATGCCGAGCGGCGTCGTCAATGCGCTCATCGACCCGGCATCCGGCAAGCTCGCCTTCGAAGGCCAGAGCGACGCCATGGACGAGGTCTTTCTCGAAGGGACCGTGCCCACCGATGTGGCACGGCCCCCGGACGTAGCCGACCCGACCACGTTCATCATGGAGCAGCTGGGCGGCTCTGCACCCTAGGACGCAGCCGCCACGAACGAGACTACGTGCGCATCACACTCACGGTCGTGCTGTTCGCGATGTTGCTCGGGACCGTGACCTTCGGCCTCAGCGCCGCGCTGTCGTTCGTGGCGCGCGAGCAGCGGCACCAAGAACTGGATGCAGAGAATCGGCGCACGGCCAGCGCCTTGAAGCTGGCGCTCGAACGCAGCGAACTTGCCGTCCGCACCGAAGTGCAGCAGGCCTGCGCGCGCGATCTGAATCTCGAACGTTTGGCGCTCGAGCTCATGCTCACCGATGCGGACGCGAGCGGAGCAATGCGAACGGCCCAAGGCCTTTCGCGTGTGATCGGCGTGCCCATCTCGCTCGTCTTTGATCGCGGCAGCGAGTTGCGCCTGCTGGCGAGCACGCAGCAGATGCCCCTGCCCTACTCGACGCCGCTGCTCGCGCAGAGCGCACGACGCGCAGTCGCGTTGGCCACCGAGCAAGAGATGTGGTTGTTGACGGCGTGTCAGCGCCAACTCGGCAGTGAAGCTGCGTTGTGGGTGATTGCGGCGCAGAGCCTCGACGGCGCGATCCGCGAACTCGGCACGCGCGCGCAAGTCGCGCTCACGGTGTCGAAAACCGGATTACCAAGTGATGAAGCCGCCCTGGACATCGCGGCTTACCGCGGAGAGCGAGGCGACGTGATCGCCAGCGTAACGCTGCCGCGCGAGTTGAAGCCGGAGCGAGTCGATCGCTCGATTGGTCTTCTCGCTGGCGCCTTTGGCATGTTGATCGGCGCCATGCTCGGCGCGCTTGTGGCCGTGCGCGAGCGTCGCTACGAGCGGTCCCTGTCGGCGCTGGAGCAAGCAGCAGAGCGCGTCGCTTCCGGCGACTTGATGTCGTCGATCGGACTGCGCACGGGCGATCGCGCCGATCAGACGTTCGGCACCTTCGATCGCATGACGCGTGAGCTGCGCGAGATGCGAGCACGCGTGGTTGCTGCCGAACGCGAGGCGGCGTTTCGCGACGTAGCCCAACGCATCGCGCACGAGATCAAAAACCCGTTGTCGCCGATCAAGACGGCGATGGAAACGCTGCGCAAGGCAGACGCACGCCGCTTGCCCGAACTGCCGGAGATCATCGACGAATCCACGCGCGCGGTGCTCGATGAAGTGCGACGCATGGAGCGCATTCTCGGCGAATTTGCCGCATTTGCACGGCTGCCCAAAGCAGAGCCAGGCGCGCTCGATCTCGCTGCCCTGATCCGCGACACCTTGGCTTTGTACACGCCCGACGACGTGCGCGTAGAGCGTGAACTAGCCGAGGGACTCGAACTCGTGCGCGCCGATCGTGGACAGATCACGCAAGCCTTGGTGAACGTGCTGCAGAACGCGTTCGATGCTGCGCGCGAGCGCCCTCAAGCACGTGTTTGTGTGCGCCTCGCGGAGGAGGACGACGGCGTGGCGATTCACGTCGATGACAGCGGAGCGGGCATCGCGAAGCAAGCGCGTGAGCGTGTGCTCGAGCCTTACTTCACCACCAAGAGTCACGGCACGGGTCTAGGGCTCTCGATCGTCAAACGCATCCTCAGTGATCACGGCGGCATGCTGGCCATCGCCGAAAGCCCACTCGGCGGCGCGCGCGTGACGATGAAGCTTCGTTACTCGCTTTCCAAACCGTAAGCTTTGAGCTTGCGTTGCAAGGTGCGGCGATCGATGCCGAGGGCCACGGCCGCGCGCGTGACGTTGCCACCCATCTCGGCCAGTACGCGCTCGATGTGGCTGCGTTCGACGTCGGCCAAGGCACTGGAACTGGAAGAACTCGGCGCTGCAAAGCTGACGGGCGCTTGAGGCGGCGGCGTTTGGTTTTCGCCGTGGGCAAATACGCTTGCCGCGATCATCCGGCGGATCAAAGCCCCATCGAGCACGTCTGACTCCGCGAACAGCGTGGCGCGGCGCAGCACGTTGAGCAGCTCGCGCACGTTGCCTGGCCAGCGATAAGCGATGAGTGGCTCGGCTGCGTCAGGTCCCAACTGGTGGGGCGTGCCCAAACGCGTAAGTAGATATTCGGCGATCGGCATGATGTCTTCTGGCCTGCGGCGCAGCGGCCAAAGTACGATCGGCATCACCTGCAGACGAAAGTACAAGTCTTCGCGAAAACGCCCTGCGCCCACTTCCGTCCACAGATCGCGATTGGTCGCGGCGACGATGCGCACGTCGACCGAGATCTCGCGCTTCTCGCCCACGGGCCGGATCATTCGGGTCTCGAGCGCGCGCAGCAGCTTGGCCTGGCTGTCGAGAGGCAATTCCGCCAGCTCGTCGATGAACAACGTGCCGCCGACGGCCTCGCGGAAAAAGCCCGGATGATCATCGGTCGCTCCGGTGAATGCGCCGCGACGATGGCCGAACAACTCGCTCTCGAACAGTTCGCGCGCGATCGCGGCGCCGTTGAAGGCCACGAACGGACCTTCGCGGCGCGGGCTCGCCAAGTGGATATGCCGTGCGACGACTTCCTTGCCGCTGCCGGTCTCGCCGTAGATCGCGACGGTCGCATCGGAAGGGGCAACCCGGGCGATGAAGCGGCGAACTTCGTTCATCGCCTCGCTTACGCCCACGAGCGGAGGTACGTCGAGTCCGTCGCGTTGGCGGCGACCTTCGCTTACCGCCTGCGACAAGAGCGGCGCCAAGACTTCGGCGTCGACCGGCTTCTCGAGAAACGAAAAGGCGCCGAGCTGCATCGCTTGCACGGCGGCTTGGACGGTGCCGTGGCCCGTCAACACGATGAAGCGAGTGCGAATGGCACCGCGTTTCTTGAGCAGCTCGAGCCCACCCATGCCGCTCATCCGCAAATCGAGCAACGCGGCTTCCGGCGCCTCGCCACTGGAAAAGCGGGCCAGCGCGGCCTCGGCACTCTCCGCTTGCTCCACCTCGAAGCCGAGCCTGCGCAGGGCTTTGCTCATCGCGAAGCGAAAGCTGAAGTCGTCGTCGATCAGAAGCACGGTGCCTTTCACGCGCTCACCTCTTCGTGCGGAGTTTGCGAGTTGCGTCCGGCTTCGGGCGCGTGGGCCAAACGCACGGTAGCGACCGTGCCGCCAGAGGGCCTGGGATCGAGCCACAAGTCGCCCTCCATCGCGCGAACCAGCATGAAGGACGTGTAGAGACCGAGCCCCGTACCTTGCGCTTTGGTGGTGGCAAAAGGCTCGAATAGCCGCTGAGCCACATCCTTCGACACGCCCGGTCCGTCGTCTTCGACGTACACGAAGGTATCTTTGCCGCGGACTTCGGCGCGCACCGCCACGCAAGCTCGAGCTTGCTCGCGCACCGCGTCGTAGGCGTTTTGCAGAAGATTGACGAGCACCTGCACGAGCCTGTCCGGATCGGCGCTGACGCGCAGTGTGTCGAGACCAGCGCCGACTTCGACCCGTGGCCCGTCGCGCACGCCCGCAAATACGAGTGCTCGCGCGCGCTCGACCACCGCCGCCAGCGGCACCTCGCCGTGGATCTTGGTGCGTACGAGATCTCCTCCAGCCAAGAGGCTTTGGGTGATGCGCCCCAAGCGCAGCGTCTCGTCGTGGACGAGCGAAGCAGACT
>WUUC01121342.1_pt1 | contig 10403 bp, 3 predicted proteins | sample 6278441 | NCBI WGS metagenome assembly WUUC01 (sample SAMN13675441, study PRJNA597444) | soil metagenome | isolation source: soil | place: USA: Washington | collected 2017-10 | reverse complement strand
GCTAAGGCCAGTCATCGAAGACTTCAAAAGATATAGTCCAATTCCTGTATCTGCAGAAGCTGAATCATTGCTAGATAAAATATCTCGGCTCTCTGGTTTAAGGGGTCATAGACTTCCAAGGGAATTAGGATTAAGTTTTCTTGGAGTAGAGAAAGACGAAAAAACTGGAAAGACAAGGATTGGATTATCTTACCTGCTGAAAAAGATTGGCTAATGGCTATTTTTTAATGGACGGCGGCAAATCTCTCTTTCTTCTCTTGGATCGCTCGCGGTATGAAGTCCACAAAGGGCAACAAAAAACAAAGCCGTCCCGCTTATTCAGAATCGTCTTTCTTACTCCACCACGCTACTCTCTACTTCATGCCCCAAGACGCCCAAGTGGCCCCATTACGGCGAGGAAGCCAAGAAGAATCACAACAACTACGGCAATGTTCTGGTAGACATTAAAGTTCTCTGCGTAGAAGAATAGCCATAGAATGATGCCTATCATGAAAGCGAAAATAATCCGTAAAAAGACAGAAAGATGTCATTACCACCTTTTGACACACGATTGACAGTGGTTTCCGAGTTAATAACTCCTTGTTGTGAAACGAACCAAATAAAATTCTGTTTTGTCGTATCTTGCGGCCCCAAATCGGTATAGCATGGCTATTGAAGGAGAAATGAAGTAGTATTTCTAGGGGTCTAGGCAAAAGGGCTTTGAGAAGATGAAATACACTGGGCTTAACAGACCTGTGGAAAATCTTATGTGCCTTATTAGGGGAGATGCAGTCTCTTTAAATATATCTATAAGAACTTCCTGTTATATCGGAATCGATCAAGGATTTATTGGCCAAATCCGGCGTTTTATCGCATGTCATCCTCCCGTCTGAGATAGATTTCATGCTCTCTTCACTAGAGACCACCGGTGATCCTGAGAATAGAGGTGGAGGTATCTTCACAGGCAAGGTCCAGCTTGTTGCTGACATGAGCAAAAGTCCTATTTCAGGTTTCGATTTTGCGTTGACGTTGCCTACTGCAGGCGTCAAACCTGCGCCCTACAAGCTGAAATACACTCCGGCCGAGGTGCCGACCTCATTTCAATTCTGGCTCCAGCTTGCCGATCACGAGAACATACTTTTTGCCTTCAAATTCGTCAAGGGTATACCCGGCCTCGTTCTTACCGGTGCTGCACGCAAAGTCGCGACCGATGGAACAGTGTCCCTAGAGGCTTTGCCGGCAGGTGATCCCAAGCATTCACCCGTGCTAGTCAGCCGTTCTCCCGAACCGGGCGCGGCTCTTGGACCTGCGCTGCTTTTTTCTGGGACAGCGAGCGCGCCAGCGAGCATACGGTTTACGCCTGACACAGATTCAATAAAAGGGATAGTGTCGCTTGGTCTTGAACCGAGCACAGTAGTCTTCGGAGATTCCAAGATTGGGTTCGAATGTCCGGCCGTAATAATTGATGATAGCGAGGAAGCCAAGGCCGATGGCAATGGTGCACCTACCCTTAATCCTCCGCTAGCTACGATAAGCGCCGACACTCCTTCCTGGCGCGGCATACTAATGCGGCAGCTGGATTTTTATCTGCCAGCAGAGGTGCCGTTGTTTGGCGGCCACCCAATCCACGGCTATTTTGCGTTTCCTCTTGACAAGGGGGGCATTGAGCTGGTGATTGAGAGCACTGTCCCTTCTCGCCCGACACGGCCTGGCTATTCTATTCGAATAGAGTGCATTGATCCGGCCGCAAGCGGCCTTTCAGGCCTAGTGCCTACGCTGATCTCGGCAACTATGGAACTGCCGCTTGATGGCGCCACGGCTGACTTTGCCGAGGGAAGCCCCTCTGGCCCAAGACGGGACATCACCTTTGCTGCTGGGAAGCCTGTCAAGTTGATGGCCACATTCGCTAGGGATCCAGTCAATGCAGCCGACAAGTTCAAGATTATCATCGGAATTGCCGCGCAGGGAAAGGAAGGAATCGTGAGCGTTGTCTCGACTGCCATGGGCGGCGCCAAGATTTTCAACACTACGGCGGCGCTGGCTACTGCGCTGATCGCCGATAAGGATGTTGAGCGCAACGCCGATGTCGGAGACACGAAAGGCGTCGTCCTCTATGGCCTGCTTGCTGCAGGAACAGCTCTGTCCTCGATGTTTACCAATGATAGCCGTTTTGTGCTCCATGGCGTGGAGATCGAGTCGACCGGTCATGGCGCGCCTGTCGGCGGCAAGATCGCACTCACAGTCGACTATTCGGTCGCTGTGCGCGTGATGGGGGTCAAGGTCGGCGTACTTTCACTGTCGATGAGTCCAAATCAGCCCATGCGCATCAGGGCTCGCCGCGTTCGAATGAGCGTAGATCCAAGTAAGAGCGGGCTCGATATGATAGGTCTCGACTTCAATCGTGCCCAAATGGAAATCGAAAACCCGGGAGCCTGGAATGTTGAGGGACTTGACTCGCTTTTTGATGTTCTAGGAACCCGGTCAGGCCGCGGCTCTACTTGGATTGAAGTCGATCTTCGCTTTAAGCTCAATTTAGGGCCGATCAAGGTTTCAGGTGCAACGATCCGCGCCACACTTAACACTGAAGGTGGCTCTCCTACAATCGATGCAACAATCCGTGGGCTGGAGGCAGGTCTCACAATTCCGGCGGCAATTGAGGGTGTTGGCCAGTTGCAGCTACTCGATAAAGGTTTCGCAGCCGATTTGCGCGCGAAGTTACTGCCGCTCAACGTGGCGGCGGATGCTGGCATCATCTATGCCCCACCAATGATCGTGCTGCGCCTCGGCGTCGATCTTCCAGCGCCGATTCCGCTGGCTAATTCCGGCTTTGGACTGTTCGGTGTGGGGGGGCTTTTCGGACTTTCGGCTGAGCCAAATTATGGTGGTGATGCGGACCCAGATCCGGTTTTGCGGCAACTACAGTGGACACCTGATGGCCTCGACAAATTCAAAGAGGCGCGCAGCCGTTCCACATTTGGCTTGAATGCAGCGGTGGGCACGCTCCCTGATTTGGGCTTCTCGTTCTCGGCAAAGGCGGGAGTGCTCATCACTGTCCCCGACGTTGCTGTGCGGGGTTCTCTTAATGGACGTGTATTGCGGCCCGCTGCAAAGATGAGCGATCCTAGTTATCCGCCAGTTGAGGGAATCAGTTTCCTCGGCTTCATCGGCATCGATAAGAACGCGCTCAGTTTCGGCCTCCTCGGCAATGTCGACCTAAAGCCGCTGCTCGAGGTGAAGGTGCCGCTGGCTGGCCATTTTCCTTTCACCAAAGCTGATGCCGACAACTGGTATATTTATCTCGGCGCCGATGGCTACCCCGGTGGTTCACCCAATCAGGGCCGGGGCATCGGGCCAATTTCGGCCCGCGTCCTACCCGACATATTACCCGATGTTGGTGCGGATGCCTATGTCATGCTACGCGGCCGCGGCATTGAAGCGTGGCCGCATGGCCGTCCACTACCCGGCGGCTCTCTGACCCTGAACAAGGGTTTCGTTCTCGCCTTTGGTTTTAGCATTCAGACTAATTTCGGAGTTGTACCGATCGTCTGGGCGGAGCTCTATGCCAGCCTCGACTTGCTGATTGGCGGCAAACCACTGACCCTAGCCGGCTTCGGGCGTGCGGGGGGCAGCCTTAATCTCGGGCCGTTTTCGCTCGGCGTGCAGGCGCAGGTTGCATTCATGGTGAGTGAGGCCAACAAGTACTTCTGGGCAGAAGTGACTGGCCGGATCGAACTCTTTTTTTTCGATATCGAAGGCACTGTGACCATCTCATTTGGTGAAAAACCAGTGCTAGTATTGCCCGATGCGGATCTGCATCCCCTTGACATGCTCGGCGCTGCCGGTACGCGGACAGGTTCTCTCGGCGTCTTGACCGACGATAGCTACCGCGTTGTCTCCAGTCTAGTAGAAGACCCATCCGAGATCACCGATGCCATGTGCGTTTGGCCCGACGCAATAATCTCGCTTCCATTCGCTATTTCCCCTGAAATCAAGAAACCTCTAGTGACTCAGTTCCCTGGTGTCAACGGTCCTGATGCTCCCCCACCACTGGTTAAGATCGGCGACGAAATGTTACACTATACCTGGCGTCTTGACCGGCTCGAACTATTTGATGTCACCACTGAGGCTGATCCGAAAACCGGTCCTGGCATCAAGGTGCCTGGCGAATTTGCTGCACGGTGGCAGGTTCCTCGGAGCGGAGGGACCACCGATATCAGTGAATTGTTGCTATTCTCAAAGAGCGACGATCTCTGGATTAACCGACTCGCAGATGGCGGCAAAGCCAATCCTGGAAAACCTCTGCAACAGGCGGCGGAGATCTGTCATCGCGCAGTGCAAGCCACGCCCGGCTGGGCGATCGGCTTCCTCGCGAGCGAGGATCGTCCAGGTTTTCGCCTCCCGCCTGACCCTGTTAGTCAGAACCCGCTAGTCAGCCGGGTCGAGGCGATAATGCACCATTTTGGCTTGAGATTAGACGGCGCGCCCGAACCACTCGATCAGATTTTTACACTTGAGCAACCCTTTTCACTTAAGGCGGCGAGCCGCGTCGCCTGGCCTATACACCAGGACATCAAACACCTATTCACTGGTCACATAGTCACGCCAAACCTACAATGGCTTGCTGGTCTAGACCTCAGGGAGCTACTGGACAGCGAGTTGGAATTTTCTGGCCAGCAAATCAACCTGGATCTGAGCGAGCCGATTGTGGATGGCCTTATGATCCTCGTCGCCGACCGCAAGTTATTTGAAATCAATGAGGATTTTGTAGGCCTCAAGGTCTTCGATGACGCCGGACACAGCTGGTTCCCGCCCGAGCTGCTCATCCTGCCCACTGGAGAGACGGCAGGGTTGTTCCGCGCCCGGACCTCTACGCCAATTAGCCGCGTGACTATCACCTTCCCGATTGGCCAGCCGTTAGGAGTTGTAGGAATCGGCGGGATAACGAAAAGCGCACTCGACGCAGCAGCGGCAGAGAATAAGGCCATCGCCGATGAGGCTGCCCGATCTGCCAAAGCAGCGGCTGACGGGCCAAAGACAGACCCAACGACCAATGTTGCTCATAAGCGGGCTATTCTTGAACCCGGACGCCTCTATCGCATCGATGTGGATATGGTCTGGTCCGGCAAGATGTTCAAACAGAACGAATCCGGCCAAATCATCCCCATACCTGAAACGGAAGGTGGAATGAAGACAGACCAGACGTTCTATACTCCAAAAGGCTCATCCCCCGATAAAAAAATATCTACCAATCGGCAGCTTTTCTTCAAAACAACGAGGAAGCCGGTTGTACCGGCGCCAGTGAAATATGGGGATAAGGACTACGTGAGATGGCTGCATACTAAGCAGGACGTCTTCCAGCCGGAAATGATAGAGCGCTATTTGGCCGGTTACGATCCTGCACAGAGTGAAGAGTTCCGCTTCTGCGATGACCCGCTGTTCGCCCATTTTCGGCAAGACCACGTCGCGGCGCTCGCCAAGGCCTATGGCTTTGACATAAAAGTTGCAGTACAGCGAGTCGATCGCCCAGGGCCGGCTTATGCCTCGCCGCTGCTCTTCCTGCCGGATTGGAGCTTCGGAACTGATCCTCTGTTCCTCAACGAGGTCGAGCAGCTCCGCTATGGCTATGCTATTGCATCCAGTTGCAAGGTACCGACGCCAGGCGCAACAGCAACCGTCAATCCTGCCCTTGAGCCAGAAGCCTGGTACGATATCCATGTGCTGGCGAAGGCCATCGATCCTGCCTTTAAGGACGGCAAGCTGCAGGGCGTGACATTCAAGACGTCTCGCTGGCGCAAGCCTTCCGATATGTTTGCCGGCCTAGGTTTTACCACTGCGGGAGAACCAGAACCTGCAGTTGTTATGATAGGTGATTTGCTCATTACCGCACCCTCCGCGCTGACACCGGCCGTTATCGAAAATGACGACCAGGCATTTCAGAACGCATTGAACGCGCTAGGGCTAGAGGGATGGCCGATCACCGACGTGCCACGGCTGAGTCGCTTATGGGTCTCCGCTAGCGCAGGAGGCTGGCTATTCGCTGGGCTGATGGTGGAGTCGCCCGAGCCTATCCACAGGCCGGGCAGGCTGGAGCTATATCCCGAAGCATTGACACTGGCGATGGGCCTTGCAGGAACCACTGTGCACTTTGATATCCATCGTCGTGACCGCTCGGGCTCGCGACTAATCTATTTGACCTTGACACCATTCAGTGTGGTTACAAGCGAGCACATGCCTGTCGATGAATCTCTTGTTGACGACGATCTGCCGCATTTACGCATCATTGTCCCGCAGCTTTTGCTCACGGCGAAAGCAATCCAGCCTGGCACAAATGGAAGAAAAGATGTAGTTCCAATCTTGGTGGACATCATCGGCACGTTGACCTTACCCTCTGTGCCAGGTTTCGCGGAGGACCCATAATGGCGACGCTCTACGCCCCACCTGAGATTATGTCCGCCTATGCCTATGCCATCGACGGCAGCGAACCGGACATGCAGTTAGGCACACATTTGCGTATCTTCGCGGGGATCGGGGCGAGCTTTCCACTGACACCTTTTGTCGTATTGAAGTTGGCCAGCCAGAGCTCTAAACTGCGCGGCATCCATGTCACCGATCAAGTAGGTAATGTAGTCAGCGGGCTCCACCTCTCCGACATCGGTGTAGGAGAAGCCACACTGCTCCTTGACGATGACGACACGCGGCGTACTGTCCGAATCGACCTAATATCAGCTGCTACTGGTGCGATTAAGGGAGCCCAGCTTCTGGATCAGCGAGATCGGGTCATTGCTGAAAGGAATACCGAACGATGGATGTTCTCCGCCCCGATCCTACACAAGCTGCGCGTATGGGGACACGCCGAAAATGTTGAAGTGCTCACACGCGCAGTCGACATCAAAGACATCACCGGCGAGGATGTATTTCGAGAGCCAGCCGGAATTCTTGGGCTACCCATTTCAGGATTGCACCCATGGTATCTCGGCTTACAGGAACGTAATGATGGCCTCAACCGGGTGGCGAACGGTGCTCCAATGCGGCTTAATTTCATGGATCGGCCCAATGGTCCGCTAGACAGTGTAGGTCCGGATGAAGAAGTGGCGCGCATCGAAGCCATGCTGAAATCAGTGCGTCTTGGAGGCGGCCTGGAAAGTTTGCTTCTAAACCTAGTCGATGACAACACATTACCCCCTTGGCTTCAATTAGAGAAAGAGGTATTTCCGCCAGGGACCGGTGGAGGCAAGCAATTCGTCAGTGTTCCGCGGCTTAGTAATCTGCAGCTTGCCGCATTAGACCCGGGATTAGCGCGGTTTTTCGGCTTCGCCGCGCGCTTCGACGATCTACCCGATCTCAGCAGCGGCCGCGGCTGGGACACACTGGCCGTCATTGGGCTTTTCGCCATCGATCCTAAGGCGTTCGACGATAGGGATCCCCGGCTTGGGCGGCAATTGCGTGAGGATAATCCAAGCGAAGGCGGATTGATAGAGAAACTCGTACTTACCCTAGAGACAGAATCAGGATCAGACATCAGAAGCAATGTTGAAGAGATCATGGCAGCGGTCAAGGCACGAGGGCTTGTTGTACGTGCATTCGTCACGCTCGTCGCGCCAGTTCCACCGTGGTTGCCGCCGAGATTGCCGCAGCCGGACCTACTTCAGCACCGCTGGCAGACCACCACGGATAACTCACCCAGTTCGCTCTACAGGATCAGCTTTGCTTTTTCTCAGGCCCTTCTTGCATCAATGAGCGCGGTCGCCACTCAAATCGTAAACTGGGTCTCACGCCACGGCACTATTGATATCGACGGCTTCCAGCCGCCGAGCCGTGCAATGCCGCGCTTTTTTGGTCATGAGCAAGAGAGCCGTTCGCGTCTTGACGAGCTGCGCCGAATCTCCGGAACCTATAAACACGCCGGCTTGCTAGCCGATCAGGATATTCCAGCTGGTGCCGGATCGATACCCTATCGTATCCGCGCGTCAGATTTTTTCGGCCGCTTTGGTGACCCTGTAGACTTCCTAGTCGGGCCACCGCCACGACCAGCGCCACCACCACCAGTTCTTCGATTTCATATCGAGCGTGCCGAGATCGATCTCGATTCAGAGGTAGCGCTTTCACCTGGCGTCCTGAAATTGACTATTGCGGTTCCGCGGACAGTGCCGTCAGAGCCATTCTCATTTTCGGAGAAGGGGCGGCTGGCTTCCGCCATAGTGGTGCCCCGCATCGATGACCTTGCTGCTGGTTCTTTGCATCTGACGTCGCTGGATGTCACACTTGGCGCTCAGTCCCGAACCGTGGATCTGTCAGTGGCTGGCTTTACTGATGTCGAATTCCCTCTTCCCCCGCTGCTCCCCCAGAGAACTCTAGAGTTGACACTAAGCGCAGTCTTCAGGGACACTGATAATGTCGCATCTAACACAGTAGCGACTTTACTTGTAACGGTCGTCGATTCGCGGCCGCCAAAAGCTATTCCGACAGGCATTGGGCTTTACTGGTCAAGCGTTCCAGGCCCCTCACCTGAAGTCGAGCTAAAGCTTGCCTGGCCTGCATCTCCTGATTCGTTGTATCGGGTCTATCTGACTGACGAGCATGGGCTGGCACTTAGTACGAGTGATCTAGCCGATCCGCGCCTGCCGAAAGCCGAACCGTCACGCGGGCGCGTTGCACAAGTCGGCTGCAACAAGGTACTCGATGGCGCATCCGTTGACCGTGCTGGCTTTCGCCTATTGACCGACGAACCGATCAAGGCTGGAACAGATAGTCGTGCAGTACTTGCTACAACGCTACCGCGGAGCCTCGAAACAGTGCAGTTCCTGCGTGTCGTCCCCTTGAGCGCAGAGGGAGCCGAAGCACCATTTGACAAATGCGGCATAGTGCCAGTCGCGGTGCCAGACAGCCGACGGCCGCCGCCCCCCCGGCTAGATGGCGAGGTCGATGCAGCGACGGGCTTTGCACGTCTGCATATTATCGCAGACAGTTTTGATCGCGTCCTCCTTGAACGAGACGAACCCGGCATTTTCAATCCGCACGCTGATGTCGGTCAACCGCCTGAGTTCCGCATTCGTCGAGCGGTAGGTGCGGTCGCAGATCCGATCTACGCCCGTTATCTTGTGACCGGTCCGTTGACGTGGCAGGCTACCATGGCCCCGGCTACGGTATTTTCTACAATGATTACTGATGACAACAGTGGACGAGGTCTGGAACCCTTCGTACGCTATGTGTACTGGGCCGAAGTGAGGCTTCCGCCGGAGCGCCGGTTGCCTGCGGGCGCGGTCCCAATCGATCCTGCTGGTGGCATCAGCTCTATCGATCCAGCTAACGCTGCGAACCGCCCGCGGCCGATGAGCCTTTTCTCGGCACCACGTGTGTTGATGCATGTGCCGCAAGGTGTCCCAGCCCCGCCGTTACATAGTACTGTGAACGCGACTAGGGAGCCGCCAGACAGCTTGGGGAATATCGAAGTGATAATCAAGATCATCGGAGCACCGCATGCTCACGCCAAAGCAATCGGCCCTTACCGGCTTGCAGTCTGGTTTCAATGGCCTGGACAAGCTATCGAGCCGGTTACGATCGCCAACGGCTCCCCTATCGATGGTACGTGGCCGGCCCTAGATAAAGGAGGAATGCTTTCAGTGTCGGTCCACTCACCGCCGGCCATCCTCCCTGCATCTAGTCCACTAGACATTCGGCTTGCGATCATCGATCCGATCGGACGGATGAGTAGTACGACAACCACCATCACCGTGTCCTAGGGCTACACACGACTGGAAGAAGTAAATGGAAGACTATAGGTGTTAATGTTAAGAAGTCTGAATTAAGCATATTCAATAAGCAGCTTCAACGATTTGGGTGGCAAACTCTTGGAGATCTTGTAAAGGACTTAATGGCCGGTAAGATCGAGAGGATGAGTCCTGACAAGGAAATCGAAATTATGAAAATACAGACTCAAACTGGCGGACTGTTAACCTCGCAGTTGGGTGACTATTCACAGTTTTACAAAAAAATAGACTATGAAGACTTTAAACAATGGCTGAAAAATAACTACCAGGAACGTACTGCAAGAAGCTATTGCAATTACTTCTTGCGTTATTCTAACATTTTCTTTGGACCCACTCCTGCCAATGAACTTTTCAGGCTGGTGCCGCACAAAAGGTCATGGATAATTCAATCGATGCGCAGGTTTGGTGATTATTATTTTTTTTCAAGTACGGAACGAAAGATGTGAAACAGCTGATTTCGAGAATAATTGAACGCTATGACCTTAACAGAGATTTGGACCAAAAAGACAGAATATATCTTGTGGACAATGGATTTATTCAGGAAAAGATAAACAAACTTTTGGCAATTCCTGGCGACATGGGTTTTATAGTTAAGATTGGACTGTTTAGTGGATTAAGAGAGGATGAAGCAAGGTATATTCACCGTAAGGAAATATG
>WUUC01121308.1_pt1 | contig 10404 bp, 15 predicted proteins | sample 6278441 | NCBI WGS metagenome assembly WUUC01 (sample SAMN13675441, study PRJNA597444) | soil metagenome | isolation source: soil | place: USA: Washington | collected 2017-10 | reverse complement strand
GGAGCGTGTCAACGAGTTTGAGACACCGAGTTGGCAAGTTTACTGAAGCAACATACTGTCTGAAGTCTGCCGCGCGGACGCCGCCGACCCGGGCTTGTTGATCCAGACCTCAGCGGGTGGCCTGCGGGCGACGGGCGGACCATGTACGAAGCGCTCGGGATGCGCGGCGTAGGCGGCATCGAGGGTGGCCTGGTTCTGCGTGACACGTAGCTCCACGCGGCCGTGGTGGAGGTCGGCAGGCGTGAGCATGGCTAAGCCGGAGTGGTGATGGTCGAAGTTGTACCAGTCGAAGAAGTCGCCGCAGAAGGAGCGCGAGTCCTCGATGGCACCGAAGCGCTCGGGGAAGTCGGGCCTGTACTTGAACGTCTTGAACTGCGCCTCGCTGTACGGGTTGTCGTTCGACACGTGAGGTCTGGAATGCGTCTTGGTAACCCCAAGGTCGGCCATCAAGAACGCGACGGGCTTGGAGACCATGGAGGAGCCGCGGTCGGCGTGAATCGTGAGCTGGTCAGGGAGGATATGCTGACGCTTGCAGGTTTGCGCGATGAGCTTCTGCGCAAGGGCCGCGCTCTCCCGGTGAGCGACCATCCAACCGACGACGAATCGGCTGAAAACGTCGAGGATTACGTAGAGGTGATAGTAAGTCCACTTGGCTGGACCGATGAGCTTCGTAATATCCCAGCTCCACAACTGGTTCGGGCCCGTCGCGAGCAACTCGGGCTTCTTGTAGTTCGGATGCCGCAACACATCGCGGCGCTCACGCACCTCGGCGTTCTCGGCAAGGATGCGGTGCATCGTGCGCACCGAGCACAGATAGCGGTGCTCGGCGAGCAGCATGGCGTGTACTTCAGCCGGTGCCAGGTCGATGAATCGCGGCTCGTGTAGCGTGTCCAGGACGGCCGCACGCTCTGCGTTCGGTACGCGCCGAGGCGGCGAGGGCCGACGCCGTTTTGGGCCGTAAACGGGCGCTCGTTGGCGGTAGTACGTCGCACGTGCGACCCCAACTGCGGCGCAGGTCTGGACGACTCCGAGCTTGGGCGCCGCGTCGAGCACGGTGGCCATCAGTTCTCCTCGGTTGTCGGCAACGCGATACCCAGCAGCTGCGAAAGTTTTTTTTGGACCTCGACGATGGCTTCAGCGCGCTCAGCTCGACGTCCGAGCCGAGCGACCTCCCGCTCGAGCTCACCGATCCGCTTGTCGCGCGGGTCTACGGGCATCGCCTTGGGCCCGCGCTGTTTAGGCTTGAGCCCCGCCAACTGGCCGCGCTCTGCGTCGGCGCGCCACGTGTTCAGGTGTGACGAGTAAAGCCCCTCCCGCCTCAGCAGCGCGCCTATCTCGCCGCGTGCCGTCGTCGCATCAGCCTCGTGCAGGATGCGTTGCTTGTACTCCCCAGTGAACCGCCGCCGCGTCGCTCGCTCCACGACCTCCGACGAGGCGCGGCCCTCAGGCGACGTTGTCGGGGGCTCGTGTTCACTGGATGGGTTTGCCCGGGGGACCGCTACCGCTGACAGCAACGAGCTGCCAGCCCTACGCGTGGCGGCTGCCTTGATTGATTTCTTCATCTTGGAGATCCATCGCGCCCTCTACACTAATCTCGGACCGGGTCGATGTCTCACGCACGTTGGCACAGAGGGGACCGGCTGAGCTCGGCGACCACCCAGAAGCCAAGATCGAAATGTAGCAAACGCGTCCCTGAGCGCCGTTCCAGTAATCCCCGCTCGATCCACGACAGCTGCCACTCGCGCTGACCGGGCGAGCGGTGAATCGATGCGTCACCGCGTCGAAGGCTGTATTGAGCGTCGCCACGAGAGTGCCCCAAGTGGCAGCGGCGTCGCATGCACCCGTGGCGTAGTTGCAGGTTTGCCGTTCACCGCAAACCAGGTCGGTTCGACAATCCGGCGCGTCCAAGGGAACGCACGACCAACTCGCGGCCGGCCGATTTCCAAGAGCGTCCTTTTCGGTGCCGATGCTGAGCGCGCACCTGCCTGGGCATGTTTGCTCTACCTCCCAATGCCCGCAGCCGTCGCCGTCGCCTACGCAGTGCTGCAGGGCCTTCGCGTCGGGCGAGCAAGAGCGGATGCCAGGGTAAGGCGCACACCACTTGCAATCGCTGCGCAACGGTGCTGGAACACCTGCCGTTCCATCAGCCGCTGGCGCGGCGTCATTGACGTCCGCCGGAATTGCCCCATCGGCGTACTGACCATCAAGACCGTCGGAACCACTCGCGCCGGCCTCACCAGCGGCGCCCTGAGCGCCGTTTGCTCCCGGCGGACCGGGGGCGCCTTCTGGCCCCATGGGCCCTTCACAAGCGAGTACCAGCATCACGCCGACGATGTAGGGAGCGCGCTGCGGCACGAAGATCCTCTTCCCCCGGCAAAGGCGGGGTTGGAAAACGCGAGAGGAGAGCAGGCTATCGGAGCGGCCGCCGCCGGCGATCGCCAGATTGCGGAGCGGCAAACGCCCACCTGCGCGAGCGAACCTGTGGTCGGCTCAACCACTGCTGATTCGGGGACAGGTCCAGGCGCCTTCCTGGCACTCAGGAGCAAGGTCGAGGCAATCGGGACCGAGGGCGAGAAGGTTCCTTGCGCAGGCTGCCAACGTGCACAGGCGGGCGCGAACGCAACCTAACCGCAACGAGCGGCCGCGTAGGCATCCATCTCCGCGATGGTGCAGGGATCGACACGCTTCCATTTCATCGTCCTGTTTACGTCGAAGCCGTTCTTGTCCTCAAACGGAGGAGGAGGGTAGTTGACCCCGCCAAAGAGTCGGTCTTGCATCCAGGCGTACGTGACTCCTTCCTCGTCTTCGTACCTCGCTTCGGGATGGGACTGCATGTCCTGCAGCGCCGCGCCGTAGTCGACGACTTGACCGCTGAGCACGTGGCGTGCAGCCGCACGGTCTGCCGAACTGAGTGAGTACACCCCGCTCTCGATTGATTCGATCGTTTTCGTGCAATCGTTTTGTTCGCTCGGCATTGGTCTCTCCTTCTCCGGACAAGATCTCTGTACGGCAGCCACGTGGTGCACCTGAACTATCCAGGCGGTCCCCGCCGTGGACCCACGTTCACGACGCGCAAGCGCCTGTGAGACGGCTGGCCGAGTACGAAGGCCTGACCTCGCCGAGGGTCACTCGTCCTCATCGTCGGCAGGCTTCTCCGGAGGCGGCCCGTCCGGTTCCGGGGCTGGTTCCGCTGGCGTGCTCGCTGTTGGCCGGGCTCCGCGCAAGCGATGGCATGGGTTCATCTCGCCCTTGGCATGCTGGAGATCTCCTCCAGTGCTTGCCGGAACGCGGAGAGCGGCTGGCCCCGAAGGCCGGTAAGGACCGGCACCGCCGCGATGTGGCCAAGCCGTCCCTCTATCTCGAACGCTACGCCTACTTTTTCGAGGGCGACTTCCTCAATCTGCTCGACACGCTGCCGTGTCACGCCCAACGCCGCAGCGACGTGTTCTCGCGTGCAGTCGTGGAACCAATCACGACCGTGCTTGGTGTGGATGGTCGGCTCGTCATCGTGGTCGGCGTCCTCACACAGGTACACGCGTGCGTCGGTGGGCGGAGTGATCTCAAGGAGCCGGCGACGGGCGCTCACAGGATAAGGCGGCTCGACTTCCGAGCGACGTTGCACGGAACGCGTCACCGGCGCACCACGCGCGCCCGTGAAGCCTCCCGAAGAGCGTCCATGGCATTGGACGGTACTCTCCAATGACTGGCCCGGGCGGACCCCGTACGCGCCGTGCAAATGGCCGTCCTCGTAAAGCCGTACGATTGTGGCGCCGCTGAGTCCGAGGCGCTTGGCCACCCGAACGGTCGTCAGAATCTCGGCGTTACTCATCGGTGGCGCTCCATGTCGACGCTCCAGCGGTTGCTCTCGCGCGAATGCGTGGCCGCGGGAGCAAGCCGCGACTGACCAGGTCGTCACCAACGGCCCGCTTACCGTGCTTCACCAAGGCCTTGAGTGCGTCCTCTCCCAAGCCGCCGTAGCGCTCGGTCAGTGTCCCGTACGGCGTAAGCTCCGGAAGCGCGCCGGCCACACGCTCGAGCAGGACGCGGACGCACTCCGCAGGCGTCAGCCCGTGTTGTCCCGCCGAGTACGCTCGCTCAAGCGCCGCTTGAACATGGACGATGTCATGCGCCCGGTGCACCTCGCGGGACACACGGCGCGGATCGCGCGCCATCTGACCCTTTTCGCCGCGCTCAGCGCGAGCGAGAATGCTGCCCAATGCGGAACCGACGTCGCGACCCGTGCGCTCGTATTCCAGCACCGCCGCGAGGGCCGCCGCGAGCGATGACCAACGCGGTGCCGTTTCGTCGTGCTCCAGTTCATGCTGCCGCGACCATGGCGCTGCATGCGACCAGCGCTCGACCTCCCCTTGCCAGGCACATAGGTCGCAGTCTCGACATCGAGCTTCGCCGCCCTTGCAACTCGCTCCCCAGAGCTGCGGCGTGAGGCGCGGCGGTGGACCCGCGGCGGGTGCCAGAGTTGGCGCGAGCTCTGTCAGCGCGATATGCATCTCTCGCGCGAATGCAGCTGCTGTCATTGATGCCGGCTTCGGCCGCGCCGGCGCCGGCGCACGTGCCTCGCGTAGCCGGGCAAGGCACACGCGGCACGTGGCGACGCTGGCGTCGTGCGTCGTCGACACTCCGATGAAACCGCAGAGCGAGGAACGTAGCTGTCCGCTTGACTGTGTCGCATCCATATGGACGCGGGACTCACGTTTGGCCATGCGTTACCTCTTGGTGGGCTCTGCTCGCAGCGTCCTCTCTCGAGCCGCCGACCGAGTGATGAGTGCCGGCGTCAGCTTTAGATTCGAAGCGACTGCTTGAGCCACCCGTCCTCGCCGACGAGTATCACCGAGTGCCCCAATGATGCTGCGCCGTACAACGCGGTACCGCTCCCCCCGCCGGTTCGCTTTTGAACCCAGGTTACGCCGTCAACCGAGCACTGCACTTCATCACCATCGCCTACGATGAATGGCACGCCATCCAGGTCTGACACCGCGTTGAACGTGCCCGTGTATCCTCCCTCCGGCGCACGCAGGGTCCACGCAACACCATCCGGAGACGTCTGTATCTTGCCGTCCTCGGCGACCGCAATCCAGGTGCTCATGACGTGCGAGATGGCGTGCATCGTACCAGGAGAAAAGCCGGCACCGTTGTTCTGCGCGGTCCACGTGACGCCGTCAGGCGACGTTGCGGGATTGCCACCCACTGCAACGAACTGCGTCCCGTCCCACGCCACGCCGTAAAGATCTCCAAGCGGGTTCGTGCGCTTCGTCCAGATGTTGCCGTCCTCCGATGTCTGTATTTCCGCGGCAGACCCAACAGCGACGAATGTGCCGCTGCCCCAGGCTATCGCGTTGAACGTACCTGTGTAAGCCGCGGCGGCAGTCCGATGTGTCCACGTTGTGCCGTCAGGAGAGGTTTGAATTTCGCCCCCGGTGCCGACGATGACGAACTGGGCGCCGTCGAAGGCAACGCCTCTGAAAGTGCCGGAGTAAGACGCTGCCGGCGTGCGTGCGGTCCAGGTTTCTCCGCTGGTAACTGGCGTGCTCTGTATGCCTCCATTCTGACCGACAGCCACGGCAACATCCGATCCAACGGCCACTGCTCTGAAATCGCCGGAGTAGGACGCTGCCGGCGTGCGCTCCGATTGATTCGACAATGCAGCGCCGTTGACGCGGAATCTAACCAACAGCAGCAGCGCATCGAGGTAGTCCGATGCCCCGACCTCATCCGGTGTGCCGCTCGGCGGGATGCCGGACTCGGCCAGGAGAGCTTGCTGAAAGCCAAAAACGTCGTTGACCCAGACTTTCTCCAGTGGGAAACCAGTGCCATCACCCTGCACCATCACGTTTCTCGCTTTGCCGTGCGGATAGGCTGGATCGCCTGCATCGGTCTGGCCTGGATATTCGTCTTGTGGTCGTATGGCCATTGCTCAACTCGCCTTCTTTGGTCGCGAGCGTGCGCCGCAGACAACTCCCGGTTGCCCGCACCGTGCCTCTGGTGCGCCGGCCTCTGGCGCGCCGCAGGACAAGCCCGGCTTGCCGGCGGCGATTTTGACGGGAGTTTGGCCCTCCGAGTCTTCGGTCTTCTCGTCAAGTTGCTGCTGCGTCATGGGACTACTTCCCTACTTTCAGATCCGAAAATGAAAGAAACGTCGCCGCCAGCGAGGCCAGAGAGTGACCACCTGAGCCTCGCCAGCAGCGGCGTGCGCCGAGGCGTCGAGCTGCAGCGAATGGAGACGCGGCAGTGCGACTCGGTGAACGTCGGCTCACCCTTACGTCCGGGAGGAGACCCGGACGAGCCCCAAAAACAAATCGTGTGCGGTTGGCCGGTCACTCAGTACCCCAGCACCTTTGCCCGCTTGAGCTGGTCGACCAGTGCGCGCTCGCAAATCCCCGCGAGCTTCGGCTTGATGGCGTCCAGTGCCTGTTGGAGCGTGGGCAGCGGCTTCGGCTTGATAGTCCGTACGCTCAAATCCCAGATGAGCCGGACCCGCATCCGCTTCTTGCCGGTGACCTTGTAGATCCCGGCATGCCGCTGCAGCTCGAGGAATGCGTATCCCGTGCCCTTGGCAGCCTGGCGAATGGCGATTGCGTTGCGCTGGCGAGCGTTGCGTCCGGGCCTGGCGGTCAGCTGAATGGACGGCAGCCTGTTCGGACGGCGCACCAGTCGCGTGCGTGGCGACGAGCCCTGCCCGGCGCTTGCCGGCGTCGGCAGAGGCACGCCGTGCTTGCCGCGGGGCTTCTCCATGATCCCCTGCTCGCGGTCGCCCATGTAGGGCGCGGTCGAGCCCACGCGGGCTTCCATCACCTGCATGTTGATCCCGGTAGCTTTGCTGACCTGCAGACTGCGCGTGGTGAACGTGTTGCGCAACACCATGCTTTTCTCGACCTTGCCGACCCACTCCCGCCGCGTCTCGAACGCAGCCCCATTCAAGGCGTTGCGTGTCGCGTGCGGGATGGCCTTCTTCGCTACCGTGTCGAGATCTTTTGCGAGCTTCTTGAACTGGCTGAGGTCTATTTTGATCATTGATCGTGCTCTCAAGTCCTGAGCCTAGGATGCGCGGTTTTCGTTCGGCCCAGACGGACCTCCATCAAGGCGAAGACTTGGTCGCCCAGATCCCCGGCAGGCGTTGCCGCAGCTGGTTCAGTCTGACCGGTTGTGGCGCACAACAGCTCACAGAGCCTCTTTGCAGTTTGCCCGGGAGTCTCCCCAGCTGGAGCGCTGCTAGCCGCATGCGCTGCCAACAGTCCGGCCAAGTCAGCTGATGTTGAACTCGCACTGGCTTGCTGGCCGGTCGAACGCCACGGGGACTTGGCGATGCTGTCGATCATTCCGAGTCGTCGAGCCTCGTCGGCGAGCAGGGTAGCGCCACGGCCGTACTTGGTCTTGACCTCCTCTTTGGAGACCGACCCTCTGCCGCGTGCGATCGCGTCCACGAAGAGATCGTTCACCGCGTCGAGGTATTGGACGACAACAGCTTTCCCTTCCTCCGTAGTCGGATCGGGTCGCTTGCTCGGCGACTCGGTGTTCGTGAGGGTAACGACATCCTCGTCGAGGAAGTAGGAGGCCGCAACCCCAATGCATCCGAAGTTGGCCGCTGCATTCGTGGCTTCGATGCGTCCTGCCGCTGCCGCAATCGCGTAGGCCGCCGATTGGGCGTTCGAAGCGCGGACAGAAAGCGGCTTCACAGCCCGGAACGATTCGACCGCCGCGAGCGCGTCAAAAAGACCATGGACCGCGCCACCGGGGCTGTCGATGTACAGCACAGCAGACTTTACGGCTGGGTCGCTTTTCGCGCGAGCAAGAGCTGAAACGATGTCGCGGTAGGTGGTGTTTCCGCCACCGAACCACATCGCAAGGATGTCAGGCGCGTTCGTTAGTACACCCTCCACGCGAATCTCGGCCACGTTTCCGGCGAGACTCAGGATTCGAGGTGACGATCCTGCCGCCGCTTGGAGAGTGGCGAACTCTGAGCGCTGTTCCGCGGTGGGGGCGAGGCCGGCTCGCTCCGCGCGCTGCATCGAGCGTGCGACCTCCTCGTGCAACAGCCAGCTCATAGCGTCGTGCTCCTTGTGCGACAGGACCGCAGCGTGTTGTAGGTGAGACGACCGCGAAATCCGTCCGTTGCGGCTGCCAGGTACCGGTCAGCCATCGACGCCACGGTCGCGTGTGACTGAATCGCTTCCACAGCCAACTCCATGTCTCCGGAAGCATCGCCGAGCTCGAGGTGAGCGAGGCAGCGCTCGCGCTCACTGTTCATGCCTTGCGTGCGGCCCTCGTCAACCACCTCGCACCAAAGGGAGTACGCCTGAGTCTCGCTGCCGCCGCAAACGTTGAGCAGCTGGGCAAACTGCTCTGGCATGGAGCCCTTCCACTGAAGGAAGCTCGCTGCATTCTCATTACCCATGTGTGCCCACACCTTTTCTCTTGGCATCCATCAGGGCCCAGACTCTGTCGCCCATGTCCTGAGCGCCTTCGTTGGCCGGAGCTGATGCCCTGTCGACGATCGCGCCTGCCTCATCCGATTCCGCCTGACGCCTGCTGCGGTCGGCGCGATTCATAGCGGCGGCTATGTATTGCTTCTGCAAGCCGACCGTCACGCCTTCACCGGACCGCACCGCCGCCGCCGCGATTGTCATCGCGCCAGTCTGCTCGCCGAGTTCAAGGTGCGCGGTGACGCGTTCATGCTCGTCGGCAATGCCGGCTGCGTGGATGCGCTGATACAGCGCATTGGCCTCTTGCTCGTCGCTACAACCGTTCCGAAGCTGCGTCGCGAGTTCCGGATTTTCGGTCTTCCATTGGCTGAAATGCATGTGCTCAGGTTCCTTCATTCAACGGCCGCGAGCGGCTTTTTCGAGAAGCACGCGACCCTTGGCTACAAGGAGCGCGAGTGTTTCGGGTGAGAAATCATCCTTGGACACGCCGTCACGGGGTCCGAGAATTCCACGGGGGCTGGTGATCGCATGACCCGTGGCAATGGTACCGATTTGATGAGGCACGCCCCTTGGGACGTGCTCCGCCGCGATCACCAATCCCTCGCGAATCAGGCTGTCCATCACCACCATCGGCGATGCGCCTCCGGTCACCACATCGAGGTCTTCACGTCGAATCTCGTCGCCGGCGGAGAACGTGCGCTTGCGCGTATTGACCGCGCGAGCGGGAGCAACCGCAAACGGTACCGTTTGTGCCATGCGGGCAGCTTGCACTCGTTCCAAATACTGATTTCTTGAAACTTCATCTCCAAACATCATGATTCACTCCCATAGATGGATTGCGATCGCAGGCGATGCGCGACCACTGCCGCGGTGCCGGGCGGCTCACTGGTACGCGAAAGCGCGTCTTGCACAGCGGCGTTCACGACGTCACTCACCGTTGAACCGAGGTCAATCGCGCGAATTCTGACAGCACGTGCCATCTCTGGCGAAAAGTAGACCGTCATCTGTGCAACTGGCCCGTGGGCGGTCTGACGAATCCCGCGCCCTGTTCTTCGTACTTCCATGCATTCCAACAAAACAGAGTTTCCGCGACCAATCCACAAGAAGGTCTGCAGACCATGCAATCTGCCTATCTGTTCCTATCTCTGCAATCCTCATCGGAGCTTGAGGAAAAGCTTCGAACCGTGCCGGCCTGCGGCATCGGTCACCCGGCCCAGGCAGCGCGCCAGGAAGCAACGGGCGATCGGGTGTTCGAGGTCGACGTCGTCTCCCACCCGGGCAGCAGCGAGGTATCCCTGACCGCCGATGTCCGGAATGACAGGATCTCCATCGCGTTTCCGGGCAAATGGCCGTCCCGCCATGAACGCGAGCGCGGCTGGGTGCGCGAGGTCGAGACGTCCGCTCGATGTGACGGCGGCGGCGAGCTCACCTCGGGTGGCGGCGAGCACATCCTCGAGCTCCGCGCTGGCCAGCTCCGCAAACGCGCTGGCGCTGACATGCCCGGCAGGCACCAGCGCTGCCGCGAGCGGGCCGTCTAGGTCGCCCGTGAGCAACTCCAGGGATAGACCGGTACGCTCCGCGACCTCGGCGACGCTGAGAGCCGTTTCGTCGACCAAGATTTCGCCGTTGGAGGTCTGAGCGCCGTCGGCTTGCTTGAGCCAATGGGTTACCGCTGGGTGGCTCAAGTCGACGCGCTTGTTGGGCAGGCGAGCTGCGCGGAGGGGGCCGGCGCAGGCTTTCGTAACGGCTGCTCTGGAGACGCCTCGACGGCGTGCCAATTCGGCTCTGCTGATGGCTAACGGTCTTGGTTTCATGAACTGCGTGCCTCTGGTTCACAGGTTGACGGTTTACACCGACTCGAGGATCGGACGTTGCGAGAGGGGTGGGGGCCTCCTAATGAACCGCACCCTGTACCCCCCTATCCACAGGACCCGTACAGTTTCACTGCAATGGGTCCTCGCTGCGA
>WUUC01133102.1_pt1 | contig 10406 bp, 18 predicted proteins | sample 6278441 | NCBI WGS metagenome assembly WUUC01 (sample SAMN13675441, study PRJNA597444) | soil metagenome | isolation source: soil | place: USA: Washington | collected 2017-10 | reverse complement strand
AGTGCTTGTTCAATTTCACCATCTCCAAATTTAACTTTCACTTTACATACTTTAGGATAAAATCCAGGTATTTTAATAACAGAAGGACCTTCAATAGTAATTTCAAACAGAGTTTCCGATGTATCCACATCAATAATAGTATATACCATTGGAAACATATTTTTAGGAAGGTCATGAAATTTTACCGATTTATTGTTTACCTTATCTTCCATAGTCTCTTTTTCTTATGAAGATAGAAAATTCCATGTCCAATAGCGGAGCGGTTATCATTCACATGTCCTGATGGAACATGAAGTCCTCCCCATTTCATACCTGTTCTGTACACTGTACTTTCTTGTTCAATAAATTCACAACCATGAGTTATTGCGTACCATTCAATAAGACCAATAATTCTGATGGTTGGAATCTTTTCAAAATGATGTTTATGTTGGAAGTCCTTAACGCGATATGTCTCACATATTACTACACGTGGAAGAGGTTCCAAATCTACAAAGAGGAATGTGCCTACTTCAGCTAGACCACCTGAAATAATCCCATTACCTGTTAGTGTATTACCTGATTTATCAAAAGTAGCCCATCCAGTTTTCTTTTCTCCAGGATCAATTGCTAGATAATAATTTTTAGCAGCCTCTTGATTATTCTTCAAATGATACTCGATTGAATCATTATCAATTTCTTTAGAATTCACTTAAACCAACTTAGCTGCTACGTGCCAAATATGAAGTTTACCATTCAAATCATTAAGAACCATTATACGGCCGCCATTTGATATAAACTCAAAATAATCTCCAGGAGTCAATTCTGCAAGACGAGTATTAAATTGAGGTTGAGATATATTATTTGTTACTATTTCAGCTTCTGTTGTATTAAATATAGGAGGATTTGAATTGAGATCTGGCGAATATGAAGGAAGTTGTTCCTTAGAATTAATAACTTCTGGATTAGTATCATTATGTGTCATTGTTAATTAGCTCCTTATTTATAGCTGTGCCAGATTTCTTATGTTGACAATCACACCATGTAGTAAGTTCAATTTCTCGTCTTTCAATCCAAAGAATAGGACTTAGTACAGTAATATTTGGATGTAGTACTGTATTGCTATATTCTCCTCCCTGTTTTTCTGGTTTTATAAACTTATACTTATTTAGACAGTAATCACACTTCCCACAGGAGCAAGTATCACAAATCATCTTCTTCAATTACCTCTACTGTATTGCGTACGTCAAAAGGTCCGTCTACTTCCCATTTAATAAATTCCCAATCTCGTTTTTTCTCCTTTTCTATGATTTGATCTAGACTCTCTTTACTTCCATCATACTCTAGATAATACTCCTTCGTAAGAGGAACAGTATAATCAATGTCAATTGTATGTGTAATGTATAGCTTCTTCATTTTCTTTCCAAAATAAGTCTAGCCCAAGTACCTGAATTATTCTCATAATCAAGCTGCAATCGAGAGTTAGAATTTTCTACTACTCTTCCTATATCTCTATAAACTTCATTAGGTCCTGATCTAAAAACCATCATATCTCCTTCCTGTGGGATATAATTATGTGCTAGATTATTAATCTGCTCTTTTAGCCTATCAATTTCTTTTGCAGCAAGTACAGATGACTTTCTTCTAATTTCAAGTTCTTTACAAAGTTCTGTAATCTTTTCTTTAGCTTCATCAAAATTGCGTATTACGAGTGCATCATCTATATTCATTCTACATCTCCTGGGCAGAATTTCTTAGAATAATTATCATCCATCCAATGATGTCCTACTCCATCAAAAGTACTCTCATCACATTTATACATGCCACAAAATTCTTCCTCTGAAAGAGACTTTGTAAACAATTTATATATAAGAACTAGAAACCAATTCATTTATCTGTCTTAACTATTAGTTCTAGTACACCGAGATTACTTCTAAGTTTACCCAAACGTAGTGCTTCCGTTTCAACTGCTTCAGTTATGTGCTTTAGTGCCTTTTCTCTCTTTTGAGGATCAGATGACGACAATATGTACATACATTTGTGAACAAGCTCGAACGTCTTTTCCATTTCTGATAGAATATGTAGTTCTTTTTCTGATACTTTATGTTCGAACTCAACTACTGTTTTAACTATTTCTGCATGACTTTTATTAAGTGACGCTTGTACTCCATCGTAAACATCTTTCAAATATTCATTTATTTCTTTATCAATTCTCTTGTCCCAGTTATTATTAAGTTCTCCCATACGTATATCCATAAGCTTTTCAAGTTTAGCTATACGTTTATCAATATCACCTATAATACCTCGTGACTCCCTCATCTTCTGATCCAGGTCATCGCGAATTTTCTTAAGTTTTTCTAGTTCACTCACTTGCATTTCTTCCTGTACTGATAGGCGTATAAATTAGAGTAGGAATATAATCATTCTCATAAATGTAATATCCAATCAGTTTAGGACTTTCAGTACGTACTATAAAAGGTTTAATATAGGATAGAAAACTTTCAATTTCGTTACCATAATTTTTAATAGAACAGTTAACTTCAAGTATGTGCCTATTTACAGTTGCATTATCTGTAATATGCAAGGCACGTTCTTTTTCAAAGAAAGGGTGATCATCTTTATAACGTAGAAATTTATCAGGATTATATCTTTCAATTTGTACTTGAAGTCTGAAGTCAGTGTACATTCCCATTATTTAATATCCTTAATCATTATTATCACTCAATGAAGATTTAACATGTGCATGGTGACCTTTATTTATATGATACAAACAAACTGACTTCCCACAACAAATAGCAACATATTCTCTTTGTTCCTCTTGTTCTTCAGTAAATCCATTATCTGGAGTGTAATCAAAACAGCAATAGTGACAAGCTAGTACTGTAGCTTGTGGCAATTTCATTTATTCTTCTCCCCAGATTTTTACCTCGACTGGATAAGGACACTTAGCCAAAGGTTCGTAAATTGATTTGATATCTTCCATTGTTTCTTTAATAAGTGGAATCCATTTATCTTCTGTTCCGTTTTTTATCTCTGCTGTGTAACTGTCGTGTGTTTGAAGAAGTATTTTACATTCATCCCAGTCGATTAGATGTCCTATTTTAATTCCAGCGTGTTTAACTAGTTCAGCTGCTCCCCCTTGAACAACTGAGTTCATTGCTTTGTGAGACTCTGATTTAGGAAATTGGAAGTGTCTTATACGACCTGTCCAGAGTTTGATATATCCTCGAATAGCTGCGCGATCCTGGCATTTCTTTGAGAATGTCCGTAGCGCGGGATATGCTCCGAAGAATTCAATATCTCGCATTTCTTCGGCTCGGGCCATTGAAACTCCGAAGACTTCATGTATTCTATTATATCCTCCCCCGAAGGACACTGTATAAGTGAATGTTTTACAGTCTTGTCTAGGCCAACCGAGTCGTTCGGCCATTTCATCAAAAGGTTTGAATCCATTTCGAAATGCTTGTAGTAGATTTTCCTCTTGCGCATAGACAGCTGCAACTCGTAGTTCGAGATTACTATAGTCGAAGTTCCAGAGTGTATATCCGCTGTGTGCAACAAAAGCCTTCTTGAGACTACCATTCCATGATTTATCAGACACTCGCGGAATTTGTTGCAAATTAGGCTTCTCGCAGGACATTCTAGGTCCGACTGTACCATGCAATTTATAATTCGGTCGAAGCAATCCATCGTGAGATCGCAATTCGATGTATGCTCGGTAATTAGATGAAACCGTTTTCTGGTATCCTCTATATTCAAGAACTCTTTGGGCTGTGATATCATTTTTTCTCTCTAGCAATTCTTCATATTTTGCCATTGCTGTTTTATCAAAACAAGGTTTCTTCTTGCCTGATTTTCCACCAGAAGTATATTTTACAACAGGCAATCCAAGTTTATTGAAAAAGAGATCCTGAAGAAATTTCGGCGATCCTGGATTCCCTCCCAATTCTTGCGAAATTTCTCTAAGTCTTTGCTCTCCTTGTTCAATTTCGCTCCTAATTAGTTCTTCGTCAAGTGCAATCCCACAGGCTTCCATTTTAATAATAAAACGATGCCATTCTCTCTCAAGCTCCCACAGGGAGAAAGAGAATTGACGTTTAAATTCCTTAAGCAATTTTTCAAATAGTTCAAGGGTAATAATAGCGTCATTTGTAGAATAATCATACATCAATTCAACTGGGATATTTTCATATCCAAAATTTTCAGCTAGTTTTTGTTGGGCATCCGTCTTATTCTTAGGATTTCCGCCCCAATGTTTACTTACATAATCCAATTGCTTAGATGGCAACCATTCTTTAATAAAATGAGCCATCATCAATGTACACCAGAAATTAGTATTAAGAAGATCAATTCCTAGGTTATTTCTCAAACCAACAAGGTCGTATTTAGCGTTGTGATAAATTGTTTCAATAGGAAATTTCTCAAGAGTATATTTTGCAACTTTAACAGTATCAGGATGCACATTCCCATAAGCATGATTGATAGGAATATAGCCAGCCACAATTTGTTGGTTAGATCTATAAGCATAAGAAAAACCCAAAGTGAGAGAATCAGGATCAACCCGTACATCCTTAAGATTTCCCTCAATGTCAATAACAACATATTTAGTTTTTTGCATTCCACCTAGATCAGATAGAATCTGAGAGTCCGTCTTGGGCTTCAGCAAGTTCCGAGGTTCTGTAAGCATTAGAATTAATCCCTCCTTCCCTCATTTCGACAAAATTCAAGTTTTCTGTTCGTTTAATTCTAAATGGTTCCAGTCGCGGTGCCCTAGTTTTAAGGGTTTCAATTGATATGATGTCCTTACCAATTGATTTTGCTGACAACATAAGGTTTACATTGTCACCAATTACTCCAGCTCCACGCACATCATAAAGATCTTCAGTTGATTTTTTACTGCCAGATGAAGGTTTCCTAAAATGATGCAAGCCAAATACAAAAGCTCGATTAACAAGAACATGTTCTTTAAAGAAGTCAAATACTCTTTCCATTGCTTCATCATTATTAGTTGATTCAGCGGTACATTTAGTTAGCGTATCAACCCATATACCTTGAGGTTCCCATTCACTTATTATAGCTGCAACTTTTTGCTGATCTCTACCTTTATCCAGATGTAGTTTTTGCCCTAGAGGCATTATCAGAAAGTTCTCATTAACTTGCTTAAGCTCCGCTTCTGTGAGTTCAGAATACATTGTTTCAACATAATCACGAAGTGTCTCGTCTGGCATATCCAAGGAGAAGAATACAGATCGTATGGGTGCAGGAATATTGAATTTAGTGAAGCTTTTGCCTAGTGCCAAATGAATACCTAGCTGCAACGCTATCTGTGTCTTACCTGTTCCTGCTTTAGAAGTGAGACATGCCATTGATTTAAGCGGAAGCAATCCCTCAATTACCCATTGAGTATGAGGAGTCTGCTTTATAAAATCAACTGAGCCTAGGACAAGTAGCTTATTTTTATCTTCCTGTGGATGTTTTTTACGTGCATTAGCAATTATTAGTGATAGTTGTTCTTGTCTATCACGACGCCCTATAAATTTCTTCCAACGTTCATCAGCATTGAGAAGAACCGCCATTATTTCATTATTTTGCATTCCCATTTCAGCACAGAAATGGGCTAGTTGACTAAGACTAGTAGATCTATCCTTTGGCGATCGATCCCTAAGTAGTTTTATAGCTGGATCAGACCATTTATATCTAAGAATTATGGTATTAACATCAGGGATATCCGAGGGAACTACTATATTCTCATAGCCATCTGGTGGTTTAGGAAGTCCTCGAAAGTCGTCAAGTTGTACCCTATTATTGTTGAAATGAATTGGCGAAACTCTTCTTTTAGACTCATGATGATAGGAATGAATTGGTCGGAGGACCCTATTACAATTCCAAGTAGAAGTGTCTCCTTCGAGTCCGTAGGATATTCTTTTTGCGATATCTTCAAATATCTCACAGGAAGTTTCATAGGATTGGATTTTCCAATACCAATGTTCATAGCCTGTTGTAGAAGAACAAACTCGTAGGGTGGGATTAGGACAAGATTTGTTTGAGAGGTCAGGTATTCCTCCATCAAATTCCGTCCATACAACGTGCGTTCCAGCCCAATCGTCTTTAGTACATCCTTTTCTTTTGAAGAGGGAAGGCGCAATATAAACTTCGTGGGTACCGGTGTATTTATTGACATGATTTATAATTTCCTTTTGTTCGTTTGGCCACCTGAAAAAGTATTTTATCCAGAATTTAGGATTAGTTTGAGATAGTTTTGGATCTTTAGTTGCTACATATACGTAACCTTCAGTTTCCTCAAAAAGGAAACTTAGAAATCCTTCGAGATCCATTGTAGGAGGAATTGAAGGCAACGCCATTAGATTAACCTAACATCACTAGGACATAGTTTCCAATATCTCTCCTTTAATAAGATCAAAGTGTCTATCGAAAGCATCTCCCACAGCAGGATAGTGTTTAATATAAGCAGGATGATATGTAATGAGAAGTTTAGTACCTTTAAAAGGAATAATATTCCCTCTAATGTACTGCCATGGTTTTCCAGGCATAAATGCTTTTGCAGGAATTTTACCCATAGCTACTATAAGTTTTGGCTTAATAACACTTATTTCGTGTCCAAGATATATCAATGAAGCTTGAATCTCAGGAACAGAAGGATCTCTATTCTTAGCATCTGGTCTATACTTAAGCACATTTGTAAGATATACTTCCTCTCTCTTAAGACCAATACGTTCAAGTTTCTTATTCAAGAATTGACCTGATTCTCCAATAAACGGCTCCCTATGTTTATTTTCTTGTGCTCCTGGTGCTTCTCCAACAAACAAAATATCAGCATTTTCGGCCCCCACCCCTGGGACGAAATTATAATATTTACGCAAGTGTGCAAAAGAAGCATCTACCTCATAGGCATCATAAATATCTTTTAGATTCACGTAGCCTCTCCTAATAACCTGTTTAATTATATGGCTGACTGTAGAACAGGTCTACGTGAAGTAAATCAACCATACCTATTTATCCCTCACATCATACCTCTTTACTTTATCAAGAAAGTTTTTAAATTCAATTTTGGTTAGATATATAGGAGTATGTTGCCTATTTTTTGAATCATATATGGCAACATGTGTAGACATAACATCGGGAATAATGTCTACACAATTACCATCAGGATTAGAATAGGAACTTTTCACGAAACACGAATCCCAAAACCATAAGTAAACTCACGATTATCTCTAATTATTTCCATTACACAAGTATAATTATGTTCTTCTACTTTTTCATTCAATTCTTTAAGATTATCTGCATAAAAGCTGGTATTATCTACTGTACAATAAGCTATAGGAGCACCAGAATCATTGCTCAATAGTTCTATCTTACTTAGATCCATTATATTTACGCTCCAAATGTAGTTGGATTATGTTAAATCCCGACGCATATTCACAATTACTATCTTGACATGCATGTGTATCATCAGCGGGGGAGTAGTACAAAGGCAAAGTAGGGTGTATTATACAGACACAAGAATAATTACATACATGTTTAATTAACCTCATGCTCCTTCATCACTTTCTTATGTGCCTCAAGGTGTGTTTTTAGAATTTTTCCTCCATATTCTTTATTAAACTGGTAACTTATCATTTCATCTAGTTTCTTATGTGCCCTTATCATAAGATAAAGATTAGCTAGACTAATAATTGCACACACAAGCAAACCTATATTTTGTATAATATCTATTTTACTCATGTGGAGCTGAGAGGATTTGAACCTCTATTCGCCAGTATATAAGACTGGTGCATTTACCTATTATGCTACAGCTCCCAACCCACAGAAAAGAAATCGGGCGGTATAATTCCTTTTCTGTGGGGAGCGTACTTTCTATCCCGACTGAAAGATAGATTTTCGCTTTTTCCAAGGAAACTAAAGTGGATGAGACTCTAGTTTCCATTAGGATTACATGGTGATAAGGAACAGGTTCGCGCTTTAATGCCCAACTAGCCCGGCATTCTATTCCTTATTCTTCCCTGACTATCCGACCACATTTAGCTAACCTAGATCTATTGCATCGCCTGCTGAAGTATTAAGCTCTACATTCTTAACCCAAACATTCATTTCATTACTATCTGCTTTAGGTCGTACATTAATAGTAACATATGCCTGCAAGCCTTCCAGATCCTCAGGATTAGTTTCGGCCAGCTTTTCCTTTGGAACTCCAAGACTTTCCAGTCGCGCTCTTAGATTACGTCGAATCTTACGAATTCTATTTCTTTCCTTTGCATCTGCTTCTTCAAAGTTAAGCTTAGTAAATCGCTGATACATTTCAGTGATTTCTTCGCCCTCAAAGTTACCTTCTTCTACAATAATCCATTTGAAGGTAACCCATCTACGCTTATCAGCACCAATAACCTTTTTAACTTCGTCCAAATCACACAGATATGCATTATCTACAAGATTATCTGGAATTGTGTCATCGAGATCATCAGCAAATCCAGCAAAATCATCAGCGTCAGTTGTATTAGTATTATTGTTAGTTGTGTTGTTTGTGTCGTCAATTGTAAGACTCATGTTACTTGTTCTCCTCGTGCATATTTTTTGTAGACTTCAGGTAGATCTTCTGCTTTTATTCTTCGTCCATGTAGTTCTCTAAATACAGAACCTCCATCATGCTTCTTAACTGTTTCGAAACTAATTTCCCTTCCCCCTACTTTATCCTCCATATAACTAATAAGATTCATATTACGAGCTAGAAGCTCATGTGTCTTTCCTGGAACTGCTGCTCTAATTTCTTTGACTGGGTCAGCATATCCAGGTTCACGTACATGACATACAAATGTTAGATGTCTATCCATTCTAGAAAGCTTAGGAATAAAACGTCTGAAATAGTCCCTTACTGCTCCATAATCGCTCATTCCTGTAGATGTAAATGGCTCTACCTTGTCTGGATGGTCGGCTTTTACTGTCCATTCTGTTCTATTATTCCCTTGCTTAGAAGGTGTAAAATTGTCTTGCAACCAATCCAGCTTCTCATCCACAAGTGCATTAAATGGATCAATTAGTACATGCTTAAATTCTTTGTATATAGGAAGATCAAGAAGAAGTGCTTTACAAAAAGCCTCCCAATGATTTAGATTTTTATGAAGAACTACTTCTACATCAGCCAATTCAGGCCAGTCTAGAATTGAAACCCAATTTATATCACATGCATAAAGCAATGTCTTTTCAGGTTTGATAACTTTACAAGATTGGACTGTCTTTCCTGCTTTATAATTGCCATAAAGAAGATTTGTAATCCACACAGGATGTTCTCTTGCTTTTGCTGGTGCACTATACTCTGTAAGTATTTGCTGAAGCTCTTCTTTTTTAGCATCACTTAGATTTAGATTCAAAGTAGCCATTATAGTTTTGTCAATCCATTGATAGTCCGTTCCATTAGTTCTTCACTAGTTTTATATACAGGTGCAGTCGAGTTTTGTGTGTAATTTACTCTAAGCATTTGCTCAGGATCTCGTCCTTCTAGCATAAGATTACAAGGATCTCTAAAGAAACATTCCTTACAATTCATTCGGCTTATTGAATGAGGTGCTTTACTAAACCAAGTACTATTATCTGGCAATCTTGTTATTTCTTCTGCCATTTCCAATTGAACCTTCATTATATTTTCTATACGTTGCTCAGTTGGTTCTGTTCGCGCCCTTCTAAAAAGTTGATAGGAAGCAGGATCTTTAATTTCTCTTGTACGTACTTGATTTATAAAACCATGTCTTACATCATAACCTAGTTGACGTAGGCCCCACATATATTTAGGTAGCTGACTTGTAAAATGTACTTCGTTGTCTGTCCAAAAATTATATGTCCATTTATGGTCCCATACAGCAATACTACCAACAAATGGCCCCCCAATATATTGGACCACTACATCTGGCTGAAAGCCATATGCTATATCACTTGTTAGTTGTACTGTAAAAGGTTCCTCTACTGCCAATATTTCTACAGGGTCATGAACATAATACATAACATAAGCAAGAAAACGATTTGTTATCAAAGATATAACATCACTATATTGACCTCCCATATATTTAGAAAGTTCAAGCATCCCTGCTTGAATACATTCTTCTTTATTATAACCATCCATTTTAGCTTTATAATAAGCAGACTGTACTCTATGACCGATAATACCAGTATTAAGAGGTGCAGAGTATTCTGTAGGTGAAAGACCTAGTTTCCATGCAAACATATGATCCCGTTTGCATTTCTGATAAGAAGTTACTTCCGAGTTAGAAACTATTTGTGTCATTTACTTGCCGTATCGGGTTGCTTATTTACATTTTCCATAAATTCTTTGAGATCTTCTCTATACACACGCATAGGACTACCATAAGTTTTAAGATCTCCATCCTTAACATGCTGATATACAGTTTGCCTAGCGTATCGCA
>WUUC01159834.1_pt1 | contig 10407 bp, 11 predicted proteins | sample 6278441 | NCBI WGS metagenome assembly WUUC01 (sample SAMN13675441, study PRJNA597444) | soil metagenome | isolation source: soil | place: USA: Washington | collected 2017-10 | reverse complement strand
CGCTGTGGGAGATCAACGAGGCCGCCAAGGCGGTCTCCGAGGCCGCCCACCCCGAGGCGAACATCATCTTCGGCGCGATGGTCGACGAGGACCTCGACGACCAGGTCTGGGTGACGGTCGTCGCGACTCGCTACGGGGGCCAGACGTCCTCCACCCGCTTCGAGGAGCCGCGCGGCGAACCACGCGTGTCGCGCGGGACCGCGCCCCGTCCGATGCCGCCGCCGGTCCGCCGGGAGCGCGACGACTACCGGCGCGCGCCCGCGCCCGCACCCGCACCGCCGCGGCGGGCGTCGTCGCCGCCTCCGCCGGTGTCCGAGCCCGCACCGTCGACGACTCGTCGCAGCGGTCTGGGCGTCACGGAGCTCGACGTGCCCGAGTTCCTGCCGCGCCGTTTCTGACGCGCTGCGTCAGCTCGAGCAGTCCCTGACCGTACTCGTCGCCGGCGGCGGAGGGCGGATCGCTCGTCGCACCAGCCCAGCTAGCGGTCCGAGAAAAGGTGGAGTCGGCGGCAGATCGCGCTAGGCTTGGTCGACGTGGGTTGTTGGATGGACCTTGCGCTTCGTCACGGGGCGTCAGGGACTCCCGGGAAAACGCGGGTCTGCGCACGGTTTCACGCCGTCTCCCCCTTGCGTGCGTGCGGCCCTTCAGCAAGGCGGGGCGCCAGAGAGGAGCCTCATGTCCGTATCACAGGCTCAGCTGTCCCCCGGCGGCTCGCGCGCCGCTGCGATCTCCAACCACGTCGTGCGCGTGATCGCGGAGTACACCGGTCGCGGCCCGACGAAGGCGCGCACGGTCATCAACGACAACCTCGTGACCGTGCTGCTGGAGGACACGCTGACCAAGGGCGAGCGCACGCTCGTGCGCGACGGTCAGTCCGAGCGCGTGCTCGATACGCGCAAGGCGTACCAGATGACGATGCGCGAGCGCCTCACCACCGGCATCGAGGAGGTCCTGGACCGCAAGGTCGTCGCGTTCATGTCCGACAACCACATCGATCCCGACGTCGCCATCGAGGCGTTCGTGCTCGCGCCGTTGCCGAAGGCCGAGGACGAGCAGTAGCCGCGCGAGCCCAGGCTGCGACGGCGCCGGCGGCCGCGGGCGCCGCTAGCCTCCTCGCGTGAGCGCGAGCGCACAGGGCATCGTCGCCGCGGGTCACCCGCTCACCGCCCGGGCCGGGGCGCAGGTGCTGCGCGAGGGCGGCAACGCCGTCGACGCCGCTGTCGCCGCGATGCTGACCTCGTGGGTCGCCGAGCCGCTGCTGAGCGGGCCGGGCGCGGGCGGGTACATGCTCGTCGCCGAGCCCGGCGCGCAGCCGGTGCTGCTGGACTTCTTCGTCGCCGCCCCCGGGCATGGCCTCCGCGCCAGGGACCGCGCGCCGCTCGTGCCCGTCGAAGTCGACTTCGGCGGCGACGCGCGCCAGGTCTTCCATGTCGGCGCGGCATCCTGCGGCGCCTACGGCAATCCCGCCGGGATCGACGCCGCGACGCGGCGCTGGGGCTCGATCGCGCTCGCCGATCTCGCGGCGCCCGCCGCGGCGCTCGCGCGCGACGGCGTGCTCGTGAACACCCAGCAGGCCGAGGTCATCCACCTGCTCGAGGCGATCCTGCGCACGACGCCCGAGTGCGAGGCGATCTACGCTCCCGCCGGGGAGCTGCTCGCCGTCGACGGGCGCTGGCGCGACGTCGAGCTCGGCGACACGATCGAGCGCCTCGGCGCCGAGGGCGCGCGGCCGTTCTACGAGGGCGAGATCGGACAGGCGGTCGTGCGCTGGATCGGCGCGCGCGGCGGCGCGTTGACCGACGAGGACCTGCGCCTCTACGTGCCGATCGAGCGCACGCCGCTGTGCATGCGCTACCGCGGGCGCGACGTCTACACGAACCCGCCGCCGTCGGCCGGCGGCGTGCTGCTGGCGCTCGCGCTCGGGCGCCTGGACGAGGCGCCGTCGCCGCCGTCGCTGGCGTCGATCGTCGTGTCGATGGAGGAGGCGCAGTCCGAGCGCACGCCGGCCTTCATGGACGGCCTCGCCGAGGAGGGCTTCGCGGGGCGGTTCCTGGGCTCGCGGCTGGGGTCGACGACGCACATCTCCGTGCTCGACGGCGACGGCCGCGCGTGCGCGGTGACGTGCACCAACGGCGAGGGGTCGGGGATCGTCGTCCCGGGCACCGGGATGCACCTCAACAACATCATGGGCGAGGAGGACCTCAGCCCGCTCGGCTTTCACCATGCGCCGGCCGGTCGCCGGATGCCGTCGATGATGTCGCCGACGGTCGTCGCCGCCGACGGCCGGGTGCAGGTCGCGCTCGGCTCGTCGGGCTCCAACCGGATCCGGTCGGCGCTGCTGCAGACGATCGTCGCGGTCGTCGATCACGGGCTGCCGCCGGCGGCCGCGCTGGCCGAGCCGCGCGTGCACTTCGAAGGCGGCGTGATCTACGCCGAGCCGGGAATCCCGCTCGACGAGCTGCGCTGCGACCCGCACGAGATCCAGGCCTTCCGCGCGAAGAGCATGTTCTTCGGCGGCGTGCAGGTCGTCGGCCACGATCCGCAGACCGGAGAGCTGAGCGGCGCGGGCGATCCCCGCCGCGGCGGCGTGGCGGTGGCGGCGTGACCGGGGGCGGCGTGCGGATCGGAGCCGGCGGCGCCCTCGTCGCCGTGCTGGTCGCGGGCGTCACGGGCTGCGGGACGCCCTCGCCTGACCTGTTCGTGATGAAGCGCGACGGCGCTGTCCCGGGGGCCGGGCTCGAGCTGCTCGTGTCCGACCAGAGCGTCCGCTGCAACGACGGTCCGAAGAAGAACCTCACGAGCGCGCAGATCCTCGAGGCGCGCGGCCTGCGGCGCGACCTGATCGAGGTGCAGGAGGGCCGCGTCAAGGTGCCCGCGCCACCGCCGGCGCAGATCTTCAGGTTCTCGGTGACGACCGAGCGGGGGACGCTGCGCTACTCCGACACCACGCAACGCCCGCCGATCCTGCCGCGGCTGTCGCGCTTCACGCGGCGCGTGGCGATCGACACCTGCGGCCTGCAGCGCTGAGCGCGGGGGGCTGCAGGGGCGGGCCAAGGGCGGTCCACGCAGCGAGACCGCGCCCGGGGGCGGGTAGGAGGAGCGCATGGTCTCGCTCGCACAGCTCGCGGTCTTCGTGCCCGCCGCCGCGCTCGTCGCGCTCTCGCCGGGCGCCAACAACATCCTCGCGTTGCAGCACGGGATGCGCTTCGGCGCCGGCGAGGCCGTGATCGCGCTGGCGGGCCGGCTCTCGGCGTTCCTCGTGATGCTCGGGCTCGCCGCGGCCGGGCTGGCCGCCGTCCTCACGCGCTCGCAGGCGGTCTTCGAGGCCGTCAAGTGGGCCGGCGTCGCATATCTCGCCTACCTCGGCGTGCGCAGCATCGCCGGCCGCGGCGGGAGCGATCGGACCATTGAGCGCTCGGCCGGCGACGCCGTCGCCGGCCGCCTCGTGCGCGCGCGCCGGGAGTTCCTCACGGTCGCGGCCAACCCGAAGGCGCTGCTGCTGTTCACGGCGTTCCTGCCGCAGTTCGTCGACCGCTCGCCGCCGGTTTCCGGGCAGCTGATCGTCCTCGGGCTCATCTACATCGCCCTCGAGCTCGCGGCCGCGGCGGGCTGGGCGATCGCGGGCGAGCGCCTGACGCTCGCGGGTCTCGGCGCGCGCGCCCGGCGCCGCGTGGACCAGGCCGTGGGCGGCGTCTTCCTCGGTCTCGCGGGGTTGCTGGCGGCGTCCAAGCGCTGACGAGCCTGCCGCGCCACGCTGGACGCGCACGCGTCCGCATGGCTGGTGGTCGCCCACGTACGTGCGGGACGATCATTAGCCTCAACGCAGCATGAACCGCCGCTCCTGGCTGCTCATGGCGCTCCTGGCCGGGCTCTGGGGCGCCTCGTATCTGTTCATCAAGGTCGCCCTCGAGGACGACGTCCCGCCGATCTTCCTCGTGTTCACCCGCGTCGCGCTCGGCACGCTCGTGCTCGTGCCGCTGGCGTGGAAGGCGGGCGTGCTGAAGGGGATCGGCGGCTGGGCCGGGCCGATCGCCTTCATGGCGATCGTTCAGGTGGCGGTGCCGTTTCTGCTGATCACCTACGGCGAGCGCCACATCGCATCGTCGCTGACGGGCATCCTCGTGTCGGCGGCGCCGATCTTCACCGCGCTGATCGCCGTGCGCTACGACGAAGAGGAGCGCCCGCACGGGATCGCGATCGCCGGCGTCGCGATGGGGATCATCGGCGTCGTGCTCCTGTTCGGGCTCGACCTGAGCGGAGACTCGGCGGCCATCGCCGGTGGCCTGCTCGTGCTGCTGGCGTCCGTCGGCTACGCCGTCGGATCGCTGTATCTCAAGCACCGCCTGCAAGGGGTGCCGGCCGTCGCGATCGCGGCGATCACGATGCTGATCGCAACGCTCATGCTGCTCGTGCCCGCCCTGCTCGCGCTCCCGCCGCACGCGCCGGAGGCCAGGACGGCCGGTGCGCTGGTGGCGCTCGGTGCGGGCGGGACCGGGATCGCGTTCTGGATCTACTTCACGCTGATCGCCGAGATCGGCCCGGGCCGGGCTTCGCTCGTCGCCTACATCGCGCCCGGCTTTGCCGTCTTCTACGGCGTGACGCTGCTCGGCGAGCCGATCACCGCCGGCGCGATCCTCGGCCTCGTCCTGATCCTCGTGGGCTCGTGGGTCGCCGCCGAGGGGCGGCTGCCCGGTCAGGCCCGCGCGACGACCGTGGCGCCGCTGGAACCTCCGCCGGCGCGCGAGCCGGTCTCGTAGCGAGGCTCAGGTCTCGGCGATGGCGTCCGCCGTCGCCTCCCGCCCCGCGGCGAGGGCGCTCTCCAGCCGTGGAACGCCGCCCTTGGCGAGCTGGATGTGGACCACGTCGCCGAGGGTCGTGTAGACGACCGAGCGGTTGCGCCGCTCCTCGATGATCACGGTCGGCACGTGGTCGAGGTCGATCCTGGCCGGCTCGATCGTCAGGCCGCTCGCGAGCCCGACGTGTACCGACCACGAGCGCGCGTCGGTGCTGCCCGACAGCTCGTTGGCCAGCCGCGACAGCAGGACGAGCATGTCGATCCGGTCCGTTCCTGCCTCGCTCATACTGACCTCCCGATCGGTTGCGCCGAGGCCGCCGTTCCGGATGCCGGTTCGGCACTGTCGACGAGCTGTGTGTTCGCGAGCTCGAGGTATAGCGCGTCACGCGTCAGCAGCTCCTCGTGCGTCCCGCGCGCGCGGATACGGCCGTCCTCGACGACGACGATCGCGTCCGCGTCGCGGACCGTCGACAGCCGGTGCGCGATGACGACGACGGTGCAGCGCCGGGCGACCTCGTCGAGTGCCTGCTTGAGCAGCCGCTCGCTGCGGCCGTCCAGTTGCGAGGTCACCTCGTCGAGCAGCAGGATGCGCGGCGCCTTGAGCAGCATCCGCGCGATCGCGACGCGCTGGCGCTCGCCGCCTGACAGCGTGAGGCCGCCGTCGCCGACGCATGTCTGCAGTCCGTGCGGCAGCGAGGCGACGAACGTGTCGAGGTTGGCGCTGCGCAGTGCGTCGTCGATCTCGGCGTCCGTCGCGTCCGGCTTGGCGTAGGTGACGTTCGAGTGCAGCGTCCCAGCCATCACCGGCGCCTCCTGCTCGACGTGGCCGATGACCGCGCGCAGGTCGTTCAGCGACCACGCACGCACGTCGCGCCCGAGGACCGCGACCGTGCCCTCGTCGGCGTCGTAGAGGCGCTCGATCAGCGCGAAGATCGTCGACTTGCCTGCGCCCGAGGGACCGACGAGCGCCAGGCGGCTGCCGGCGCTGATGTCCAGGTCGACGTCCTGCAGCGTCTGCTCACCCGGACGCGTCGGGTACGCGAACGACACGGACCGCAGGCGGACGGCGGGCGGCTCGCGCGGCTCCGCGGTCCGATCGCGTACGGCGTCGTCGGGCTCGGCCGGCATCGCGTCGTCGTGCTCGAGCGGCTCCGCGTCCTCGTGCTCGAGCGGCTCCGCCACGATCTCCTCGACGCGCGCGAGCGCCGCTCGTCCGGCCTGCAGGTCCGTGACCGACATGAACAGCGTCGAGATCGGGACCACGAGGTAGAGCAGATACAGCAGGAACGCGACGAGCGCGCCGAGCTCCATCGAACCGGACGCCAGCCGCGCGCCGCCGATCGTCAGGACCAGCACGAGCGCGCCCTGCACGGCCAGCGACGTCACGGGCTGGATCAGCGCCTCGAGCTTGGCCTGCCGCACGCCGGCGCGGTAGGCGCCCTCGATCTCCTCGCCCAGCGCGGACTCCTCGCGCTGCTCGGCGCCGCTGAGCTTGACCGTCCGCACGGCGCGCAGCACGCGCTCGAGCCCGGCGCTCAGGCCGCCGAGGCGGCGCTGGGCCTCGAGCGTGACGACCATCACCCGGATCGACGTCACGAACACGGCGACCGCCGCGACCGCGACGCAGCCCAGCGTGAGCGCCAGCATCAGCGGGTCGATGACGAGCATCAGCAGCAGGGCGCCGACGAAGGTCAGCACCCCGGTCAGCGTCTCGGTGAGGCTGGACGCGAGCGCGACGCGCACCTGCGAGGTGTCGGAGTTCACCCGCGAGATCAGATCGCCGGAGCGGTGGCGGTCGTGAGCGGCCATCGGCCAGTGCAGGAGGCGGTGGACCATCCGGCCGCGCATGGCGCGCACGATGCCCTCGCCGCTGCGCCCGAGCAGGAAGCTCTGGATCGTGCCGAGCACCGCCTCGACCGCGAAGAGTCCGACGATCACCCAGAGGACCGGCCCCGTGGGACGGCCGGAGTTCACGCGGTCCAGGACGTCCTGAACCACCAGCGGCGTGACGAGCGCGACGGCGGTGATGATGAGGCTCAGGGCACCGGCGATGGCGAGCGTTCGCGCCTCCGGTCGCGCGTACCGAATCAGGACACCCCACGGCACGCGCTCGGGCGGCGCTCCGGCGGCGGCGTCTGCGGCCACGCCTGCGGCGGGCTCCGCTGCGGCGGGCTCCTCGGCGGCGGGCTCCTCTGCTCGCTTGCTCATCAGGCAACCACCGCGGATCCGGTTGCCAGCGCGGCGAGGACGAGGACGAGGACCGCGGCTCGGATCGCGCTCCAGCCGAGGACGCGCACGGTCCCGCCGGCGGCGACCGCGTAGACCGCGAGGTTGGAGAGGCTCAAGGCGCCGAGCATGTCGGGTCCGACCCAGTGTGCCGGGTCCGATACGAGCCGTTCGGAGATCTGACCGGTGGCGCCGAGCTCGGCGACGCAGGCGGCGAGCTCGACGAGCGCGGCTGCGAGGAGCGCCACGACCACGACGATGAACGTGCGCGCACCCGGGTCGTGCGGCGCGCGGGTCAGGCGCCCGACGCCCCAGACCAGCAGCAGCAGCACGCCCACGAGGATCATCGCGTCGAGGAGGCCGAGCAGGACCGCCACCACCCCGATGCGCCAGCCGTGCAGCCCGAAGCCGTCGAGCAGCGTGCCCCACACGGACTGCAGCAGCGCGACGGCGACCGACGCGGCGGCGACGGCGAGCCCGCCTCTCACGGCGAGACCGGCCTCGCTCCAGCGGGTGCCGGGCGCGGACGCGGCGGTTGTGCTCATAGGATCGTCTCCTGTCGATTGCGATACGGCGCCTGCGGATCGATGCCGGCGCGGAGAAGAGCGGCTCGAAGATAGCGTCGCCGCCGGTCGAAGTCCGCCGTGCGCTGGCGCAGCAGGGCGTCGGCGATGGCGTTCATGCGGTGCTGGCCGAAGCTGAGCACCCGCCCCGTCCGCCCCGCCGGCTCGTCGGCGTAGCCGAGCGTGGGCGAGAGGGCCAGCGTCAGCGGCGGGATGTCCGGACGTGCTGCGACGGGCAGGTCCGCGAGCGCGTCGCGCGCGCGGCGCGCGACCACGTCGCGGGTCGCGGCCTCGACGTAGATCACGGTTCCATCGCGCCGCCCGTAGGCGCGCGGATCCGCGAGCGTCTTGACCGCCCAGCGCGCGCGCTCGTGGCGCAGCGTGCCGGTCAGGCGCTCCAGGAAGGCCGCCGCCGATGCGCTCGGGAGGTTGGCGTAGAGCCGTCCGACGCCGTCCCGCGGCCCGCCCTCCGGGCCGAGGACCGTGAAGTAGCCCGGTGACATCCCCGGTCGCGTGGGCGGCAGCCGGATCTCGATCTCGCCGCCGAGCTGCGCCGGGCCGGCCGCGACGAGGTGGCGCGGGTGCAGATGCAGTCGCAGCCCGCCGCGCTCGGCCTCGACGACGCCGGCGCCGACGCGCAGCACGCGCCAGCCGCCCTCCGTCGTCTCCTGCACCTGCACGGCGCGCTCGAGCGCCTCGCGGAAGTCCTCGTCGGGATAGGCGCCGGCGTGCGCCACGGGCGGCCGGCCGCTGTGGAAGCGCTCGTACAGCACGCGCTCGAGCGCGCGCAGCCGCTCCCTGCGCGGTGCCGACCCGAGCGCGACGACGCTGCCGGCGACCGTGACGTCCCCGGATGAGCCGACCTGCACTGCGGCGGCGACGGCCTCCACGGCCGGGGCGAGCGCCGCGCCGTCGCGGGCGGTCGCAGCGCTGGCCGCGGGGGCGCTCACCGCGCCTGCCCTTCGAGCAGCAGGGGGAAGGCGGCAAGCGGGTCGACGAGCAGGTCGCGAGCGCGCTGCATGACGAGCCAGTCGCGTGCGGTGACGATCCCGGAGTCCTGCGCACGGCCGACGAGCTGCGCGATCAGCGCGCTCGCCGCGTGGCCCAGCGCGAGCAGCGCAAGCATCGGCCGTTGGCGGACGATGCGGCCGGCTGCGGCGGCGTAGCTGCTCCAGAACGCCTGCAGCCCCGGACGGAGATCGTCCAGCCGCGCCTGCGCTCGGGCGCGCCACTGCTCGATCGTGGTGGCGCGAACCGCGCTCAGGCAGCGGTCCAGCAGACAACCCACGAAGTAGCCGAGGTCGACCGCGGGATCGCTGATGCGCGACAGCTCCCAGTCGATGAGCACCGGCCGCTCGGCGCGGCCGCCGCGCAGCAGGACGTTCTCCGGTCGCAGGTCGCCGTGCAGGCGGCAGCAGGGCTCGACTGTGTTGGCCAGCAGCGACAGGCGGCTGGCCATCGTGCCGTCGCGCTGGATCGCGGCGGCGAGGCGGCGCTCGCCGTCGGACATCGCCGCGTACGTCTCGGGGTCCACATGGTCAAAGAGCGGCATCTGGCGCGCCTCCTCCGCTCGCGTCGCCGCGCGCCCGCCGGACGCCGCGCCGTCGGTGAGCGTGCGCTCGTGCAGCGCGCCGACGAACGCGCCCACGCGGCGCATCGTGGCGGCGGGCAGCCTGCGGGTGCGTGCATAGCGGTCGCCGAGGTCGACGGCGCCGGGGACAAGGTCGAATACGAGGATCTCCTTCCGGGGGTCATCGTGCAGGACGGCCGGTACTCGGACCGCGTCCGGCAGGCCGAGCTCCGGCAGGATCTCGCGGTGAACCGCGCGCTCGGCGTCGTAGCGGCGGTCCGAGCGCGGGCGGTGCTGCTTGACGAGGACGCCCTCATCCGATCGCCGTGCAAGCGTCACGGTGGTGTTGCGCCCGCGGTGCAGCCCGATACGGCTGAACTCCTCGACGTCATAGCCGAAGTCACTCATTACGGAAACGAGTCCCCGCAACGTGCCGATGTCAACCATCGCATCACCGGTCGCCGGCCCCGGGTGGGGCCGGCGACGACGGTGAGCCGCGGGAGCTGTCAGCAGCCCGCCCACCGTGTGGCGCAGCGGGTGCGGATCGTCCGGCGGATGATCTCGCGCGTGACCGCCGTCGAGACGGGCCCGAACGCCATCGGATCGTCGAGGTCGTCGCCCTCGGCGATCGCCTCGAGCGCCTCGTCGTCGAGCATGGCGACCCCGCGGGTCGTCTCCTCCGAGGCCGGCTCGAGACCGGTCGCGGCGGCTTGCAGGATGAGGTCCATGTACCGGCGCTCGCCCGTGCCGAGCGTCTCGTACCAGCCCTCGAACGACATCCAGACGTCGTTCTTGCGGCCGAGGATCTCGAGGCTCTGCTCGAGATCCAATGACTTCGTGGTGCCCTCCAAGCCACCTTCTGCGACGACCTCGCGGATGACGTCGTCGCTCAGGAGCTCCTTGGCCCCCAGATCTCGGATCTTCTCCGAAACAGGCATACCTTCTCCTTCTGTTCAAGTCGCGGCGACAGACGCCTTTCGCGCCGGTCGCTGAGTATCTGTACGTTCTGGGGCGCCAGGCCTTCAGCGCTCCCCATTCGGCTCCGAACAGCATTGAAGATAACCACTTCACCGTGAATGTCAAATTATTAATGCGAAGCTCCTCTGCGAGTTAACGGCAAGTGCACTGCGTGGGCCATCCCCCTCAGCCGAAGCGCACCTTGCCGTTGGACCGCGCCCGCGCTTGCGCGCGCTCGACGAAGTCAAGGCGCTTGATCGCCGCCCTGAACAGCCGCGTGACGAGGCGCATCCGCG
>WUUC01082807.1_pt1 | contig 10407 bp, 10 predicted proteins | sample 6278441 | NCBI WGS metagenome assembly WUUC01 (sample SAMN13675441, study PRJNA597444) | soil metagenome | isolation source: soil | place: USA: Washington | collected 2017-10 | reverse complement strand
GAGAACGACGCCGAGCGTGTTGTTTCAGCATCCCATGGTAAAAAAAAACGCCCTCAGATCCTGGGCAGGACCGGAGGACGTCGTTGTCCGTTATTGCACCGGTTAATATGGAGACTCCCTTGTCTCCTAGGCCGCGCAACACTAGCACTGCCGAATCTGGACTGTCAAACAGCGCCGCAGCTAGTACCGTCGAAGGGCGGTGGTCGGAAGCTGCCAGATGAGTCGACGCACGTCACACCGGACCGCTTCCAACGCCGTCGTGAGATCGGGAGCAGCGCGGGCGAGAATCTTCATAGCCACACCGGAAATCGCAGGTTGAGACACTCCTGCCAGCACGCGCCCCGGCCATTGGTCGAGCATAAGGGCGAGCGTTTCCTCAAGTTCGGCCCAGGTTTTCTCCGATACGCCCTCGCCCACCACGAACACCGTCGCCACATAATCCCATTCCCCGGCAAGCGTCGGTCGCCGGTTAGGCTCCGCTTGGATTCGACCTCGTTCGAGGACCGAGGTTTCGGCAGCAGTATTGATTCGGATCTCGTTGTCATACTCGGCAAAGGCCCACCGTTCTGCCCGCGCGATCCGGCCGGAGGCCATCGGATCCCATACGATTGCCGTCGCACCTGCGGCAAGATCGACCTCAAGGCGCTGCCGAAATTTTGATCCGGCAAAAGGAATGGTGACATCGGGTACCCATTCAAGCCTGGCATTCGATCCCACTGCGATGTGGAGCTGTTGCTCGACGGGTGCTTCGAGCGTCCGGTAAATTCTCGTCGCCGAAGGCGTTGTCATCACGACGTGACAGTCGGACGCCACGGTCGCCTCCATGGTGACGCGATCGCCGCCAACCAATCCGCCTGACGTATTCATCAGCCAGACATACGCACAGCCCGTATCATCCAGCTGGGAAGACGGAAGCGCATACCAGGGAGTCGTCGCCTCTGCGTACGTTTGGACCGTTCTCTCTCCCCGCCGTTCAAAGGCCAGTTTGAGATGACCGTGTCGCCCCACGGAGGCGGCGATCGCCTCTGCTGTCAGCAGTGATCCCATGTCATCCCGGATGATGATGCTGATGCAGCGAAATCAGCTGCTCGATCCAGGCGAGGATCCGGTCGAGGCCCTGCCCTGTCTTGAGGTTGGTGAACACAAACGGTAACCCTCCTCGCATCTTCCGGCTGTCGCGGTCCATGACCTCGAGATCCGCGCCGACATGGAGCGCGAGGTCGATCTTGTTGATCACGAGGAGATCGGAGCGCGTGATGCCGGGGCCTCCTTTTCTGGGGATCTTGTCGCCCGCCGCGACATCAATGACATAGACGACCCTGTCCACGAGTTCGGGACTAAACGTGGCGGCGAGATTATCGCCGCCGCTTTCGACGAACATGAGCTGCACATCAGGATGGGCCTTCAGCAACTCATCCAGGGCGTCCTGGTTATGCGAGGCGTCTTCGCGAATGGCCGTGTGGGGGCAGCCGCCGGTTTCGACACCGAGAATGCGGTCCTGGGACAGCGCTCCCCGACGGGTGAGGAACTGCGCATCCTCTTTCGTAAAGATGTCGTTGGTGACGACGGCCAGACTGTAGCGCTCGCGGAGCGCGCGGCAAAGGGCTTCAACGAGCGCCGTTTTGCCCGACCCGACCGGCCCGCCGATACCGATGACGGGAATGTCGCGCGTCCGAGCCATCGCAAGCCGACCGCTTCCACAATCTTGTTCGTCCGGGCGATGCATCACATCTCCACAGGCCGTGGCAACTACGATCGGAACAGCCGCGATTCGAGCCGTGCATGGCGCATGGCATACACATCGTGCACCGGGGTCCAGGAGAATAAATCTTCTGCCGCCGCAGCTCGTCCGCTGATCTTCGCGATGAGCGGCATCGAGTCATGCAACAGCCCCTGGCTTTCTCGTTGCCCGATTGGAAGCAGCTTTAACGCGGCCGAGTTATAGCCGAGGACGGCCTGATAGAGAAACCCGGCAATGGCCTCCTGCTTCTGCCACCCCGCCGCGTGAAGCGTCAGGCCCAACGAGACGGCCGCATGACCGGGCGTCGTTTCAGTTTCCACTGCAGCAAGGTACTTCCCGACGGAGGCATGGGCCAGAAAATGTGCACCGGCGATGCGCGCGATTTGACGGCCCATCTGACGGCTCGCCCGCCGCAGTTCACGACTCAACTGCATCGACTGGAGCTTGAGATCAAGTTCGACGACACGAGCGAACGCCGCGTCATGGGCCGCTTCCCATGCAAGACCGACGGCAACCGCCTCTCGTGCGCCCAATCCCGCCTCCAACGAATCGGACACAAACCGTTCAAACGATGACGCGTCACGCACCGTCCCCCCCTGCACTGCCGCCTCCAATCCGGAAGAGAACGCGAATCCGCCAGACGGGAAGAAGCTGTCCAGAAACCGAACACCTTGGAGAAGCGCAAGAATGTCCATTGTCCTCAGCCGTTCGCTTCGCTCACATGCGAGCCGATAGGTTGTCTGCCTCCGGATCCCGGCTGAAGCTGGGATCTTTGATGACCCTAAAACAAGAAATACCGCTGTGCCATCGGCAGGACGGCCAACGGGTCGCAGGATAGGCGTTCGCCGTCAGCGGTGACGACGTAGGTCTCAGGATCGACATCAATCCTCGGCAACGCGTCGTTGAGCTTGAGGTCCCGCTTACCGATCGCACGGCATTTTTTGACCGCAGACACTCCCTTCTGCAGGCCTAGCTTCTTATGCAGGTCGCCGGCAAGCGCCGATCCGGACAGAAACGTCAGGCTCGTCGTAAACGGCGCCCGGCCGAAGCTTCCGAACATGGGCCTCGTGAGCACCGGCTGCGGTGTCGGAATCGACGCATTCGGATCGCCCATCGACGCGGACATCGGGAAGCCTCCTTTGAGCACGATTTCGGGTTTCACGCCGAAGAACGCCGGCCTCCACAGCACGAGATCCGCGAGCTTGCCCACTTCGACGGACCCGACCTCGTGCGCGATTCCATGAGCGATGGCCGGATTAATCGTATACTTTGCCACGTAACGGCGGACACGGAAATTGTCGTGGCCGCCGGCCGGCTTGTCCCCCGCCGACTGTGACAAGTGGCCCCGCTGTACCTTCATCTTATGGGCGGTCTGCCATGTCCGAATGATCACCTCGCCCACTCGGCCCATCGCCTGAGAATCGGACGACATGATGCTGATCGCGCCCATGTCGTGAAGAATATCCTCGGCAGCAATGGTTTCGCGTCTGATCCGCGATTCGGCGAATGCGATATCCTCGGGAACGCGCGGGTTCAAATGGTGGCAGACCATCAGCATATCGAGGTGCTCGTCCATGGTATTGACTGTAAACGGCATCGTGGGGTTCGTCGAGGAAGGCAGCACGTTCGCTTCCCCGCAGACCTTGATAATGTCCGGGGCATGCCCGCCGCCTGCACCTTCCGTATGGAACGAGTGGATGGTCCGGCCCTTGAAGGCCTTGATCGTGTCTTCAACGAACCCGGCTTCGTTGAGGGTATCGGTGTGAATCGCCACCTGGACATCGTACTCATCGGCAACGTCCAGGCACGTGGAAATGGCTGCCGGCGTCGTGCCCCAGTCTTCATGCAGCTTCAAACCGATCGCGCCGGCTTCAACCTGCTCGCGCAAACCGTCCGGCACCGAGGAATTTCCTTTTCCCAAAAATCCAAGATTGATTGGAAATCCCTCGGCAGATTCCAGCATCCGGTGGATGTTCCACGGCCCCGGCGTGCAGGTGGTGGCGTTCGTGCCCGTCGACGGTCCAGTGCCGCCGCCGATGAGTGTGGTCAACCCGTTCGCGACAGCTTCGAGAACGATTTGCGGGCAGATGAAATGAATATGGGTGTCGATGCCTCCCGCCGTGATGATCTTGCCTTCGGCTGAAAGCACTTCAGTCGCCGCGCCGATCTCCATCCCTTGGGTCACGCCGTCCATCAGATCCGGATTGCCCGCTTTCCCGATGCCGACGATTCGGCCGTCCCGCACGCCGATGTCCGCCTTGACGATGCCCCACCAATCGATAATCATTGCGTTCGTGATGACGAGGTCGAGGGCGCCTCGTGCCCTGGTCGCCGCGGGCGATTGTCCCATCCCGTCGCGGATCACTTTCCCGCCGCCGAATTTCGCCTCTTCTCCCGGGACGGTCAAATCACGCGTGATTTCGACCACGAGATCGGTATCCGCGAGCCGGATGCGATCGCCCTCCGTCGGACCATAGAGATCATTGTATTGCCGACGTGTCAGTCTCATGATCCGGTTCCCTTCGACCAAAAGGCGGATTCCTTGGCCTTCTCGAGGGCACGCTGTTTCACGTTGGCGTCATCCAATCGGCCGTCGACCAGTCCGTTGATTCCGTAGGCTACGCGATTGCCGCCAAGCGCGACCAAGGTGACTCGTTTCTGCTCGCCCGGCTCGAATCGCACGGCTGTTCCGGCCGGGACTTGCAGCCGGTACCCATAGGCGTTCTCACGATCAAACCGCAGCGCGCGATTGACTTCGAAGAAATGGCAATGCGATCCCACCTGGATTGGACGATCGCCCGTGTTCGCGACCGTGAGCTCGACCGTTTGCCTTCCCTGAAACGCGACGATGTCGCCCTCCCCGAGAATGACTTCACCTGGAATCACCGCCGAAGGCTGTCGTGAACCTGTGCTGGCAGATGGACGCGGCGTCCGGCTTCGCCCGACAGGCTTTCGCGCGGTTGTGGTTTTCTTTTTCATATGGCGCCTATCGTATTGGATGATGAACGGTCACAAGTTTCGTCCCGTCCGGAAACGTGCCTTCGACCTGCAGCTCGGGAATCATCTCTGCCACGCCGGGCATGACGTCCTTTCGTTCCAAGAGCGTCGCGCCGTACGTCATCAGGTCGGACACCGAGCGGCCGTCACGAATGCCTTCCAAGATCGCCGCCGTCATGTAAGCCACCGCTTCGGGATGGTTCAGTTTCAGTCCCCGTTTTCTTCTATCGCCTGCAAGCTGCGCCGCCACGTAAATGAGCAACTTTTCCTGCTCTCTCGGTGTCAGATGCATAGCTCCTCTGTTTTCGGTATGGCCGACTCTCGCCTTGTGTCATCAAAGGTTGCCGCGCGATCTCCGTTCCCTGTCCTCCCTCCGAGAGGCAGGCAAGATAATGTCTCGCCGGGTCGCTAATCAAGCCAGAAAGAAAGTGCCGCGTTTCGCGAGCAAGGAGGCCCGCCGGCCGCCGCGCATCATCCCTGTTTCAGACCGTCAGATGCTGCCGGACCATTTCGGCACTCAACTCATCACTCTTGCCCGCCACAACCACCGCACCCTTCGCCATCACCACATACTTCTCCGCCAATCGCGCGGCAAAATGCAGGCCCTGCTCAACCAGAAGGATCGCAAAGCGTCTCGACGTCTTGAAGCCGATAATCACGTCTTCAATATGATCGATGATAGAAGGCTGAATGCCTTCCGTCGGCTCATCCAGCAACAGGAGTTTCGGATTGGACAGCAACGCCCGGCCGATGGCCAACTGCTGCTGTTCCCCGCCGCTCAGCACTCCGCCGGGACGCTGGAGGATCTGGGTAAGTTTGGGGAACAGATGATAGACCTCGTCGAAGGCTGCCCTCTCGACCGCGGCGTTTGGCGAGCCGGCTCTTGCCCAATAGCCGAGCTGCAAATTCTCGCGCACCGTCAGATGGGGAATGATTTCCCGCCCTTGCGGCACAATAGCCAATCCACAGCGGGCGCGACGGTCGGTGGACAGCTTCGTGACATTGGATCCATCGAACGTTATCGTGCCGGAGCGGGCCGGGAGCAGGCCGGTGATGACTTTCAGTGTGGTGGTTTTTCCCACGCCGTTCCGGCCCATCAGGCAAACGACCTCGCCGGCCGACACCGTGAAGGACACGTCTCGGAGAATGTGACTTTCGCCGTAGTACGCGTTGATGTTCCTCAATTCGAGCATTGGGGTTTACGGCCGCGATCAGACGTGCGCCACCTTTTGGCGGCCGAGATAAATTTCTCTCACGCGATCGTCGGATTGGACCTTTTCCACGGTCCCTTCACAGATGACCGTCCCTTCATGCATGACGGTGACGATGCGGGCAATTTGCCGCACGAACTCCATATCGTGCTCGATCACGACGATGGCGTGCTTCTCGGCCAACGACTGCAGCAGCCGCCCGGTTTGTTCAGTCTCTTTGTCCGTCATGCCGGCGACCGGCTCATCGACTAATAACAAGGATGGATCTTGTAAGATCACCATGCCGATTTCGAGCCATTGCTTTTGCCCGTGCGACAGCGCGCCCGCCCTCATCCGGACGCAGTCGTTCAAGCCGATCGTGGTCAACGTCTCGTTGATTTTCTCGCGTTCATCGGCCGTCGACGTGCCGAACAACGTCGAGAACACGCCTTTGCTTGGCCGCCTCAGCGACAGATCCAGATTTTCCCACACGGTGAGATTCGCATAAATAGACGGCGCCTGAAATTTTCGGCCCACCCCGAGCTTGACGATCTCGTCCTCCCGCTTGCCGATCAGTTCTTGGTCCTTCCCGAAGATCACGCGCCCGGCAACCGGCTTGGTCTTCCCGCAAATGACGTCGAGCAGGGTCGTCTTGCCTGCACCGTTCGGCCCGATGACGACACGCAATTCGTTGTAGTTCACGATGAAGTTCAGGTTATTCAGCGCCTTGAAGCCGTCGTAGTCCACGACGACGCCTTCGAGGTAGATGATCGAGCCCCGCTCGCTCATCGCAACAGTTGCCCTTCAGGAGCCCTGATTTTCCTCATATGCCCGAGGCGTTCCTTCACGTGGCGCATGATGCCCACCAGGCCGTCCGGAAACAATAGGACGACGAGGACGAACAGCCCGCCCAAGATGAACGGCCACAGTTCGGGAAAATAATTCGTGAGAACGCTGCGGCCGAGATTGACGCTGACCGCCCCGATCACCGCCCCCGCCAACGTGCCTCGCCCGCCGACCGCCACCCAGATGACCATTTCCAATGACGGCAGGACTCCGATCTGCGCCGGCGTGATAATGCCGACTTGGGGCACGTAGAGCATGCCGGCCAGCCCTGCCAGAGCGGCAGCGACGACGAACACGAACAACTTATAGTTCGCTGGGGTATACCCTGAAAACACGACGCGCGGCTCGCTGTCCCGGACCGCGATCAACACCCGTCCCGTGCGCGAACGCGTGATCCAACGGCACAGCAGGTATGCCCCTCCGAGACACAGCACAGTCAGGACATACAACGCCCGCTGGGTGCCCGGCTCCGAGAGTCGGAACCCGACCAACTGCTTGAAATCGGTCAGACCGTTCGTTCCTCCAAGATTCGTCTCGTTCCGGTTGAACACGAGCCAGGCGACGAGGGCCAGTGCCTGAGTAATGATCGCGAAGTACACACCCTTGATGCGGCTTCGGAACGCCAGAAACCCGAAGACCAGGGCGAAGGCCATCGGCGCGAGGATGCCCCCCAATAAGGCGGCTGGAAAACTGTAGAACGGCTGCCAGAACCAGGGCAGTTCCTTGACCTGATTCCACACCATGAAATCCGGCAAATCGCTTCCGTACACGCTTTCCTTCCCGATCGTGAGCATCAGGTGCATCCCCATGCAGTAGGCGCCCAACCCGAAAAACACGCCCTGGCCCAGGCTCAACACGCCGGTGTACCCCCAGATCAGATCCAGTCCCAGCGCGAGGATGGCAAACGCGAGAAACTTCCCGAACCGGTTCAGGGAGAAATCCGAGAGGTACAGCCAAGAATCTTCGGCCGGAAGCACGTTCAGCAGCGGCATGAGGATCAGCAACACAAAGCCGGTGAGCCAAAATGCAAGACCGACCTCATGGCGCGCCGATAAATGGAGGTCGTCCCGCTCAGCCATGGCGCGCTTCCTGATCGGTACGCGGTGCGACCATGGGCGGCGGAGAACAGATTGGACTCAGGGACAACACCGTTGTCAGCCTCGATGCTCAGTCGGCATGACGGCCCTTCATCGCGAACAGTCCCGACGGCCGCCATTGTAAGAACAATATGACCAGCACGAGAATACAGACCTTGCCATACACCGCACCCAGGCTCGGTTCGAGCAACTTGTTCATCCCGCCTATTCCCAGTGAAGCGACAATGGTTCCGGCCAGTTTTCCAACTCCGCCGGTCACAACGACCATGAACGAATCGACGATGTAGTTCTGGCCCAAACCGGGCTCGACGTTCCCGACCAGCGTCAATGCCCATCCTGCAATGCCGGCCAGGCCCGATCCGAACGCGAAGGTATAGGCATCAACCTTTCTGGTTGGGATGCCGAGGCATGCACTCATATTGCGGTTTTGTGTGACCGCTCGCACGCGCAGCCCCAGGCCGGATCGAAAGAGGATCGCATAGATTGTCAAGACGCAGATCACCGCGAGGACAATGATGAAGAGCCGGTTGTTCGGTAGATACACGCCCACCATGACTTGAAGGCCCCCGCTCAGCCAGGCCGGCGCGACCACCGCCGTCAAGTCGCCGAAATAGACGCGAGCGGTCTGCATGAGCACCAGGCTGATGCCCCACGTCGCCAGCATCGTTTCCAAGGGCCTCCCATACAGAAAGCGAATCACGGTCGCTTCGAGCACCATGCCGCACGCGCCGGCGATCAGAAACGACATCGGCATGGCCGCCGCGAAGTAATAACCGAACACCGTCTCCGGCAAGAATGCCCTGAAGACTTCCTGCGTCATGAAGGTGGCATACGCTCCGACCATCATTAACTCGCCATGGGCCATATTGATCACGCCCATGAGGCCGAAGACGATCGCGAGACCGACGGACATGATCAACAAGATCGAACTGAGGCTGACACCGCGAAAAATCGTTTCAATCGCATTGGACCACGCCGCCCAGGTGTCGATGCGCTCGAGGGCCGTCTTGGCCGCTTCCATCAATCGCTGCTCAGCATCCGAGGTGTCCGCCGCCGTTGCCGCCGTCACGATGTCGTGCAAGGCCGGAACGGCATTCTGGCTCGCAAGCTCGCCGAGCGTTTGAACCGCCGACAGCTTCGCTGCAGGGTCATCACCTGTCAACTTCAGCAGCGCCGCAGATTCCTGCATGCTGTAGCGAACCCATTTATTCGATTCCTTGGCCGCCGCCGCTTCGAGCCAAGGAATCGCGACCGCTTTCCCAGAGGTCCCGAGATCCACCGCTGCCATGCGGCGATTGTCGGCGTCAGGACTCTCCAATTTCGCTCGATTTTTGAGCAGATCCATCACCGGTTTAATGGCCTGTCGAATCGTCCGGTCCGCGCTCGCCCTGATATCGTCCAGGCGGGGAATCAAGCTACTGTCGCCTTGTTCGATGACGATGCGCAGCGCCGCTTCACGGACAGCCTCATCGGCGCTCGTGACAAGCCCGAGCGCCTGCTCAAGCGGCGAGAGAGGGGCCAGGGGCGGCGTTGCGGCGCCGGACTGAACCGCAATCAATACGAGCGCACTCATCACTACCAGCATCGACCCGAACAATCGCTTCACGATCAGAGCAAGCTCCTGAACAAGACAAACGGATGACGTGGACTGTTGCTCACGTCACCCGCCCGGATCAAGCCTCTGTGTCATCGCCGAGCAGAAGCCGCTCGGCTCGGCAGCCGGTCACTTGTTACTTTTTCTGGTACGTGCCCTGGTGACTGATCCAATCGCAACCCTTCTCCGGATTGGTGTATTCGCTCCAGGGTTCCGGCTTTACCAATCCCTTCGACCGCGAGACGACCTTGAATTGGCCGTCCTTCAAAATTTCGCCGATCAGCACCGGCTTGTGGGTATGATGGTTTCCTGCATCCATCAGGATTTCCCCGCCGGGGGCGAGGAATTTCTGTCCATACACCGCCTTGCGGACCGCGTCCACGTCTGTCCTTCCCGCCTTTTCAACCGCCTGCTTCCAGACATGGACGCCGAAATACGCCGCTTCTATAGGGTCGTCCGTTACCCGCTTCTCGCCGTCAGGCAGATTGTTCTTCTTGCAATAGGCCTTGAAATCGGCGACGAACTTTTTGTTTTGGGATGTATCCACGCTCTGGAAGTAGTTCCAGGCCGCGAGGTGGCCAACGAGCGCCGTCGTGTCCATGCCACGCAATTCGTCTTCGGCCACGCTGAAGGCCATGATCGGGGCATCTTCCGCGCGCAAACCCTGGTTGGCGAATTCCTTGTAGAACGGCACATTGCTGTCGCCATTGATCGTGCTGATGACGGCCGCGCCTCCGCCCGCCGCGAATTTTTTGATCTTGCCGACGATCGTCTGATAGTCCTGATGGTGAAACGGCGTGTACTCCTCCATGATGTTCGCCCCCGGCACTTTCTTTGCCAACAGCATGGCGCGCAGGATTTTGTTCGTCGTGCGCGGGTACACGTAGTCCGTGCCGAGGAGATAAAACTTCTTGTACCCTCCGCCGTCTTTGCTCATCAAGT
>WUUC01062093.1_pt1 | contig 10407 bp, 6 predicted proteins | sample 6278441 | NCBI WGS metagenome assembly WUUC01 (sample SAMN13675441, study PRJNA597444) | soil metagenome | isolation source: soil | place: USA: Washington | collected 2017-10 | reverse complement strand
CGCCGAACAAGGCGAGGCTGGGCGCGAACGCAATCCTCGGCGTCTCGCTGGCGGTGGTGAAGGCGGCGGCGGCCGCGCACGACCTGCCGCTTTATCGTTACATCGGCGGCCCGTCGGCGCGGCTGCTGCCCGTCCCGATGATGAACATCATCAACGGCGGCGTGCACGCCGATAACTCAATCGACTTTCAGGAGTTCATGATCATGCCGGTGGGGGCGCCGACGCTCGCGGAGGCCGTCCGCATGGGCTCGGAAATCTTCCACACGCTGCGCGCCGCGCTGAAGAAGGCCGGTCACAACACCAACGTCGGAGACGAGGGCGGGTTCGCGCCGAACCTGAAGTCGGCGGAAGAGGCGCTGGATTTCATCGTCAGCTCCATCGAAGGGGCGGGCTATCGCCCCGGCGAGGACATCGCCATCGCGCTCGACTCGGCGGCGTCCGAGTTCTTCCGAGGCGGCGTCTACGACTACGAGGGCGAAGGGGTCAAGCGGTCCATAGAGGAGCACGTCGACTACCTCGCGCAGCTCGTCTCCAGGTATCCCATCACTTCGCTCGAAGACCCGATGGCCGAGAACGACTGGGAAGGCTGGAAGATGCTGACGGACCTGCTCGGCACGAAGTGCCAACTCGTGGGCGACGACGTGTTCTGCACCAACATCGAGTTGCTGAAGGAAGGCGTCAGGCGCGGGATAGCCAACTCGATACTGGTCAAGGTCAACCAGATCGGCTCCCTCACGGAGACGCTCGCCACCATCGAGGAGGGGCATAAGTCGGGCTACACCGTCATCATTTCGCACCGCTCCGGCGAGACCGAAGACTCGACCGTGGCCGACCTCTCCGTCGCGGTCAACTGCGGCCTGATTAAGACCGGGTCGCTGTCGCGCTCGGACCGCACGGCGAAATATAACCAGTTGATTCGGCTGGAGGAGCAACTGCGAAGTCAGGCGAGGTACGGCGGTCACGCGGCGGTGAAGTTTACGAGGTCGCGGTAGGGCGGGCTGCACGACTCTGTCGCAGCAGCAGGCGTATCCGCGCGGCGAGCGATTGAACGGTGGGGTGCTCGAAGAGGGCGGGCGTTTCGAGGGGGATTTGAAAGTGCTCGCTGCCCCACGTGACGATTTCGACGGCGGCCATCGAATCGCCGCCGAGTTCGAAGAAGTCGTCGTCGGGCCGAACGTCGGGCACGCCCAGGGCTTCGCGGAACTTCGCGGCGAGCAAATCTTCGACGGCCGTTTCGGGGGCCTCACTCACGCGACGCCGGCTTCCGTCGAGTATCGCCTCGCGGTCAATCTTCCCGCTGCTCTTGACGGGCAGGGTCTCGAAGAAGGCGATGCGCGACGGCACCATCGCCGACGGCAGTTGAGAGCGCAGGTACTGGCGAAGCGCCTCCTCACTCAGGGACGCGTCCGAGGTCGTCACGGCGGCGACAATCTCCGGGGAATCGTTCGTCACGGCTGAGAGCGCGGCGGCCTCCCGCACGTCCCGGTGCGAGATGAGCGCGCGTTCAATCTCCGCAAGCTCTATGCGGTGGCCGAGGACTTTAATCTGGCCGTCGGCGCGGCCGAGGAATTCGAGGTTGCCGTCGTCCAGACGGCGGACGAGGTCGCCGGTGCGGTACCAGCGAGCCCCCTCGAATTTTTGGCCGGGAAGCTGTATGAATGACTTGGCGGTCAACTCGGGCTGCCCCCAGTAGCCTCCGGCGGGTGCCTTGCCGCCGACGAGCAGTTCGCCCACCTCACCCGGCCCGCCCAACCTACCGTCCTCAAGCATGATGATTGTTTCGACGCCGGGGAGCGGGCGGCCGATGGGGACGTTGGCCGACGTATCCACGTCCGCGGGCGCGCGGTAGACGCAGCAGCCGACGGTGGCTTCCGTCGGGCCGTAGTGGTTGAGGACGGCCAGTCCGGGGTTGTCGCGCCGAACCTGAGAGATGAGTTCCGCCGACACGCGCTCGCCGCCGAACATCACGAGGTCGGCGCGGAGTCCGAGTTCCGCGCGCTGGTCGGGGCTCAGCAGGCGCGCGTGCGACGGCGTGATTTTGACGAAGCTGTAGTGACGGCCGCCGAGCAGGGCGGGTGCGAGCGCGCGCCCGCCCTGAAGCGGCGGCAGCAGTATCAACGGCTCGCCCTTCAGCAGCGGCGGGAAGAAGCATGTGACGGCGTGGTCGAACGAGATGCTGGCGAAGAGCGGGACGCCGCCGCCGCTAAAAGGTAGTTCGGCGAGCGCCCACGCGAGATAGTTCTCCAGAGAGGCGTGTTCGACGACGACGCCCTTCGGCCTGCCGGTCGAACCCGACGTGTAAATAATGTAGGCGGTCTCGCCCCCGTGCGCGGCGGGCTCAAGGCCGTCCGCCTCCCACTCGTCGGGGTCGAGCCGCGGAACCCGCGCCGACTCAGCCAACTCACTCCCGTCCGCGCCGCCCAACATCAGCGACGGTCGGCTGTCCTCGATAATCTGGCGCAAGCGCGGCGCGGGATTCTCCGGGTCCAGCGGGACGTACGCCGCGCCGCTTGAGAGCGTGCCGAGGATGGCGACGACCATCTCGGCCGAACGTTCGAGATGGACGGCGACGCGCGCGCCCGGCCCGACGCCCAGCTTTCGCAGCGTGGCGTCGAGCCCGTTCACGCGGCGAAGCAACTCCGCGTAGGAGGTGTCGCCCGCCGGGCCGCTGACGGCGACCCGCTGCGGGTAACGTCTACAAACTTGCCTGAACGTCTCGACGATGAACATGGCAATCAGGCCGCGCACGGCTCCGAGGCGAGCGGGGCCACCCCGGCGATTGAAGCCAGCAGCTCAAGGAATCGCGCCGCCATCTGTTCGGCGTGGTAGGGCCAGGCGGAGAAATCCCAGTCGGCGGAGAAGTGAAGCCGGGCGGCGTTCTGCCGGCACGTCAGCGCGAAGCCGCCGCGCGGAATGTCGAACGTCGACGCGGACTGATTGTCGAGGCGCTCGGCGAAGAGGGGGCTCGGGGTCTGTTGCGCGTGCCGCTCAATCACGTAACTGCACCCGGTCAGCCAGTGGAGGTGGCCGCCGCGCGCCGCGGCTTCGGCCGCCATGAGTTTGCCGAGCGCGTCGTAGTCGTAATGACGGTGGGCCATCGCCTCCAACACCTGATTGCGCACGCCCAGAAGGAACCGGCCGTCGGCCGCCGTCCCCTTCAACTCGAAGCGCAGGTGGAGCAGCATCGAGAGGTTTGCGATCAGGCCGTGGTCGGCGGCGCGCGTGCGGTTGGAGACGGGAAAGTTGACGACGAGGTCGGCGGCGCGCGCGAGTTCCGCGAGCAGTCTGACGTAGGCGGCGAGCACGGCCGCCGAGAGTGACGATTGACGTGCGCGGCACGCGACGGCGAGTCGCTCGAATGACTCGCCGGAGACTCGCCACTGGTGGGCCTCGCCGGGCGTCCAACGAAGCTCATCCTCGTGACCGCGCGCCGGCTCGTGACCCGACAGGTGTGCTCGCCAGTATTGCAGGTTGGACGGCTCCTTCGCGGCCTGCGCCTGCTCGCGCGCAAGGTAGTCGAAGAAACCTTGCGTGGCGGGCGTGGGCGGGTGCGGCTCGCCACGCTGTTCGCGGACGTAGGCTTCCCCCATCGCGTGCTCGAAGGCGTCGGTGGCGAGGTCGTCGGCGGCGATGTGGTCCAGGCACAGGCCGAAGTAGTGCTCGCCGTCTACCCTGATGATTCTGGCGACGAAGGGCGGCGCGGCGCGCAGGTCAAAGGCGCGGGCCGAGTCTTCGGCGAACAGGTGGCGGGCGTAGGCGGCGCGCAACTCCGGCGTGCGGCCTTCGACCGACACCCCCGGCACCTCCGCTTCCAGTTCGGGGAAAGACTGCCGCCAGCCCTCGGGCGTCTCGACGAGGCGCGTGCGGAGCGCGGGGTGGGATGAAATAAGATGGCGAAAGGCCGCCAGAAAGGCGGCCGTGTCGAGCGGCTCGCGGAGCCGGTAGATGCGCTGAACGGGCCGGGCCATCTCCGGCGAGCTTTGTAGCAGCCGGAGAAGCCAGCGCTGTCCGCACAGCAACGGGTAAGACCCCTCCGCGGGCGAAGGGTCTCCCGAGACTCTGTAGTCCGTCGTCACGAGTGCCACGATTACCTCACGGGGCGGCCCCGGGCGGGCGCCCCGGCGTCGTCACTTCAGCGGCGACTTCCTGACCGACTTGATGGTCGACTTCAGGGCCGAGCGCATGACCGAGCGCATCATCGACTTCATCGCCGACGCGCCCTTCCGGCTCGAAATCACCTTCCCGACGATCTCGTTCAACTTCCGGTCGTCCATCTTGTCGAGGGTGGCGACGCTGAAGGTGACGTCTCCACCCTTCGCCGCTTTTTTCGGCGCTGCTTTTTTAGTAGGCATGACTCATCTTTCCTTTGTGAGCGGGTTGCGGTCGTGAAGCACCCAAGTCACAGACTCAGCACGTGGGTGCGGCGGACAAACCTTCCGGCACGGGGTTGGCGCGCAGGGGTTCGTACATTTGCCTCATGTGACGGGTAGCGACCGCGGAGTCGGTCTGGGTTCGCGGCCGGGGCCGGCGCAGCGAATTCACCTGCGCGAGGGCCATTCTATGAGACCACATAATTCGTTCCTGGCGTGCCGAACGATAAAGCTCAATCGCCTCGGGTATCGAAGCCGCCCGGCGCAGCGCGAGCGACAGGATGAGCGCGTCCTCCATCGCCAGCGCGCCCCCTTCCGAAAGGGTCGGCGAGATGGCGTGCGCCGCGTCGCCCAGGAGGACGCAAGCCCCCCGGCCCCACGAGAAAGGGCGCACCATGTATGCGAAGCCGACGTGTAACGGCGCGAGGCGTGCGTCGAGCGCCCGCCGAAGCGCGTCGTCCCACGGGCAGAACTCGCGCCGGAAGAACTCCTCCTCGGCGTTCGGGGGGCATGGGTTCTGCGCCGTCCGCAGTTGCACGAAACAATGAACGAGATTCTCACCGAGCGGGATGAAGCCGTAGGAAGCGCCGTCGCGCTCGAACGTCCGCCATAAATCGGCGGGGAGGCCGACGACGTTGCGCGCGGGAAAGCGAAAGTAGAGCAGGTCTGTGGAGACCGCCGGCGAGTCTGGGAGCAGAGACCGGCGCACCGCCGAGTGGACGCCGTCGGCCCCGACGACGAGGTCATAACTGCCGGCCGTGCCGTCGTCGAACGCCGCCGTCGGCTTGTCGCAGGACACGTCCACGGCGGTGATGCGGCACCCCATCCGCAGTCGAACGTCGGCCCGGCCCTCGCCGAGCGCGGCCCGCGCCAGAACCTCATGCAGGGCGGGGCGCATGATTGAAACGGTGGGGTGCGCCGCCCCGTCCCACACGTCTTCGAGTGACAGATTTATCCGGCCCTCGCCGCGGACCAACTCCATCCGCCGGACGACGTTGCCCGCGGCGCGGACTTCGTCGGCCAGACCCAGGTGATGCAGCACCGTCATGCCGTTCGGGTGGAGTACGATGCCGACCCCGACCGGGGCGAACGTCGGCGAACGTTCGACGATGTCGACCGACGCCCCGAAATTTTGCAGCGCGCGGACGAGCGTCAGACCGCCCAACCCCGCGCCCGCGACGAGTACTCGCATCACTTGAGGCCCTTCCCGAACGTCTCCACGGCGGCTTAGCCGTCCGGCAGAATGCGGTCGTCGGGGCGAATGATTCCGCCCCGCAATATCTCGCAATTCAGACCCGCCCGGTTGAGCAGCGGCGTCATAACCTTCTTGCCGAGCAGTTCTTCGAGGTACTTGCAAGGTCTGTTCAGGCGGCCGCCCCTCAGGACGGTCTCGCCGACGCGGAACCGGCTCCCCACGAGATGATTGAGCGGCACCTCGCGGGTGACGAGGTTGCGGCGCGACTCGACGGGCAGCAGCTTGATGTGGTGGTCGCGTTCCAACGCTTCGAGCGTCTCCACCTCGATGAGCGTGACCTGCCGGTGGAGGTGGGGGCTGGACGAGAAGTGGCCGAGGCCGGTCGCGTACCTGTCGCGCTCGATGCCCACGCCCGCGATGAGTCTGGCCTCTCGCAGTTCCTCCATCGGCGCGGAGGCGCGCTCGGCGCGGAAGATGTGGAGTAACGTTCCCTGCCAGCTCATGTCAGCCCTGTCGGTCTTGTGCGGAACCCGGCGGCGTGGACGGCCGTCTGCCCGCGCCTTCCCTGTGATCGGTGGTTAGCTCGGCCGGTGTCAAATGGGGTGTCGAATCTGGCCGGGATGTGAAGACGGCTAAAGGGTCGAGTGACAGTCGGTATCGGCTACTGCGACTGGTGCGAGATACGACCAGTCGGTGTAAACGCGCGAGGCGTCGGTGAGGCGCAGGTTATACCCGCCGGTAGTGGAAGTCAATGATTAAATTTTCTGACGTACGCGCTTCAAAACGTGTCTCGACGCGCGCGCGCCTCATCGTTTTTCAGTTCGGATTACACCGCTCAGAAAAAGTGTGAGGGGCGCGGCGTCGGGTGTCGAGTGAGCCGCGGCGGAGGAGGAGAGACTCACTTCCAGTCTTTTGACGATTCGCAATACCAGTAGATGGCCTTGCTCTTAATGGGCTTCGCCGAGCGGAGCCTGACGACCGTATATTCTCGGTCACTGGGCAGTTTGCCGCTCTGGTCGTACCCGTAAACGGGCCTGCCGCGGCTCGAACCCATGTTGACCAGCGCGAAGCTGTTCCCGTGCTGGTCGAGCACTTCCACCCGCGGGTTTATCGTCTCGCCCTCGGGCGTCAGGATGCCTCTCCCGCTCTCGGGGCCGCTCCCCTCACGGTTGAGGTCGTCTTTGAACGGCGGCTCCAACTCGATTGCCACCCACTGAAATGTCTTCTCCGCCTTCAGCGGCGACTCGGGGCGCAGCTCTAACCACTCGCCTTCGATGACCACGGGGCCGGAAATCCGGGTCCAGTACGAGTCACCCGAACACGAAGGGAGGGCGGCCGCCGCCGCCGCGACGCATAACCCGAGGCCGAACACTTTCAGAACGAGGCCGTTCATTCGGCGCCTCCTGGCGGCTACCGTTTAGGGAATTTTTCAGTCCGCACAAAGTATTGCCTGGGGAACCCGTTCCACGTCAAGAACCTCTGCACGTCCGCCGGGGCGATTAAATTTATCGGCGCGCCCTTGTACCCGATGTCCTTTCTAATCGCGTTGAAGGCCACGCTGAACGCCTTGGCGCAATTATCGAAGAGCGGGTTGTAGACGGTGTTCGTGATGCCGAAGATCGAGTACGCGTTCTTGAGCGCCTCCTGGAACTTGGCGTTTATCCTCGGCCCGAAGTCCAGGATGTATCCCGTGCCCTCCGAAGCCTTCGACCGCTCGTCGGTGTAGATCGACGAAGGACTTCTTATCGTCCAATCGTTCCAGTCCTCCGCCTCCCACGAGTACGACTGGTCGTTGGGGTGCAGGATGTACGAGACGTGGCCGAAGGGGTTCTTCCCGCCCGCCCACACGATGATCATAATCGTGTTCGCGGAGCACATCTGCGCCTGCCGGACGGCCGCCGCGAAGTACGACGCCAGCTCCCGCGTGAGTTTGGCCGCCTCGCCGCCCCACCTGACGACGCCGCCCGAGTACAGGCCGACGCCCGAGTTCGCCTCCATGATGGCCATGGCGGCGGCGACGTTGCCCTCGTTCAGATAGTGCTGCGCGCGGATGCCCTGGAGCCGTGTGTTCACGAGGTCGTCGTGCTCGGCCATGCGGGAGTTGATAATCCCGGGGCCGCCGAAGTGCGGGTCGAAGAAGCCCGGCTCGCTGCCCCAGAAGCCCGACGAAGCCGCACCCCAGCCCGACGAGGCGGCCATGAGCCCGGTCGGGTCCACCTTGTTCACGGGGTCGTTGTTGACGTAGGCGTAACGGTTGAGCGACTGCGGGGTGGAGAGTTCCATGCTCCCGCCGTACGGGTCGGGCGCCGTCCACCTCGCGGAGGACGAATCGTACTCCCGCCATAGCGTGTGGCTCATCCCCGTGGAGTAGTCCGCCTCCATCCCGGCGTACCTCTGTCGCGGCCCCGGCTGCTGCCCGTAGCCGGCCACGCCCGCGCGCGCGCCGACCGTGCCGGCGACGTCCTCGCCGTACGGCAGGTAGTCCTGCCGCGCCACGACGAGCTGGTTGTTCTGTGGCGCGCTGCGCATCGTCAGCCGCGTCGAGCCCTGGTGGTCGGCCATCACGTACTGCGTGCCGTTCGCGAACGCGGCCCCGCCGTACTCGGCGACGAGGTCGCCCGTCGCGTCGTAGACCATGATGCGCGTGGAGCCGTCCGCGCCCAGCGCCGCCACCCGCCGCCCCGCCCCGTCGTAGACGCTCTGCACCGCGCCGCTGTCGTCGAGGTTCGAGGACTGCCGCTGCCGGTTGTTGGCGTTGTACTTGAACTTCTGCTGCCGGAACCGCCCGTCCGCGACGACGTTGCCCGCGTCGTCGTACGTCACGTCCGGCGACGCGAAGCGGTTGGTGCCCGCGGCGTAAGCGCCGTCCTCGACCCACGACTGCGCGACCTGGTTGTTCTGGTTGCGCGACGCCTTCTGGTAGCGGTTGCCGTAAACGTCGTAGTCGTAGTTCAAGAGGTAGGCGCGGTTCTCTAAAGCCCCGCCGTAGTGCTCGCCCGCGGAGGCGAGCCTCCCCAGCGAGTCGTACTGGAAGCGCTGCTGCCACAGCCTCTGCGCGCCGACCGTGGACTCGATGCGGGCGAGCTGCCCGTTGTTCTTCGACGCGTCCACCGCGCCCGTCGCCATGTCCACCGCGCCGTACTTGTACTCGTACTTCTGGAGCACGTTCGCGTCTTTCGTGAGGCTCAAGCCGGAGAGCTGGAGCCGCGCGGCGTCGTAGGACATCGAGTAGACGGCGGCGTTGCCCAGCGTCATCGACTCCAGAGCGCCGAACGGCGTGTAGGTCATCGCCGAGGCGTAGGCGGTCGCGCCGCTCGCGGCGCTCAGGAGCCGCCCGGCGTCGTCGTAGCCGTAGTCGACCACCCTGCCCGACGGGTACCGCTCGGAGACGAGGCCGCCGCCGAGGTTGTAGTCGTAGCGCAGCTCGTAGGTGTGCCCGGCCACCGACTGCCGCTGCCGGCGCGTCCGCCCCATCAGGTCGTAGTCGTAGAGCTGCTGCGTCTGCGGGACGGCCCAGCCCTCGGGCGTCGTCGACGCGGCCGTCGTCAGCTCGGTCAGCAGCCCCTTGTTGCGGAAGACGACCTCCTGCGCGCCGGCCGGGGGCGCGTCGGTGCGCGCCTGGTCATACTTGCTTATCACCGACGGCGTGCCGTCCGAGTAGTCCACCCGGTGGATGCGCCCGAGCCGGTCGTAATGGAAGAAGGTGTAGACGTGGCGCGCGTCCTCGACCTTCGAGAGCCGCCCCTTGAAGCTGACGCCGTCGCGCGTCTCGTCGTAGGTGAGCAGCCGCGACCACGCCGGGTTCCCGGTCAGCGGGTCGGCGGCCGTGGTGATGGCGCCGGCCTGCTCGGCCTGCTTCTCGTGGGTGAGGCGCGAGAGCGCGTCGTACTTGAAGTAGCGGCGCTGGACGTAGCTGTCGGCGTCCTCCGGGTTCAGCCCCGTCTGGCCGAGGCCCTGACTGGTGCGGACGACGTTGCCCAGCGCGTCGTACTCGTAGAAGCTCGGCTGCGCGGGCGAGTTCTTATCGCCGAGGCTGCCGCCCGCGTCCGGCTCGTCGACGCGGACGATGCGCCCCAGCGCGTCGGTCTTCTGCCGCCGCTGCCTGCCCGCGTGGTCCGTCACGGTCGTGTAGACGCCCGCGTACTCGGTCGTCACGGAGGTGCCGTCCGGCAGCGTCACCTTTTTAACGCGCCCCAGTTCGTCGTAGTCGGCCTGCGTCCAGTGGGACGGCTGCGCGTCGGTCTCCCAGTAGGCGGCGTAGCGGGGGTCGCCCCCCGTGCCCTTGATGGTCGTGCGGATGGGGTTGGAGGTCTGGCGCATGCGCCCCATGCCGTCGTAGCGCGTCTCCGAGACGAGGTAGTTCGCGCCCGGCTCGCGGGCGAGGGTGCGGACGACCCGCCCCAGCCCGTCGAAGAACTGGAAGCCGTGCGTGCTCCGCGCCGCGTCGAGCTGCGCCTCGGTGTGGACGTGTGTGTTGCCGACCACGTCGTTGTAGTCGGTCTTCGTCCAACTGCCGTCGGGGCGCGTCACCTTCCGCAGACGGTTCAGCGGGTCGCGCTGCCCGCCGGCGGCGTAGCCGTAGGTCGTCACCTGGTCGTTGGCGTCCGTCGTCGTCAGCACGAGCCCCGTCTCGTACTCGTAGGTGCTCGAAGCGACGAACTCGCTGCCCGAGCCGTGCAGGCCGGAGGGGTCGGGGGCGGCGGTCGTCGTCTTGGTCATGTACGCGTGCCTGTAGGCGGCCGAGTACTCCTTCTTCGCGATGGCGGTCGTCTCGTCGAACGTCGTCGCGCGCTCGTCCCAGTTGTAGACCGGGTTGCCGTACTGGTCGAACTGCGCGCGCGT
>WUUC01208305.1_pt1 | contig 10408 bp, 7 predicted proteins | sample 6278441 | NCBI WGS metagenome assembly WUUC01 (sample SAMN13675441, study PRJNA597444) | soil metagenome | isolation source: soil | place: USA: Washington | collected 2017-10 | reverse complement strand
CGCGGGCGCTCTTCACGACCTGCGGCAAGAACATCTTGCCTTCGCCGAACAGGTCGCCGACCACCTTCATGCCGTCCATCAGCGGGCCTTCGATCACGGTCAGCGGCCGGCCGAACTTGAGCCGCGCCTCTTCCGCATCTTGCTCGATGAAATCGACCACGCCATGCACGAGGGCGTACTTGAGTCGCTCCTCGACGTTGGTCTCACGCCACGACAAGTCGTGCTCGCGCTTCTTGCCTTCGCCACGCACGACTTCTGCATACGAGACCATGCGCTCGGTCGCGTCTTCGCGACGGTTGAATAAGACGTCTTCGACGTGCGTGAGCAACTCCTTGGGAATGTCTTCGTACACCACCAGCTGACCGGCATTGACGATGCCCATGTCGAGCCCGGCTTTGATGGCGTGATAGAGAAATGCCGAGTGAAAGGCTTCGCGCACGATGTCGTTGCCGCGAAATGAAAAGCTCAGGTTGCTGATGCCGCCGCTGATCCGCGATCCTGGACAGCGCTGCTTGATCAAGTGCGCGGCCTCGATGAAGTTCTTGGCGAACTCGTTGTGCTCTTCGATACCGGTCGCTATCGCGAGCACGTTGGGGTCGAAGATGATGTCCGAAGGATCCATACCGATGCGTTGCGTGAGCAGACCGTAAGCACGCTCCGCGATCGCAACCTTACGCTCGACAGTCTCCGCCTGGCCTTGCTCGTCGAAAGCCATCACTACGACCCCGGCGCCGTACTGCTCGATCTTTTTGGCCTTCGCCAAGAAGTCCGCTTCGCCTTCCTTCAAGCTTATCGAGTTGACGATGCTCTTGCCTTGCACGCACTTGAGTCCCGCTTCGATGACGCTCCACTTGGAGGAGTCGATCATGATCGGAATGCGCGAGATCTCCGGCTCCGAGGCGATCAAGTTGAGAAAGCGCGTCATGGCAGCTTCAGAATCGAGCATGCCCTCGTCCATGTTGACGTCGAGGATGTTGGCGCCGCCACGCACTTGATCGAGCGCGACGCTCAGCGCCGCCTGGTAATCGTCGGCCTTGATGAGGTTGGCAAAGCGCTTGGAGCCGGTGACGTTGGTGCGCTCGCCGATCATGATGAAGTTCGACTCGGGCCCTATCGACAGGGTCTCCAGACCACTGAAAAACGCCCGATCACGGACGGCCGCAGGCACAGCCCGCGGTGCACACGTGCGCACGCGCTCCGCAATTGCGCGAATGTGGTCGGGCGTGGTGCCGCAGCAACCACCGACGATGTTGAGAAAGCCGCTTTGCGCAAACTCGCCGAGCTGCGCGCCCGTCGTGGGAGGCATCTCGTCGTAACCCGTCGGCGCCAGAGGGTTCGGCAGGCCGGCGTTGGGATAACAGCTGATGTGCGTATCGGCGATCTTCGAGAGCTCTTCGATGTACGGCCGCATGTCGTTTGCGCCGAGTGCGCAGTTGATGCCTACGGCAAGCGGACGCGCGTGCGAAACCGAACGCCAGAAAGCATCGATCGTTTGGCCGCTCAACGTACGCCCGCTCTTGTCGACGATCGTCACCGAAACGATCAACGGCAGCTTGATGCCGCGCTCTACGAACACTTCGTCCACGGCATGCAGAGCCGCCTTGGCATTGAGGGTGTCGAAGATGGTCTCGACGAGCAGCAGATCGACCCCGCCATCGAGCAAGCCGCGCACCTGCTGCACGTAAGCTTCTCGGCATTGATCGTAGGTGACCGCGCGATAGGCTGGATCGTTCACGTCTGGCGAGAGCGAAAGCGTGCGGTTGAGTGGACCTATCGCGCCCGCCACGTAGCGCGGCTTGTTCGTGCGATTGCTGACCTCGAGCGCGACGCGTTTGGCGAGCCGCGCAGACTCCACGTTGATGTCGTAGGCGACATTCTCGAGCTTGTACTCGGACTGCACGATCGAGGTGGCATTGAACGTGTTGGTTTCGATGATGTCACTGCCCGCGTCGAGATAGGCGCGATGGATCTCGGCGATGACCTCGGGACGCGTGAGCGCGAGCAGGTCGTTGTTGCCCTTGAGCTCCTGCTTGTGACTGGCAAAGCGCGTGCCGCGGTAGGCGTCTTCTTCCAGCTTGTACTGCTGGATCATCGTGCCCATCGCTCCGTCGAGCAGCATGATGCGCTCACTCAACGTGCGCGTAAGATCTTTCTTCAGGTCGCTCATGCGCTCCTCTTTTCGGCAAAACACGTGATGATCTCGAAGTGCGGTTTCACGCGCTCGCGCGCCGTGATCGCCGCTTGATGCACGAGCAAGCCCTGGCCTTGAAGCTGCTTGCTCAACGTCCGAAGCGAAAAACCCGGTTGGCGATGGCCGTACTGGCTCGCAATCTCCATCTGCTCGTGTTTGGCCACGGTGACCAGCACCAGATTGCCTTGGGGTGCCAGAACACGCGCGGCCTCTTGAAGCACGCGTACTGGCTGCTCGGCATAAGTGAGCACGTTGAGCAGTAAGACTTGGTCGAACGAAGCATCTTCGAAGCCGAGCGCGTGCATGTCGCCGGCCACGACTTCGACGTTCTCGAAGCTCCCCAAGCGTTTTTTCGCGGCGGCGACCAAGGTTTCACTGCGCTCGAGGCACACGTAGCGACCGGCGCGCGGCGCCAGCATTTGCGCAATCGTGCCGTCACCTGCGCCGACATCGAGCACCGCGCCGGCACGCACGAGCCCGGCAAAAGCACGGGCGAGCGATTCCCACGTCCGACCTGGCGAGTAGTGACGCTCGAGCTCGCCCGCCATGCGCTCGGGCCAGCTCTTTTGGTCGCGCGCCAGCACCACTCGCTTGGCCCGCGTCAAATCCTTGGCTAGCACGGCGTCGTCGAGCGAGCTGCGCAGGTTCGACCACAACTCTTTGGCGAGCGGCGACATCTCTTCAGGGCTCAGTCGGTAGAAGGCGCTCGTGCCCTCTTTGCGATCGGTGACGAGCCCTACCTCTTTCAAACGTGCCAGGTGCATCGAGACTTTGCTCTGCCCGAGCTTGGTGGCTTGCGTCAGCTCGACCACCGACAGCTCATGCGCAGCCAGCACCGAAAGCAAACGCAGACGCGTCGCATCCGAGAGCGCGCCGAAGAGCTGCACGTGGTGATCGAGAGAGCTCTGTTTCATCCGTCCATCCGGATACAATGATGAATAGCGCGTCGGCCACCATCGCGCTAGCGGTCGGGCTTTGCGGCCGCACTTGCGCGGCGAGCGGCCATGTCGGCGAAACCACATGCTTTCGCGGCTTGCGGTGGCAGCCGAGGCCGGGGCAAGCTGCTTTGCAAGGCGGGACGGCATGGGCCCCCGCAGACGTTTCTTCTTCTTCGGGGGTCTCGATGTCTCTGCGCGAAAGCTACCCGTACTACATCGGCAACGAACCGCTCACGCCCAATCTCGACCTCGATGTCGTCGACAAGTTTTCGGGCAAAGTGGCGACGCGCGTTCCCCTCGCAGACGCCAAAGCCATCGATCGCGCCATCGACTTGGCCACGCAGGCTACCGAGCCGATGCGCAAGCTCGGTGCTTACCAACGCAAGGCCGTGCTCGAGCATTGCGTGAAGCGATTTCGTGAGCGCTTCGAAGAACTCGCCCTCGCGCTGTGTATCGAAGCCGGCAAGCCGATCAAGGACGCGCGCGGTGAAGTAACCCGGCTGATCGACACGTTTACGATCGCGGCGGAGGAGAGCACGCGCATCCACGGCGAAGTCTTGACCATGGACATCAGCGAGCGAGCACGCGGCCTGACCGGCATGACGCGACGCGTGCCGATCGGCCCCTGTTCGTTCATTTCGCCGTTCAACTTCCCGCTCAACTTGGCAGCGCACAAGGTCGCGCCCGCGCTCGCGGTCGGCTGCCCTTTCGTGCTCAAACCCGCGAGCCTCACGCCGATCGGCGCGCTCATCATTGGCGAAGTGCTGGCAGAAACGGATCTGCCGAAAGGTGCGTTCTCGATCCTGCCGGCGCGACGCGAGGGCGCCGACCTTTTCACCACGGACGAGCGCTTCAAGCTCTTGAGCTTCACCGGCTCGCCTGAGGTGGGCTGGGATTTGAAGGCGCGCGCCGGCAAGAAGAAGGTCGTGCTCGAACTCGGTGGCAACGCCGCGGTGATCGTTGACCGCGACGCCGATCTCAAGGACGTCGTTTCGCGGCTGATCAGCGGCGCCTTCTATCAATCCGGTCAGAGCTGCATCAGCGTGCAACGTATTCTCGTCCACGAAGCCGTGTACGAAACGGTACGAAACGAGCTCGTCGCTGCCACCAAGAAGCTCAAGATGGGAGATCCCAAGCAAGAGGACACCTTCATCGGTCCGATGATCTCCATCAAGGAAGCCGAGCGTCTGCACGGCTGGATCGGCAGCGCCGTCGAGAAGGGCGCGAAGCTGTTGTGCGGCGGCAAGCGAGACGGGACGATGCTCGAAGCGACCTTGCTCGAAGACGTGCCGCGAACCGAGCCTGTGGTCTGCCAGGAAGCGTTCGGGCCGGTCGCCGTACTGTCGCGTTTCGATGATTTCGATGCTGCGATACGCGAAGTGAACGACAGCGTCTTCGGTCTGCAAGCTGGCGTGTTCACGCGCGACCTATTCAAGGCACAGCGCGCGTGGGAAGAGCTCGAAGTGGGTGGCGTGATCATCGGAGATGTACCGAGCTTTCGTGTCGATCACATGCCTTATGGTGGCGTGAAGGACAGTGGCCTAGGTCGTGAAGGCATTCGCTGGGCCATCGAAGACATGAGCGAGCTGCGTTTAATGATCATCCGCAAAGCGTGAACGAGCCCACGCTTTCGTCGCCTGATACTCGCCAGAAGGCCCCGCAATGCGGCACGCTTCAGGTGGGCGTCGAAACGAAAGTGGGGATTTGGAATGGCAGAGCGATTCGATCCGTCGACGCGCCGATCGCAGCGCCCCCCGCTCCCTTCGCTTCTGCCGCGCATGAGTGTGGAACCGGGCGCCACGCGCAGCCTGCCCGTCCGCATCTTCTTGAGCGTGCTGACGCTGTTGATCGCCATCGTTGAGTGGGCCATCACGCCGATTCACGTGTTGTTGCGGGTGACCTTGCTGCGCAGCAAACGCGCGCCGATGAGCATGGCCGAGGAGGTCAACGCACTCGGCGCAAGCATCACGAAGGCCGTCGCCGGCGCCAACGGCACGGTCGTGCGCGTGACGAACGCCGAGCTTCTCGCAGAGATGACGTGGACGGTTACGCGCTGCGCTTTCGGTAAGCCGCCGCGCGTCGTGCCTCCCAAGGAGATCGCTCGCGAGTTTCCCGAGAGCTACCTCGTGCCTTTCCACGGCCAGCCCAATGGCTACTTGAGCACCGCCGCACCTGCACTCACCGAGCGCCACATGGAGGCGACATTCGGCGAACAGCTGTCGACGATGCGCCATTCGGTCGCCGAGGGTCTCGGGCAAAGCCTACGCCATGGCGTCGTGCTCGATCTCGGTGCAGGCACGGGCACGATGTTGCGGGTCTTGCGCATCCATCACAAGCGCGCGCGCCTCTTCGGCGTGGAGCTCTCGCCGTACATGATCGCGTCGGCCTATGCGCATCAGCTCCACTACCTAGACGATCATGTCGAAGTCGTAGAAGCCAACGTGACGACCTTACCGTTCGACGACGCTAGCGTACGTGGCGTGACCGCCTGTTTGATGTTGCACGAGTTGCCGGAAGTAGAGCTACAACGCGCGCTCAAGGAAGCCGTACGGGTGCTCGCGCCCGGGGGCCGCTTCGTGATCCTGGACTTCATCGCGCCCCGTACGTTGCAGGAGCGGGCGGCCATGCGCGTGTCCACACGCGTGTTTTACGAACCTTACGTCGAAGCATTCGTGCAAGCCGATTTGGGCGCGTACATCGAACGCAGCGGCCTGACGAAGGTCGAAACGCGCGACATGCCGCGCGGCACCCGGCTCTATATCTACGAGAAGCCGGCCAATCCCGCGCTGTTGAACTAGCGCTGACCGCGCACCCCTTCGCGCGGAAAGACTGGCCATCGAGATCCGTGGCTTTGCCACGTCGTTCGTGGCGCCTTGAGTTCGAGTGGAACGCACGCAATCACGCGTCGCTCCGCGAGATCACTCGAGGAGGATTGACTATGAAGTACGTACAGATGGCAGGGCTCTTCATGGCGTCGCTGACAGCAGCTTGTGGCGCCGCCGAACCCAGTGACTTGAATGCGAGTGAGGCTCAGTACTCCAAGGAGCTGACCATCGCCGATGAGACTGGTGACAACCTGGTCTTCATCAAACTGACGAGCAACGACGCGGCTGCGCTGGCAGCCTATCGCGAAGACAGCTTTACGCTCTCGCCCTTCGTTGCCGAGGAGCCCGACCTCGACTCTGACGCCAACGCGACTCCGCCGCCGGCCGATACCCAGGCAGAAGACGCAGCGCCAGCAGCCATCGGTGATGGCCCGCGCGTTTCCGTGGCGATTCTCAGCGACGACCTCGCCAAAGGCGTGACGGGCTATCGCCTGATAGACAATCTGGAAGCCAACTACCGCGACCCCTTCGTCGTTGCCTACCGATACTCTTTCAACGATTGTGCCATGGTCACGCGCGTTTCGACCTTCAACAAAGTGTACGTGAGCATGGAGTCGCAGCTCAGCAGCGGCGGCCTTTGGAGCACCTACAGCAACCGCGTCGAGGTGCGCAGGAATAACCCCGTCGAGGCCTGCGATTTCGGCAGCTATCAGGTGCGCGCCCGTGTCGAGCGCCGCAACTCCAACGACTACACCTTCTGGAGCCACAACTGAGCACGCCGAGCATCGCGCCGCATCGACATCTTACTGTCGGTGCGGCGCGGCGTTTAAAGGCGTCTCCTCAACTCGCGAGCTCAATCATGCTTCGTTCTCTCAGCGCGTTGCTACTGTCGGTCGCGGTTCAGCTGCATTGCACCCTGGCGTGCATCGATCGCGCGCTGGCCGAGGATCGCTCCAGCGTGTTGCCGAACGGTATCGTGCGCGGCATTGCCGCCCACGACGCGTTGCCGGCGCTGGCCGCCATCGTGCTTCAGGAACAGACGGCCGAAGAGCAAGTGCTCGCAGTTGTTTGTAGCGGCACATTGATCGCTGCGGACGTGATTCTGACTGCGGGGCACTGCATCGAAAACTATGGGCCACAGCAAGCTCCACAGGGAACCCATCGTGCGTGGTTCGTAAGCTTCGACGCGGATCTGAGTGGACTCAGCGAACCGCCCCTCGAACTGCCGGCAGACGCCGTGCCGGTCAGATCGACGCTCGTGCATCCGGAGTTCTCAGTGAGAGAAAACTATCGCGTGGGACTCGGTCCGAGCCACGATGTCGGCCTGTTGTGGCTCGCCAACGCCGTGGACGGGCGCAAACCGAGCCGCCTCTTGCCGCCGGAAGCGGTCGATGCGCTACGCGTCGGGGCCGACGTGCTCATCGCCGGCTATGGCTGGCGAGATGCGGATGGTTTCGCAGGCGATCCGTCGAACGGCCCAGGTCTCAAGATGTACGGACATAGTAAGATTCTGGAGGTTGACGTTCATGAGCTGCGCGTAGGACGGCCTACGCCAATCCATTCGCAGGACGAACTCTCCCTCGCCGACACGTGCGAGGGAGATTCAGGCGGCCCCATGTTGATGACGTGGCGCGGTGAGTTCGTAATCGGCGGCGTGGTCAGCCGAGGATACGATCTGAACGCACGCTGCGATACGGCCGGTGTCGAGATGCGCGTCGACGTGGTGCGACCGTGGCTTCTCGAGCAGCTCGGGATCGCACGGCCCGAACTCGACGAGGCTGCCAAAACCTGCGCGATCGGCGTAGGCCGCGCGAAGGACGCGCGGAGTAGCGCATTTGGCGGGAGCGTCCTCATCTTCGTAGCGCTGCTTCGTGGCCGTCGCTGGCTCAGCAAGCGCGGACGTACCTCGCGTGTTCTGGGCGATAACTGCAGCACACGCCGGTCTTGATGGTTACGCTCAGGTGCAAGCCCAGTTCGCGATCGCACTTGCCCACGCGGCGAATCGCAGCACGTAGTCGGTTGTACACCGCTTTGCGGGCACGTTCGGTGGCTGCACAGGCCGTATGTGAGCGCTGCTTTAGCTGCGCTACGAGCTGAGCAAGCTCCGCGTTCAGGCGCTGCATTCGACCCAAATCGTGGCAGTTCTCTGCGTCCTCGATATCAGCGACCAACTCCACATACCGTCTTCGGTAGGCCTCCCGTGCGCGTGCGTCGAGTGGCTGGTCGCGCGAACCAGACGTCGTCAGGTTGAGACCGTCTTGAATCGACGCTGCCCGCAAGTGTGGAGAGACGACGCGCAGCTCCTCCTCGATCAAATGCAGTACGTGCAGCTCTTCCCCTGGCCGCGCCAAGAGCTTCGCCAGATCGCTGAGACCTTTGGCGTCGTGCAGGTAGTTCACCCGCCCGCCAAAACGAGCGATCCAACAATCGCCACTGCGCAGCAGGCTAACTCCGTGCTCGGCGGGTACTTCTTCCGTGTTCCGGGTGTGCATGCATCCTCCGAACTGACTGAAAAGCGAACGCCGCGGCGTTCGATAAGGCAGCCGATCGCGAAAGCTGGTCGGCTCCACCGGTAACCAACGGCCTCCGAGCAGGTCCCGTCAGAGCCGCGTACGATTTTCCGCGAGGCTTGATCTGCATCTCAAAAGCGGCCGACGCCGTTCGCTGTCCCGCAAGCAAAGCAGCGTGCCGTTTTGGGAAACGACCTTGCGTGGGTTCACGGAAAGGGAGCTTCAGCGCCCGGACTCGCACGTGGGCCGCGCAATTAGGGAAGCTGACCGACCGCCCCGACGTACCGAGTACGAATCGACGGCAATGATCGCCGCTCTATGAGTGACAGCTTGCTCAGGGTCGCGAGCTGTCGCGATGATGACGACCGACTTGGAGGCGAGCCATGAGCCTGAGTGCCGTCGGGATGCCATTGGTTGCAACGACGCCGAACGGCGATTCGGGATCCGGAGCATCGCTCGGCTCTCACGCTATGGATGCGGCAGCTTCCATGGATTTGCTGGTGGAGCAAGTCGTGGCTGGCGATTCGACTGCATGGCAGGCGCTGCAAACCTGGGCGTTTCCGTTGCTGCAACGTTGGACACGCAGTCATCCGAGCATGCGACGGCGTCGGCTGAACAGCTTGGTCGATGATGTTCACGAAGTGGCTACAGCCACTCTTGAGCGTCTGTGTGCAGACGAGTTCACCAATCTGCGTAAGTATTGCGCGCTTCGCTCGTGCGATCCGCAGGCGACGCTCGAAGCCTGGCTCTACGGTGCCTTGGACTTTACCGTCCGTGAGCACCTGAGGGCCCGTTTCGGTCGCTTTCGTGGGCGCAAGTCGGAAGGCCAACCCGTGCAGCTGCTCGCGCTCAACAAGCGTGATCTGAACACTCTGGCTCCTCGCCTCCAAGAAGACGTGCTGACGATGCGTAGAGAAGCGCTCACCTCGAGGCTCACTTGGGCCCAAATCCTGAGCTACGTGCAGGCGCAATTTACGAGCAACGATGCGCAGGCCATCCAGCACTACGTCGAGCGCAACGCCAGTTACGAGGAGCTTGCTGAAGTACTTGGACTCGCTTCTGCAGACGATGCCGAGCGGCTAATTCGCAAGCTCAAGGAACGTCTGCGGGTGCACTTTCGGGCTGAAGAGTGAGCTGAGTAAAATATGGAACGGCCACTCGTCACGGGGGACGAGGTTGACGGCAAGTACCGCGTTATCCGCCATCTCGATTCGGGTGGCATGGGTCACGTGTACGAAGCCGAAGATCGCATTCTTCACCGCCATGTCGCGCTCAAGGTGCTGTCACCGAGCCAACAGCTCGACGCGACTGCGCGCGAGCGCCTGCTCCGCGAAGGGCGCGCCGCTGCACGCATGCGCCATCCGGGCATCGTCCAGGTGTACGAAGTCGGTTCAGACGGCGAAACAGACTACGTCGCCATGCAGCTGCTCGAGGGCGAAGATCTGCATGCGCGCTTACGCCGCGTCGGAGCTCTGCCCGTCGCCTTCGTGCAGCGCCTGGCCATCGACCTGGCCGATGCCTTGGCAGCGATGCACGACGCCCACATCGTTCATCGAGATCTCAAGCCCCGAAACCTGTTTCTGGCGCGCGAAGGGGGCAGCCAGGATGTGTTGAAAGTGCTCGATTTTGGCGTAGCGAAGCTGGATCTGGCGCGCGCTGAAACACTCACCGAGACCGGGCAGGTGTTCGGCACGCTCCACTACATGGCACCCGAGCAGTTGCGCGGCGCCAAGAATGCAGACGTGCGCAGCGACATCTGGTCTTTCGGTGCAGTACTGTACGAAGCTCTTACGAGCAGGCCGCCGTTCGAAGCCGAAACCGGACCGGAGTTGGTCTGCAAGATCGCTATCGAAGATCCCGTTCCACTCACCACGTTGCGACCAGACGTAAGTCCACAGCTTGCGCGCATAGTCGCAGCGTCGTTGCAGCGCGATCCCGCCAAAC
>WUUC01189537.1_pt1 | contig 10408 bp, 16 predicted proteins | sample 6278441 | NCBI WGS metagenome assembly WUUC01 (sample SAMN13675441, study PRJNA597444) | soil metagenome | isolation source: soil | place: USA: Washington | collected 2017-10 | reverse complement strand
CCCAAAGTAGGGGAGTGCCCGACCGGGAGGGGACGGCGTGAGAGGTTCCGACCGCCCATACGGATTCGCCCACCTACCGTGACATTTCCGTCACAATCGAGAAGGGTATTGACTCGAGGCCGACGATGCCCTACCTTCTTCCTCGAGCACCCGTCGGGAACCGGGAGCTCAACCGGGAAGGGTCACGACGTACCGCCATTCTTCGCCCCCTTCCTACGCCGGTCGGCCGGCGGGGTATTGCTGATCCTTTCCCCCGCCGGCTCCGGCGCGCCTCAATCTTTCAGGGGAGCAGGATGACCGAATCGGAGCTCGACGCCCTCGAGCGGGTCTTCACCTTCCTCAACGCGATTGGCGCTAGTACCCCTGGTATCCACCCAACCGAATTGGGGAAGGCCGAAGGCGAGCTCTATGTGCTCTTGCATCGGTATGGCCGCGAGGTAAGATTCGTCCCATGAACTTCGCAGAAGCCCTTGTGCTCATCGTGGCGATCATCGCCGTGGCCGCCATCGTGTCGGCCTTGCTCGATCGCCGCTAAGAACGCAGACATAGGACGGCCGGCTCAGGAGTAGCTACCTGAGCGTGCGGAATCCTTCTCACCCACCCGTCGGTCCGGAAGTGGCGAAGGAATGAGGCTAGCTAGGCGTGGTGACGCTGAGGGATGCTAGTCGGGGAACGGCACTACCGGCCGGGGCTCTGCCTATGGAGTCCCCGGTATCCCTTACAATCTCGTCATGGCAGGCAATCAGCGCGACGAGATGCGGTTGTGGAAGACGCACACCGTTCGCGTCGGCGGCTCGGTTGAAGCCCCTGAGCCGGATGACAATTGGAGTCCTCGAGCTCGCCAGTGGTATCTCTCTCTCTGTGAGTCGGCGCCGGCCCTCGAGTATGAACCGTCCGATTGGGCGACGGCGTTGGCGGCGGCTGATCTTCTGACCTATTGCACCGTTCACGGTCGAGTCAGCGCGCAGCATTGGGCCGAATTCGTGCGGCTCGCTAACTCCCTCTTCGCCACTCCTGACGCTCGCCGACGGGCCAAGATCGAGGTTGCTGGCCGCGACGATGAAGACACTGGCCTCGTGAGCGAGATTGACGCCTGGCGGGCTTCCCACGGGCTCTAGGAGGGTCTAGAATCCCGTCGTGAACAAAGACGTGAAGACACTCCTGAAAGCGTGTCAGAAAGCCGGGTGGCGGGTGAAGGATGGAAGAGACGGGTGGATCGTGTATCCCCTGAACGGTTCCCGACCCATCCCCCTCCATCGCTCGAAGCGTTCCTCGAGGCGGGAACAACTCAACGCCGTCACTCAGCTTCGGCGCGCCGGCCTAGACATCTAGGCTGACAACGTGAGAATGATGAAGAGCGGTGCCGTTTACCACGGGCCGCTCCCCGACCATGCGCCGCCGAAGGGCGAAACGCTCTTCGATGACTTGGCGCGGTGGGCGGCTAAGCACCTACGCATTCCCGACGGGCCTCGAGCCGGCGATCCGTGGGCCTTCACGCGGGATCAAGCCCTCTTTCTGTCCTGGTGGTACGCCTTCGAGCCGGCCACGGGTCGCTTCATGTACCGCCGCGGTGTCTATCGCCGCATGAAGGGCGCCGGTAAGGATCCGATGCTGGCCGCTGTCTGCGCCTTTGAGCTCTGCGGCCCCTGTCGCTTTGATCCGGCTCGAGGGGCAATCCCTCATCCGGCTCCGTGGATTCAGTTGGCGGCCGTGTCGAAGGAGCAGAACCGGAATACCCTCCTGATCTTCCCCGGCCTCTTCCACCCTCGAGCGGTGGAGCGGTACGGGCTCAACATCATGCGGGAGACTGTCCGCTCGAGCTCGAATAACGGGCTTCTCGAGGCGGTCACGTCTTCGCCTGCGGCCCTCGAGGGTGGCCGGCCGTCCATCGTGGTTGAGAATGAGACTCAACACTGGCTGAAGGCGAATCAGGGTCACGACATGGCAAAGGTGATCGCCCGTAACCTCGCCAAGAGCCGGGACGGGTCGGCGCGCTCTCTCGCTATCACTAACGCCCATGAGCCGGGCTTGGATAGCGTGGCCGAACGGGACTGGCAGGCGTGGCAGGACATCGAAGCCGGTCGGTCGAAGGCCACGGGCTTTCTATATGACTCAGTAGAAGCCGCTCCAAATACTAAATTGGAGGATGAGCGGTCGCTGAGAAAGGGTCTAATGCAGGCTCGAGGATCAAGCGATTGGGTCGATATCGACCGGCTGGTGGAAGAGATTTATGATCCTACGATGGACCCCGCTCTGTCTCGACGGTTCTATCTGAATCAGGTAACCGCCGCTACTACTGCGTTCTTCGATCCTCAATTGTGGGATGACCGACGGCGCGACATCGAGCTCAAGCCCGGTGACGAAGTGACTCTCGGCTTCGACGGCTCTAAGACGGATGACCACACGGCGCTGATCGCCTGCCGGGTGGAAGATGACGCCCTCTTCACCCTCGCCATTTGGCAACCACGACAGGGGGAAGAGATTGACCGTCGGGCGGTCGATGCGGCGGTTTACAAGGCTTTCGATAGGTATGAAGTGGTCGGATTCTTCTCCGACGTTCACCCCTTCGAGTCGTATATCGACGCATGGGCGGAAGAGTTCGGAGAGGATCTAGTCGCTAAGGCCGGTCCCCGAAACTCGATTGCCTGGGATATGCGTTCCCGTGGAAAGGAATTCACGGAGGGAGCTCAGTCCTTCCTAGCCGCATTTCGGGACGGGAAGGCGATTCACGACGGTAACCCTGTCCTGCGTCAGCATGTCATCAATGCTCAGCGCCGACCGAACCGGCACGGGGTGTCCTTCGGGAAGGAGACTCGAGATTCACCCCGGAAGGTCGATGGGCTCGCCGCGGCGGTACTGGCGCGGATGGCTCGACAGGCTTACCTAACGATGCCTGACAAGAAGCGGCGGAAGAAGGCCAAGTCGGGCCGCGCCATGTTCGGCGGCTAGGGACAGTCGCACCCGACGAGGCTGACGTGCTCGCACGGCTCCGGCCGGTAGACCTGACCCACCGGACGCCCGACCCGGCGCTCGAAGGCTTGTAGAGCCCGCTCGCGTCGGCGCATCCGGCTCGAGTGAAGGAGCTCGCCGCCGACATAGCCGGCGACGATCCCTCCTACCAGTACGCCGATCACTCGACGGGCTCCACGAAGGCATCCGTCACTGGCACGAAGACGGTTCGGCCCTCGAGCTCGACTTCGACGTAGTACCACCGTTCCGCCGCGTCGCGGAGGCCGGCATCGTCTCCGACGACTCCCTCCGTCCCCGACTCGACACTGGCGACAAACCGATAGCCGCCGGGATCGGCCACGGCGCCAAGTGCTCCGCGGCTCCTGAGTCGGACCTTTGTTCCCTTCTTCATGATATTCTCCTGTCCTGGCCGGGGCTGATCCTCCGGCCTCGTGTCCATTATCTCATGCCTGTCAAGGGCTGATAGCTTGTAGCCGTGCTCGACTCAATGGCCGACGCCCTCGAAGTGGCGAACGATCTGAATGAATTGGCGCTCAGTGAGCGCGAGCATTTGGACTACCTCCACCACTACTACAACGGCACCCACGACTTCCGCGCCTTCCCCCACAACGCCGGCATTCCCGGTGAGATGCGGCGGATGGCTGACATGGCTCGAGTCAACATCATGCGGCTTGTGGTTGGCTCGCTCGCTCAATCGCTCTTCGTTGACGGCTATCGGGCCGCTACCTCCGCGGAGAATGCTCAGGCGTGGGAGGCGTGGCAGGCGAACCGGCTCGATCGCCGGCAGATTGGCCTTCACCGCTCTACCTTCGTTTACGGGGTCGGATACGCCGTGGTACTCCCCGGTGATCTAGCTCCCGTCGTCTCCCTGCGGTCGCCGCGCCGGCTGACCACGATGTACGGCGAAGATATGTACGCACCCCTCTTCGCCCTCGAGGATCTTCGGAACGGCCTCGTGCGGCTTCTTGACGACACTCACGCGTACTACTTCGAGGCCGACGATCTGAAGCTCACCCCGATCGAGTCTCAGGAGCATGGAATCGGCCGGTGTCCGGTCATCCGTTTCGTGAACGTCGATGACGTTGACGATGACATCTATTCGGAGGTTGAGGATCTGATCCCGCTTCAGGATCAGATTGACGCGACCACCTTCGACCTTCTCGTCGCGCAGCACTTCGGCGCGTTCCGTCAGCGGTACATTCTCGGATGGACCGCTCAGGAGGAAGCCGATTTGCTGAAGGCTTCGGCTCAGCGGATTTGGACCTTCGAGGATGACCCCGACGATATCAAGATCGGTGAGTTCGGCCAGACTGACCTAAAGGGCTTTCTCGACTCGCGGGAGCACACCCTTCGCCATGTCGCCACCGTGTCTCAGACGCCCGTCCATGAGCTCCTAGGGACGCTTGTGAACCTCTCAGCCGAAGCCCTGGTCGCGGCGCGGGACAGTCAAGATCGGAAGCTCGAAGAGAAGGCAACCACCCTCGGGGAGTCGTGGGAGCAAGTCCTAGGGCTTATCGGGGACATTGAGAACTACGAAACTCCTGTCGATGCTCAGGTTCGATGGAGGGATAGCAAGTCTCGCTCCCTGTCGGCCACGGCTGACGCGCTTGGCAAGCTTGCCGCTCAGTTGGGCGTCCCGAAGCGCGAGCTTTGGGCCAAGATCCCCGGCGTGACCGATACCGACATTGCGCGGTGGAAGGAAGCCGCCGACGAAGAGGATTCCATGAGTACGCTTATGGGATTCCTCGATCAATCGCCGCCTGAGCAGTAATGGCTACTCCCGCCGCTGAGCAACTGACGGAGGAATACCGTCGGAGGCTTCAGCGGATGCGAGCGGTTGCCCTAGCTCAGACGATCCGGCTCTACCCCACTTGGCAAGGGGATGACGATTCCTTCCCCGTTCTGCTCGCCGCGTGGGCGCTCCTGCTAAAGCTCCGTCGGCGCGACAATGCCCGACTGGCCGGTTCCTTCTATGAAGCTCTGCGGTTGGCCGACGGCGTGCCCGGCCGTCAGCCGGTGCTTCTGGCCGGTGAGGATGACAACGGCTTCGTTGACGCTATGTACCTCGAGGGGCTGATTCGGAAGAAGAAAGCGGTTCGGCGCGGCATCGACCCCGATCGAGCTCGAAAGGATGCTCTCGTCCGTATGTCAACCGTCATGCTCCGAAGCATCGACAATGCGGCTCGAGAGACGATTCAGCAAACGGTGAAGGGTGATCCTCGAGCGGAGGGATTCGTCCGTATCGCCCGGCCTCGAGCGTGTGAGTATTGCCTTGAGCGTGCCGGCCGGGTGCTCTTTACCGACGAAGACAATGGGTATCATCGTTCCTGCGGTTGTGTCGCGGTTCCGGCGTTTAGGGTTCAATAGGTGCTAGAGTCGCCGGCTAACGGGCGCCGAAACGGAGCCCCTGAGCCGAAAGGCGGCCGAAATGGCAGAGAGCACTACCGACGACAGCACCGACGACGACACCGACGAGAAGCCTCCACCGAAGGACGATTCGGCCGAGTTGAAGGCCGAAGTCAAGAAGTGGAAGGCCCTCGCTCGCCAGAATGAGAAGGCGGCTAAGGCGAATGCCGAAGCGGCCGAGAAGCTGGTCGAGCTCGAGGCGGGCAAGTCTCCCGATGCCGAAAAGCTCCGTCAGGACAATGAGCGGCTTCAGGGCGAGCTCGCGAAGTCGAAGCTCGAGGCCATCCGGATGAAGGTCGCTATGGAAAAGGGGCTTACCCCGGCTCAGGCGAAGCGACTTGTGGGCGACACCGAAGAGGAAATGTCGGAGGATGCCGACGAATTGCTCGAGACGTTCAAGCCGGCAAAGCCGGCAAAGGACGATGAGGGTGACGAGTCGGCTGACGACGACACCGACGAGACTGAGACGGAAGAGCCTCAGTCGCGCCGGCCTCCGAAGGAGAAGATGCGTCCCGGCCTCCGGCCTAATCAGCGTGTCGAGACGACTGATATCGACAAGCTCGGCGCCGAGATTTACGGTGGGGGAGAAGTCAAGGTCAGCTAGCTAATGGCGGGCGTGTCCTTTCGGTTGCTTTCGTGAAACGTCTGTGGCTACTATTGCCACCGATGTCTAGTGCTCTAACCGAAAGGTTCGCCCGCCGTGGCTGCTAACACCTTCTATACCGCGGATCAGGCGGCGCGTAATGCCCTCGCCGTTCTTCGGTACAACCTCGTGCTTCCTCGCCTGGTCTACCGCGACCTTGAGGCGGGCTTCGTTCAGGGCGCCGGCCAGACCGTCAACGTCCGTAACCCGATTTCGGCCGGTACTGCTCGCACCTACTCGCAGACTCAGCGGGACGCGGCTACCGAAATCGTCCTTGACAACCTGACTGAGAGCACCGTTCCGGTGACTCTCGACACTCAGGTCTACAAGGCGATCAAGCTGACCGACGAGGATCTGACCTTCAACATCTCCGACTTCACTAACCAGGTTCTGAAGCCTCAGGTCGAGTCGGTTGCTGACGGTGTGGAGCTCCCCCTGGTCACCGAAATCGAGGCCATCGGTGTCGAGGCCGGTGTCGAGTTCACGGCCGACTACGACAACCTTCTCGCCACCATCGCCGGTGCTCGAGCGGTGCTGAACGATCGTAAGGTGCCGATGGTGGGCCGTGTCCTGCTGGTCGGCTCCGCGGTTGCCTCGGCACTCCTTCAGCTTGACGCCCTCCGCGATGCTTCTCAGTCGGGCTCGACTGGCACTCTCCGCGATGCGGTGATCGGTCAGATTTACGGCTTTACCGTCGTGGAGTCCTTCAGCATCGACGCGGACATCGCTGTCGCTTTCGAGCGCCACGCCTTCGCCCTCGTGGTGCGGCCTCCGGTTGCTCCCCGCGGTGCCGTGCGTTCGGCTTCGGCCAGTGGCGACGGGCTCGCGATGCGGTGGCTTCAGGACTACGATCCCCGGTTCCTTCAGGATCGTTCGGTCGTGAGCACCTTCGTCGGCGCCGAAACTCTCGACGCTGACCGCGCCGTCCGGATCGACACCGCCGCCGTCTAGCGGGTACGGTTGATCCTGCGACTCGAAGAGTCGCCTCATACACAAGCAGGAGTTGGCCCCCTCTTCGGAGGGGGCTTACTTCGTCTAGGATGGGAATATGGCTGACCCTTTCGCCACTCCGGATCAACTTGCCTCTAGGCTCGGCGTTACTTTCGATGCCGCTGAAGAGGCGCGGGCGACCCTAATCCTCGAAGATGTGTCGGCCGAGATTCGCGACGTGGCCGGCGTCGATTGGGCGGCCGAAGGCGGCGAGCTCGAAGATGTCCCGCCCGTAGTTACGGTCATCGCTCTGCGGACCGCGAAGCGCGCATGGTTTGAGCGTCCCTTCGACTCTGAGAACATCGGTGACTATGCGTACCGTCAGACTCCCCATGAGCACATGATTCGCACGTCTGACCGAAAGACGCTTCGCCGGCTGGGTGGCCTCTCGAGCGTCGGCACCATTGGCCTTTCTGGCATCGGTATTGCCGATGTCATCTACGTGCCCGTTTCGGGCGGTGGTGACTGGTTGCCGTGGGAGTAATTGACCACCTTCTGAACGAAACCGCCACCCTCAAGCGTCGGGCGGCTTCTGTCTCCGATGGCATGGGCGGCCAGACTGGCGGCGGGGTGACCACCGTCGGCACCCTGAAGGTTCGCGTGTCGCTTGTGAGCGACGATGAGCAGGAGCGCGCCGATCAGGAGCGTGGAGTCCTTCTGTCCAACATCTACGCGAAGCCTGGCGCTGACGTGAAGCGCGGCGACGTGCTCAACGTCCGCGACACCGACTTCGAGGTAGAAGTCGTGTCTGAGCCTTCTGAGCCGAACACTTACCTGCGAGCTCAATGCAAGCTGACTCAGGCGAGCCCGGTCTAATGGCCCGCTCCTTCAACCACATTGGCCGGTGTCGGCGCGCTATGGAAGACGCCGAGAAGGCCGCGACGGCTTCGGTTTCTCGCGCCCTTGTGGCCGACATCAAGGCTCACACGCCGGTCATTACCGGCATCGCGAAGAGCTCCGTCTTCGCCGACATTGCCATTACCCTCCGTACCCCTCGAGGCGGGACGAGTCGCGACGTTCAGGCTGGCGGTGGGCCGGCGTTCTACTGGCAGTGGCTAGAGTTCGGCAACAGTCGTCAGAAGGCTAATCCGATCATCCGTACTGCTACCGCTCGAGCTACCGGCTACATGCCGAAGATGGTCGCCCGTCATGTCGCCATAGAGCTCGTGAAGGCCACCCGTGGCTAGTAGCGCCCTCGAGGTACTGCCGGCCGTGTGGGTGGCCCTAGAGGCGGCTCTAGCGGTCCCTGTGTACGACTACGTGCCTGAGACGGCCGCCATGCCTTACGTGACCTTCGGGCCGACGATCGAGACGCCTTTCGATGCTCACGATCACATCGGTTACCGGCTCGTCTTCGAGGTAAACGTTTGGACGCGGGATGAGCCCGGTGGAGCTCGAGGGGCGAAGACCGGGCTCACCATTGCCTCGCAGATCGACGCGGCGCTCAACCACGTTGACCTTACGACCGCCGATGCTGACGTGTTTCATGTGTGGGTTTCTTCGACCGATTCTATGGGCGATCCCGACCCGCAGATTCGGCGAATTCGGAAGGAATGTCGGACCTTCCTTCAGCGGTAGACAGAATCGGCTTGTGACGGTTATAGTTCCTTCCGATGTCTAGTCTTTCGGAGCGCCCCTAATGGCTTCTGCCGCAATCAATGCCTATGGCACCCTCCTTCAGTTGGGGGACGGCGCCGGTCCTGAAGTCTTCACCACGGTCGGTGAAGTCACCGATATCTCCGGGCCTTCGGGCGAGAAGGAGACGATCGAGGTTACTAACCACTCGAGCCCCGATGGCTATAAGGAATACATCGGCGGCTTGAAGGATGGTGGCGAAGTTTCCTTCGATATCAACTTCGTCCCCGACGATCCTCAGTCTCAGGCTCTTCTCGATGAGTTCGAGGCCGCGACTACTGCCAACTGGCAGCTTCTCTTTCCGGAGGGGTCGAAGATCGGGTTTGCCGGCTTCCTCACCGGCTTCGAGTTCAGCGCCCCGGTTGACGACAAGCTCGGCGCTTCACTGACTCTCAAGGTCACCGGCTCGATCACCCTGACGCCGGCTCCGTAGTCCTTCCCGGCTCGAATCTGGCCCCTCCCTAGCGATCCTAGGGAGGGGCTTTATTCGTTATGGAGGATGACCGCGAGCTCCGGAAGCTCACCCTCGAGGTATGGATTCAGGCGGGGCTCATCGGCATTTGGACGATCCTTCTCGTCCTGGCCGTCATCGGACTTTGGATCAGGAGTCTCGGCCTTGTCCTGCTGGGGGTCGCCTTCGTCTCTCTGTGCTCCATCTACGCGAACCTCGTGAGTCATTGGACTAACTACACGGCGAAGCGAACGGAGCGTGAAGCCTGCCGCACCCGGCTCGAGGCTGAATCGGACTGATCCGCTAGAGTCGTCATCGCAAGAAGACGTGACTACTAGGAGTGCAAATGCCGATCCTTTCCCGCGATGCCATCCTCACGGCCGATGACTTGGCCTTCGAGGAAGTCGAAGTCCCTGAATGGGGTGGCTCCGTCCGTATCCGGTGTCTGACCGGCACGGAGCGCGACAACTTCGAGGCTTCCGTCTATAAGAACGGCGAGACGCCTGACTTCCGGAACGTGCGGGCGAAGCTGGTCGCCAAGACGATCGTTGACGAAGAGGGAAACCGACTCTTCACCGACAACGACGTGAAGGAGCTCGGCCGCAAGTCTGCCGGCGCCCTCAACCGCGTGTGGGAAGCGTCCTCGAGGCTTTCGGGGCTCTCTGAGGATGACATCAAGGAGCTCGCGGGAAACTCAAGCGCCGCCCTGACCGACGACGATACTTCCGTCTAGCACTAGCTCTCGGCGGTATGACCGTCGGTGAAATGCTCGAGAGAATGTCGAGTAGGGAACTAGGAGAGTGGGCGGCTTTCGAGATGATCGAAGGCCCTATCGGGGGCTGGCGCGACGACTATCGCGCCGCTCTCGTGGCGAGCATGGTCGGCGGTCTAGGTGGCGCGAAGAAGGGCGTTGACCACTATCTACCGAAGTGGGATCAGGTCAAGGTTCAGCCGACGGAGGCCGAATTGAAGGCTAAGGCGTTCGGGATCTTCGGTCAGCTTGCGTCGGCGCAAAGGGGCCAAGAGAAGCCCTGATTAGACTTGTGCCGTGGCGACGATTGCAAGTCTGAACGTCAACGTAAAGACGAATGTAACGTCGTCTATCGCCGCGCTGAAGAAGCTCGACATGGCGGTGAAGCGGACGGACAAGAATGCCGGACATCTCGGCGTTCGATTCGTGGATCTGTCGAAGGACGCCGGTGGTGCCGATTCGGCCCTAGGTGATCTTGGCCGATCGACGCAAACGTCAACCACCATGTTCCGCCGGAAGCGGAAGGAAACGAATAGCCTCTCGACGGCGCTTATGAAGGCCG
>WUUC01060557.1_pt1 | contig 10408 bp, 15 predicted proteins | sample 6278441 | NCBI WGS metagenome assembly WUUC01 (sample SAMN13675441, study PRJNA597444) | soil metagenome | isolation source: soil | place: USA: Washington | collected 2017-10 | reverse complement strand
GCGTCGTTTTGCCCCACTTCGCAGCGGTGTTGAGGTGGTTTCGGGGCCCGGCAGCCTGGACGACGCCCCCCTGTGGGGAGACCTCGACCGTCGCCGCCCCCCTGTTGTGCTCGACATGGAACAGTAGAGAGTGCCCGCGGACGGCACGCCGGGCGTAGGAGGCGACACAGTTATTCATTACGGATCCCTCAAAAGCGATCTCCTCGACCGTGGAGAGAAAAGTGATCCTCTCGTCGTCTGGAGGGTCGATGGGCGGGCGGGCTGTCTCGCGTCGGCCACCCAAGTCCTTGATCATCTTCTCTGCCTGCTGCTCCGCCACGGTGCGGTGCCAGGCTATGCTCTTCTCGGCCAGCCCCACGATGTTACCGCGATGCTCCTCAGGGTAGTCCGTCAAGAACCTCACCGCGAACGCGAGAGTTCAAGGAAGGTATAGCGACTTGTGGTAGCTTCGCTAGCAAAGCTGTCGTCAGCAAAGTTGTCGCTAGCCACCGCGAAGCGTTCGCTAGTGTGTTCTGGGAATAGCTCCATTACCTGTACTCTTTCTTCGGTTATGGACCGGAGCTCGAGCTCCGGTCCGCTTGATCTACTCGTTCTCCTGAATCGCGGCTTCACGAACCTTTGCACTGGCGAGACGGTCGAGAACGGCGTTCCCTAGCGAAGCTAGCGGAGCTGGGTTCATGTCAGCTTGTGCGGGAGGGTGGTGCCCCAGACAGTACCGGGGTCCGCCCGGGCTTCGCCTGTGATCGTTCCTGATCCCGAGCAGAGCCTTCTCGCTAGATGACACGCCACATACTTCGCAAGCTTCGCTAGAGTAGACTTTGCGCCGACGTGCGTATAAGAGCGCTACGGCCACGAGGTGCTTGCAGGCGAGCTTACCACCGTGCATGCCGAAGTCGGTGCAGGTACAGTCCTCGAGCTCATCACCGTAGCGGACGGTGTAGCGCTCATTCGTCGTGCAGCTCGGGACGGTGTAGGTGTCTTCTGAGGTCTTGGTGATGAGCTGGCGCTCGGCGAGGTGGAGATCCCACCCACGTTCAGCACGCTCAGCCATCAGGCTTCGCCAGGCGGTGTTCTTCTCGGTGGCTTGCTCTACAATTGTGGTGGCCACAATCACATCCCTTGTGGTCGGGAGCCGGGAGAGCGTTTTAGCAGGCCCTCTCCCGGCTCGGTTTACTAGAACGGGATTGACTCGAAGTCTTCGTCCTCCTCTTCTGAGGCAGCCTTCTCGACCTCGGTCTGCTGAGGCGGCAGGACGTTCACTACCCGGTTGCGGTAGCGCTCTTCGTCGGCGTCGTAGTTCTTCTCCACGACGATCCTGCAAGAGAGGCTTATCAGGATGTCCGGACCCCAGTCGACGACCGGGCGCTTCTCTTTGAGATCGCGGCCCCACTTCGTGTCAACAGCGTCGGACTTACCAAGCATGCGCCTGGCCCACTCCATACCCTTAGCGGTAGCACCAGCGGCCATGGATGTGGCGCCGGCCGGCTGGGCATCTTCGGAATAGCCGTCCGGCTGGAAGATCCACATAACGTAGTCTTCGCCGAAAGAACCGGGGCGCTTTTTCATGGCGACGAGCTTTGCTGGGTAGGTGCCGGCTTCGATGATCTCGGGCCGGAATGCCTTCACGGTAAAGGTGTCTTCGCTCACTGTTGCGTTTCACCTCCTCTCTTTTGTCTTCGTGCGCTCTCTGGCCTCGTGGCTTGTGCCTTGCTGGCCGGTTGCGCTCTGGACGCTATATAGAGATTATCCCAGATTATCCTGGTTTTTCAAGTGTTCTCTGGAACTTTCTGGAAAAGTTTAATACACTCTCAGCAGACCGGCCTCGAGAGAAGGAGATCCAGATGGCGCCGATCGGGAAGCCAAAGCGAAGGATCAAGATAGAGCCACTGCCCGAACCTCGCCGTGAGGTGCCGACACCCCCTCCTCGTGAGCCAGTGAGGGAGCCTCAGGCACCAAAGCGCGAGAAAGGTCCCGCGTGATGGAGATACCGGACTATGTCAGCCCGGGTGCGGGGGTAAGGATCTGGCGCGTGGCGCCGAACCTCTGGGCGCAGCTCGGCGGCTTGCTCTGGGCGCCGGGGATGAAGGAGCCCTGGCCTGGCGGAGTTGGTGAAGAATACCATGCCTCTTGCTCTAGATGTCCCGACCACGTCCCACCACATGAGGGCTGTGGCTGCGGGATCTATGCGTTCTACACCCCAGAGCTTGCCTTGGTGGGTGGCTACTGGCCAAGGGAGGGAGCCCCGCTGTTCAACCGGCTCGTCGCCGGGGTCGTGGGCGTGGCCGGCGACGTCGCCCTGCACGAGCATGGTCTGAAGGCGAACCGGGCAACGGTTGAGGCCATCTTCACCGCCGGCGCTCGGGACTGGGAGCTACCCATCCCTCGCTCGGAGCTTGCCTCAGCCTATGGTGCCAAGGTCATAGACTCAGAAGATTACGAGGCGTTCTGTAACGAGCGTGGCTTGATCGCGTTCGGCCCCGAACATCTTTAACCATTTCATCATCCCTCTGTAAGGGTGTTGGGCGTCGTCACCGCTGTCACCTTGTCACCTCTGGGTGTATCCCGCATAGGTATGCGCTTTCCGCGATGACAACGGTGGTGACAACGGGGTGACAAGCGTTGTCACTGGAGGCGGTGGTGACAACGGGGTGACAACGCCTGCGCAAAAGGTTGTCACCTCACATTCCGCATAGGCATGCCTTTTCGGGCCGCGGTGACGAGGTGACAACGGTGACAACGACAACTACTACTGCGAATCCGTCATGAAAATCCTCAGGATCCGTCGGCGCTTGTCGCGGGCGGAGATAACGTTGATGCCGTTCTCCAGCAGGTCGGGTACCAGACTGTTGATCTGGGTCCCGAGGACGTTGGCGCTCTTGGGCCACTCCTTGGCTTTCTTGAGGTCGTCCTCGACGCAGTCGTTCAGCTTGGTCAAGAGCTCGGTTGCCGTGCCCTCCCAGGGATGCTTCTCGCTGAACTTCGCGGCGAACTCGATAAACGTGTCGGAGAGCGGCCACGCCTCGAGCGCGGTGGCGGCGGAGTCCTGGCGGCTTGATGCGTAGGCCGCCATGAACGAACCGGGCTCGCCGCCGAGGGCCTCTTCGGTGGCGATGCCCCACACCGCGAAGTCGGCCATGCGCGGCAGCTCCTCGAGGACGACAGAGTCCTTCTTGGCCAGGCCCCGGGCAACCGCATCGAGCAGGGCTGAGAGGATCTGGGGCTGTGCCTCACGGAGCATCCCGTTTATGACCGCCTCCTTCTTCCGGGCCTTCGGGTCGATCCGGGGCAGGTTCACGATCGCGGCGCGGTCGAGGAGATCTGGACGTGTGGCCACGTTGCCGATTCCTGCCAAGATGATCGGGCGCTTGTCCTTGAAGATCTCCTGATCGCGATCGGTGTAGAGGCTCCTCGTCCTGAAGCCGCCGCCCGTTGCGATGTCGCAGAGGACGTTTGAAAGCCACGGCGGGACCGTCGGCAGGTTGTCGTAGGCGATGATCCAGTTTGCCGCGGCGTCGATGTAGGCGTCGTGCTCGTTGCGGGGTTTCGTGGATCCTGGCGCGACGGACGGGTCGACGAGGTTCCTAAGGATGCGAAGGGCATGGCTTTTCGCGGCCCCCTGTGGCCCTGTGAGGGTCAACACTGGGAACGGACCCATCGGCAGGTAGGCATGTGAGAGCCAGGCCAGGATCAAGCTCCTGTTGCGCTTGGCCTCTTCGCCTTCGCCGAGATTGAGCAGCCGCATGAGGGGCTCGAGCGATCCCTCTCCGGAGGGTGCGGGCTCAGGGAGGAAGAGGAGACCCTTCGGCCGGATGAACCTCACCGGGATCTCGTCGCCCCCGACGATCTGCCACCCTTCGGGTGAGATCTCGATGGCACGCCATTCGTCGTTGCCCATGTCGATGTAGATCTTCCCGTCATGGCCTGCAGTCCGGATGTAGACCTCTTCCTGGTGGCCCTCAAAGATGGCGATGGACTCTAGCTGACGAATGGCGTCACCAAGGTCCCGATCGCGGACCACTGCGGGCAGCTCCGCCTTCACGGGACCCTCGAGGAGCGCTCTTTCCATCTCCAGGGCGGCGGCCTCGAGCCTCTCCTTCTCCCGCCTCCAGAACTCGTGGCGCACCCAGAGCTTGAAGCGCGGGGATTTGATCTCGTAGTTCTCGCGGTGGCCGCCCTTGCGGATGGAAGCGAAACCTTCGCGCTCGGAATTGTGGAAGAAGGTTGCCCCACTCCTGGCATAGAGGATGAGACGCTCCATAGTTGAGCGGTCCGCCGACTCCTGAAGCTCCTCGAGCAGCGTCTTGCCACTCTTCTGTGGGGCGCCTAGCGCGATTGCTACGCGCTCAATGTCTTCACCGATGTGTGGAGCGTCCTTCCCGAAACGGGCTCGAGCTGACTCGATAAGGCGCTTGCGGAAGGAGACGGCGAAGATGTTGCCGGCATCAGGCGCGGTGATCTCCAGCTCGCGCCACATCGTGACGACCGCGGTCGATGGGGTCTGCATCTTGACCAGCATGAAGGCTGCGTCGCGGAGTTCGAACTGGAACCCGTCGCCCTTGACCTCCATCTTGAGGTCGGGGGCGTCCTTGGAGTTATCGCCCATAACGTACCTCTACGTTCAGGTTCGGCCCGGTGTAGCCGGGCAGATCTACAGAAGTGAAACGGCGCCTGCGCACCACTGTCGTGAAATCGCGCCAGGCCCTACCCTGGCAATGGGCGTGGTCGCAGTGGAACCACAGCGCCCCGTTCCCACGCTGCCCGACGCGGGTCCCTGAGCGGTCACCGCCGGAGTGCTCATGAACCCAGGGACAGACGATCCGGTACTTGACCCCGAGACCGTCTGAGACCTCGCCGAGGACCTTGACGCCGAAGAGGTAGGGTTCGAGTTCCACCTCGGGGCCGTCATAGGGCTCCGTCGAGCAACCCCGCAACGGTTGCGGGGTTGCTTTGATCTCCGGAACCGCCTGATCGAGCACCTCCGGATCCCAAGCCTCTACATCCCCAAACTCGCCGACAACGAGGTCGACGCGAGGGTGGCGTTTGTAGTTCGCCGTCCCCGGTGCCCGCAGGACCGACGCGGCGCCCGCTTTGCCGACGTCGCCCCCGGCCCATGCCGCTATCCTGCGGTTTATAGCCACGGCCCCCTCGATGGCGACGGGGTGGGAGAGGTGCCAATACAGGTGTCTCCTCTCGCGAGAGGAACGGACTATGGCCGTCGGCTCGGGACCCTCTTCGGGGTAGTGTCCGTCGTCCTCATCGAGCCACAGGCTCCGAACCGTGGGATGGGCGTTGGCTGCGCGACGGTTACCGCCCTCGCGGAACAGGTGGACGCCGAAGTAGGCTTCACGCTCTAGCTGTGCCTCCTCGACTAGGTATTCACCTACCCGCTCGGCTTCGTCGGGGTAGCGCCAGGACCGCTGAGAGATGTCCGCTAGTTCGTTGTCGCGGACTCCCTCTCGAGTGAGCCGCGCCTGCTGCCCGGTAAAGGTGATCAGGTACCCCCGATCATCGGCGAAGGCGTGCCAGAAGAGGATTTCTGGCCGCACGATTTGCTGGTACACTGTGCTTGCCTTTCTGGCCCCCGGTTCTTCCGATCACTAATCTGGAACCGGGGGCCGGTTGCTTGCTGTGCCCCACTCAGTCTATAGCCGCGGGAGACCAGAATCAAGGGTAAACTGGAAGTTTCTTGGCATTACTGGGTCTTAGTCTATGTATACGGAATTACCGTTGACTTACTGGAAGTTTGGGAGTATTATCCTGTACATGATACGAGAGAGGCTTTATGTGTAACGCGCATTACGTAAAGAAAGGAACACATAACGGAATGAGGAGGCTGAAGTGACGGGCGGGCTGGCGCTTAAGTTGCGGGTCTTGAGGGCAGAGCGTGCGCTGACGATTGAGCAAGCGGCTGAGCGAGCAGGTGTTATGCCGGATACGATCTCCGACGCCGAACGCGGGCGCAGGCATCCTTACTTGCCGACTTTAAGGAAGTTGGCTGCGGGCTACGACGTGCCCGTCGAGGAGCTTCTAGAGGCGGAGGAGCCCGCCCTCGCGGGAAAAGCTGAAGCCCCGCAGTCGGGGCCCCCGGCGATGCACATGACACGGGGCGAGGAACCCGAGGAGGGTTTCTCGCCAACGCTCGAACACCGCTACGACGAAGTATTCGATCGGGCCGTCGCCGAGTTACGCCGCGAGGGGCTAGGCGATGATGTCATTGCTGAGAAGATGATCGGGCACGGGGAACGGTTGCGCTCGTCTGCCCGAGGGAAGGTCGAGTCGTAGCCACATGACCATAGAACGCACTCTAAGTAGCCATCCCTACAGATGGGGCGGGAGCCCGGTGTCCGCGAGGCCCGGGCGGGTCCAAGAAAATCAAGATTGCGCGGACTACCGAACGGCCGGGTTCTATTTACCCACGGCCTCATCAGATATACCAAAGTCAGCCAGGCCGGTGAGGACACCTGTTTGTGGCGTAGGGTGGTGATCGGGTGATAGAACAGCCGGTAGGGGCCGCCCTGAACAGGGATCTTTGGACCCAGGGAGAACAAGTAGAAGGCGAGCTAGATCGCTTGATCTCCCAGCGAGATCGCCGCCGGCGGGAAGAGGAGGGTGACCGCGCCGAGGAAGCGGTGTGGAAAGAAGCCGAACGTCCGGAGGCGGCAAAGCGTGCTGAGGAATACCATCGCAGCACGCTGGATATGCAGAGGCATCTAAGGAGCGTCTACCTGGCACTGTTTTACGAGAAGCGGCGACGCGCCGCTATGAAATGGATACGCCATAAGAGCAGCAACGGAGAAGAGCATGACGCGCAATGACGTTAGGCTACGGCGCCTAGAGAAACTGCTGGAGATCTCCTCCGAAGACGCCCCTATGCGCCGGCCCATCGATACCGACGAGGTTGCGGTCTTAGACGAACTCGAAAGCATGATCGGCGGGCCGGACGATCCCGGCCCACCACGCGGGCCCGAGTTTCTCGAATTGGGAGTAGCGCGGGCCCTAGAGCGGCGTGGGCACACGACCGCAGAGATAGCCGAAGAGCTGCCCCGGTGGATAGCGCTCTTTGATGAGACGATGAGACAGGGGGAGGGTAACAGGCTATGAGGACTTGTAGCGGTATTAGAGCGGATGGCGGGCGCTGTAGGGCACAGCCTATGCGCAACTCTGAGTACTGCCTAAACCACGATCCGAGCAGGGCCGAAGAAAACCGCCGGCGTTCTAGCAGGGGCGGTAAGCGCGGGGGGCGTGGCAGGCCCACGGCCGAACTGAAGAGGTTGCAGGGTTGCTTCGAAGAGCTGGCAGAGCAAGTGCGCGAGGGCGAAATAGCACGCGCCGACGCGGCGGTCATGGGCCAGCTGCTCAACGGGGCACGAGCGTGCATACGCGATCTGCTAGCCGCCCGCGATCAAGAGGAGCTCACCGAGCGCCTGGAAGCCATCGAAGCGGCGCTGGCACAACGGAAGGGTAGGCCTTATGGGGCTTAAGAAGAATTGGCTAAAGCGCCTTGAGCGCGCCACGGCGGAGGATTTAGGCTCTTTCAAACTTAGGGATGGCAGCCGCCACTACTACGACCCTGCGGGCGGCGAGCAGTTCCTCCACGCCATGCGTTGCGTCCGGGCCAACCACGAAGGCAAACCATACCCGGATCCGCCTGCGACGATACGGACCCTCACAAGAGCACGCGATAGGGGAGCCGCCCTTGAACAGGTCGCCGGCGACACCTTCCCTTACGACAGGCAAGCTTTCATAGAACGTGGGGAACTCGTACGGCGTTCTATGGTGGCAGGACGCAATCTTAGGTATCGGGAAGGGGACGACCTACATGGGTCTTAGGAGCTGGCTTAAGCACATTGAGCGTGATGCACGCGGAGACCTAGAGAGCTTTGAGCTCACAGGCGGCACTACCTACTACTACGATCGCCTGGAAGCTGCCAAGCAATTATTCTTGTACTGCTACGATCTTGAGCTGGGCGACGCCGATAAGTGGCCCGAACCACCCGAGATCCTGCGCCGTATCTGTCAGGCCCAGGATCCTTCTCTCGTACTTGCGCGATTCGAGCCCAAAGACTTCATGAACCTGCCTGAAATCATTGACGTAGACGTGCTCATGCGTGAGCGCTGCCTTCTGCTGAGAGGCGACTAGCGAAGGATAGGCGGGGCGCCTCGACGGCTCCACAAGAACGGGGCCGAGCGTAGGCGAACAGCTACTGACTGTCCCCGCCCTACTTAACTTGGGCGTTACGGGGGCTCGCCATCCCTGACCTAGGTCGGCCCCTCCGTGCGCGGTGTCGCTGGAGGGGCTTTTCCTTTTAGCCACGACCCTAATGCTTTAGGATGGTCCCGTGGGAGAGGACGCCACGCAGGACACAGGCCTGACACGCGTGTCAGTTGGGGATGCTGCCGACAGGCTCGGCACGACTGTCGACGCCATCAGAAAGCGCGTCCAACGGGACACTATCGCTTACGACAAAGACGAGAGTGGCCGCGTGTGGATCACCCTGGACGCCGACAGGACACGACAGGGCACAGGCCAGGACACGACAGGACACAGACAGGACAGTGAGTCTGGTGTACTCATATCCGAGATGCGAGACCGTATCGCGTCCCTCGAGCATCAGCTAGAGCAGGAACGGCAGGCCAACAGTGAACACCGCCGGCTTTTGGCCGCTGCCCTGGAGCGGATCCCACCACAGATAGAGCCCCCAGAATCGCCTGAGAGCGAAGCTAGCCCCGGCCCTAGTGATACCCCTACCGAGGCCCCCGCAGAGCCTCAGGAGGGCGTACAGAGGCCCTGGTGGAGGAGGATGTTTGGTGGGTGATCGGGGCGACAACGGTTTGTGGGGGCGAGCGGAACGCTTGCTTAGCAACGCCGAAGCCCTTACGCAAGTCATCCAATCTCGTAGGGAGCATAGCAAGCTACGGTACGATCGGTATAAGCATCAGACCACCCTTGCCACTGGGGGCATATTGATCATTTCGGCCCTTCTAGGGAGCACGTTTCGGGACGCTTCGTGTTTGTCTTTGGTGATAGCCAGCGTAGCCTTATTGCTCATCTCCGCCGTGCTGGGTTTTCTAGCCATGGGGTTGATCACCGAAGCGCTAGGTTCCGAGGATCTCATGTTCTTAGCGTTGGGCGAACACAACGATAGGGAACGTTATCAGCAGATGGATGACAGAATGGAGAGGTTTGAGACAGCAGCCAAATGGGTCGCGTGGGCCAGCGTTGTGTTTTTGGTGCTTGGCCTGTTGTCATTTGCGTGGTTCGCTATGCAAATCCTCCCTGGGTAAGCCCGCCAATCGGCGATGGCCCCAGACCGTTGCGGTTCCGGGAGAGTCGCTTTGGGGATAGCGGTGGCCCCGGCCCGATGTCCTTGGCGCTCATGAGGGCGCTCAGGGGCCCCGGTGGCGTAGGTTTCGGTTAGGTGAGCGAGCTAGTCGAGCCTTTGGTCCGGTGGTTGGCTTCACCGGGTGGAAACCTCCTATGGGACCTGTTCCTCCAGGGCCTGGGCATCTTCATTACGGTCGTGGTTCTTCAGCGGTACCTCGAACGGCGAGAGGAAAGGAGATGGCTTCCCGCCAGGCAGCACCTGTATCAGCAGCTATTCGAGGATGCCGATTGGTTGGTTGGGTTGTTGAGAGAGTACCGGGAGCGTCCCCTCGTTTGGTACAGGTTCGGCTACATTGGCTATGGCAGCAAAGAATTGGACGAATCGTTCGCGAAAACACTATATGCCTTGCACGTCTCTGCTCTTTATGATCGCGTAAGGACCTTTGCCGACCAGCCAGATGTGCTGGATGATTTCAAGCAACAATTAGACACACAATTGGAGCATTCGGCAGCTGTGTTTCTGGCCAGAGAGCCGGAACTTAATCGATTAATCGGGCAGCTTCGGGAGCAGATTTCGCACTTTGAGGGCTCTCTGGAAGTGTATCGTGAAGCCCGTGAGACCGGCAGGGATCCTGCCGCAAGGCTTGGATCCAGTGCTATTAATCAAGCGGGAATCGCCCTTAGAGAGCTAATATTTGCTGCCTACCAGTTGCGCTCATGGCTTGCCGACCACGCGGACAGGGTAGAACCACATCCCGCTGACCCGGATCTGAATACCAAGGAGGATTCCTAAAATTCTCAGGAAGTCCCGAGGTATCAAGTCGCAACCGCTCGCAACGATTCCTCGCCACGCATGTGACCAGCGTGTTGCCCATGGCCTTTTCTGTTGCCCATGGGCAACAAAAAAGGCGCACAGCCCCGCCCCAATGCCTTAACCCCTCTTAGGCTACGATGAGCTTGCTACCGCGAACTTCCGAGAAAATCTACTTCCACGCACTTGAATGAATAGAGTAGGCTTTGTGGGGTCGTGCCCAACACGTGATCCTACTCAGAGGAGGCTCCTATGCCATGGATGCCCGAGGT
>WUUC01006933.1_pt1 | contig 10408 bp, 18 predicted proteins | sample 6278441 | NCBI WGS metagenome assembly WUUC01 (sample SAMN13675441, study PRJNA597444) | soil metagenome | isolation source: soil | place: USA: Washington | collected 2017-10 | reverse complement strand
CCGCGATCTCGCTGCTCGACCTGCCCGAGGGCAAGCAGAACACGTTCCTGATCATGATCACGGAGCGCGCACGTCTCGGCGACGCCGTCCCGTGGCGCTCCGACCGCGCCGTACGCCGCGACCACAAGGGGCTGCGCTACGGCTACCTGGGCCGCTCGCTCACCGGCGACGACCTCGAAGAGATCCTGTACGCCCCGACCCAGCCCTTCGGCGGCCTGGTCACCGGCACCACCGGCGGCGGCAAGGGCGGCTTCCTGGTGCGCTACCTGCTCAACTGCCTGTTCTCGGGGATGCTGCCGATCCTGTTCGACCCCAAGGGCCTGGTCGACTACGGCGACTTCGCCGGGCTGTTCCCGATCGGCTTCACCAAGCGGCACCGCCGGATCATCATGGAGTCGCTGCACGCCGAGCGCCAGCGCCGGGAGAGCCGGCTGGCGAGCGCGCCGAAGACCAACCGCTACGGCGCGCAGGTCGCCGGCACCAGCAAGTGGAACACCCACGACGAGACCACCGGCGAGATCGGCGTCTACGGCGAGCCGCTCATCGGAGTTTTCGACGAGTTCCACGACCTGGCCAAGGACCCGGCGTTCGTGCTGGACCTGACCAACCACGTCCGGTTCCAGCGCGCCGCGGCCATGGGCGTGCTGCTGGCCAGCCAGGGCGGTGGCCTGGACGACTGGGGCAACTCGGTGCTGCGCGACCTGGGCGGCATGACCTCGCGGACCAACTTCCGCGGCGGTGACATGCAGTCCAAGCTGTCCGGCAACAAGTCGAAGTATTCGACCGCTGACCTGCCGAACATGCCCGGCATGTGCCTGCGGGAGGCGCCCGGTTCGCCGGACGTCCCGCTGCGGGCGGCGTTCATCAGCCGCGAGCCCGACGACGAGGACACCGTGTACACCACGCTGTGGGGCAAGGGCGCCTCGCCGGTCATGCAGATCGAGGACCCGATGAACTGGATCTCCGCCGAGACCAAGTCCCTGTGGGAGGAGACCGGCCTGATGGACCTGTGGCGTCTGGCCCGCGGCCCGGGCGGACTGGCCCGACTGCTGGCTGACACCCAGGAGGACGAGGACGACCAGGACGACTCGGTGGCCGGCGAGATGCACGTGGGCGGCGCCACGCTCATGCGGATGCCGGAGAAGGCCGTCGCGACCTCGCGGATGACCGCCCGCGAGGTGCTGCTGGCGATCCTGCACGAGAGCCCCGGCATCGACTGGGACGGGATCATGGCCAGCGACGCGTGGCTGGGCCGGGCACCGGGCTGGAGCAAGCAGCCGGCCAAGTCCACGATCAGCCGGGCCGCCGACGATCTCGGCGACAAGATCGACCGTGGTCCGGACAGCAAGAGCTGGACGCTGACCGAGACCGGCGCCCGCGCCGGCGCCGAGGCGGCGCGCCAGCTGGCCTCGCCGGTCACGGTCACTCGGGCTCCCGGGCACCCGGGGCCGGGCTCGCCGTCGGCGGCGAGCATCGCCGAGATGGCGGCGCAGCAGGCGGCCGAGATGGCCGAGGTGATCGCCCGCGAAGCCATGATGGCTCGCCGGTCGTAGGCCGGGCGAAGTGTCACACTGATGTTGTACGCTGATTGCCCCGGGACCCGTGAGGTTCCCGGGGCAATCCCCTTTCCGAAAGGATCACCATGCCCCAGTGCCACGGCGCGATGGCAGGCGTCTTCCAGGGCAAGTGCGGCTCGGGCGAGACCCACGACGAGCACCCCTTCGCCGAGGAGGAGCGGGTCTGTCTCGGCTCGCCGTTCTCCTTCCTGGAGGCCGACTGCGGCAACGTCGGCCCGCACGAGGAACACCCGCTCAACACCCCGCCCACCATGACCGACTGACCTCCGCTGCCGCGGCGAACCACGAAAGGAACCCGATGATCCACGAGGACAGCGAACCGATCCACACCTGGTTCAGCCTCAGCTACTCCAGCCACCTGGTGATCGACCCGGTGCGCTACGAGCGGCTGCCGCTGCGCCTGCAGGCTGAGCTGGCCACCATGCTCGACCAGCTGCAGCGCTCCTTCCCCGACGTCAACCCCCGCGGCGACGAGATGCTGGCGGTGGCCGCCTACGAGAGCGAGTACGGCGAGCTGAGCGCCGACGAGATGTACCAGGCCGACGTGTCCAGCAACGAGGACAGCCGGCACGACGAGTGCGACCACCAGGATGAGGCCGAGGAGTTCGACTGCGACACCGAGCCGCACTACTACGACTGGCGCGGTGACGAGCACGACCACCTGGAGCGTGTCCAGGTGCCCACCGAGACCGAGGGGCAGGCCCGCGCCGCCGGCCGCACGGTCGTCTCCCGCACCCTGCTGCAGTCGATGCCGGCCGGGTGGCAGGCCCGCTTCGTGGCGCTGCTGGAGACGGCCAGCGACATCGACGCGGCGGACGCCGAGTCCTACGACATCCGCTTCTACACCGTCGGCGGCCAGCGCACCACCGACCCGATCCCGCACTACAGCCGCGGCCGCACCCGGATCGTGCCCGCCGTGATCGCGGCATGAACGCGCACTGGACGGTGGTCCGGGCGCTGGAGACCGCCCTGGCCGACGAGCCAGGCTGGAGCCGCCCCGCGCCGCACCACTTCCGGCACGTCACTGCCGACGTCGACATCTTCGTCTACGCCCGGGACGCGGTCATCGCCTTCGACAGCAACGAGCGCGACCGGCTGGAGACCAAGGCGATCGGCTGCAAGACGACCTTCTTCCCGGCGGTGGCGGCCAACACGGTGCTGCAGGTGGCCCGCGCGCTGGTCGCCGTCCGGAAGGGCCACCGTGACGGCTCGTAAAGATCCGGCAACCCTGAAGAGGATCTTCCGGCACAAGATTACGAACAGGGACGTCGAGAGGATGATCGGCACGTGCGCCTCGTGCGGGCCGGTCGCCCTCTCGGTGAAAAACGACAAGGGAAAGGTCCGGTACCCCTGCAGCCGCGGACGGCTGGAGCAGCGGGATCCACGGAGGTGGGGCGGAGCCAAGGGAGCCCACGGCTTCGGTGATGCGGATGGGAAGGCGTTGCGTAGCGGCAGAGTCTGCGCCATCTGCTCCGAGGCCGAGGATATGTGCATCGATCATGACCATGCCACGGGTGCGGTCCGGGGGATCCTCTGCAGGCGTTGCAACCTAGCCATCGGAATCCTGGGGGATACCTCAGAGATGCTCTACCGAGCGTTTTTATACCTGAAGCAAGCCGAGGAGGGGATCAGTGGCTAGGTCGCGGTCCGGGCTCTGGGCTGTCCCCGAGCAGCGGCGCCGGCCCAGCCCCCGGCCGCCCGGCACCCGGGTCTGCGACGACCCCTCCGTGCGGGTGCAAGGCATCATCTACGCCTGGCTGGTCTATGAGATCGATCCGCGTACCGGCCGGCTGCCGCCGCCGGACCCGGCCACCGGCGAGCGCCGCACTCGGCTGGACTACGTGGGGCAGACCATCCGGACCCTCGACGTGCGCGCCGAGGAGCACCTGGAGGACAAGCCCTGGGCCGACATCGTGGTCAGCGACCGCCCCATCGTCGTCGAGCAGGGGATGTGGACCAAGGCAGAACGCGACGCCCGGGAAGTCGCGGCGATCAAGAGGATCCGGCCGCGGTACAACCACGACGACAACCTCGACAACCCGGAGCGGATCGAGATCTACCGCCAGCTCGACCAGCGGCACAACCGCGACCGGGCCGCCGGCCGCGAGCTGTGGCTGCCGGCCGACCAGCGCAGCCTGGCCGCGCGGGTCGCCGCCGAGCGGGCGATCGTCGGCGCCGGCCTCGACGGCAGCGAGCCGCGCTACCCGCTGACGGTGCTGGCCGACCTGACCATGGGCCTGGGCCGGCGGCTGGTGCGGTTGCCGCGCCGGGTGCAACTGGGCGCGGTCGCGCTGCTCGGCTGGGCGGCGGTGGTGTGGCGCCTGACGATCTGGCTGACAACGCTGAACTGGCCGCAGGAGGTTGCTCTGGCGCTCTCGCTGGCGCTGGGTACCGCCGTTACTATCGCGGTGGTGCGAGCCAAGCGGATCCGGCGCTGGGCGCGCAAGCGGCGCCGCTGAAACGCCAGAAGCCCCCCAGCCGCGGCAACGGGTGGGGGGCTTCTTCGTGAGGGCTGTTGCGTGGGTTTCTCTCTACGTCACAGCGTAGGCGTACGCTGCTCGCTGGTCCAGGCCCAGCGACCATTCACTCCGCTCACTCACGTCCGGGTGCCAGGCGTCGGCCAGGTTCAGGATGCCTCGCCAGCCGACCCGCGGATCGTCGCGCAGCGCCATCACCGTCTCGCGCAGCAGCTTCTGGAAGCCGAGCTGGTCGTCCATCGCTTTGCCGTTGTGCCACTGCCCGCACGTCGCGCATCCGTACGCGAGCCCGCGGCCGCGGCCCTCGATCATCGCGGCCTCCGGCTCGCCGAGGCGCTTCTTGCCCCGGCAGGAGCTGGCCAGCGCGTGGAAGTCCACCGCGCAGACCAGGATCTCGCGGCTGCTCAGCGAGTTGATGCAGTCGCGCCGCGGGCAGCGGGGCAGCACGGGGAAGGTCACACCGGCCCCTTGTCGGCGCCGCGCAGCGCCGCGTCCAGGGGGCGAAGGCCGCGGCCGGCCAGGACCAGGACGCTCATCGCCACGGTGGCGCCGTAGAGGGCCAGCGCGATCGACAGCGCCCAGCGCGCCCAGGCACCGGCCAGGCCCTCGTAGCTGTCGTAGTGCACCCGCATCATGACGGTGTACATGATCGGGACGACCAGACAGAGATCCAGCCAGTCGGGCTCGCTGATCATCTCGCTGAAAGACTTCAGGTGGGTGCGGAACGTGGACATGGCGCGCCTTCCTCGGGGCTGTTGCGACTTTCAAACAGCGTACACTACGATTTAGACATGAATGACGAACCCCACTCTCTCCGCGCGCTGAGGGAAGCAGCTCCCCCCGTCGGCGACCGGCGCCTGGCCGCCGTGCACTTCACCGCCCTGACCGACATCGACCACGGCTACTTCCACCTCCCGAGCAACCTCGACGAGGGCTGGTCGCTGGGGCTCATCTCGGCCGACAGCACCCGGACCGAGGACCTCCTGCTGGCCCAGCAGGCCGCACTGGCCGGCGCCGACATCCTCCGGCTCGAGCACTGTCACATGCTCACGCTGTACCGCAGCCGGGATCTGGGCACCAAGCAGCGCTGGGTCGGCACGGACGTCACCTGCGTCAGCGGCAACCGCTACTTCCTGATGGTCTTGCCCGTTGAGGAGGGGGACGACTTCCCCGACGACGACGAGGACTGACCGACATGCGGCGCCGGCACCTACTCGCACCAAAAGGCCGCCACCGCCGGGCTCGACAGGTTACGGTGCGTTCTGTAGTGATTTACGCAGTCCTAGGACTGCTGGCCGGCGTCACGCTGGCGATAGCGGGGTTCGGGTACTACGTCACCATCCGGGACAGCATCGGCTGACTCCGGACAGACCGACGGCGCGAGTGGAAGGGCCAGCCAGACCAAGCCACTGCGCGCCGTCGCGAGCCACCAAGGAGTCGCCATGAAACTGGCCGCGGTCGCCACCGCAGCCGGCGTCGCCTTCGTCCTCGGCCGACTCACGAGCCGGAATGAGGTCGTCGCAGCTCGCCGCGAGGCTAGCACCGACGCATTGACGGGGTTGACCAACCGAGCGGGACTTATGCACCAGCTGCAAAACCGGACACGCAAGGAGCTTCCGTACACCGTCTGTCTCTTCGACCTGAACGGGTTCAAGCCGGTCAACGACCGGCTTGGTCACCGGGTCGGCGATGAGCTGCTGGCCGCCCTCGGGCGCCGGTTGCGCGTCGCCTTCCCGGACAACATCACCGCCCGTCTGGGCGGCGACGAGTTCGTCGTGATCCTCGACGGCATCTACCCGTACGAGGTCCTCGAGACGTTCATCGCCCGGATGATCCATACGGTGGAACGCCCGGTCGGCCTGTCCGGCGTCCCTGAACCGGTGAAAATCTCCGCCGCCCTCGGCGCGGCGCCGGCGCGCCGAGGAGAGAGCCCTCGAGCCGCCCTGCACGCCGCCGACCAGGCGATGTACCGCAGCAAGGTCCTCGGCGCTCCGTACGTACAGAAGGTGCGGACCCGGGCGATCGTGGATGAATCGCCCAGGGTGCGCCTACGGGACACACGCCGTGTGCGTGTCGCATAATTGTTGTACGGTCCTCCAAGACCCATTACCCCAGGTCAAGGAGCCGAAGATGACCAATAGAGGGCCGGAAAGAGACCGTTCGGACGAACCCCGTGGGTTTCTCGATCGCCCGATCGTGCCGCAGTGCTGGTTCTGTCGAGCGGAGTACCCCCGCGCGACGACCACGCTGGGCGGCGGCACCTCGGGCGGGGGAACCACCATCCCCTGCTGCGCCACCGGTGAAGGATGCAAGGACGGCCGGATCTTCCACGGGCCGCAGGGCGAGCCGCACTACCCGGAGGAGGACTGCCCGATCTGCGGACCCAGCGACCGCCAGCGCGCCGTCCGTCGCAACGCCGGCCAGCTGTCCAGCGTGCCTCAGCGGGCGCGCACCCGAAGCAGGAGGCCCCCTCGCTGACCGCTTCCGTCGTGTCCGGCTCTCGCGGACGCGTGCGGTGGCCGCCACCGGGGCGACCAGGACAAGGAGTACGAGATGGACAAGCTCAGCCAGCTCAAGGCCGCGATCGACGAGATCCTCGACGACGACCGGGTCACGCACCTGGACTCGGACGACCCTGCTGTCGAGTTCTACCAGGTGTTGACGGACAACGGCGCTCGCATCCTGGTCAAGCGCAACGACCGCGGCGACTGGAGCGCCTACTTCGACAGCGGCCTGCACATGCCGGGCGCGCCGAGCCACACCCGACCCAACGAGGTGGTGGCCTGGGCGCTGCAGTGACCCCTTCCGGCAGCTGACCGCTTCCGTCCCGCCCGGGTCCGCCCGGGCGGTGGCGGTGGCCGCCAGGCCCTGCAAGAGGAGAGGAACACGCCGTGCGCTACCACGTCACGCTGAACACCCAGGACGGCAAGGCCCTGACGATGGGCATCCGCGACGCCGAAACCCTCGAGTCCACGCTTCGTTGGATCGAAAGGCTGCGGGAGTACCGCTGCGAGGACCCGGTCATCTACTGGGTCACGCTGGAGGGCTACCACTGGTGCCTGGCGCCGACGCTGTTGGTCGGCGACCCCCAGGTCCAGGAGCTGCAGCCTGTGGAGTCGGCCGCGCGCTGACCGCCACGGTGCGGGCTGGACGAGGGAAGGCGTCCGGCCCGCAGCCGCGGTCGCCAGATAGGCAACCGAGGAAGGCAGAAGATGGATTTCGCTGATCTACGCGACGACAGTCCGCAGCCATGGCCCGAGCGCCCGGACGGGGTAATCCTGGAAGGCGTCGTCGGCAGCCGTGCGTACGGCCTGGAGCACGAGGGCTCCGACACCGACCGCAAGGGCGTCTTCCTGGCGCCCAGCGACGAGTTCTTCGGCCTGGACCCGGTCGCGGAGACCGTGAAGAACCCCTGGTCGGACGAGGAGCTGCACGAGCTGGGCAAGTTCTGCCGGCTGGCGTTGAAGGTCAACCCGACGGTCACCGAGATCCTCTGGCTGGACAGCTACGAGGTGCTGACCATGCTCGGCCAGGAGCTGGTCGACCTGCGCCCGGCGTTCCTGAGCGCGGCGTACTGCCGCAACGCCTACTTCGGCTATGCCCGCAGCCAGTTCGACAAGCTCGACGACCGCGGCGACGGCTCATTCTCCTCCGACCTGCGCCCGCGCACCGCCAAGCACGCCCGACACCTGGCCCGGCTACTGGTCTGCGGCTTCGGGCTGTGGTCCACCGGCGAGCTGCAGGTCCGGGTGGAGGCCCCGCAGTGGTACCACGACTTCGGTGACAAGGTGGCCGACGGCGACCTGCAGGTGGCGGAGGATCTGCTGGCCAAGTACGAGCAGATGTTCGCCGAGACGCCCACGGTGCTGCCGGCCGAGCCGGACCGCGAGCGGGTCGACGCGTGGCTGCGCGACGCTCGGTCCCGCGCGCTGCGCAGCCGCCCCGCCACGCTCGGAGATTTTGTCAAGTCCAGGTAGACGTCGCGTCCAAGTGCTGTGCTACGCTGCTGGAACAACAACCCCACCCGACAAGGGAGCACCATCACCATGGCTCTGAGCGAATCGGCAGTGCAGATGCTGCGTGAGCTGGTCGAAGACCACCGCGACGGCATCAAGAGCGGCAACATCTCCTACGGCCGGCCCGAGGACAACCAGGACGCCCTCGAGACTCTCGACGAGCTGGACGCGCTCACCGACACCCAGCGGGTGCCGGCATGAGGGAGACCGGCCTCGAGACCGACGTCGCGCACATGTTCGCCACCGATATGACCGGCCACAGGCTCATCGTCCGCCTCGACCAGGGCCTGCACCGCCACCTGGTCTTCGAGTCCCGCGAGCACAGCTGGAATAACCGCTTCGAGCTGATCACCGCGCCGGGCTCGCTGACCATCACCGGCGACCGCGGCGCGTACACCTTCCGGCGCCTGGCCGACATGTTCCAGTTCTTCCGCAGCAACCCCGACCGGCCGCACCGGATCAATATCGGCTACTGGGCCGAGAAGCTGCCGGACGGAGGACGCTCCGTCAAGGACTACAGCGAGCAGGTCGCGCGCGTCTGGATCAAGGAGCACCTGGACGAAGCGATCAAGGAGCGCGACGCAATCCAGCTCGAGTTCGACTGGGAGTACGCCGAAGAGATCGACGCCTGGCGTGACGAGGTCGCCGAGGTCAGCGAAGGCGACACCGGCGACGACGCGATGAGCTTGGAGTTCTACCCCATGCCGGAGCAGGACGAGGAGTGGCCGGAACTGGTCAAGGCTCGCGAGCTGGTCGAGCAGGCCGTCGAGCTGATCTTCGACTACGACAGCGACGGGATGCTCGGCTACGAGGACGGCGCCCGGCAGCTGCTGGCCAAGCTGGAGAACATCGGCCTGGTCGGCGACACCTGGGAGTGGGACCTGAGCGACTGGGACTTCCACTTCATCTGGTGTCTGCACGCCATCGCCTGGGGCATCCAGCAGTACGACAACGCGGTCCGCTCGGGCCTGCACAAGATCCGCACCGGGCCGATGCCGTGGGACACCCCGCTGCCCACCACCGCGCCGACTAAGCCGGAGCGCCAGCAGCTCGAGCGCATCGACTTCACGGTCACCATGGCGGCGGCCCCGCGCCCGGCCGCAGCCAAGCCGGTGAGCACGGCAGCGGTCGCCGGCGGCGTGCTGTGAGCAGGGACGATCCGCGCAGCGACAAGTGGGCCGAGTGGTACCTGTTCCACCCGGACGTCCTGGCCACCTACGGCGAGGCCGACGGCAGCGCGCCGCAGCACGAGTGGCTCTGCCCGGACAACACGTCCAGGCCGACCCGGCCGGAGGAGTCGCTGTCCCCCGACGAGCCCCTTTCGGTGGCCGACCCGAACGCCCCCTGCTGGTGCAGCGCGTTCTGCGGGTTCTGCGACCACCACGAGAAGCACCACACCTACGGCACCGGCAAGCCCGTGCCCTGCAAGCTCTGCCCGGCCGGTCTCTGCACCCGCTGATTACCGAAAGGAAGTGCGCGATGCACCAGGAGAAGAGCAAGTACGCCGATCACCCGCGGATCACGTGGTTCGGCCACGGCGGGACCGTGGCCTACGTCGACTACACCGGCGCGACCACGTCCTACTTCATCGGCGGGAACGGTGCCGGCGGCTTCAAGGTGATCCCGCCGAACAGCGGCGGGGAGTACGGCAGCTTCGCCACCATCGACGACGGCATCGAGTACGCACTGGGTGCGGCCGGCCCGCTCGAGTGACGCTGATCTTCGACGTCGCAACGATGTAGTTCGCTGTTTGTGAGATGATAATGAGGCCGTCCGTGATTCACGGGCGGCCTCAGCTTGCAAATAGCCCGGGAGATGGACATGGAACCGCGACGCAGCCTCTCGCCGCAGGAGGTGCCGGAAGAGTTCGCTGCGCTGCTGCGCCGACTACACGCCGACGAGGACCCTCTGCTCAACGCCCTGCTGGCGGCCAGCCGCACGCACGGCTGGCGCACCCCGAGCCTGGCCCGGGCGGTACAGATGAACCCGCCGGCGGTCAGCAAGCGCATCGAGCGCGCGCGCCGCGCGGCCCGTAACAACGAGGCCGGCTGGAAAGAGATCGCCGAGCGGGTTGCCGAGATCGAGATCCCCGACGCGCCGAAGACCTACGCGATGATCGACGGCAAGCAGCTGGCGCCGGAGAAGATCGCCGAGCTGCTGCAGATGCAGCGGGTGTCCGAGAAGGTCAACGGCGCGATGCCGGCCGACCACCCGGCGCGCCGGGTGAGCGAGCAGCTGGCCGCGGAGCTGAACCGCCTGATCACCGAAGAGGGCTTCACGCCCTACTACCTCGGCAAGGTCCTCGACCGGACCCACCGGGCCATCACCAGCCGGCTGG
>WUUC01206629.1_pt1 | contig 10409 bp, 7 predicted proteins | sample 6278441 | NCBI WGS metagenome assembly WUUC01 (sample SAMN13675441, study PRJNA597444) | soil metagenome | isolation source: soil | place: USA: Washington | collected 2017-10 | reverse complement strand
GACGCTTGCTTCCAGCACTTTCAGCCTTCGTCGCGCTGGTCGGCGCAGTCCCGCTGGCCTTAGCCGGTCCTGGCCGGGACGACGACCGCTCGCAACGCGCGGAGGTCGTCGGCTACTTCATCGAATGGGGCATCTACGGCCGCAATTACAAGGTCAAGGACGTCGAGACGAGCGGCTCCGCCGCCAAGCTCACGGTGATCAACTACGCCTTCGGGAACGTCGCTCCCGATGCCGCCGGCAACGTGGTCTGCAAGCTCGGCGACGAGTGGGCGGACTACCAGAAGCCGTGGGAGGCGGCCGACTCGGTCACCGGCGAGCTCGTCACCTGGCCGCGGCCGATCCTCGGGAACTTCCAGCAGCTGCAGGCGCTCAAAGCGCGCCACCCGAAGCTGAACGTGCTGATCTCGCTCGGCGGCTGGACGTGGTCGAAGTACTTTTCCGACGCCGCCCTCACCGAGCAATCGCGTGAGCAGTTCGTCGCGTCCTGCATCGACCTCTTCATCAAGGGCAACATCCCGGACCCGGGCTGGGGTGGGATGGGGGGTCCCGGTGCCGCTGCAGGTGTCTTCGACGGCATCGACCTCGACTGGGAGTGGCCGGGCTCGGAGGGCAATGCCGGCAACGTGATCCGCCCCGAGGACCGCGCGAACTTCACGAAACTCGCTGCCGAGTTCCGGAAGCAGCTCGACGCGTACGGCCGCCAGACGCGGGAGCGCTACCTCCTGACCGCGTTCCTGCCCGCCGATCCAGTCAAGATCGACAAGGGCTTCGAGGTGCAGCGAATCTTCCGCTCCCTCGACTTCGCGACCGTCCAGGGCTACGACCTGCACGGCGCGTGGGAGGCCACCACGAACCACCAGTCGAACCTCTACACCTCGCGTAGCGACCCGGCGTCACCGCGTTTCTCCGTCGACGACACGGTCCGGGCGTACCTCAAGCGCGGCGCGCCGAGCGAAGAGCTCGTCGTCGGCGTGCCGTTCTACTCGCGCGGCTGGACGGGCGTCGCTCCAGCGAACCAGGGGCTGTACCAGGCGGCGACGGGTCCCGCTCCCGGTGTGTGGGAGGCGGGCGTCGACGACTACGAGGTCGCGAAGGGGCGTCTCGCGACCGGCTTCACGCGCTACGACGACCGTCGCGCGGGCGCTGCGTGGCTGTTCGACGGCTCGACGTTCTGGACGTTCGACGACCCGCGCGTGCTGAGCAAGAAGGCGCGCTACGTGAACAAGAACGATCTCGGCGGGATCATGTTCTGGGAGCTGAGCGGCGACACGCCGAACGGCGAGCTGATCGCGGCGATCGCCGAGGGCCTCGACGGAAAGGGCGACGAGCAGGACGACGACTGACGACTCACGCGACGTGCTCAGGTCGCTCGCCGCGGAGAGCCGCGGCGACGCCCTCCGCCATCGCTCGAAACACGTCTTCGCGCGCGCGGATCGTTTGCCCGAGCGCATGCGGCGTGGCGAGCACGCGTGGATGGGCGAACAGTGGGTGCGTCGGGTCCGGCGGCTCCTCGTCGAAGACGTCGAGCCCGACGCCGCCGAGACGGCCGCTCTCGAGCGCGGCGAGCAGGTCGTCGAGCGACGTGACGAGACCGCCGCGCGCCGTGTTGACGAGGACGAGGCCGGGTTTCGCCCGCGCGAGCAGCTCCGGGCCGACGAGGCCACGCGTCTCCGGCGTGAGCGGCGCATGCAGCGAGACGACGTCCGCGTTCTCGAAGAGCGCGTCGAGCGGCGTGATCGCGTCCTCGACGAGCGGGTCGTGCGCGAGCACGTGCATCCCGAGCCCACGTCCGAGCTCGGCCAGCTCGCGCCCGATGCGCCCGAAGCCGACGATTCCGAGCGTCGCTCCGGCCGCGTCGCGGACCTCGAGCCGGTCGCGGGCGTCCCAGTCGCGCGACACGACCGCGGCGCCGAGCTCGGGGAGCCGCTTGAGCAGCGCCAGTGCGAGCGTGAGTGCGCCCTCGGCGACGGCGCGGGCGTTCGCACCCGGGGTCACGACCACGGGAATCCCCCGCGCACGTGCCGCCTCGACGTCGACGCGATCTACCCCAACGCCGCTCCGTCCGATCACGCGCAGCTTCGTCGCGGCGGCGAGGTCGGCCGCCGTCACGTCGGCGTCGCCGCGCACGAGCAGCGCCTCCGCCTCGGGCAGCCGCTCGCGCCACTCGCCGACGACGATCGGGCCGAGGATCTCTTCGGCTACGGGATGCACGGTGCCCGTCGCGAGGATCACGCGCCGGCGGCCGCGCGGGCGCCCTGCGCGACGAAGAGCGAGTCGGAGCCGATGCCGACGAAGCGGAAGCCCTGAGCGATGTAGCGCTCGGCGTCCTCGCGCGAGCGTGCGAGGATGCCTGCCGCCTTCCCGCCACCGTGCGCGGCGGCGATCACGTCTTCGAGCGGGAGCTCGGCGGTGCCGAGCGTTGCGCCGAGATCCGACGGCCCGACGAAGAGGACGTCGACGCCTTCGGTCGCGGCGATCTCGCGCGCCTGCTCGACCGCGCCGCGCGTCTCGATCTGGATCACGCAGAGCGCATCGGCGTCCTCGGCGCCGTAGCCCCACCCCTTCGCCCGGTTCATCGAAGCCACGCCGCGCACGCCGCGCGGCGGGTAGCGCATGCACGAGACCGCGTGCTGCGCCTCGGCGGCGGAGTCGACGCGCGGAACCATGACGCCGTCGGCGCCGCCGTCGAGCGCGCGGGCGAAGCGGGGCCGCTCGTTCGCCTCGACCCGCACGAGCGCCGCGCAGCGGCCGCCGATCGCCTGGAGCGTGGGGATCAGCTCGGCCTCCGTCCCGGCGCCGTGCTCGAGATCGACGAGCAGCCAGTCGAAGCCCGAACGCGCGCAAACCTCGGCTGCGACCGCCGAGCCGAGGTTGAGGAACGCGCCGACGAGCGTCTCGCCGGCGGCCAGCCGCCGCCTAGTAGTAGAAGCGCTGGAGCTGGGCACGCTCACGCTCGTATTCGCGCCTGGCCCTCTGCGCCTCGGGCTCGTGGGAGACCTCGGGCGGCGCGACGTCCCACCAGACCTCGGAGTTCGGCAGGTAGCGGTGTGGCTCCGTCTCGCAGACGATCACGCACGCCCGCGCCTCGCCGCGCGCCGCCTCGAGCGCACCTCGAAGCCCGCCCGGCGAGTCGACGCGCCAAGTCCGCGCGCCGAGACCCTCGGCCGTCTTGGCGAGATCGAGCTCGATGTAGTCGCCCTCCAGCCGACCGTTCCGTCGCGCGCGGAACTCGTTCCCGAACATCCTTCCGTGCCGCCACAGCTGCAGGCGCTGAATCGACTGGTAGCCGTGGTTCTCCGAGATCACGACCGTCACCTTCAGCCGTTCTTGCAGCGCGTTGACGAGCTCGCCCGGGTTGAGCAGAAACGTGCCGTCTCCGATGTAGACGTACACCTCGCCGTCGGGCTGCGCCATCCGCACGCCGATGCCGGCGGGCAGCTCGTAGCCCATGCAGGAGAAGCCGAACTCGAGATGGCATCGCTTCCCGCCGGTTGCGTCCCAGATCTTGAGCAGATCGCCGGGCGGCGTACCGGCGGCAGTGATCACGGTGTCGCCGGGTTGCGCGACCTCGTTCAAGGTGAGGATCAGCTGCGCCTGGCTCATCGCCTCGCCTTCGACCGGGTCGCGCAGGGCCGCGCGCTCGTCGAGCCAGGCCGCCCGCGTGCGCGTCACCTCGTCGCGGTACGCCTCCGCAGTCGACCAGCCGCCGAGCGCCTCGCGCAGCTGCGTCAGGGACTCGCGCGCGTCGCCGACGACCGGCAGCGCGCCCTGCTTGTGCGCGTCGCGGCCCCAGACGTTGACGGCGACGAAGCGCACGTCCTGATGCTGGAAGACGCTGTTCGAGCCCGTGGCGAAGTCGGTCAGCCGCGTCCCCACGGCGAGCACGAGGTCGGCCTCCATCGCCAGGCGCGAGGCGGCCGGGTTGCCCTCGAGGCCGACGCCGCCGAGCTGGAGCCACTCGTCGACCTGCACGGCGCCCTTCCCGGCGAACGTCTCGGCGACGGGAACGCCGGCGCTGCGCGCGAGCTCGAGCAGCGACTCCTCGGCCTCGCCGTAGAGCACGCCGCCGCCCGCGATGATCAACGGCCGCTCCGAGGCGCGCAGCAGCTCTGCCGCCTCCGCGATCCGGCGTGGATCGGGCAGCGGCCGCTCGATTCGCCACTCCCGCTCGGCGAAGAAGCGCTCGGGATAGTCCCACGCGTGCGACTGCACGTCCTGCGGGAGCGCCAGCACGACCGCGCCCGTCTCGACCGGGGACGTGAGCACGCGCATCGCCTCGGGCAGCGCCGTGAGCAGCTGCTCCGGCCGCGTGATCCGATCGAAGAAGCGCGCGACGGGACGGAAGCAATCGTTGACGGAGACGTCGCCCGACGTCGGATGCTCGAGCTGCTGCAGGACCGGCCCCTGGTGGCGCGTCGCATACACGTCGCCGGCGAGCAGGAGCACCGGAAGGCGGTTGATCGTGGCTCCCGCGGCGCCCGTGACCATGTTCGTCGAGCCGGGACCGATCGACGACGTGCACGCCATCGTCTGCCGGCGGCGGGTCGCCTTTGCGAACGCGGCGGCCGCGTGCACCATCGACTGCTCGTTCCGGCCCTGGTGGAACGTCAGTCCGTCCCCGACCTCCTCCAGCGCCTGGCCGAGGCCGATCACGTTGCCGTGCCCGAAGATGCCCCACATCCCGGGGATCAGCCGGCGGCGGTCGCCGTCGCGCTCCGTCCACTGCGCCTGCAGGTACCGCACAATCGCCTGCGCCGTCGTCAATCGCACCCCATTCACCGGTTCACCTCTCGATCCCGTGGAAGACCACCGACTTCAGCTCCGTCATCTCCTCGACCGCGTAGCGCGGCCCCTCTTTGCCGATCCCGGATCCCTTCAAGCCACCGTAGGGCATCAGATCGGCACGCCAGAGGGGCGTCCAGTTCACGTGCACGTTGCCCGCATCGACCTCGCGCGCGAACCGCAGCGCATGGTTGACGTCGCGCGTGAAGACACCGGCGCCGAGTCCGTACTGCGTGTCGTTCGCGAGCGCGATCGCCTCGTCGATCCCCGAGACGGGGCGCACCGCGACCGCGGGGCCGAACAGCTCTTCGCGCCATAACTCGGTGTCGTCGGGGACGTCGGCGACGACCGTCGGCTGGACGACTCCCCGCTCGCGGCCGCCGCCGGTGACGAGCGTCGCGCCGGCCTCGACGGCGCGCCTGATCGTTCCTTCGACGCGCTCGGCCTCGCGCTCCGAGACGAGCGCCGCGAGCTGGGTGCCGTCGTCGAGCGGGTCGCCGACCGCGATGGACTCGACCTTCGGCCGCAGCGCGTCGAGGAAGTCGCCGTACGCGTCGCGATCGACCAGCACACGCTGCACGGAGATGCACACCTGCCCCGCGTTGACGTACCCGCCCGAAGCGGTCGCCTGGGCGACCTGCTCGAGGTCCGCATCGGGTAGGACCGCGACCGGACAGTTTGCGCCCAGCTCCAGCGAGAGCTTCTTGACGCCTGCGACGCCGGCGATGCGCCTACCCACGCCGGCCGAGCCCGTGAACGAGATCTTGCGCACGCGTTCGTCGGAGCAGAGCGCGTTGCCGAGCTCGCCGCCCGGTCCCGTGACCGTTTGCAGGGCGAGCGGCGGCAGGCCGGCCTCGAGCAGCAGCTCGGTCAGCTTCAGCGCCGTCAGCGGCGTCTGCGACGCGGGCTTGAGGATCACGGCGTTGCCCGCGGCGAGCGCCGGCGCGACCTTGTGCGCCACGAGCAGCAGCGGGTAGTTGAACGGCGTGATCGCGACGACGACGCCGCAGGGCTGGCGGAGCGTGAAGCCGAGCTTGTCCCCGCCGCCCGGAGCCGCATCGAGCGGGAGCGTCTCGCCGTGCATCCTGGCGCCCTCGCTCGCTGCGAGCCTGAAGAGGTCGGGCCCGCGCCGCGCCTCGCCGACGGCCTCCGCCAGCGGTTTGCCCTCCTCGGCGCTGATCGTGCGGGCGAGGTCGTCACACGCATCCTCGATCAGGTCCGCCGCGCGGTTCAGGATCTCCGCCCGGTCAAAGGCGGAGAGCAGCCGCATGGTTCTTGCACCCTCGACGGCCGCCGCGAGCGCGCGGTCGACATCCGCGGCCGTTGCTCTGGGCACGCTGCCGACGGTCTCGCCGGACCATGGGCTGCGGATCTGATCCTCGTCCGCGCCTGACGTCCACTCGCCGGCGACGTACATCTCCATGGCGCTGAGCCTACTCGCGGCGCTGGGGCTCGATCACGACCTTCATCGCTCCATCGGCGTGGAGCGCGGTCTCCATCGCCTCGCCCGCGCGACGGAGCGGGAAGCGGTGCGTGATCGCACGTGCGAACGGGATGGAGCGGTGGTGGCGCGCGAGCAGCCGCAGCGTCGGCTCGTAGGCGCGCGCGTCCTCGCCGCCGATGCCCACCAGCATCAGGTTGCGGCCGCAGAGCACGGCCGGGTCGAAAGGTCGCGGCCCGAGCGAGACGAAGGCGCCGACCTCGAGCAGTGTGCCGCCGTCGCGGAGCAGCTCCAGCGAGGGCAGGAACGAGTCCGGGTGGCCGGTCGCGTCGACGACGACGTCTGCGCCGAGCCTGTCCACTTCGTCGGGCGCTGCGGTCTCATCGGCGCCGAGCTCCCGGGCGAGCTCGAGCCGCGTCGCGACGGGATCGATCGCGACGACGCGACCCGCCCCGAGCAGCGCTGCCTTGATCACGTGCACGAGTCCGAGCGGTCCGACGCCGACGACGGCGACCGAGTCGCCGCTCCGAAAGCCGCCCGGCCGGGGCATCCGTGCGGCGAGGTCGAGCGAGTGCGTGACGCTCATCAGCTCCGTCAGCACCGCCACCTCGGTCGGCAACGCGTCGGGAACGCGGAAGACCGGTGTCCCGGGGCGCAGGTAGAGCAGCTCGGCCCAACCGCCGAACAGGTGCGGCGGGTCGGCGGCCGTCAGCGAGTTCCCGTAGTTCTCGATCCGCTCGCAGAGGTAGTACGGGAAGTCACCCGTGCAGAAGCGGCAGGCGCCGCACGGGCGATTCGGTGCGGGCACGACCCGGTCGCCGGGGGAGAGCTCGCTGCCGTCCCAGGCGCGTGCCCCGCCGGGCCCGACCGCCTCGACGACCCCGACGTTCTCGTGGCCCTGGATGATCGGGAACGGCGTCGTCCGGGCGTGCTCCGTGCCGGCGTATTGCTCCATCTCGCCGCGGAACGTGTGCTTGTCCGTGCCACAGATGCCTGACGCGAGCATCCGGAGGAGCACGGCGCCGGGCTCGAGCTGCTCGGGATACGGGTACTCGCGGAGCTCGATCCGGCCGGGCCCGACGAGCGTCGCTGCGAGCACGGCGGCCACTGTTAAGCGCGAGTTTCGTCGCTTCCGAGCCCGATTGACAAGCCGCGAAAGTCTTTGAGAGGGTCAACGCCATGGAGCGCGACGCGATCGGCGTCGGTGTCCTCGGCTACGGCTGGATCAGCCGGGCCCATGCGCATGCCCTGCACACGCTCAACCACCTCGATCCGCTCCCGCGTCGGGTCCGGCTTGTGGCGCTCGCCGGGCGTCGCCGCGAGCCGCTCGAGGCCGCCGCGACCGAGCTCGGGTTCGACCGGTGGACGACGAGCTGGGAGGACCTGCTCGACAATCCCGAGGTGGACGTGATCGCGAACCTCACGGCCGTCGACGGCCACGTCGAGCCCTCCCTCGCGGCGCTGCGCGCGGGGAAGCCGGTCCTCTGCGAGAAGCCGCTCGCCGCGACGCTCGACGACGCGCGGGCGCTGCGGGACGCGGCCGACGAGGCGGGTGTCACGAACGCAGTCGGCTTCAACTACCGCTACGTGCCCGCCGTCGCGCTCGCAAAGGAGCTCGTCGACGCCGGGCGGCTGGGAGAGCTGCGGCACTACCGCGCGCTCTACCTACAGGACTACCAGGTGGCCGGGGGGCAGCCCCGCTCGTCCGGCGGCGCCGGTGCGGTGCTCGACTACGCCCACCTCGTCGACATGCTGCGCTTCCTCGCCGGCGAACCGGGCGCCGTGACTGCGCGCACTGCGAGCTTCGTCTCCGCGATCGACGACGCCTACGCGGCGATCCTCGAGCTTGCCGGCGGCGCGATCGCGACGCTGGAGGCGTCACGCGTGGCGGGCGGGTGGAAGGGGCGGCACCGCATCGAGCTGAACGGCAGCGACGGATCGGTCTGGTGGGACATGGAGGACCCGAACCGGCTGCACGTCTTCCTGTTCGCCGACGAGCGCGAGCGGATCGGCGGCTTTCGCGACGTCGTCGTCACGCAGCCGGATCACCCGTTCCTGGCGCAGTGGTGGCCGCCGGGACACGTGCTCGGCTGGGAGCACAGCTTCGTCCACCAGTGGCGTGACTTTCTCTCCGCGGTGCTCGAGGACCGCGCCGTGCCGGAGAGGCAGGCGAGCTTCGAGGACGGATACCGCGCGGCCGTCCTCTGCGAGGCGATCTCCACCTCCGCGCGGGAAGGGAGGCGCGTCGAGATCGCAGAGACCGCAGCGGTGATCTGATCACGGGGCAACCACGACGAAGGGAAGCGAATGAGCGAGAACCATGGGCCGCTTGACGACCTGGACCCCATCCAGGCGGCGCTGAAGCGCGCAGTCTCGCGGCGCACGCTGCTTCGCCGGGCCGCGATCGGCGGAGCCGCCCTGTCGACGGCGCCGCTGCTGGCGGCCTGCGACATCGGCGGCGACGACGACGACGGAGAGGCCGCGGGCACCGAGACCGCGGCGCAGGGCACCGGCAACCAGTCGAACCTGACGTTCTACTCGGTCACCCACGGCGAGTCCGGCAACGTGTTCTGGGCGATCTACCGCAAGGGCCTGCGAGACGCCGCGCAGAAGTACGGCGCCACCGTCAGGGATCTGCCGCTCGAGCAGTTCGCAGTGGCCGGCTATGTCGATCTGCTCAACCAGGCGATCGCGGCGGAGCCGGACGGCATTTTCTGCTCGATCCTCGACCAGAACGCCGTCGACCAGCCACTACGGCAGGCGATCGAGGGCGGCATTCCCGTCATCGCCGTCAACGTTCCGGACACGCGGCCGCTCGAGGAGCGGATCCCGTACATGTTCTACGTCGGCGGCGACGAGGAGCAGGGCGGGCGCCTGACTGCCCAACGGCAGCTCCAGGAAGGGAACGTCCAGCACGGCGTCTGCATCATCCACGAGCCCGGCCACACCGGACTCGAGGCTCGCTGCCGCGGGTACGAAGCGGAGCTGACCGAGGCCGGAGCCCAGGTCGACAAGCTCCCGAGCTCGAAGGACGCCACGCAGGCGACCGAGCAGATCAAGGGCTTCCTGCAGCGGAACGAGGACATCGACGCGATCTTCGGTGTCGGGCCGCAGCCCGCGACGTTTGCGCTGCAGGCGCTCGAGGAGCTCGGGAGGAAGGGCGACGTGCGCGTCTCGGCGTACGACATGACCGAGGACCTGCTCACGGAGATCGACGGTGACAACCTGATCTCGACGATCGACCAGCAGCAGTACCTGCAGGGCTACGAGCCGGTGCACTGGCTCCAGGGCCACATCGATCACGGCTTCGTGATGGCGCCCGGCGTCGACATGCTCACGGGCCCGGCGCTCGTCGACAAGTCGAACTCCGCGCAGGTGGCGGAGGGCGTGCAGGAAGGGTTCCGCTAGATGGAGGCGGAGCAGGCTCCGCTCACCGAGCGGGAGGCTGCTCGCCCCGCTCGGGGCGGTCGGTGGTGGGCTGCAACACGCGGCCTGCTGATCGGCCGTCCCGAGACAGGGGCGCTCTTCGGCGCGATCGCGATGTTCGTGATCTTCGCGTTCATCGCCCCGAGCTCCGACACGTTCACGAGCCGAACCGCGCTCGCCGGGATGGCGAGCATCACGGCCGAGCTGGCGATCGTGTCGATGGCGATCACGCTCTTGATGATCTCCGGGCACTTCGACCTCTCCGTCGGCTCGGTGCTCGGCTTCACGTCGTTCCTCGTGCCGTATCTGATGCTGAACTACGAGTACCCGGCGTTGCTCGCCGTCGTGATCGCGGTGCTGATCGCGATGTCGATCGGCTTCGCGAACAGCGTGCTCGTGGTGGCAACGCGCATCCCGTCATTCATCGTCACGCTCGGGACGCTCCTGATCTGGCGCGGCGTGCTCTTCGGGCTCTCGGGCGGAACGCAGCTCCAGGTCCCGCGCGAGAACCGCATCTTCGACGTCTTCTCCTACCGGATCGAGGAGGGCATCTTCCGCGGCTACCAGGTCTCGTTTCTCTGGTTCCTCGGCGTCATGTTCGTGCTGACCTTCGTGCTCCTGCGGACGAGGTTCGGGAACTGGATCTTCGGCGCGGGAGGGAACGAGCGCTCGGCGCGCTCGATGGGCGTGCCCGTCGACCGCGTCTGGATCATCCTGTTCGTCGTGACCGCGGCGGCCGCCGCGCTGAGCGGCCTGATCC
>WUUC01123419.1_pt1 | contig 10409 bp, 7 predicted proteins | sample 6278441 | NCBI WGS metagenome assembly WUUC01 (sample SAMN13675441, study PRJNA597444) | soil metagenome | isolation source: soil | place: USA: Washington | collected 2017-10 | reverse complement strand
CGAAGCCAAGCAAGCTGCCCAGGTACGCCTGAATACCCGGGATTGTCGCCAGCGCCTTGTGAGCGGTGGGGTTGACCTCGACCGCCGCCAATTCCACCGCTGGCAGCAGCGTTCTGATTGCGTGGAGATTCAGGCCGACGTTCGCACCGAGCTCCATGACCGAGCCGACGCCTCTCGTTCGCCCGAGAATACGTGAGAAAAAGGCGACGTTGCTGGCGAGAAGCGCGGTGTCGATGTTGCGCTCGATGTACGACGAGCCGAACTCGCCGGCCCAGAATTCCTCTTGAGGCGTGTGGAACTGCGACATGATTGGGTGACTGTCTCCGACAGCTAGTGATCGACGGACGTTGATTTCTGACGGACGCCGGCGTTGATCGACGCGATCTCTGGATGCGCGTCGACCGTGTCGAGGAGCTCTCCGAAGCCGGGCGTCCGATCCGGGGTTATTCGCGCGTACGCGAAGACCTCGCGCAGGAACTCCAGGTCTTCGTGGGTATCGAGCGTCCACCGGTGATGTGAGTGATCGTGGCTGCCAACGACGCTGGCGCGCCGGAATCGCTCCGGATGACGGTGCACGAACGTCGTCACGTGCTCCCGATCCTCGGGCATCGTTGCCTCGGTCGCCGCGAGGCGTAACGTGTCGACCCTGAACGCCTCGACGTCCAATCCCCGCGGGTAGCTGCGCTGAATCGTGTTGCTGGCATAGTCGGCCCCCGAGTCGAGGAGCGCCTGGACAACCCGATCGATGACGTCCGGGTCCAGGAGTGGACAATCGCTGGTGACGCGGACGACGATCGCCGCATCGTACGCCGTCGCGGCTCCGAGGAAGCGGTCCAGAACATCCTCACGGCTGCCGCGAAATGCCGGCACGCCCAACCGCGACGCTTCGGCGACGATCGCGTCATCGACGTCGTCCGTCGTCGTCGCGACGACGACGCGATCGATCAGCGATGCCGCCTGCACGCGTGCCACCACGTTGGCGAGCACGGAACGGCCGCCCAGTTCGAGCAACGTCTTGCCCGGCAGCCGGGTAGAGCTCATCCGCGCCTGTATGAGGGCGACGACGCGCTGCTCAGCCATGGCTGATGAGATCCCACGTCACCGGGGTGCCGCGCGCCACCGCGCGCCGAACGCGCTTACCCAGAACGACGTCGAGGTACCGCGGCGACAATCCGAAGCCTGGCCGGATCGACCGCACGTTCCTCGGCGTCAGCACCTCGCCTTCACGCACGTCATCCGTGATGTACAAGGACCGTCGAAAGACGACACTACCTTCTTCTGCGACCCCGGCACCAAAGGTCGGCGCGCCGAGCATGGCTTCGGCTCGCCGAACGTCACGGACGAGAGACTCGAACTCGGCCGGCTCCAGCGAGAAGTGGCTGTCCACCCCACCGTCCGCTCGCGAAAGAGTAAAGTGCTTCTCGATCAGACATGCGCCGAGTGACACCGCTACGACTGCCGCCGCGGTGCCGAGGCTGTGGTCCGACAGTCCCACCGGACACGCCAACGTTGCTGCGAGGACTGGGATGGTGGAGAGGTTCATCGACTCGTCGGGCGCCGGGTAGCTGCTCGTGCAACGCAGGACGACGAGCTCGGTCGCGCCGGCTGCCCGGAGAGTCTCGACCGCATGCGCCGTCTCCTCGAGACTCGCCATGCCCGTCGATAGGATTACCGGCTTCCCGGTCTCGGCGACGCGACGCAGAAGCGCATCGTCCACCAGCTCGAACGAGGCGACTTTGTACGCGGGCGCTCCGAGCTCCTCGAGAAAGGCGACCGCGGAGTCGTCGAAGGGCGTCGAGAACATGGCCACCCCGCAGCGCCGCGCTTCCTCGAATAGCCGCGGGTGCCAGTCCCAGGGGGTGTGCGCTTCTTCGTAGAGATCGTAGAGCGTTCGTCCGCCCCATGGTCCGGATCCGGGCACGACGAAGTCCGGCCGGTCGGAGCGAATGGTGAGGGTATCAGCCGTGTACGTCTGAAGCTTGATGGCGTCAGCCCCCGCAGCGGCGGCAGCGCGGATCGTCGCAACGGCTCGATCGAAATCGCCGTTGTGGTTTCCCGACAGCTCCGCGATGAGGTACGCGGGCTCGTCCGGGCCGATTTGGCGACCGCCTATCGTCACTCTCGCGCTCATGTCTCTGCCAGCGTGTAGCGGAATAGACGTGACCCGGCCCGGTCTCCCACGGACTCCGTCCACGCGAGCCCACGAAACGCCTTGATCGACGCAGCATTCGTCGAAAGAACCTCGGCGTGGACCTGCGCCCGCCCACGTGCGATTCGCATCCAGCGAGTCCCCGCGACAAGGAGAGGTCGTGACAGACCGTGTCCTCGCATCTTTGGCGCGATGGAGTAGCTGAGGTGGGCCGTTTTCCACTCGTCGCTGGTGTCGAACCTGATCGTACCGGCGAGCGTCCCGTCGCTCAGTGCGGCGATGAGCAGCAGCACGCCATCTGACGCAAGCTGCCGATCGAGCCACGACAGATGCGATGTCCACGGAATCTCGCCACGACCAAAGGATGCCTCGCGCGTAGCGGGATCGTTCGCCCATTCCCACAACAACCGGGCGTCATCCTTCGTGGCCGGACGGAGCACGAGCGCCGTCTCACCCGTTCGCGCCCGAACTATCGAGTCCAGCTGTGCTGCAACGTTGGGGGCGCCATCCCGAAGCGGGGGAAGTGGTCTCGCCTGACCGACGGCGCCGCCAATCGACCGAGCCACCGCCTCGGACGATTCTCCGGCGGCGACCACCACTGGAGCACCGTGCGACCGCGCCCACTCGGTTACGAGCCGCTGATTGTCGGCAATCGCTACGACGACCGCCGGGATGCCGACTGCGCTCGCCTCCCAAACGGTGGCCCCGCCGGCTGTGATCAAGCAGCGAGCATTCTTGACCTGCGGCCAAAAGTCTTCAGGAGCTATCCGTTTCCACCCGTCCGGCGCCCACGATCCCGACGTCGCGAACGAATATCCGTCGCACGCCTGCGCCACCATTGCGAGCGCGTCGGCGTATCGAGCGGCGCTCTGCGACGCACCGAGGGAGACGGCGATGGTGGATGAATCGCTACCGCGCCAAGCCGGTAATTCCGGTCGAATCGGCACTGCGCGCTCGCCCGCTATTACCGGCCGGTCGGTTTGGGGATACAGGTCCTGCGCTCCATAGGCATTCGGATTCCAAATCACGTCGGCGCTCTCCGGCACCGCGCCACCTAGATCGTCGACGAGCACGCCGAGGCCGGCTCGGCGTTCCAAAGCGTCGCTCCGCACACGCTGATCGTACGAATCCACGACCAGCACTCCACCTGATCCGGGAACGTCGTCGCTGACATTCACGCCAAGCTTTTCCGCCTCGGCACGGACGAACGGAATGTCTACGCGCCCCCATACTCGGGCACTCCCCAGGCCTGCCCCGTTCCACGCCCGCGCCAGGCCGAGGCAGCGCATCACATGCCCGGCACCGACGTCTCGCGACGCATCAGCACGAATCACCATCTCGCGCATCCAGGTCAGCCGTTCCGAACCGCGTCGTGGACAGCCTCCTGCACCTCGGTCGCGTCAGCGTCGGTGAGAGCCGGGAACATCGGCAGGCTGACCGCTTCCGCGTAGTAACGCTCAGCGTGGGGCAAGCTGAACCCGTCGAACCCGCGAGCGCGATAGAACGGCTGCCGGTAGACTGGGATGTAATGCACGTTCACGCCAATGCCCTGCTGACGGAGTCGATCGAAGATCGCGCGGCGCCGTCGCGACGGGACACGCGCGACGTACAAGTGATACGACCCGGTCGACCAGTCAGGCTCCGACTGCGTCCCAATGTCCTGTGAGTCCGCAAACGCGGCATCGTAGGACGCGGCGATCTGCCGGCGGCGCCGCACGAACTCCGGGAGCCGTCCGAGCTGGCTCAGTCCGAGCGCGCACTGGACGTCAGGCAGTCGATAGTTGAACCCCAGCTCGTGCTGCTCGTAATACCAGTCACCGTCGTCGCCCGACATCTCGGCGCGATTGCGAGTGATCCCGTGCGTGCGAAAGCGAACCAGCCGCTGATAGAGCCGGTCGTCATTGGTCGTCACTGCGCCGCCTTCACATGTCGTGATGTGCTTCACCGGATGAAAGCTGAAGCAGCACATGTCGCTATGTGCACACGCTCCGACGCGATGCGATGCGCCATCGCGCGTGCGATACATCGCGCCGAGCGCATGCGCCGCGTCTTCGACGACCATCCAGCCCCGCTCGCGCGCCAGCTCGCTGATACGCTCCATTTCGGCCACCTGACCTCCGAAATGGACCGGCACCACCACACTGTCACGCGGCGCATCCACTCGGGTCAGCTCGCCTGGGTCGAGGAGCAGTGTCCGTGGGTCGATGTCGACGAACCGAGCGTCGCCACCGAGGTAAAGCGACGCGTTTGCCGTCGCAACGAAGGTGATCGGCGACGTGACGACAGTGGATCCTGGTCCAACGCCGGCTGCCGCGTAGGCACCGTGCAGCGCAGCTGTTCCGCTGTTGTAGGCGACAGCGTGGCGAGCTCCGACCGTGCGGGCGAGCTCCTCCTCGAAGCGCCCGACGAGTGGCCCCTGAGTGAGAAATGGAGCTCGCAGCGCATCCACGACCGCGGCGACATCCGCGTCCGAGATATCCTGCCGAGCGTACGGGATCCTGATCATGACCTCGTCCGGATGATCTTCAATCGAGGTTCAGGGAGCGCAGCATCTCTCTCACCTCGGTTGCGCTGAGGCGCTTCGGGTTCGTCTCGCTGCTGTACGAGAACCCGTCGGCGACGGGCGTACCATTGGCGGAGTGCGTCTCATCCCACCACGGAAACTCCGGGTCGATGACATAGTGATCGCCCGCGTCGCGCGTCCGCCGTGCGTCGTCAGGTCCGATCATCAGCTCGTGGAGCTTCTCGCCAGGCCGCACTCCGACGATCTCAGTACGGCAGTTTGGCGCCAGGGCTTCGGCAACGGTCATGATGTCGGCCGACGGAATCTTCGGCACGAACAGCTCGCCACCCTTCATGCGCTCGAGCGAGTCGATGACGAACTGCACCCCCTGCTGAAGGGTAATCCAGAAGCGTGTCATTCGACTGTCGGTGATCGGCAGACAACCGGTTTCCCGCATCCGGCGGAAGAACGGAACGACCGAGCCACGACTGCCGACGACGTTCCCATATCGCACGACCGACATCCGCAGCGGCCGGCGTCCGACATACGAGTTGCCCGCGATGAAGAGCTTGTCGGAGCAGAGCTTCGTGGCGCCATACAGATTGATCGGATTGGTTGCCTTGTCTGTGCTGAGGGCGACGACACGCTGAACGTCCGTGGCGAGACAGGCCTCGATCACGTTCTGTGCACCCCAGACGTTCGTCTTGATGCACTCGAATGGATTGTACTCCGCCGCCGGGACCTGCTTCAGCGCCGCGGCATGGACGACGATGTCCACCTCTTCGCAGGCTTGCCGCAGCCGGTCCGCGTCTCGGACGTCGCCGAGAAAGAATCGCATCCGGTCATCGCTGATCGACTGAGCCATCTCATACTGTTTCAGCTCGTCGCGACTGAAGACGATGACCTTGCGGGGTTGATGTGCACGGAGAACCTCGTCCACGAATGCGCGGCCGAACGATCCGGTTCCTCCGGTGATGAGAATCGATGCGTTGGTAAGAGGCATGAACCGTTGCTGAGATACGTCGCGCCGACACCAGGGTGTGCGCGGGGGCGGCAGGCGCGAAGTACGCCTAGTCGATGGCTGACGAAGACACGCCGAAACGTGGTCGCCAGCGCTTGGATATTGAATGGTTGACGGCGTGGGCCCGCCTGTCTACCCAGTTGCCGATTCGGTGCGTCAGAGGATGCCAGACGACAAGGCTCTTGAGGGCAAGAGACCAGTATTCCCGGCTTCCGGCGGTCGCGGCGGCCGTCATTGCGAAAAGGGTCAGTCGCCCGGCGCTGTCCCACCTCTTCTCCTGCAGCCGCTTTCGTATCGCGAGCAGGATACCCGCCCTGATGACCTGTCGCCTCACGTTCGCTGGCTGTCCACCGGCGCGCAAATCGCGCTCGAGGGCAGCGAAGGCACCGAGAGCGTCCGCCGGGAGGTCGGACCATGTCGCGATACTCAACGCGAGAACGATCGCCTCCTCGAGAGCCAGCGGTGACGCTCGGACGACGCGCTCCTTCAGCACCCGGTAGCGGTCGAGCGGGGCCGTCTTCCGTGATCCACTCGACGCCCGATCGGGCTCGGTCCGAGCCACGCGCCGAATCACCTGTTCGAGCCGAGTGGCCGGTGGCGTTGCGTCGTCTCCAACCAGCGCGGCCAGAATGTCGCCGTCGCGCTGCAGCGCAGCCGTCCGCTGCTCCGCATCGTAGAGCAGAGCGTCGAGCACACTCTCGAGCTGCCCAATTTCCGGCGCTTCACTGATTCCGCTTGCTCTGAGCTGGTCGGCGGCAAATGCCGATTGCTCGAGCGCGGATGTCACGAACAACAACGGAACTCGCGCGAACATCGCCTCGAGGGCCGCCGTAGAGCAGGCGTTCATCAGCAGCGCGGCATCAGCATGCTGCAACGCCTGTTGAATATCGCCCTCGGACGACACGGTGATGGCCGGGTGCTCGGCAGCGATCAACTGGAAATAGTCGACCTGGTCGTACGCCGGGTGAGGGCGAATCACGAAGGAGAGGTCGTCGCGCGCCTGGGCAATCCGCACGATTTCCTCCCACGCCCGTCGGTAGAGCGGATCGTTCGTCGTCCGAAACGTCAATCCGACGTGAGGCGGAGAGGTCAGGACGAGGACCGTCGTCGGCTTGCCACGTTGCGGCGTCGCACGGCCGCCCTTGCCGGCCTTGAACTGCTCATAACGATCCCAGAACCTAAGGCCACCAACCTCGGCGATATCTCGACCGGCAAACCCGCACGCCGACAGTCGCTCGCAGTCCTGTCGGTTCCAGACCGCCGTCACGTCGGCTGCGCCGATCAACCCTACGCAACCACAGAGCGGCGCGAGCCCCCCGTGAAAGAGGCTGATCGTCGCGACCCCGTGCTCGATGGCCGCGTCTTGGACCGCGCGCTCCACTGTGAAGGCGTCGTGCGCAAAAAAGACGGCCTCTGGCCGCAACCGCCCGACGACCCACCGAAATGCCTGTTGTAACCGGCGCGCCGTGCCGATCTCCCGCGCCAGCGCCTCGAACTGGAAGCGCAGATACGGATTACCGAATAATTCCGGATGCTCCGAGCTCGCCGATGCGCGCTGGTCGTCGAGCGTCGCCCGCAGCTCCCCATTGAACCTGTCTGCCTCGCCTGGAGCGACCGAGTCGAAGACCGGGGCGAAGAGATCGAGATCGCCCTGAGACAGCTCCAGCACATTCCAGCCGAGCTGTTGCCCCGCGACGGCGTTAATGGCGTCGATCTCTTTTTGCCACATACCCTCCCGCCATAGGATGGCCGTCGGCCGATCCGCCGCGAATCGTGTCGCGACCTCGGTTGGCGACGCCGTAGCCCGGTCGTACAGCGCAAGGCGGGGCCTCCACGGACGATTCAGCGTCGCCCTGGTATTCGAGGCGGGACTAAGATCGACCGGTATCCCACGTTGCTCTGCGAGGAACCGCACGACCGCCCGCGTGATGCAGAACGCCGGAATGAATCCGGGCGCTGGCCCGTTACGGAGCATTGCGACGTCCTCGCCTGCGAACATCACGACCCTGTCGATGTCGTGGTTGGCCAAGAGGCCGCCGTACACGTGAGACGTGTTCAGGGACAGCTCAATGGGCCAATTGAGCTCGGCAGAAAAATCGGGTAGCTCGCCCAGCCCGCGATTCCGCGCGGCTTCACGTACGCCCTCAGTCCAGCTCGATGAGAGGGTCGGCGCCCTGAACAGGTGCTGCTCTGATGTAGCGATGTCGAGGAGACTCGCTTCTTCGTGAAAAGGGACGCCGAGCTTCTCGAGCGTCGCCGCGGCGGCGTTATTCGCCACGACGAGGAGGAGCTTCTCCGGGTGTTCGCGGAGCTCCTCCTGAATAGCAGTGAGGTCCTCGAGGGCCTGGATCAATACGAGCGACTTGCCCATCAGCTCAGCGCGCCCGTCTTCTTCCAGCCGCCGTTCCACACGTAGAGCTGGTTGTTGAGGTAGTCATAGACGAGAGGGAAGCAGCGGCCAAAGGTCGCATCAGGAGTTCCGGTCGGTGCCCCCCGACATCCTGGAATTCCAACGAAGCCGGTCGTTGCATTTGTCGGAAGCGGCGCACTCGCGAGGACCGCTCCCTTGTTGGATGTCAGCTGGTTCGACACGGTCAGCGCGGGCGTCTCCGTGGCTCCCCCGGAAATGATCGTGACGAACGTCGACAGCCAGGTGGCATCGCCGCCGATTCCTTTGGGGAACGCCGTGGCGTTGTACCCAATGATCGTCGTGTGCAAGGTCCCCGGGCCGCCACGAATGCTTCGCGTCGTCGCTCCATTCGGCTTCGTGTCGGTGCATCCGATTATCTGGACGTCGTAGTTGGCCGCGCTGTTGATCTCGACGAAGCTGCCGATCCTGGCGTCCGCCGACACGTTGTTGCCCACGCCACGACAGCTGACAAGCGTGATACCAGTCGAGCCGCCCGTGATGAGCACGAACCCCTTGCCATTGTTCTCCGCACCGCACCCGGCGAAGACGATCCCGGTCGATTCCTCGACGCGGTAGCCGTAGCCCGACGCCTCACCACTGTCGGCGGCCGATGCGGTGACTGCGCAGTAGGTCGCGTGCTTGAAAACAATCCCGCCGCTGCTCTGACCGAGCGAATAGCAATGCTCGACGGAGACCGATGTGCAACCGGCGCCGATCAGAATGGGCGTGCCGTGCGAGACTACCGTGCACCCGCGGATCGAGCTCGCAATGACGGCATTGCGTGACGTCGCGAGATCGCCGAACTGGATCCCGTACGAGTTCGCACCGCGGTACACGTGAACCGCGACGTCTTCGACGTCAACACCTGAGCAGTTGAAGCACTTGACTGCTGCGCCGCCCGTTCCAGATCCCCGCATCTCGACAAAAAACCGTCTGAACTTGACGCCCTTCATGGAATCCCGCGGATTCGGCCCAATAGCCGCGATGGCGTCGGCGCCGCTAGGCAGGTCGGAGAAGTGGAGCCCAGTCGGCTTGTCGCCAATCTGACCGCCCGCGTGCCCACCCTCGCCTTCCACCGAGACGCCGCTCCTCCCGATTGTGAGTGTTTTGTTGAGCTTGTACGTCCCGACCGGTAGATAGACGATGCCGCCGCGCGTCAGGCTGTCGATCGCCTTTTGCGTCGCCGCCCAGTCGATCTCGTTGGATAGGCTGGCCGCATGTGGGAACACGGCTCGTGCTGCCGTCAACGATTCGTAACGCTCGGATAAAGGGTGCGGCCGGCCGTCTCCTATCGCGCCGAAATCTCTGACGTTTGCGATCTGGCGCGAAGCCGCTGGCTGCGCGGCCAATAGAGACGAGACTTCAGGTCCCCCTGACGCGGAATTGCGAGCTCGCGCCTTTCCGGACGCGCCAATTCGAGCAAGTGGCGCGGTGATCAACCCAGCGACGTATGCCGCTGCTCCAAGCGCACTCTGGAGCACCGCCCGGCGCGATGTCATCGGTCGAAACTCTCGAGGAGCCACTGATTATGTCCAGCCTCTATCCAGCCGGGACTCTGGCCTCGGGCTGCGTTCGGCTCACCAACCGACGGAAGTGCACCGATGAATCGAGCAAATCGTGATAGGGGCCGTCCGCGACAACCCGGCCATGTTCGAGCATGAGAATTCGATCGCACGCCTCAACCGTCCGCAGACGATGCGCGATCAGTATGATGGTACGTCCACCACTGAGTGAGCGAATTGCTTCCATGACCGCGTCCTCGGTCAGGCCGTCGAGCGCGCTTGTGGCTTCGTCGAAGACGAGAACCTCCGGCTCGTGGTACAGGGCACGAGCGATTCCGATTCGTTGCCGCTGTCCGCCGCTGAGCTTCACACCCCGCTCGCCGACGAGCGTCTCGAAGCCGTCGGACAGCTCGCGGATGAACCCCACAGCCTGCGCTAGCTCGGCGGCACGTCGCACTGCGTCATGGTCGATCGATTTGCGTGCGAGGCCGAAGGCGATGTTTTCGGCGACCGATGCATTGGCCAGGAAGACGTGCTGAGGAACGTATCCAACGCGACGTTGCCAGGCGCGTCGCGTCGGCGACGTCAACACGACCCCATCGACGCTGATCTGGCCACTCGTTGGTGCATAGAGGCCAAGAATGAGGTCGGCGAGCGTGGTCTTGCCGGCCCCCGTTCGTCCAACGAGCCCGATCGACTCAGTCGGCCGAATGGTCAAATCGACGTCGCTCAGTGACGGCGATGCTGCATCCGCATATGTGAAGCTCACGTTCGCCAGCCGGATCGCATCGACGAACGTGAGGCTGGCAGGCGTCGATTCGGGT
>WUUC01150881.1_pt1 | contig 10410 bp, 3 predicted proteins | sample 6278441 | NCBI WGS metagenome assembly WUUC01 (sample SAMN13675441, study PRJNA597444) | soil metagenome | isolation source: soil | place: USA: Washington | collected 2017-10 | reverse complement strand
TACTTCCGCTTCTGAGGCCGGCCATGCTGCACATTTCCCGCCGCGCACGTCTGCTCAGTTGCCTGATGGCTCTGGCGCTGCTCGTCCCGGTCGCCAGCCTGCGCCTGCAGACAACGCAGCAACTGGAACAATTTCACAACCGCACCCTCAACGCGTGGCCGGCGGACCGTGCTTTCCTGGGCGATCCGACGACATGGTTCCGCGAGGCACGCGCCTGGCTGACTGACCGCGTCTACCCGATACGGCATGCCGCGCGATGGCGCCAGCGCCTGCTGCTGCATGTCCTGCATACCTCGCCGCAAGCCAACATCGTGCTCGGCGACGACGGCTTCATCTTCCTGACGGGCGTCGACGAAAGCACGCGCTACAGCATCATCGAAGGCACCTGTATCAACGCGCACACCGCCGAGGCCGGCGTGGCGCTGCGGCGCGCGCTCGCCCAACTCGCCCAGTACAGCGAGCGCAGCGGCATCGCCGTCGACGTGATCGTGCTACCGACCCTGCTGACCATGTATCCCGAACGCCTGCCCCGCTCGATACCGCAGGCCTACCGCGACGCCTGCGCCGCACGCGCGCGCGGCGAATCGCCGCTGCTGGATGTCATCGCGCCGGCCGGGCTGCACTACAGCTTTCCGTATCGCGAATTGCGCGCCGCGCGCGACGATCCGGCCTTCTTTCCGCAGGCCGACTGGCACGCGAACGGCCTCAGCGCAAAAGTCGCGCGCGACAATTACCTGCAGCAGTTCGGTCTCGCGCCACCACCGGCGGAACGCCTGAAGCGCATCGACAAGCCGTCGGAAATCCTGAGCATGCATGGTTTCACGTCGCTGCGTCCGGCCTGGCAGCTTGACAGCGACACGGTGCAGCCGGACGCCGCCGGCAATGACGCGTTCCGCGCCGCCATCGCCGACCTCACCCCGAATCCACGCTTCATCACCTACGGCTGGAAAAACTCCGCACCGCTGCGCGCGGAGAACGTGCTGATGGTGTCGGACTCCTACGGCCAGCTCACCGCGCCGCTATACACTGTAGCGTTCTCCACGATGGTCCAGATCACCGCGAACGACTTCAAGAACACCAACGTGCCCCTGCTCGTTCAGCGCACGCGCAAAACCCACGGCGTCGACTGCCTGATCCTGCTCGTGCACGACGGCGGCATCTACCGCATCTTCGGCTGGGCTTCGGCGCTGCAGCGGTCGACGGAGATGCCCGGGAACTCGACGCGGTAATTTTTTCGCAAGCGGTATAGGCAACGTCGGAGACGGCATGGCGTGCAGCGCTTCGCTGCAGCGATCGCACTTCCTGTGGTGGCACTGCGCGCCGCCCGCCCACACTCACCGAGACGCGGCAACCGGCGCTATTCGTTTCGAGCGGCACCGCGGGCCGGCCGAGCAAACCCGATCGCGAATTTCATCGCGTTGCGAAGCCATAACGAGCGCTGCAAGACATAACGAGCAACGCGCAATCATTGACTCTCCTCCTCACCGAATAAACCGTCGAATCCAAAGGAGCCCAGCCCAAGGAGCAACACCACAAGCACGGCCAGCGATCGAGCCCGCACCTCGATCAATCCATACATACCGCGTACCCAAGGATTGGCTTGCCGTGTCATTCGCAGAGCTGGTCAGACTGATTCAATCAAGGTTTCCCGATACATCGCAGCCTTTCTCGGTGGCCACTATCGTCGCCTCCGTAATCTCTGCTTCATAGGCGCCTAGGTGACCGAAACCGGAAGACGGATGAGTCGCACTGTGTGCGTACTTTCCGGAAACGACGTGCCAGCCCTGCTTTTCCGTCGAGTCATCAGCACTCGAACAGTCGCCATCGGCGGGAGATATCCAAATCATTCCGGGGCCACCGAAATCCTTCGAAGGCGCTTTGGAAAGCGAGCAGACCTCAAAGCCCACTCTGAGCCAGCCGCAGATCGAGATTTTTTTACCTACATAGGATTGAGGTTTTGCCTCAATTTCGCCCCACCTTGTCTCGATTTCATCGCAAGCAACAAGCTGCAATGAAAATATTGCTGCAATTAATTTTGCTGTATTTTTTTTTCTCATAGAAAATCTCGCTTTTATGGAGAAGATCTAACAGGAACAACAAACCTCGGATCTGTTGCAAGATCACTCCAGTCCATGCCAGAACCACCGTTGCTGCGGTAGCTACCGTAAGAAAAGCGGTAAGAGACTCTGCCAGGGGTTGAAACGTAAGCGTCTATTCCCCTTCCGGCAGCTTTTGCAATGTCGGAAGGACTGAACCGTGATGTCAGTGGGTGGGTGTGCGTGTACGCAGCTAGCCTTGGATCGCCCAATCGGGTCGGAATGTTAACCATCGACCCCACTCCCGTTTGGCGGCTGAAAGTTGGGCTGGCAACGATGTCCTCGAGCCAGTATGCACCTGCAAGGTCAGTAACTATGTTTGCCCCAATTTCAGGCCCGTACTTATCTGTTATCGGCTGTGCGAAACTTTGGAACCATTGATGAGCCTCGTCCGGAGAACCAAATTGTGCAGCAGAAATTTCATCCGTAACTTCGTTAAGTGACGCCGCCGCTGCTGCAAATCGTGACTGAGCGCTGGCTAGAAATGCTTTACTAGCCTGAGCTGAACCTGACGGATTCTCCGATGCCATGGTGCTACTCTGCTCCCCGCGACCCTTCAAGGTCACGGTACCGATATCGGGCGAGTAAACGGATGTCAAACTTCCCAAGTCGGTGCTGGTCTGCACAACATATCCGCTACTCGACCCCGCCATCGCGACAGCGAGCTCGGCCATGCCGCCTGCTGTTGGATTGACCAGCACAACTTCGATGTTCGCGCCACCGGACGCTCCTTTGATGTGACTTCCCGTCAACGTTGCCGCTGTCGTCGGGCTGACCGTACACCCACCCGCCTTGGTCCCCGCACACTCATCCTTCTCGCTCGCATACCCACTAGGATCCGTCCCGCTCAACGGATTGTTCTGGATATAGCTGTACGGATTCAGCGCTTGGCTGCCACCGCCCTGGACGATGGGGTCGACGCTGAGGAAGCGGCCGAGGTTCTGGTCGTAGACGCGGCCGTTCATGTGCACGAGCCAGACGTCGTCGGCCTGGGTATGCGAGGTGAAGCCTCGGTTGGTGCTCGCGAGATTGGCCTGGCCCGCCGGACGATCGGAGAAATCGGCGTTGCGCGCCTTACCGAACGCATCGAACTGGCGGCGTTCGGCGAGGACAGACGCGGCGTCGCTGACGGCGATCGTCGAGCCGAGGCGGTCACGCAATACATAGCGCACGATGTCGGTGCTGCCGGTTCGCGAGACGACGACGGGTCCGAGTTCATGCCGATGCGTGACGCCGCCGGCGATGACCTTCTCGTAGCCGCGCGGGCCGTAGCGCGTCGTGCCGCCCGATGCCGTTTCGACATAGCGTTCGCCCTTGGCGTCGTAGGCGAAGGTCATGCTGCCGTCGTCAATGCCGCCGGGTGTGGCGCCCGCCGGCGCTGCCTCGATCTGGCTGCCGAACTGGAAGCCGTTGCGGAAAATGATGTCGCTGACGCCACCGCCGCCGGAACCGCTGGCGCTGCGGTTGATCGTGCGCGGCCGGTTCTCGGCGTCGAAGGTCGCAGTCAGCGCGCTGCCGCCGACGACGTTGCCGTTGGCGTCGCAGGCATAGGTCACGCTGCCACCGCCGGGCATGGACACGCTGCTTGCCGCATGCGGGCCGCAGCCGTCGGCGCCGTAGCTGTACGCATTGGTCGCGTTCGCGCTGAAGTCGCTCTTCTTGCGCAGGTTGCCCGCCGCGTCGTAGTCGAAGCTGACGGTCGCACCGGTCGACAGTGCGCTCTGCGTCAGGCGCTGGCGCGGGTCGTAGCTGTAGCTCTCGGTGATGCCGCCGCGCGCCTGCGTCTTGAGATTGCCGAGCGGGTCGTAGGCGTAGTCGAGCTGCTCGGCGACGGCCGCGCCGTTTTTCCACTGCAACTGGCGCGACTGGCCGGTACTGCCGGCGTTGAGGTGCGTGCCGGTGATGCCGTTGCCGAAGGTTTCGGCGGTGACCTTGCCCCAGGCGTCCGCACCGGTCGCGGTCCAGTACGTCGCCGCGGTATCCGCGTTACTCAGACGGCGCAGCTGTCCCCAGGTGGTGTAGTCGCTGCGCACGCGCAGGCCGCTCGGGTAGGTGCGCGTCGCCTCGCGGCCATCGCTGTCGTAGCTGACGCCGCTGCTCCAGTTCGCGCCTTCGCCGTCGAGTGTGCTCGTCGTCGCGGACAGGCGCCGCGTCGTCGCTTCGTAGCCGTATTGCTCTTTCCACACTTGCACGGCCGCGCCGACGCTGCTGCCGCGCTTGCGCAGCACGCTGTCGAGCTGGCCGGAGCCGTTCGCAGGATCGTAGCTCCACTGGTCGACGAGCACGTCGCCATTCATGCCGGTCGGCAGCGGGTTCGGCGGCGTCAGGGTCAGTTCGCGCACGCGGCCGAGCGCGTCGCGCGACGTGATCGTCGTCGTCGCGCCGCGCGCGTCGGTCTGCGAGTTGAGCTCGTCCAGGCCGTTGTGGACGAAGCTCCAGGTACCCTGGTCCGGATCGATGCTTTGCAGACGCCGGCCACGTGCGTCGAACGTTGCGCGCGTCAGCACGCCGGTGTTGTCGAGCACCGCGACGATCCTGCCGTTGGGATCGATCCACAAGCGCGTCGCGGAACCGGCCGCATCGAGGCCATACAACGCCTGCCCGAGCACGCTGCCGTAGCTGCGAGTTTCATAACAAGCGCTGCCGGCCGGACAGGGCTGGCCTTCGGCGATCAGCTGTCCTGCACGCGCGTGAGCGTGCGCTGGCCGGCATAGCTCAGAACGGTGAGCCGGTCGCCGTTGCCGGCGCGCAGGTCGACCGCCGGATCGACCTGGCGCAGCACGCGGCCCTGGCGGTCGTAGCTGCGCGTCTGCCATTGATCGCCGGCTGCGCCGGCGTAACGCGGCATCGACTGCCGCGCAACCTGGCCCATGAGGTCGTACTCGGTCTTGGCCACGATGAAGCTGCCGTCGAAGCCGCGCTGCGCGCGCTTGACCACGCGGCCGAACTCGTCGTGCCAGCTGACCGTCGTCGGAGCACCCGACTTCACCGTGGTTGTGCAGTAGCGCGCGAGCGTCTCGCCGCCACCGCCGATCACGCCCAGCTCGACAGAACATTTCTCGCCGTCGTACTGCGACACCGCGGTCTCGACCGCCGGCTCGATCAGCGCGCTCGTCGTGCCGCGCGACTCCACTTTGACCGGCAAGCCGAACGGATCGAACGTGGTCACGACCGTTGTCAGCGTCGGCGCGATCGTCCGACTGACCTGGCCGTCGCGCGGACGGCGCTCGGTGGTCACGACCTGGTTCAGCGCGTTGGTCGTCGTCAGCACGAAATAACCATCGTCGGCCGCGGCGAGACCGTTCTTGCTGTAGGCGTAGCTCGTGCGGCGCGTCGTCGACACGTCGGGCGCGCGCTGCAGCACGCTGCTCGGCAGGCCATAGTTCGTCCCGCCCGGCACACCGGGGCAGTCGGTGCTCGTCGTGCGATAGCACCACGCTGTCGTCAGCTCCTCGTGGCCAATGCCACTTTGCACAGTCTGGCGCGACGGCGTGCGGTCGCTGTTCCAGATGTAGTTCGTGATCAGCGTGCGATTCGGCGCGCTGGCCGTCGCCGGCAGCGCGTGGGCGGCGTTGTAGCTGATCGCGGTCGTGACAGTTTCCTCGTCGAGCTGGTCGAGATACCAGGTCGACGCGTTGCTCGTGTAGGTGCGGACGACGGTCTTGCGGTGTTCGTCGATGAAGCGGCCGTCCGGATACGCGCCTGTGCCCGTGTCGCGGCTCAGCACGGTCTGTCGTGTCAGGTTGCCCCAGGGGTCCCAGCCCGACGCGGTCGCGGATTCGCTGGCCGCATTGATCGTTTCGACGGCGTTGACCGGCGAGCTGACACCGACCTCGGCTTGCGTCAGATCGAAGTTCTGCACGAGTTCGCGGTCGAGATACGGGAAGTAGATCGTGTCGCGCTGCGGCGCGGCGGGACTCGTGCCGTCGCCAGGACAACGCAGCGTGCGATTGCCGAGACCGCAGCGCCAATCGCTGCTGCTCAGCGTCAGCGGCACCGCACCGGTGGCGCTCGGTGCGACGAGGACGGACTGGACGCGGCCAGTCAGCGGGTATTTCTGGTGATACGTCGTCGTCGTGCGCAGCTCGCGCGCGACTGCCTGCCCTTCCGTCGCCGTGAACGCGGTGATGGCGCGGAAACCCTGGAAGCCACGACCCTGGTGATTGAACATGGCCTCCTGGTAGTTGAATACCTGAGTGCGCGCGCCGCCGGAGCCGCCGATGCCGTTACTGCGGATCATGGCGTAGACGACCGGCATCGACGACGCGAAGTAATAGTGGCGCGCGTCGGCGTAGCGCTGGCCCGGAATGCTGTAGATCGGCAAGCCGGAGACCGATGCTCCGGCCCCGAGCGGCACGATGGTCCATGAGGATTTCTCGCCCAGGCCATTGGTGACGGTGCGCAGCAGTTCCGGCAGGCGCGGCAGATCGGTGGCGGCCTGCAGGTCGAACGGCGCGGGCAGGGATTCCAGCCGCGGCAGTTGCTCGGTGTCGCCGATGCGGCCGACGCCGATGTTGTCGCTGAGGAAGGTAAGCCGATCTTCCTGCAGGTTCGGCGATCCCGAGCCGTCGGGCACGACGCGCGTGCCGTCGGGGAGGTTCTCCGGACCGATGCCGAGGCCGACCAGGCCGTAGCTCTCGGTGCGCGGAAACAGCGTGCTCGGCGCGAACGGATTGCCGAGGTAGGCGACCTGGTCGGCGAGGCCGTCACCGAACAGGTCGAACGTCGACTGGCCCTGCACGATGTCGGTCCCCGTCGTCTCGACCGAAAACGTCGTCGCACTGGTCTGTACGAAGCGCAGGGCATCGAGGAAGTACGCGCTGGGGTCGAGGTCGTTGGCATAACGTCCGGCTTCGCTGCCGTCGGCCGCGTCGCCGCCGGGCGCGTACATGCCGTAGTGCTTGTCGTTGAGGAACAGCGGTTCGGGAAACGGATCGAGCGCGCCGGTCGCCGGGTTCTCCGGGCACCAGTAGCTGTAATCGAACTCACCGGGAACGCTGGCGCTCTGCGCGACGCGCCGCACGCAGACACGCGCGGCGAATGCACGCGGCAGCAGCAGGTCGGCGCGGCCGTCGCTGTCCACGTCGCTCGCGCGGAAACGGCTCGCGAACACCGGCTGCCAGCGCGTCGCGCAGTTGTTGTTGGTGCTGTTGACCTGCGGATCGTTGATGCAGCGCTCCAGGCCACGCGTGCTGTCCGTGATCCGGCGCGGACCGAGCAGGCCGCCCTGGTTCAGACGCACGGACCAGTAGCCCACCGGCTGGCTGCCGGAATTATCGACCTTGATCGACAGCCAGTCCTGCAGGCCGTCGCCGTTCACATCCATCCAGGTGGAATAGGCCTGCTTGTGGATTTCGTCGCCCTCCAGCGCGGGAATCGCGAACGCGCCGACCGAAGCGATCTCCTGCCCCACACCGCCGAGCGAATAGACGCCGCCCGTGTTGCGGCTGAACCAGAGTTTCATCACGCGGTTCTGCTCGGCCTTGTCCGCCGTGCGCGACACGACGACGTCCGGCAGGCCGTCGCCGTCAAAGTCCATCAGGCTGATGCCTTCCTGCAGGATCACGCCGCCGATGCCGGTGATCTGTCCCAGCGTCCTGCTCTGCGAGGGCGATGCCGCGAACTGCGGCACCAGCGGATTGCTGCCGGCCTGGCCGAGATAAATGCGCAGTTCGCGAACGCCGGTCCCGCCGCAGACCATGCTGGCCGGCACGATGAGCAGCAGGTCCGCACGCCCGTCTGCGTTCATGTCGGCAAAGGACACGTCCTCGCAGCTCAGACCACTCGTCGTGGGCAAGGTGATGGACAGGTCATATACGTCGAAGTTGCCTGGCAGCCACGTGTTGGCGGCCGTGGTCTTCCACACCCTGATCGCGATGCGGCGCTGTCCGCCCGTCGTGCGGCGCGCAATCAGATCAGTGCGTCCGTCGCCGTTGACATCGGCGAACTGGTTGCCGGCGCTGAGCGCGTTCTGCATGCCGAGGCCCGCGTCTGCGTCGATGAGGCCGCGCAGCGTGCGGTCCGCAGCGTAGGACGCGAGGTACTGGCGCGGCGAACCGCTGCCGTAGTGGACGATGCCAAGTTCGCGCGTGCCGTCGCCGTCAAAGTCGCCGATCTCGCGCACGAACGAGGGCTGGCTCGCGCTGACGCCGCGGACGACCTGCGCCGACAGCGGATCGACCGCCGCCTCGTTGCGCGCAGCCACCGCGATCGCTTCGGCATCGTCGTGCGAGAGCTGCGCCATCGGCGAAGTCAGTCCCGGAATCGTCAGCAGGCCGAAATCCTGCGGCCAGCGGATCTCGCCGCTGTCGTCGTAGTCGAAAAGCGTCGGACTGCGGCAGACCGCAACGGGATTGCCGTCGGCGTAAGCGCATTCCGTGACCGTCTGCAGCAGGCTGCGGCCGCTGTAGGCGCTTTGCACATAGCCGAGTTGATACTCGCGTACCGGCGATCCCGCGACGAAGGTGCCGATCGCGGCGAGGCGGCGCGTCTGCTGCGTCAATCCTCCGGCCACGTAAGAAGATGTCTGATCGATGTCCGGGCGCGGCTCGTAGACGAACGTCACCGCGCGGTCGCCCGGATCGGCGCCATGGCCGGTATAGGTCACGCCCTGCAGCAGCACTTCGCCGGCACCGTAGGCGCCTTGCTTGTCTGTATCGGCGTAGTTGTAGTTGACGGTATTGCCGGACGAATCGATTTCCTGTTTCAACATCCACGACAGCGGCGCGATGGCGCCGCCCGGCACCACGCGCGCGTCATTCGTGCAGCCGCCACCATTCGGCAGACCGCCGTAGTAGCGCACGACGCCTGGCTTGGTTTCGACCTTGAAGCAACTGCTCGCCGCGCCGAGCGCACCACCGAACTGGGTGACGCGAACGAAGTTGTCGACTTCGCTGCGGTAGACCGCGGCGTTGGCGCCGTAGCCCGCCTGCCCCGCAATCGGCGCCAGGGTCGTTGCATCCACGACGATCAGGCGCTGCCCATCGAGGCAAAGCCGATCGGAGCCGTCACCGCGTGCGGCGCGTGTCTCGCCGTCCTGCTCCGGCGTGCGCGGGCAGCGATGCAGGGAAGACAGGCCGTTCAGCGAAAAACCCAGACCCGCCGTGCCCGCGCCGCTGCGACTGGAATAGCTCAGGGAGAATCCGGGCTGCATGCCCTTGCGCCCGGGCGGCAACGCGATCGGAATCGAATACGTTGCCGCACCGCCCTCGGCCATTGCTTCACCCGCCAGCGTACCGACGCTGGCTTCGTGCGGCGGCAGGTCGGCGAGCACATCCACCGGCATCGATGGCGATGCGTATACCACGGGAGGCAATTGACCCAGGCCTGCGATGACCGTCAGAACGGTCGCGACGAGCACAGCCATATGTCTGCTTCGGTTCCCGACAGTATTGCGCCCGCACTCGCGACGATCCGCATTCATACGCATTTTTGCAGCCCCTGAAAATTTTCATGAGACGGGAGACCAGGGATGTCGGCGCATACGATTGCACGGTTCTTTCAGGGACGCAGCGGCTGGGGTTTTCCCCAATCGCGCCTGAAACAATGCCGCTTGTGGTCGGTCTTTTGGGTTGCGATGTCAACGAGCCCGCAAGCGCCGGCGCGTGAGCATGCCGATACACCACTGTCCTCAGGGCAGACGGACTCTCATCGCTGTGCGTCGCGCGACAAACCAAACCACTGCGTACGGTGCAACGAACACCGCGCTCGAGAAATTCCTGGTGGATTTCTTTGCGGGAACAGGCGCGGCGAAGGGGCGTAGCAATGTCAGCACTCGCGACGATATATCGCGGCGAAGGGCGCCGGGACGATTCAAGCGCAATGGCGGAAATGCACTAACCCGTGTTCTGCACACCCGCCGCAATGCCGTTGACGGTCGCGGCCAGTGCGAGGAACAGCTCGCCTTCCGGGCGGTCGGCGGCGCGCCAGCGCGCGAGCAGGTCGACCTGCAGCAGGCTGATCGGGTCGACGTAGGGGTTGCGCAGGCGGATCGACTGGCGTAGGCGGCGATCGCCGGCGAGCAGGTGGTCGGCTTGCTTTAGTTGCAGCACCGCGGCTAGGGTCAGGCCGAACTCGGCCGCGATCGGCGGGTGGAATTCCGCGTGCAGCGGCCCGGCCAGTTGCGAATAAAGTGCAAAAATATCGATGTCGCTTTTTGCCAGAATCATTTCCACGTCTTCGATGAACGTCGCGAAGAAGGGCCAGTCACGCGTCATCTCGCGCATAGGTTCGATGCCGTAGCGTGCGATGCCGTCGGTCAGCGCGGTGCCGATGCCGAACCAGCCGGTCAGTCCGGCGCGGTTCTGCGACCAGG
>WUUC01004099.1_pt1 | contig 10410 bp, 9 predicted proteins | sample 6278441 | NCBI WGS metagenome assembly WUUC01 (sample SAMN13675441, study PRJNA597444) | soil metagenome | isolation source: soil | place: USA: Washington | collected 2017-10 | reverse complement strand
TTGGCCCGCGCGGCAGCGCCGTCGAGACGGCCTACTGCCATGCGCTGACCAACAACAAGGACGGCTTCACCACCCTGCTTGCATTGGTCGCGCCGAACCTTATGTGCAAGCCCGCGACGATCCTTTACAACAAGGTGACGATCAAGGATGCGCGCCAGGCGGTCCAGATGTTCGGCCCGGCCCAATATGCCGTGGCGAAGGCCGTCGCCGACTCCGTGGCTGAGGGCGTGATCCCCGCCAATGAAGCCGATGACCTGTTCATTACTGTCGGCGTCTTCATCCACTGGGAAGCGAAGGACGACAAGAAGATCCAGGACTTCAACTATCGCGCCGTGAAGGAAGCCCTCGCCCGCGCCGTGAAGGGCGAGCCGAAGGCCTCTGAGGTGTCCGCGAAGAAGGACGCGGCGCACCACCCATTCGCCGCCAGCTGAAGAGGAGAACCCCCAGGTCGGGGCAAGACCGGCAAACCACCGGGCCCGATTCGGCGGTGGCTCCAAAAGCTGGGTTTCTAGCCTGATCTCAAACGGATCGCCGCCTTTGCAAAAAGGCGGCGATTTCGTTTTGCGTGACCGTCTTCTCGTGCAGGGCGGTCGCAATCAATGCGCCCGCGGCGCCGGTATCGGCGACCGCGTCGAGATCGCCGATATGGCGCACCCCTCCCCCTGAGTAGATCGCGCGTTCACCGCCGCGCTCCCGCAGCGACGTCAGCCTTACAAGGTTCGGCCCCGTGCCGCTTCCGACCCGCGGCAGGTCGATCAGAATGACCCTATCCGGCCAAAGCGAGGCGTCTTTATGCAGGGAAGCGGGCCCAAGTTCCCCGTCCCCTCCTTGGTCGAGGGACAGTACAAGCCCGCTTCCGAAGGTGGCGCTGAGATTCTCCCAATTCTCGATGCTCATGAGCTTTTCGCTTCCAACCACGAGTGTCGCACCAAGCGGAAGCCAGAAGGCGCAATCCGTTACGTCCGTGAAACCTGCATCGATCCACAGCTCGGCGCCAGGCAGTGCGTCAGAAAGGTCGCGGCAGAGCTCGAAATGATTGCCGGTTCCTTCGATCGCGTCGAGATCGGCGATGTAGAGGACCGGGGAAAGCGTCTCGACAATGAGCGCTCGCGCGAGGGCGATCGGATCTTCGGCAGGTGCGAGCGGACTTTCGAGCGGGCGGTATTCGGCGCGCTTGCCGCCGCGCGCATGCACGACCACTCCCCCCTTGAGGTCGATCACCGGAATAATCGAGAAATCATCCATCTAAACTCGCCGTCGTTTGGGATGCCGGCGGATATGACGGAGCGGCGCCGGTCCTCGAATGCGAACCTTAACAGCCGGATCAAGCGGGCCGTACAAGAAATGCGAAAGCGTTCCTGTTAGATGACGCCATGACAGGAATCATAGGCTGGGACATCGGCGGCGCGAATGTAAAGGCTGCCTCTGCGGAGGCGAATGGGATCACGCGTGTCGCGCAGGTCCCCTGCCCCATCATGCCTGACCGCAGGAAGTTCGACGAAGCTGTCGGTACCGCGGGCGCGCTGTTTCCGAAGGCGGAGCTTCACGCCGTTACCATGACCGGAGAACTGTCCGACGTTTTTCAGAACCGCGAGGAAGGCGTCTCGTATCTGATCGCGCTCACGCAGCGGTTGGCCGATGCTGCGACGCTCTTGATCTATGCCGGCGAAGCCGGCCTTTTGCCACCTGATGAAGCGCGAGCGCGGCCCCTTGAGGTCGCATCCGCGAATTGGCAGGCGACGGCAGCGTTGCTGGCGCACCACTTCGCTGAGGCACTCCTTGTTGATGTCGGAACCACCACGACCGACCTCATCCCAATTAAGATTGGGCGGGTGGCCGCACGCGAGCTCACAGACGGAGAGCGTCTGACGGAAGGCGAACTCGTGTATTCGGGCGTGGTGCGCACGCCGGTGATGGCAATTGCGCAGACCGCGCCGTTTCGCGGACGTATTCAACGCATCGCCGCCGAGCGCTTCGCAACCATGGCCGACGTCTTCCGCCTGACGGGCGATCTTCCGGAGGGCGCCGATCCCTACCCGCCGGCGGATCAGCGGGGGAAGAGCGCGAGCGAAAGCGCGGCGCGGCTTGCCCGCATGCTCGGCCGCGACGCTGAAGACGCCGAGCACGGCGACTGGGTGACACTCGCGCGATATTTCGCCGGCGCGCAAATCGCCTCTATCGAGAAGGCTACGCGGTCTCTCTGCGAGCGCGACGAACTCTCGGCAAGCGCGCCGGTGGTCGGCGCCGGGTGCGGCCGCTTCATCGCCAAGGCGATCGCGGCGCGTCTCAGCCGGCCTTATGTCGATTTCGGCGAGCACCTTGCCATCGCGCCCGAAGCGCGAGAGATGGCCGCACGCTGCGCGCCCGCCGTGGCTGTTGCCCTTCTCGCCCACGATGCAACGCCGCGCTGACCCCGCAACCAAAGCGACTGCCCGCGTGTTTTACGTATGGAATCGGCCGGACCCGGCGGTCCGGCCACCTATCAGTGTTGGACCATGTTCTCCGGCCCCCTCCTCCTTCCTCGGGTGACGGAGCAAAAAGAATGGAGCTTCTGATGCGTAGCCTCTTAGCTTTCGCGACCGCACTGGCGATCGGCGGAATTCTCTTGGGCTTTGGCCTGGCTTCCGGTGACGCACATGCGGCCCCGGTGCTCACCTCCCCCGAGGCCTCCCCGGCCATCGTGGAGAAGGTCGCCATGTATGGCCGCCGCTATCGCTCTGCGGTGCCTGCCGATCCCTATGACGACTCTCTGGTCGGCGAAGCCGTTCCGGCGCCCGTGATCGTCATTCGGCCGCCAAGCTGCGGCGTGTACAAATATTGGGATGGCGCGGCGTGCGTCGACGCGCGCTACACCAATCCCTATCTCGGACCGAAGGGCTGATCGGCGGCGCAGCAGACCTTAACGCGGTTCTGTCGAACTTCGCTTGAAGTGGTCCTCGATCTTCTCGACGAGCAGACGCCAGGCCTCGTGCTCGCGCGGCCCGGCGGTCTTTTCCACGGCGATCTGAAGGTAGGCGAGCTCGCGCTCGATTTTCTCGCGCGGCAGCATGTGTAGGCGGCTCGTCAGGATGGCGGTCTCGATAACAGCCGCCTGGGCGCGGTTGAAGCCCTTGAACGGGGCGTGACTTGCTTCGTAGACGACCTTGCAATGAAAACGGGGTCGCTGCTCGTCCTCCTGCACATGCTCGACCTTCAGCTCGGCATGCGCCAATGTCCCATCGAGAACCGCCCCGGGAACGCGCACCGCCGGACGTGTCGGCCAGTCCCGTTTCCCAGTCAGACATCCCGCGAACACCAACACATCGTCGGTGAAATTCGCGACGGCGTGGGGATTGGCGCGGAGATTGTCGAGCGTGGTGGACGGCTTGAAGGGGGCAAGGATCCACCCTTCGCCATCCCTTCCCGATTCCGCGATGAGGCCGAGCGGAGCGATGTGCACCTTTCCGTCCGGCCCGAGGGTGGTGACGATGGTTTCGCGGATCATCGGCATGGCGCGATACGTTTTCCTGAGGTCATGACGCTTCACGCTTGCGCTTTGTAATCAGCGTGTGGCCCGCCTCCTTGAGCCGCGTCTTATCGTCCGCGGGTGCGTCCGCAGCGACGCCCCAATCGAGCGGCTCGTCCTGGGCATAGCGCTTTCCAAGCCGCCAAGCCGTCTCGGCCCTCGCCAGCTCGACCCCAAGGTAAAAAGCGTGAGCTCCGTCCTTCTCGATATCGAGCTTGGGATAGAGGTCGAACACGTCTTTGGCGATGTGGTGTGCCTCCCGGTTGTAGATGTGGATGCCGTCTTCGGCGATCTCGATGCGGAAGTTTTTGTCGCGCACCTCCGCCGCCGACTCGGCGATCTCCTCAGGCGTTTGCGGAAATGGCCGCCTTGCATGCAGGCAGAGGAGGCCGGAGGCGTAGTCCTTCGGCAACTCCTGATCGGCGCGCGAGGCATACATGATGCGGCGGGCAAGATCGTGCTCCTCGACGGTTCGCCTAGTGTGGGGGCTCACTTGCACGACAAGCACATGCCGGATGTGCAGCTCGGAGGCGATGCCGAGCAACATCGCCGTGATGCCAGTCGTGTCGGCGTCGGTTAGCTCCGTCAGATTGCCGGTGCCGAGCAGAATCTCGGCATCCGGACGGTCGCGCCGCAATTGCGCGTAGCGCTCGAGCGACGCCATGAAGCCGAAATTGATCGGATCGAGGACCGGGTCGGCAAGGAAGGCGCGGCCCTTCGCCTCCAATTGGTCCATCGCCCGATAGAGCGAGGCCATGTCTGCATGCTCTTTCGGCACCAGGATCGGCGTCGAGGCGATCTCGTCGGCGATGTGCAGCGTATCCTCGTTGAGACTGAGGAGGTAATCCGCCCCTGCCCGGCCCCCGCGCAGCAACTCGTCGCTGTTGGCGGAATCGACGCTGACCTTGTAACCATCATCCTTCAGAGCGCCGATCGCCTCTTCGAGATGTGGAAAGGGCGTATCCGGCAGGCAGCCGAGGTCAATGACATTCGCGCCGGCGCCGGAATAGCGCTTCGACAGTCCCAGGATCGCCTCAACGGAAAGGGCTGAGGCATCCACGATCTCGGCGAAGATCTGGATGTCGTATTTCGTCATGTCCGTGCCGCGGGCGGCACGTCCGAAATAGCTCGGAATGTCTTTCAGCTCGTCCGGACCCCGCAAAAAAGGCACGCCGAACCGTTCGCTCAAGCGGTTAAGGTCGGCCCGGCACCGGCCTGGAAGCATGATCCTGTCGGCCTCCACCGGCGTCAGCAGCCGGCGATTGATAATGTCTTCCGTCATCAGCGCCGCGACCTTCACACCGATATCGAGCACCTTCCAGCCGAACTCAGTGTTCATGCCTTGCAGCACCGCCTCCAATCTCGGCCGCGCCAAATGTCCGGTCAGGAAGAGAATGTTGTCAGCCATAAGAGAGGTCGCGTGATTGCCGCTCGCCTGCTTCTAACCCGCCTCTCGACCAAGCACGAGGCCTGGGATTAGTCCATGTCTAGCAGACGATCGCACCGCAGACGCCGTCTCCACTCATGGCTTGACGAAAGGCGGACTGCTCCCCCCGGCCGAGAAGCATGACAGGGAACTGCACCCCCTCGAACATGCCCGGAAACGCAGCGTCGACGATCCCTTCGCTCGCGAGCGCGGCGGCACTGAAACGAGACGCTTTGCGCGAAATTGACTTGATCAAAATGAGCCGCGGGGCATGAAGGCGGCAGGCAAGCCACAATGCGAGGCTGTCGGAGGTGACATTCCAGGATTCCGGGATATCGGTGCGATTGGCGACGAGCCGATAGGGCGCCCAGACAGCAACATGCCCGCTGACCAGCGCGTGCCGGAGGTTTTCCTCCGTATCGCCCACCTCAAATCCCGGCCTTAGTCCCGAAAGCGCAAGCGCAAGCTGATCCATGGCGAGCAGCGCCATGCGATGCGCAGAGCGATCTCCGAAGCCGAGGTCGCGCTGAAGGCCGCGCACCTCATCGGCGAGTGCACCGCCCCCGGGTACGATCACGATCTGCTTCTTTGCTGCGCCGATGACCTCGAGCCAAGCGTCGAGCTCTCCGGAGCGAACGACGCTCCCCCCGAGCTTGACCACAATCGGCCTCGTTTCGGAGGTGTAAGCGGGGGTTCTTGCATCGGCGGACGTGGGTAGCGCAGCCATTTCAAGCGCGCTCGCGGCGGCGCACGATTTCGACTCCCACCGCCCCGGGCTCTTTGTCGAGTTTCTCGATCTTCACCTTGACGGTCGCCGCGCGAGGGTGGGCGAGGCAGCGCGTGGCGATCTCATCGGCCAGCGTCTCGACGAGGTTGATGTGTCCTTCGGCCAGAATGTCCTTAATCGTATTGATAATCATGTCGTAGTCGAGCACGCGCGCGATCTCATCGTCGATCGCCTCGTCGCTCGGCGTGACCTCGATATCCACCGAGAAGCGCGCGCGCTGGGTCACGCCCTTTTCATTGCTATAGACGCCGATCTCCGCGTCGAGGACGAGATCGTGCACGAAGACGCGGTCGTAAGAGGCGGCTGTGGCCGATCCGCCGCTCGACACGCGGCCGGCGGTGGTTATGACATCGTCCGGCATCCGGCGCTCATCCCTTTCCCGAAGAGGCTCTCATATCATAACGCTTCCGCGCACATTTCAGCCATCGGCGGCGTGCCGACGCGCAAAGACCCGATCTTGGGGATGAGGGCACGAACGGCAAGACAGGCTTCGGAGTCGATCGAAGCCGAGCGAGAGCCTCGGCAAAGCGCGCCGCGAAAACCGAGGAGATCAGGCTTTAGCGCCAGCAATCCCGGGACATGCTCCATTCGAAGGGATCCGGCGAGGCCAACAGCCAAGTCTACCCTCTTCGCGCGCGTGACAAAGTTGGCAAGATCCTTCGGAGCAATGTGATCGCTGAGTGCTCCCCTGCCCTTATTCATTGTGTCGAGCATAATGCCGGCAGCGCCGAGCTCCGTCGCCGCCGCTATTGCATCGAAATCCGGAACGCAATCGGCGAAGACAACCACGACAAGCCGGAGCTTTGCCGCCAAGGGACGCAGCCGCTCGAATACGGCGTGCGGTTCAGCTCCGGGAAACAAGCCGAGCTTGATGTAGTCGGCGCCGCATGCCGCGCGCTCGAGGACAGCCGCATGGATCCGCGCGGGTGCCATCGGCAAGTCGCCAACCGTCATGCTCACAGGCACTCGACCGGCAATCGCATCAACTGCAGCGCGCGCATCCTTCGGCGCGACCGCGCCGAGGGCACCATTGGCCGGATTCTTGAGATCGATAATGTCGGCCTCGGCTCGCAAAGCGAACTCCGCCTCGGCCGCATCTTTCACGCTCGCAAGAAAGAGGGTCATTGCCCGTCACTAGCCGTCGCGGGCAGGCCGCTCATCGCGCAAGGCCGCCGTTGGCTGCCTAGCGGAACAGCCAGTTGAGGAAGTTCCCGCCTCCGCCACCTTGCGGCGGACGTCTGCCGGAGCGAGGCTGGGCAGGCCCCGGTCCGCCAAAGAACGGAAACCCGTACTCGGCGGTCTCTTCACGACCCCGTGCCACACGCCCCCGTCTGAGCTTGATCTCGCTCGCAATCCCATCCGGATCCGTGACCACCACCGAAACCGCCTGCCAATTCCATTGGGCCTGCGTCGAGCCCCAACTATAGGGTTCGATCGCGACCACCTTGTTCGCATAAAGATCGACGATGGCGGTGTAGACGAGATCGACATTTCCGCCGTCGCCGAAATCGCCTGCGTAGTAGCGCAAGAGACCGATTCCAGCCAGGGCGTCGCGCATTAGGCTCCATTCGAGGATCTTCGGCTTTCCCGAACCGAACATTTCCAGTTCGACGCGAAGTGCCTTGTAGCGCGGATTGGTCGCCACGAAGCGGCCCGTGGAGGTTTCCTTGACGATCCACTCTTTCACGGGCTGGTCGAGCGGCTCGCCTGGATCCTTGGGCACCTCTTGACCGAGCTTCGTAAGCGCCGCCCGGCTTTCCGGCTGGAAGGGGTCGAGTGAAAGCGCGTGCTGATAATCGGCAACCGCAAGATCGGTCCGTTCCATAGCGCGATGAATATCGGCCCGAACGCGCAAGGCGCCGGCGTCCTGGGGCGCGAGGATAATGGCCTTCTCCACATCGGCCATCATGGCGGCGTCCGGTTGCTCGGGCTGGGGGACACTCTCTGCGACAGGCTGGCCGGAAGCATCCGTTGCTGGAGCGACCCCTGCCTCGCCAGGCTGCTGCTCGGCCCCGGCCGTCGCTTGAGCGTCTGCGATCCCCTGCTCCGCGACAGGTGCTGCCGGATCGACCGGTCCTCCGGCGCCATCCGTGGCCGTGGCCTGATCCTGCGGCAGGCTCGGATCTGCACCCGCCATGGCATCGGCGGTTCCCGCATTCGGGTCGGCTGATTGTTTGGCAACGACGGATTCGCCCGCTCCAGTCTCCGCCGCTGCACCGCCTTCAGCCCCTCCCGGCGATTGCTTGGTAACCACCGACTCCTGTGCCGGCCTTCGCGGCGGCGCCGCTTGGAACTTGGCTTCGGCGCGCAAGGCGTAGGCCTTCGCGTTCTCAGGATTCAGCTCGATGGCACGAGACAGATCGGCAATAGCGTTCTCGAATCGCTTGGCCTGCACATAGAGGGCCCCGCGCTCGATATAGGCCTCCGCCAGGTCGGCCTTAAGTTCGATCGCCTTGTTAAGATCTTCGAGCGCCGCGTTGAACTTCCTCTCGCCGAGATTGGAGCGCCCGCGGAGCAGGAGCAGCTCCGGCTGTTCCGGCGTTTGCGCCAGAACTTGGGTGAAATCTTCGGCCGCCTCGGCGTAACGCTCGAGCGTGAGATAGGCGCGTCCCCGATTCTCATAGGCCGCGACGTATTTCGCATTGATACTGATTGCCTTGGAGAAATCGCGGACTGCGGCGTGATACCGGTTCAGCGCTGCATGCGCCTTGCCTCGTCCGTTGAACGCGACGGCGCTTGTCGGCATCAGTTCGACGGCTTTGCGGAAGTCCTGAAAGGCAGGCTGATATTGCGCAAGCAGCGTGCGGGCATTGCCTCGGTTGTTGTAGGCGGCACCGTAATTGGGCGAGAGCGAAATGGCGCGGTCGAAATCCTTGACCGCCTCCTCGGCATGCCCGAGATCGAGCAAGGCGTTGCCGCGATTGTTGTAAACGCTCGCGTTGTCCGGTGCGAGCTTGATGGAGAGATTGAAATCCTCCACCGCCTCACCCGTTTGCTTCATTCGCCATTTGGCGATCCCGCGATCCGAGTAGATGCTGGCCTTGATGAAATCGGCAATCTCAGGACTTGTCAGCGCCTCGTCATAGGCGGCAAGTGCCTTTTCGTATTGGCCGCGCAAGAGGGCAGCAGCCCCTTCTCGCGCCTTGAGCAGGGTCTTGTCTTCCGCCATAGCTCGCCCGCCGCCCGACGCCGCAAGTGCAATCAGGGCAAGACCGGCAAGGGAGATTGTCAGCCGCCGGAAGGTCATCGCTAGCAGCCCGAAAAAGCCAGGGCCTTGGTGCCCAGGCTTCATCTCCCCCATAAGAGCCGAGTGTGTCAACAAAGGGTCGCCACCAGCCAAGGTTGTCCAGCTCTAGGTTGTACCCCGGCGCCGGGGATCATTGCGGTGCAAGAGTTCGTGCAGCACGGCCGGAAGGAGGTCCGGCAAATCCTCGGAAATCAGCCCGGGACCGAAGAGCTGGGCCGCCCGTCCATGCATCCAGACCGCGGCGGATGCGGCGGCAAACGCCTCCATGCCTTGGGCGAGAAGGCCGAGAATCATCCCCGCGAGCACGTCACCGGTCCCGGCTGTGGCAAGCCAAGGGCTTGAGGTCCCGTTGATTGAGGCGCGGCCGTTCGGTGCGGCGACAACCGTGTCGGGTCCCTTGAGGAGAACGAATGCGCCTGATCGAGCCGCCGCCCCTCGTGCACGATCAAGCTTCGATCCCTCCCCTTCAAGGTCGAAAAGCCTTCCGAACTCTCCTTCATGCGGGGTCGTCACCACCGGAGCCTTTCTTGCCGCGATGACGCGAAAGAGTGGATCCGGCGCGGAAGAGAAAGAGGTGAGAGCGTCGGCATCGAGCACAACTGCCGCTTCGCTCGCCAATGCGGCAAGCACCATCTCCTTAATCTGCTCGCCGACGCCCGAGCCTGGTCCGATCAGAACTGCATTCTTACGCTCATCAGAGAGGAGGTCGGCCAGATCATTCGCGTTGTTTGCCGCGCGCACCATCACGGCTTTGAGGTGGGCCGCATTGATCGCAAGAGCGGCACTCGGGGATGCGACCGTCACGAGCCCCGCTCCGGCGCGAAGGGCCCCCGATGCCCCGAGCCGAGCCGCGCCCGTGCTGAAGGCTGGCCCGGACACGACAACGGCGTGTCCCCTCCCGTATTTGTGCCCCTCCGGCTTCGGCCAGGGGAACTGAGGAAGCCACAGGTCGGGCCCATTGGCGAAGCTCTTCGGGTGGATGGGTTCGAGCACCACATCGGGAATGCCGATGTCGGCGACGCGCATTTCGCCGCAAAGCTCCCTGCCCGGCAACAAAAAGTGCCCCGGTTTCGCGCGAAAGAAGGTCACCGTGGCGGTGGCCTTGACCGCGACACCGCGAATTTCGCCGGTCGTTCCGTCCACTCCGCTCGGAACATCGATCGAGACGACCGGCAGGCCGCTGCCGTTGAGCGCCTCGATCAGCGAGCCGGCCTCCCCCTGGAGGGGCCTGGACAGTCCGGCGCCATAGAGCGCATCCACGGCGACATTCGCCCCGGCCAGAAGGTCCGGTGCCAAAGCCTCGACCGGCCCTGTCCAAAGCTTGGCCATCGCTGCCGCGTCCTTGGGCAGACGCGAGGGATCGCCATTGAATCCGAGCCTTACGGAATAGCCTTTCTCCGCAAGATGTCGCGCCGCGACGAAGCCGTCACCGCCATTATTGCCTG
>WUUC01192105.1_pt1 | contig 10411 bp, 9 predicted proteins | sample 6278441 | NCBI WGS metagenome assembly WUUC01 (sample SAMN13675441, study PRJNA597444) | soil metagenome | isolation source: soil | place: USA: Washington | collected 2017-10 | reverse complement strand
GGGCCGGTCACGGCATATGTGGGGCTCGATCCCACGGCCGACTCGCTGCACGTGGGCAGCCTGGTACCCATCCTGGGAGCCGCATGGCTGCAGCGGATGGGACACACGCCGATCATCCTGATCGGCGGAGGCACCGGGCTGGTGGGCGACCCCAGCGGCAAGCGCACGGAGCGCCCTATTCTGCCGGTCGAGGAAGTCGACCGCAACGTCAAGGCGCTCCAGCGGCAGGTGGCCCGGTTTCTCGATTTTGACAGCTCCTCAGCCGGTGCGGCCCGGCTGCGCAACAACGCCGACTGGCTGCGCACACTTCCACTCATGGAGTTCCTGCGAGATACCGGCAAGCACCTGACGCTGGGATTCATGCTGCAGAAGGAAAGCGTCCGCAGCCGGATGGAAAGTGGGATCAGTTACACCGAGTTCAGCTACATGGTCGTCCAGGCCCACGACTTCTGGCACCTCTTCCGAACCGAGCAGTGCGAGCTTCAGATCGGCGGGAGCGACCAGTGGGGCAACATCACGGCAGGGATCGAGCTGATCGGCAAGCGCGAAGGCCGGCAGGCCTACGGCCTGGTGTTTCCGCTGATCACCAATACCTCGGGAAGCAAGTTCGGCAAGAGCGAGGCCGGAAACATCTGGCTCGATCCCGCGAAGACCAGTCCCTATCAGTTCTACCAATTCTGGATCAACACCGATGATCGCGACGTGGAGCGATACCTGAAGCTCTTCACCTTCCTGCCGCTCGAGACGATAGCGGATGCAATGGCCGAGCACGCCCACGATCCGGGAAAGCGCATTGCTCATCGCTTGTTGGCCCGAGACGTCACGGCCCGTATCCACGGCGAGGACGCCATGCAGGAGGCCGTGCGAACCAGCGAGGCGCTGTTCGGCGGAGAAGTCCAAGGAACCGGGTTGGCCTCAAGCGTCAGCGTTGCCCCCACGGTAAAGATTTCTCGGCAGCAGCTGCGGGAGCTTTCAATCGTAGGACTGTTGGTGGAGAGTGGGCTCGCCAAATCGAAGGCGGAGGCTCGTCGTGGAATTCAAGGCCGGGGGTTCTATATAAACGAGGCTCCAATCGAGAGCGTGGACCTCCGGCTGGGCGAGGAGGAGTTCAAAGGCCCGCCTGATGATCGCGGCGTGATGCTTAGGAAAGGGAAGAAGAATTACGTGCGGCTCGTGCTCCAGCCTTAGGTACAAAAGTGTACTCGGTACCCGCAGAGGAGACCGCCGCCACGACATATCCGGCTGCATCGAGAGAGGCTATCGCCCGTCGGGTCTGGGCCGCTCCCACTTCCTTCCAGCGATGGTGAAACTCGACCAGGATTTGTCCCACGGGTATGGAGCTGCTGAGTATATCAGGCAGGACCTCGTACTCCGCCCCTTCGACATCCATCTTCAGAATATCGACTCTGGTGTGGCCCAGCATTTCCGCCAGCGTGCCGAAGCGGCGGACCGGCGCCAGAATGGAGTGTCCCAGGCCGGACCTCCGGACCATGCTGTATGATTCGAATTTGGCCTTGGAGGGAGGCTGAAACCGAGCCACCCCGTCGTACGGAGCGATGCCCATCTCGTGGAGATGGAAATTGGGCGGCAGCTGTTGTGATCTGGCCCAGGTAAGCGCAAGAGGAGTCGGGTCGAAGGCGTGGACCGTGACGCCATAGCGCTCGATCATCGCGCGTTCGAAGCTGATGTCCCGGCCCACACCACACGAGTAGATCACGCTGCTGCTGCCCAGCCCATTGGGCCACACGGCCCAGGAGCCTGGACCCTGCCCCAGCGACACCAGCGGCACCGAGCACTGCGGACGGACAAACACGTCCAATCCGGCTCGGGCCCTGATCCATCGCTTCACGACGCGAAAGGCGTGGCGGAGCTCGACCGGAGCGATCACGACTGCTCCAGGGCGTCGACGACCCGCTGCATGTCGTCCAGCGTGTTGTAGGCGTGAGGACTGAGCCTGATGGCGCCCTCTCTCAGGCTGCAGACGATGCCGGCAGCCTTGAGCGCCCGGAAGGCAGCACCGACATCCCGGGGAGCGACGCAGAGAATACCCGACCCGCGCTCGTCCCGGGGCGAGGCGACCCGAGCACCGGCGTTCGCCGACCACGTGAGCACGGGCTCATGCAGCTGCCGCAGGTGCCGGCCGATATTGGCAATGCCGAGCTCGAGCAGCAACGCCAGGGAGGCGTTCATGCCGGCAAAGTCCTGGTACGGCAGGGTGATCAGCTCGAATCGGCGGGCATCGCCCCGCAGAGTGTCGTTGTATTCGGTGAGCCGGGTGAAATCGTCCGTCCCCTCGAATGCCATCCAGCCGGTAATCGCCGGCCGGAGCTCCCGGATGAGTTCCCGCCGCACGTATACGAAACCGGACCCCCAAGGCGACAGCAGCCACTTCTGGGCCCCGCACGCCAGCACGTCCACCGGGGTCCGGCGGACATCCACCGGGACATGCCCCAGACCCTGGATCGCGTCGACGACCAGGTAAGTTCCCGCCGTCCTGGTCGCGCTGGAAAGCCGGCCGAGATCGACCGTGTAGCCGTTGCTGAACTGCACCAGCGAGACCGCCAGGACCCTGACCCGGGGATCGCCCACCCGGTCCAGCAGATACTCCTCGTCCGGCCAACCCTCCGCCGTGGTGGGAGCGAGCTCCAGACTCACCCCGATGTCCTTGAGCATCATCCAGGGATACACGTTGGCCGGGAACTCCCGGTCGCTTGCCACCACGATGTCGCCGGCCTGGAGCGGCAGCGCGCGGGCCGCCAGGCTGAGGCCGAACCCGGTGTTGATGGTCAGGGCAATCTCTTCCGGACTGGCATTGATGAGCCGGGCGGTGAGCCGGCGGGATTCTGCCAGAGTCATCATCAGCTCCCGGTCGGGGAGCTGAAAGGGAGCGGCTCGCTTGCGGTTGAAGCCGTCGAGCACGTGGCGGGTTCGCTCGGGCAGCGGACCCACGCTCGCATGATTGAGATAGATGGTCTCGCGGGTCCAGGGAAACTCGGTCTGGCGGAGCTGGGTGATGTCGTACCCAGGTGAGAGGTGAGCGGTTCTCACCTCTCAGTCCTCAGTCGCGGGTCATATGCTTCTCGCAGTCCATCGCCCACCAGGTTGAACCCCAGAACCGCCACCCCGATGGCCAGTCCCGGCGCAAACGACACCCAGGGAGCAACTCGCAGAAGGTCGCGGCCGTCCGCCACCATTGCGCCCCAGCTGGGCGTGGGTGGCTGGGCTCCCAGACCCACGAATGACAGCGCGGCCTCGGCCATGATGGCGCCGGCGATTCCCAGGGTTGCAGCGATGATGATCTGAGTGCGGACGTTGGGGAGAAGGTGGCGGAGGACCACTCGGCGATCCCGCGCACCGAGCGCCTGCGCGGCCAGCACGAACTCGGCCCGGCGAAGGACCAGCACCTGACTCCGAACCAGGCGCGCCATACCGGCCCACCCGACCAGGCCAATGACTACGAAAACAACCGGCAACGACGGTCGTACCGCGGCGGCCACGGCGATCAGGAGGAGCAGCGTCGGAAAGGCCAGGGTGATGTCGGCCAGCCGCATCACCAACGCATCCACCCAACGGCCGTAGTAGCCCGCCAGCAAGCCGAGGAGCACACCGACAGTAACGGAGACAGATTGGGAGATCAGACCCACTGACAGCGAAAGCCGGGCCCCGTAGAGCACCCGGCTGAGGACATCTCGTCCCTGGGTATCGGTGCCCAGCAAGTAGCGGCTGCCTGGCTCTACGAGGTAAGCCCCCTGGAGGTCGCCCGTAATTGGGTTCGCAGGCGCCAGCCAGGGCGCGAACAGCGCTGCCAGGACCACTAGGCCCATAAATAGCAGCCCCAGCTGGAAGAACCGATCCCTCCGCAGCTTCACCAGCAGCGCACTGTGTGGCATCCTGCTCCCGTGACGTGCGTTACGCTTCCAGCAGCTGGGCTGGGACACGGCTCATCGGCTCGGTCTCACCGTGCCGCAGCGCACGATTCTTGCAATTTGTGGTTGCCTGGCTCCAGACGCCGCCACCTCCACCCGGGCAGCCTAGTGATACCGGACAGTCCCTTTACTCTAGTGCTAAGCGGTGGTGGGCTCAAAGGACTGGCCCACATCGGGGTCCTTCGTGCCCTGGAGGAGCGGGACCTGGTGCCGAGCCTGGTGGTCGGATCGAGTATCGGCTCGCTGATTGCCGCCGCCTGGGCCGCTGGAGTCCCCACCCGGCTCATGGAGGCTCGAGCCCGGCTGGTCCGGCGCCGGGACGTGTTCCAGGTGGCCCGGGCCGATGTCGCCTTCCGCCGGCTGCTGGCTCCCGCTCTCTACCGCAAGGAGCCTTTGGAGACCCTGATCGAGCATCTGGTAGGTGACGTCACCTTCGACGATCTCCAGCGTCGGCTCCTGATCAATACGGTTGATCTCCACTCCGGCATGCAGGTCATGTGGGGCCTGCCCGGACTACGCAACGCCCGGGTGGCAGATGCTGTAGCGGCTTCCTGTGCCTTGCCGGGCATCTTTCCGCCGCGGGAGATCAATGGCCGCGCGTACGTTGACGGCGCCGTGGTCGAAAACCTCCCCGTCCGCATGGCTGCGTCCCTGGGGCAGGGGCCTCTTCTGGCTATCAACGTGGCCGCGACCAGCGTGCTCCGATCCGAGACCGAGACCCGAGGCTTTGCGGCGACCTATATCCGGGGCCTCGAGATCGTCATGCAGACCCAGATCGAGTCCCAGCTTCGCGACTGGAAGGGCCCCCCGCTGGTGCTGGTCCAGCCCCGGGTCGAGCACATCTCAATGTTCGCCTTCGACAAGACCCACGAGCTGATCGAGGCCGGCTACCATGCCACCTCCAACACCTTGGACCAGCTCGGGACCAGGTTGAGCGGAGTCAGCCCCGGAATGCACCCAACCCGCCGGCTCCGGGTCCTGGTGGACGAGTCCCGCTGTGTCGGCTGCGGCTCCTGCGTGATTCAGGCGCCCCAGGTCTTCCGTCTCGATGCTCGGGGGAAGGCCGAAGTCCTCTCGCCGGTGCAGACCTGGTCTCCCATCGACGGCGCCTACGTACTCAACTGTCCTACCTACGCCATCAGCGTGCGTCCGGAAGACTCGGCGGCCTGACCTCAAAAATGAACACCGCCGCGCCCCGCTGCCGGACCGGTAGCAGGTTGCGGAGCGGTGTCCGATAATACCGCCGAATCCGAAGCGCTCCCCAGGGAGCCAGCGTGTGCCTGAGCGAGGCCTCGTCATACGCGCGCTTGTGATCCGGATCCCAGAAGAATCGACCGACGGGGGTGGTTCCCACCAGCACGCCTCCGGGTGCCAGAAATGCGATCAGGCTGCCGACGAAGGCCCGGTCGTCAGGCACGTGCTCCAGCACTTCATTGCAGTACACGATGTCGAACTGACCTGGCCCGGGCGGGACGGTGGTAAACATCGGCTTCGGGGAGGAGCCGCGAAATTTTTCAGCCTGGGCGATTGCCCGAGGCGAGATGTCGTATCCGCACGCCTGGCCCCCGAGCTGCTGCAGGCGGATGGTGAAAACGCCATCCATGCACCCGTAGTCCAGAACGCGCTTCCCGGTCGGGGGGTAGCGCCGGATGAGGACCCGCTGGCGCCACAACAGATGGCGAAGACGCCAGTTCAGGTCCAACGCTCGGCGGCCCTGCCGCTCGAGCCACGTCGAGTACTGGCGGTCGTACTCTGCTGCCGCGGTAGACTCCAGGGTCGGACCGATCATGGCCGCACGACTGCCGCGCGTTTAACCCGGCCGGCCTCATCGCCGATTCGAGCAAGCTCCGCCACCACCCTTTCCCAGTTGTAGTACTTCTCAACCGCGCGCCGACCTCCAGTGCCGAGTCGAGCCGAGAGAACCGGGTCATCAAGTACACCCCGGAGCGCTATGACGGCCTGGTCCGGTCTGTTTGCCTCGACCAGCACACCGGTCTCGCCATGACGCACGGCATCCCCGATGCCGCCGGTCCGCGCCGCCAGAACCGGCAGACCAGAAGCGGATGCTTCCACCAGGGCGATGCCGAAACCCTCGACCCGCTGCTCCAGAACCTTCGACAACCCGAGATACACCTCGGCACAGTTGTAGAGAGCCGGGAGGTCTCGATCGGGTACGTCGGTGAGAAATCGGACTCGCTCCTCAACTCCCAGAGCTCGGCTCAGCTCCTGCAGACCCGGCAACTCCTCTCCCGCTCCGATGATGAGATAGCCGAGATCGGGATGGGTCGACTTCAACGCCGCCAGCAACCGGATGCCGATATCGATACCCTTGTGCCTGGTGAGTCGCGCGACGGTTACCAACCAACGCCGGTTCGGCAGGTCATAGCGCTTTCGAACCGATGTCTGGTCCAGCCCCGGACGAAAGATGCTCGGATCAGCCCCCAGGTGTACGGTACGAATACGGTCATTCTCGCCGATCCCGATTTCGTCCAGCACAGTTCGACATAAATCGGCGGTCCACCTACTGTTGGCGACCAAGACCGAGGCCGCCCGCAACAGCTCGCGGCCGGTTTCTCGTTTCACCCGCGACCGCCTGGCCTGCTCTCGAAAGATCAGGAGATCGCCGCCATGAAGCATGATCCCGTATGGTACCGCGGTCCGCCTGGTGGTCCACCGAGCCGGATAGGCTGCGGGCTTGAAGTTGCCGCACCAGATAAACGTCACGGCCAATGACCGGGTGAGGGCCACCGCCCGGCGAGACCAGTGCACCGTTCCGGGGAATGTCCTCAGCCGTTGGGCCGGAAGGGGCAGCCGGTCAACCCGGTTGGGAAGCTGCTCATCCAGAGCAGCGCTGCCGGGCAGCTGGCCGGTGGAGATTACCAGGGACCCCGGGGGGTAATGCCTCGCGAGCTCACCCATCCACCGTGCGATGCCTCCCCCCATCGGAGGAAAGTCGTATGTCAGCAACAGCTGCGGTCCGGGCACAGGCTATTGCAGCAGTGGTCGCAGTCGGGCGAGAAAGCGCTCGCAGGCACGGTCGATGGTCAGGTGGGAGACCTTCGCTGGGTCTGGTGCGGCATCGTGCAGAGCCTGCCCTATGGCTTTGGTCCAGGCGCACTCGTCCTCGGGCGAGACTAAGCGGGCAGCGGTACCAACGAACTCCTGGTGCGGTCCAATGTCGCTTGCTACGACCGGGGTACCCGAGGCAATCGCCTCGATGGGGGTAAGGCCGAGTCCCTCGAATCGGCTGGGGCACACAGCCAACCGAGCCCGGCGATACGCATCCGCCACGCCGGCATCGTCAATGCTGGTCTCGATTCGGCAGGGTACCTGAAGTGTACGCGCCAGCTCCTCGAGACCCGATTGTTCGGGGCCGCGTCCGATCAGGCGGACCTGCACGGGGCGGCCGAGCCGGCTGGCAGCGCGCAGCGTGGCGGCCTGGTTTTTGTGTGCCTGAAGCCGGCCGACGGTGAGCAAGGTGGGCGGAGAGTCCTTGGTGGAGGGCGCAGGGTAGAACCGGGTGGAGTCATAGCAGTACGGCACCAGCTTGGTATCGACGCGAAATCGAGTCCGAACCAGCTCCTCCGTGCTGCGGCTGGGGACCCACACCTCCGTAGCCCGCGCCGCGGTGTAGCGCAGGCGGCTGTAAAACCCTCTCCTGCGTCCGTAGCCACCTTTCAAGCGGGGCAGGTGCACAAGATAAGGACCTACTGAGACGACCGGATCGTAGGAACCTGATCCAGTCGCCTTGGGTGGCAGGTCCCAAATGTACAGCACCAGCGGGCAGCCGCGCCGCCGCGCATAACGCCAAGCCTCGACGGCGGTGGTCCCACTCATCGACAGCGCCAGCCTCGCGGGCGCCGTCCCCTCCTGTGAGATCGAGAGTCCGCGCTGCCTGAGCGCAGGCACCACTAGAGCCGCGTAGGCATTCGGCGCAAACCAGCGCACGTCATTCATCTGCCGTATAGGACTCGATGCAGCGCCGCCTCATACCCGTCGATCATGCGCTCGAGCGAGAATTCCGCCTCGATGCGGGATCGCGCAGCGGCCCCCAGTGCAACCCGACGTGAGGGATCTTTCAGCAACCCAGCAACCTCGGCGGCGAGCGCATGAGGGTCATTGGGAGATACCAGAACACCCGCCGTTCCGTCACGCCCCAGCAGCTCTCGAGTACCCCCCGCGTCGGCAGCGATGACAGCGCGGGCGCACGCCATCGCTTCACCCACCGCGTTGGGGAAGATCTCGTTGACCGAAGGATGAACCACCAGGTCCGCAGCGTTCAGGCCGGCGATCAGCTCATCAATGTCCAGCAATCCGGTGAAGCAAACCGGCAGGCCCGCCCGGCCGGCAATCGCTCGAAGCTCCTGTTCCCGGCTTCCGTTCCCGCAGATCACGTAGGTAAGCTGGGGCCATTCCCGGTGTACCAGCGTCAGCGCCGCGATCGCCGAATCATGGCCCTTGTCTCGCTCCAGCTTCGCGGCGGTGAGCACGATGAACGCGTCCGCCGGTATCTGCCACTTCTGCCGAAAAGTGGCTCCGTCGCCAGTCAGGGGTCGAAAGCGCTGGATATCATAGCCATTCGGAATGCGGTAGGCGGGTGCCCGCCGCAGCCAGGGCTCCTGCTGCAGGGCAATGTTCTCGACGTACAGGGATTGAAAGACACATGCTGCCACCCGCCGGCCGTACAGGCGATCGGCCAGATGGTTCCGGGCTCGGCGGTAATTGAGGTTGTAGCGATAGACGACCGCCGCACGGTGGAACAGTGTGGCCAGCGCGGCCAGCCGCAGATCGCGAGGCGTGTCGACGACGACTGCCTCCGCCGCCAGCTCGCGAAGCACCTGGAGGAGGGCCCACGCCTCCCGAGCTCCCGTGTTTCGTCCCGGGATTTCGCTCACTGGAAGCTGCTCGGCCCTGAAGCGCTCGGTCAGTGCCGAAGCGACGCTGACCAGCCGCGCCTGGTGACCGCGTTCGATCAGTCCCCGCCCGATCTTGGCATAGCTCGCTGCCGAGCCTCGCCATCCCTTGACCGATGTCAGCAGAGCCACACGCATGGTGGGGCTATAATATCCCCATGCGTATCGTGGTGCTCGGTGCCGGCGGAGCCCGGAAGACGGAGGCCTCCATCGCACGGGCCGCTCTGAGCCTCGGACACCGCTGCCGCGTGGTGCCGGTCCGACGATGGCCCTGGCCGGCGGGTCCGTTGGCAAGTCGGATGGCCGGCTATCTCGTTGAGTCCTTCGAGCCCGACTTTCTCATCCTGACCCGTCATGCCATTGAGCTCGGGGAACCGCTGCTTCGACGCCTTCTCCACCGACGCTCCGCGGTTTTCTGGTACTTCGATCCCCACCCGAAGCCCAAGGTGGTGCAGCTCGGGTTGCTGGTCGGTCGGATGTACATCACCTACCTCGGTCAGATCGACCAGTACCGGGCCGCCGGTGTTCCCGAGGTCGAGTTCCTTCCCCAGGCCGTCGATCCAGAGCTCGACGCGCCGGCCACTTCGTTTCCGGACCAGTACGCGTGCGACACCTCCTTCGTCGGGTCGGGTCAGTATGCTTACCGGTATGAGGTGCTCCGGGCGGTTTCGAGCGCCAGCAGGCTGCAGATACGGGGACCGGGGTGGGAACACGCTCCGGCCGATCTTCCGGTTGCCGGAGGTCCGGTGTACGGCAGGCGCCTGTCCCAGGTGATCAAAGGAGCTGCCATTTCGCTCGGCGCCAGCGCCCACCCCGAGCAGGATTGGGATCGCGCATCCGCCTCGAACCGGATGTGGAAAATTCTCGGCTGCGGAGGTTTCTACCTGGGGCCTTACATCCGCGGCATCGAACACTTCGCCACTGACGGTGTGCATTGCGCCTGGTATGGCGAGGCCGCGCACGCGCGTGAGTTGACCCGGCACTACCTCGGCGACCCTGACGCGAGAGCGCGGATTGCCCAGGCCGGGAGAGTCCATGCGTTGGCCCACCACACCTATGCCCACCGGCTCCGTCTGCTGCTGGCCGGACTCGCCTACCCCTTGCCCAGCAGCTTGTAGTTCCGGAATTCGAACACTCGAATACCGGTAAGCCGCTCGATAGCGCCGGAGAGGTAGTAGCGGAGAAAACGCCAGCGGAAGCGGCGCGGCTCGATGACCCGCTCAGGGTCGTCCCGCCGGGCGTCGATCCAGCTCCGGGCCACTGCGGGATGCTGGCCGGTGAAGGTCCGAATTCCGGGAATCCAGGCCAGCAACGGTTGGCTCTCGTCTGCGTTCCGCCAGGGGTACATGGTTTTCCCCAGCTCCCGCTTTTCCTTGAGTGCCTGACTCGGACGGGCCCAGCCGTAGTGAAACATTTCCGCTCCCGTCAAGCGAGCACTGATCTTTCGGTGCTCGGGGCCCACCCGGAATCCCTGCGCTCCCTGATAGGGCCGGATGTCCAGTTCGGGCGCCAGCCGAACGGCCCGCACCTCGCGCCGATACCAGCGGCGGTGGGTCGCCACCGTGTCGAAGC
>WUUC01076055.1_pt1 | contig 10411 bp, 5 predicted proteins | sample 6278441 | NCBI WGS metagenome assembly WUUC01 (sample SAMN13675441, study PRJNA597444) | soil metagenome | isolation source: soil | place: USA: Washington | collected 2017-10 | reverse complement strand
ATCAGAGCTTTCACAATTGCACGGGCGCTTGGTCACTGGATTTTGCATAAAAAAGAACTTTACGAAATCTCTGAACTGCGCGTGATTTACCAGCATTCTCTAGGAGGTGAAGAAAAAAGTTACTTTGAAAAGGAAGCAATTTGCTTTGCTGTTCATCTTTTGGTACCGGCAGATGTATTTCTTCACTTCTCCCATTTTGCTGATGGAGCCCTAGCAGCAAAATTTCTTGTCCCGGATTTTGTTATTAAAATTGTAAGATCGGATTCACTCAAGCCGTAAATCTGTTGGTTCAAGGCTCCACTAATATTTCTAATTCCTCTGCAAGTTCTCTTGTCCGATCCAAATTATCAGTGCTAATGACTTGTTCTCCGTTCATTGTCAAATAGAAGGAATCGATGTTGATGGATTCCTTAACGAGTGCTTTTGCAAATTTTCCAATCTGTCCAGGCGTATCGTCCAAGCTTATAAATATAACTTCGTTTTTTTCAAAAGCAATGCCTGATTCATTCAACGCTCTCTCAGCTTCATCAGAGTCGCTTGTAACAAGGTTAACCCATCCATGACCCATTGCGCTTAACCCTGCGATCCCATCTATATTGACTCCAGCTTTTCCTAAGGTTTCTGCAACTTTCGCTAAAGAACCAGGTTTGTCTGTTAATTTAAAACTAAATTGAAATGACATATTTTACCCCCCTTAATTATTGTTCTCTATTCTTAATCTATAGCGAATAAGTTTTATTATTACAAAATGTTGTCAAATTTTACGCAAGCACTTGTCAATTAGAAACATGCATAAAAACAAGCAACTGGTTAGTCATTTTGGTTCTTTTGGCGTCTTTTGTTCTATCCACTTTTAACTGAAAAAATTGCCATGCATGGATAAGAATCAAAAGGTTCGAAAAAATGTATTGCATCCAGATTAAGTAATCATGCTATATTAGAATTTTACATTGTCGAATATGAAAATTTCATGAGGCAAACTATGACAAGAAGAATTACGGCATTACTATTTTCTTTTATTATCACCTTTGTATTTGCCGGATTTCAAAGAGGATATTGTCAATTAGCGGAAATATTCGAAGAAGGACCTATTCATGAATCTTTCGTCACCAAGGTTTCAGGAAACATAATTTTAGAAGCCTCTATCTCACAACCCCCTCATCCAATTCAAGAAAAAAAGCCGCGTCAAATAGACATGCAATCCACCTGGATTCCAGGTTATTGGGCATGGAATGACAAAGCCAATGATTTTGTATGGGTTAGCGGTGTCTGGAGACGTCCTCCACCTAGCCATCAGTGGATATCAGGTTTCTGGAAACAATATGACCAAGGATGGGTTTGGATACCAGGTTTTTGGAGTCGTAGTGCCGAACAGAGTGTCGATTATGTAAAACTTTCTCCCCCTAACGAGCTTGATGAAAATACCGCTCCGCCTCCATCCAATAATTATTTTTGGGTTCCTGGATATTGGGTCTATCAATTCGACAGCGAGCAGTATAAATGGGTGCGGGGAAATTGGGAGGAGTTGGATCCAAACTGGATTTTTGTTCCTTCTCATTATATGTGGCGGCCAGGTGGATATGTTTTTGTCCCTGCATTTTGGGATTGGCCTCTTGAAAATCGGGGCACAGCCTATTCTTCTGTTGTTATTAAGCCCGAATTAAGAGAAAAAATCTCCTATGAACCTCTAAATATTTTGAAACCAACTACGATTGTCAAAAACCTCTATCCCTATTATCCCGATTATCTTAGCTTTTTTCAGTACCACAGACATTATCATCCCGATTTCTGGCAAAACTCCTGCTGTCCACCTCCATGGTGGGGTTGGGATACCTGGTGGAGCTTTGCTTGGCAGGATCAATGGAGTTTATGGTGGTGGTTTACTCACCCTGGATATCCTCAACCAACCTGGATTACTCCAGAATTGAGCGGGATATTGCCTCCTCCGCTAGAAGAATTGGTTATTATGCTTGAGATAGTTAATAAACCTGGAATTATCACACCCATGGGGGTCACCTCTCCTATGAATATGCTAGAAGCTATCCATAAAGTAACTGGATTTTTTTATCCTATTCTTCCAACAGACAACAAAGCATTATTAAAGTTGTATCGAAAAGTCAAATTAGCTACTACGGACCCAGACAAAATTCTCAGACCGATTGGCCGCAGGCTTCCTTTAAATCCCACAGCTATCAGGCCAAATGTTAGAAAACCTGTCGCAAGGCAGGAAATAAGTTTAAACAACTACAAGATCGAAGAAGATTTAAAACCAAGAATTCCATTTAAACCTAAAATTCCATCGAATGGGCGCACAACTGCTTGGAGTAATCAGTCGAGGTCGGGCGACCTGCCGGTTTACACACCTCCGGTTCACCGCCCCAGTTGGACGCCTAGACCCCAACAAAAGACCCCAAACGATCAAAGTATAACATCGCAAAACTCGCAAAAAAATGGCAATGAAACGGATGCGGGGACTAGAAAATGGAGGCGAATGAAACCTTATGAGACCCAGATGAAGAGGCCTCCTGTTCATGCTCCTTCACGTGAACATCAGTCTTCTGGTTCTCGAAATCAGTTGAGTGATAAATATTCATTTCCCCAAATTACGCGAGAAGGGCAAAAATTTAACAAAGGTTAAGTTCATTAACATTTGCCATGAATAAAATGATTTTATTTTTTTTCTGTAATTACTCTCTTGCGAAATAGCACAAATGTTAACAAAATGATATTCAAACATCCAAATCTTGGTTCTTTTCCGTCGAGATAAAAAACGTTTCTAGCAGAACAAGGATTAGTTTTTTGTCTAGCAAGTAATAAGAGCGGCCTTTATACTGACCGCACTTAATTTAGGAGGCTCGCCGCATTCACTCTAAAAGCTAGGATGGCGTTGCGTGCGAATAAATTATACTATAGGCTAATGACGTGTCATATGATCGCAACCACTAGGAATTCGATAAATCATGAGCGACAAAACTCTAAAAAGACTTTTTTTTCTTTTATGTTTGACTTTACTAAACCATAAAACTATTCAATGTCTTGAAATGGATCATAAACATACAGATTCAAAGCAAATCAATTGTTTGCAGATCTTGCAAGACATGCCCCTTCGCATTTTCCTAGAAGATCTCCTTTCTATGTATTGGGATATTTCAGATCTTCCTACCGAAAAAATTCCTTCAATGTTCAATATTCTAGCTGCCTACTCTGAAGAGCCTGAATATGCTCTACATGTAGTCCAGGATAACTTTCCAGATCTTACAAAGAAGGACTCTGATTTTTATCAAAAATATCAACGTGCAAGAAACTCTAAATCCAAAACTTTTTCAAAAGCTCTATTACCTTACTTGAAGACCAAAGTAATTCTTGATTTGGGAGGTGAAGACACACGATTGGTAGATACACTTATTTCAATGAATCCTGCTATCGAAAAGGCCTACGTCACTGATATAAATATGATAAAAAACCATCCTAAAAACCCAAAGGTTGAGTTTTTATGGCAGCAATACCCCGACCTAACGCCACTCCCTAAAGAGTCTGTAGATACCGTGATTATGTCTACAATGCTTCATCATATCGATCCTCCCGTAAGAATCAAATTATTGATCCATGTGATGGAAATTCTTAAAGAAAATGGCAGAATAATTCTTATTGAAGATAGCTTTCCTGAAACTCTATCGGAAGGCGACATCAAAACAAGGCTTGATGAGAGATTCCTTTCATTTAGCAATAAAGATAAATTACTCATACTTTCATTTCTTGATTGGTGGGGCAATCGGCTGATGAAAAATTCTCGAGAAATTCCGTTGCCCTGTTCTTTTAATTCGATTGAAAAATGGGAATCTCTTTTTGCCGAATTGGGAATGAGCTTGATTGATAAACAATATCTCGGAATTCCAGCAATGCATACGCATATCATGGCTCCAAAAGCTCTTATTGTATTTGAAAAATCAGCCGACAGAGGCAAAAAGGACCTTTATACCTCCAACGATTGCTGTGTTAAAAACATTGTGAGAGTAGACTCAAACAAAGAAACGTCTGCATTCATTCCTAAACAAGGATTCAACATTAATATGAGTATTGGAGGATCAAAGATCCAAACCCGGATTGTGGATTCAAATGCGGAAGATATTTTTACCCTAGCAGAATTTAGTTGGAGAAAGTTTATACGTGATGAACCGAATTGGGCATCGTTCGATGCATTGGATAAGAGGGAATGGTTTATTTCAAAAGTTATAGATCAGATTGATTTTGCTTTAGAACAATTGAAAGCTGATGATGGTGATTATGGTGAACTTGAGAGCATCGGGATCGCTTGGGCAGGACCTGTTAAACCGGATGGCTTGGTTATAGGGCCAAATATAGACGGTTTTAAATTCAAAGATTTATCTACCGAGGAAATAGAAAAAGAAGGAATTGATCTTTCCACTCTTATCAAGGATAGAATTGCTCAGAAATTTGGACATAATAACGTAAATGTAATTTTGTTGAATGATGGGGACGCTGCTGCGATTGGAAATTTCAAAAGAGCCAAAATCGATAATGGACTTTTGTTAAATGTGGGAACAGGAATTGGTTCCGGAATAGTTAAAAATGGAGAAGTGCTGTACAGCCTCAATGGATTTAAAGATCGCATTGGAGAAATCGGACATCATATCGTTTATCAACCTCTATACAATCGTTATTTTTACTACGGAATATGCAGTAGAGGAAAAATTATTGAACAAATCAATAATTTCACTATTTCAGAAAGGCTTGCGGGCCCTGGGCTTGTGAAGAAGTTTGTTGCTAGATTGAAAAGGGAATATAATGATAATTCAACTAAAATTCACAGTTATCTTAACAGCTGCAGGGGAGAAGATGAGATAGTATTTAGCGAGATAGAGCTTGCTTCCTGCGACGAAAACTGCGACTTAGGCCCCCTTGTAGAAAAGAAAATATTAAGATTAATTACCTGTAAGGCAATTGAAGGCGACAAAGGAACTATTAGCTTTATCAGTGAGGTGGGTTACGAATTGGGTTTAGGGATAGGAACTTTCATTAAGGAATTTGAACGGGAAAAGTTCGTTAATAATATTATCCTCTCAGGTAGCTTAGGAGAAAGTTTTGGATTAGGATTATATGATGCATTGGGAGAGGATCTGTTTTTATCCCAATTAATGAAGGGAATCAAATGGTCACTTCGCAATCATAATCCTGACCAGAATGCACAATTTTTGTTAAGCATTCATCCTGGATTCTTCCAAGCAAAGCGTTCTTCTGAAGATAGCGAAAATTCCAAAATTATCGAGCTCATCAAATAAAGAAAGCACTTGCATACCTCATTTTCCGGCCCGTATGCGTGCTAAATTTGAGTAGGCACCGATCTTAAAGTAATGAGCTTGCGAGGGAACTGTGACATGAGCATGGAGGCCGGAGGGCGATTGATATCTAATTCCAATCCACATCCCATTGGAATATGGTCATTGCGATTCTGCTTATCCTTTTTATTTATCCTATTTATTTCAGTTGGTATTCCTGTTTATCGTGTTTTGCGTCAGGAACCAGGCACATAAAGATAAACCCAATGATAAAGAAAATAAGAATCACGCTCATTCCTGCTCGTTCGCTTTTGGTTAAATAAGTTATCCATCCAACAAGCAAGGGGCCTGCAAATGCTGTGCATTTTCCCGATAAAGCAAAAAAACCAAACATTTCATTGCGCAAATGGGCGGGGGCTGTCCTTGCCATATAGGATCTGCTTGCCGATTGGACCGGGCCCACAAATAATCCTAGCGACAATCCTAGCCACCAAAAAATAACAGAATCAGTTACAAGCAAGAGGCTAGAGGTGGCAAATATAAGACCAATTAGCGAGATGAGGATGAGCTTTTTGCTGCCAATTTTATCATCTAGCCACCCAAAGCTTGCTGCGCCAATTCCTGAAATGATATTTAGTGCAATCCCAAAAAGAAGAATTTCTTTGGCCTTCATCCCAAATAACGAAGCGGCATAAACCCCTCCAAAAGCAAATAGGGTGACTAAACCATCGTGGTACACCATTACAGCAATGAAGAACTTCGTAATATTTTTATAAACACGTAAGTGGACAATCATTTGACGAAACTCTTTTATCACTAGAATGATCGACTTTTTCGCCGATATTCCTTTTCCTGGAATATCCGGGACAAAGAGGAAAAAAGGCAGGGAAAAAATACAAAACCATATCCCAACCAAAGGAAAAGTTGATCTGATGTGGGTTGCTGAAGCGCGATCGCTGTTGATGAGGGAGGGTTCATCAACAAATAGAAAAAGAGCCAGAACAAGGCTGGCCACGCCGCCGGCATACCCAAAACTCCATCCCCACCCGGACCATTTCCCTAGAGCATAAGAAGGTGCTATTTCAGGCAAGGCAGCATTGTAAAAAACAAAGGCAAGCTCAGACCCAATGATTCCTATCCCTACCATCACCAAAGCAAGGGTTGTATAAGAGGGATCGGGTTTTACAAACCAAAGAAGACTAGTCGCAATAATACATAGATAGGTGAGAGATACTACCCAGATTTTTCTGCTATTACCTCGATCGGCCATCGCTCCTAAAAAGGGAGCTATAAGGGCAACTATTAGCGATGAAATTCCATTTGCAAATCCCCATTGTGCCGTTCCGATGGTTTCATTCTCAGCGACCTGGGTGGCAAAATATGCAGCAAATACGAAAGTTTGAATGATAGCGGAAAAAGCACTGTTTCCCCAATCATAGAGTGCCCAAGAGAATAATTGAAGGGAAAAGCTTTTGTGAGCTTTACTATGTTCCATTTTAGGATATTGCTTTAATTGAAAAAACCTTCATACAAAAAAGGAATTATCCTGTCTATGTGTAATCGAAGATGTTAGAAAGACAAGTCACTTATAATTGATATCACACTTTAATTCCTCGATAATCATTTTGATTACCTTTTCATTGGTAATTACCTTGGTACAGAGATGGATCAAGTTCATCTGGCCGGCAGCAAAATCAAATAAAAACCTGTTCAAGATTGATGCTTGCATAAAAAGTCAGACGAGCCTTAATTTTCATTAATAATAATAAAAAAAACCAGCCTTACCTTAAAGATAATTTATGTTGTTTTTAAACTTTTTTAGCTTTGGTATTCATTGGTTTAGATCCTACCCGCATAGCATTACAAACATTTAGTTTTATTTTGTAGACTTACATTTAGTTTTAAAAATTAAATAAAATAATATATAATGTATTTAGAGCGTTGAATCGAGGAAATTCTAAAAAAACCACTCACCTTACTTATATCTGAGCCTACGTTCATTGATCATTAATGCCGTAAAGTGAGATGTAAAGGAGGAAATAAATCCATGGCGCGTACGCAAGGAATGACTCTATTATCTGCAGCTGCGATGGCACTCAAGAGCACTGGTGCAAATGTTCCGATCAATAAACAAATCGACAGTGTCTCCAATGCCTTGACTGGGGCGACTCGCCAAAGAGAAATGACTGCGCCAGGAGAGGGATATCCTCCTGAGGCAAAAAACGTTTTAGAAATTTTAAAAATACAAATCAATAAAGCTGTTAATTCTCTTTCAGAACAAGTTGGCGATGAACAGCTATTCAATAAACTAGTTGAAGATCTAGAGGTTATAGAGTCGTTTGCAGATCGCATCATCACATTTTATGCTCCGAAGGAACAAAAAGTTTCTCCAGATGATGAAGAACTCGCTACAACCATAAAGCAATCTTTTGCGAAGGCTAAGTCTGAAGCGATTACTGCAATTGCATTGGAAAAAATTTTTAATAAAATTAACAATCTTGAAAGTTGGTATAGAAACAATCCAAAACTAACATCCCATGAATTCCGAGAAAAACTAGAAGAGCTTTCTACCAAGGTAAAAAAATGGGAGGATGAACTTGTTCCTGGAGATCCGATGCTCAGAGATTCCGAAACCATTGCCGAGAGAATTTATAAACTCAAATCAAAACTTCTTGAAGCCATAGAGATTTCCGAGATGCAGGATCATCCGGGAGTCGTTGGTGAAATGGGATTAAATATTCTGCGTTTAGCATCAGATATGGTACAGCATGCTAAAAGTCAATTTGAAGTTGAGCAGGCAGCAATGATGGCCCTTGAAGCAAATAGAAATTTGAAAAGGGGAGGGAAGCAATTCCAAGAAAAAGGGATTGCCTTCAATTTGTTAATTCAGCAAAGCATTGCCGTGTTTGTCAATCGTCAAATCCGTATTATTGAAAAAGAACTGGAAGCGCCTCTTTACTATATTCCGGGAGATGTTAAGACAAATGAAGATTTAGCCAAAAGATTGATCATTCATATGGAAAGGTTGATCATTTATTTTGAATTTGTAGACAAATGGGCTGGTCCGCATCAAGAAGATTTGCGTGAAAGGATTGCGCTAGTATACGAAAAAATCGTTGACCGGGCCGAGAAGGCAAAATACTACGTCCTCGATGAAGCTTCTAAATTGGGAACCTCTAAAGAGCTTGCAATGGAGCTTGCAAATGTGGCTACAAAGTTTCGACGAGCGGAAACGATGGGTAAAGATAAAATCGATCCGAGTGTTATTTTTCATGAGAGATTGGATTTAAAGGATGAAATCAGAAAGCTTCAAGAGCAAATTCCTGAACCCGCCACCCAAACAGTGATGCCTGCCGATAAACTAGGCAGAATCTATTACAAATTATTAACTTTAAGAAAAAGAGAAAACTTAGATTCAGATTTGCAAAGTAGAATTTCTGCAGCTCTTAGCAGAGTGGAGCTTCAAGCTTTTCGGCAAAATACTCAAATTGACATTTTCAATGAGATGTTAGTTAGGTCCATCTATTTAAAAGATGCAATTGATCATGAAATCTATCGTTTTATGGTATTGCTTGACATGGACCCTGCAGTAACAAATCCATTGAGATATAGTAATTATCCTAATCCTAGCGAGTTTCCTTTCAAGGGAACTCAGTTAACAAGAGTAATTCGAAATAATAGAATCATTAATAATTTTATTGAGGGAAGATTTAGTCCGGTAAAAGAACACGAAGCGTTTAAAAAAGTTTCCCAGGGATTTTATCACGAACTAGAACTTTATTGTTCCAAGGCATTGATCGACCTATTGAAGAGACTCAAACTTTCTCTAACCAAACCCCCAAAATTGGATGAAATCGAATACAACCTTGAATCTCGTATTCAATCTTTACCACCAAATCTTCAGAGCGCTGCGAAAAATCTGACGGTAAAAATCGAGGATAGTGAAATTTATTCAACGCTGCCTTTTGATAAACAGAAAGAAGGAAAAGAACTACAGATGCTCTGGCTCATGCTTCAATATCTCAAATATCCTTTGCGTATGAACCAGATCGAAGCGATAGAAGAAATGCACAAAGAGGATCTGATTGCGTGCAGCGTAGACTTGATAAATAAAGCGGAAAAAGAATTTTTGCAAAATAATATAAAACAACTCCAAGAAGAAATGCAAGTAGAGGTACACCTGCCTTTTACTGAAGAATACCTTGAAACATACGGCGGAGATGCATTTGCAAAAAAGCTTATAAAAAAATTCATTCAGCTTAAAAATCCTCTTATGAAAACAATTGAACCTTTTTCCGAATTATTGCTCAAAAATTGCCGGGAGCATAAAGAGATTGCAGAGCGCATCCTTAAACCGATAGCTGCGAATAATCCTGTTTTGCTGAGAAAAATAATTGTCGATACTATGGAAGAAGTATTTCTAGATGCAGAAAAAATTACCCTACATTTGAAGATCTTTGAAATCGCTTCTATTAATCAAGAAAATCAGTTTTACAAAAATCATCAAGTTCCTGAAGTATTTCCACTGTATGTGGAAGGACTAACTGAACTGAGAACAGAAAATGAAAACTTGCACGATAAAATGTTAAGCCTTGTTGAAAATAATTCAGCATTTGCAGAACTAATCGAATCACTGGCCACAGAATCAATGTTCAACGTAACGTTAAATAAGATAAGAGGTATGTTGGATGCGTTTACTGGAGTACCCGAGATCACCGGCTTGGAATTAGAGTTTGATGATTTGACTCAATTTTTAACAATTGATCCTGATAAAAAGAAAGGCACTTTGAAAGGTTTTGGATTAATGGAATTCTATGGACCAATGCCAGAGACAGGTACGATAGACCGAATAGGAGACATAATCGTCTCGATTGAAATTCCAATGCAATGCGATAGCGCTGACGATGCCATTGTACGGTTCATTGAGAAACCTTATAATTCGTTTATTGCTGAAATAAGAGAGGGGAAAGTCTGGAACCTGTTTTAGCCAAAATTCAAAGTAGCAGGAAATGAAAGGCAAAGACAATCACAGGGTAAATGGTGAGTAAGTAATTTTTTTGTCCATTTTCCCCAATCTAAGGTGTCAACCTTATGTCGTAGATAGCTTAAAACCA
>WUUC01221220.1_pt1 | contig 10412 bp, 10 predicted proteins | sample 6278441 | NCBI WGS metagenome assembly WUUC01 (sample SAMN13675441, study PRJNA597444) | soil metagenome | isolation source: soil | place: USA: Washington | collected 2017-10 | reverse complement strand
GCGGCGGGAGCGACGGCCGCCGACGACGGCCGGGTGGCCGAGGACGCCGTCGTCGTCGGCGCGAGCGGCGTTCCGGAGCTCGTTGGCTCGGCGACGTTCGTCAACGAGCCCGTCACCGATCCCGATACCGGCCGGCCGGTCTCCTCGAGCCACTGGCACCAAGGAGCGCTGGCGGTCAACGTCGCGGTCGATATCGCCACCGGCGTGGTGCGCGTCGAGCGTGCCCGAGGCGCCGCGTGGGCGGGCGAGGTCGTGAGCAATGCGGGCGCGAGGCTCCAGAACGAGGGCAACGTCATCTTCGGCCTCGGCCAGGCGCTCTGGGAACGGCTGGAGTTCGGCCCCCAGGGACAGCCGCAGCCGGCGACGTTCCTCGACTACCGTCTGCCGTCCATCCTCGACGTGCCCGACGTCCTCGAGACACACGCTCTGGAGGGAGCGGCCGACCAGCCGCGGGAGCGGCACGGCCTGGGGGAGAGTCTGATCCCCGCCGTCGCTCCGGCGGTGGGCAATGCCGTCGCGGACGCCACCGGGGCGTCACTGTCGGACCTTCCACTTCTTCCCGAGCGGGTCCGGGCCGCCATCGAGGGGGCCGGCCGGGAGACTGCGCGATGACGAAGCGGGCCGGGCCGGGTCCGGAGCCGGTCCGGATCGTCGTCAACGGTCGACCGCGCGAGACCGTCGCCGACCCGCTCACGCCGCTGCGGACGGTGCTCGGCGAGGAGCTCGATCTACGCAGTGTCCGGGAGCCGTGCGGGGTCGGGGCGTGCGGCGCGTGCACCGTCCTCGTCGGTGGGCAGCCCGTCAAGTCGTGCCTGTGCCCTGTTGGCCTGGTGGGCGACCGCGAGGTCGTGACCGCTGAGGGCCTTGCGATCGATGACCCGGTCGTCGGCGCGCTCGCGTCGCACAACGCCTTCCAGTGCGGGTACTGCGTGCCCGGCTTCGTGCTCGCCATCCACGGCCTGCTGGCCGTCGATCCCGCGCCCCGTCCCGAGGCGATCCGCGAGGCGCTGCTAGGCAACCTGTGTCGGTGTGGCAGCTACGCGCTCATCCTCGAGGCCGTGGCCGGCCTCGTCGCCCGAGCGCCGAGTCCGGACTGACCCGCCCCGGAGCCGCTATCGCGCGACAGGACGCCCAACGGGAGGTCGTCCCAGGAGCACGATCAGGAGCGCCGCCAGCGGGAGCGCAGCCAGAACGAGCAGGCCGGTCGAGAAGCCGGGCAGTGGCCGGGCGGCGAAGATCGGCGCTTCCCAGCCGGCCTGGACGACGGCGGTCGATATCGCGGCGCCGGTCGTGGTTCCGAGGAACAGGGCGAGGTTGTACATCCCGAGTGCGACCGACCGCCGCTCGTCCGGGAACAATCGGGTCACCTCGTTGGCCAGCGGCGCGTTGAGGAAGGCGAAGCCGACCCCCGCGACGACGAGCCAGCCGGCCAGCATGCCCGGGCCCGACGCCGCCCCGGCGAGGGCCAGGCCGCCGACGCCGACCGAGATAACCAGGTGGGCGATGGCCGTCGTCGCCGGTCGTCCGACGCGCGCCTCGAGGAGACCGTTCTGGGGCGACAGCACGGCGATCAGGACCGCCATCGGAACCAGCAGTAGGCCCAGCAGGAGGCCGCCGATGCCGTGTGCCCGGGCCGCCGCAACGGGCACGATGACGAGCGCGCCGAGGAACGCGGCCTGGCCTGCGAACGCGAGCGCCATCAACCGCTGCAATCCGCGATCGCGGACGAGCGCCAGCGGGAACGCCGACCAGGGGCGCCGGCGTCCGTGGACGACGAGCAGCACGGCCAGCATCACGAATGTAGCCCCGGCCGCCAGGACGGATGGCGAGCCTGGCCCCAGCACCGGTCCACGATTGACGACGAATACGAGCCCGCTCACGGCGCCGGCGAGCAGCACAATGCCACGGGCGTCCACCGGCGCGGCCGGATCGCCCTGATCTCGATCGAACCTGAGTACGATCGGGATCGTCGGCGCGACGAGCATGCCCAGCGCCATCGCGCCTCGCCAGCCGAACGCCTCGACGAGAACCCCACCCAGCAGCGGTCCGAGCGCGAACCCCACCCCGACTGCTGCGACATTCACCCCTAGCGCCCGGGCGCGCGCCGGTCCGGACAGCCGTCGTGCGATCAGGGCCATGCTGAGGGTCGGGATCGCACCGGCACCGACGCCCTGGACGATCCGCGCCGCAATCAGCATCGGCAGGCTCACCGCGAGCACCGCGGCGGCCGCGCCGATCGCCACCAGCAGCGCGCCGAAGGCGAGACAGCGGACGAGCCCGAACCGGCGGGCCAGGCTGCCGTATACGACGGTCATCACCGCGAACGCACCGCTGTACCCGAACACGATCCAGCCGACGTCGCCGGCGCCCGCCCCGAACGCGTCCCCGATCGCCGGCTGGGCGACCGCCCCGCTCGTGGTGTTGGCGACGGCGACCGCGAACATCGTGAACACGGTGGCAACGAGCAGCCTCGCGTCGCCTAGGGACGAGGACGCGGTCCCGATGGGCGACGATGATTCGGGCTCGGGGACGGTGGTCGGCCCGATCAGCTGGCGCTTCTGCGTCAACGCCTCTGTCTGGCCGCCGTCCGGCGCGCGCCGGCATCACGGGCGCGCTCCTCGCGCCTGAGCACGGCGACCAGGTCATCGCGCGACATGCGGATGTGGCGCCGCATCTCGGCCGCCGCACCCTCCGCGTCGCGATTACGGATGCACTCACGCAGCTTCGCGTGGGCATGGAGCGACGCACCGAGGTTCTTGAGGACGTGGTAGCGATGGACATCGTCGCGCAGCTGGAGCGCCATGTTGCGGATCCGCGGTCGGCCGCTGTAGCGGTAGAGCTCGCCGTAGAACGCCTTGCGACTCAGCCGGCCCGCCTCGTCGTCCTGGGGAACCGCGTCCATCTGCTCGGACAGCGCGAGCACGCGGTCGATAGCGGCGTCGTCGATGTTCCTGACCGCGAGGCGCATCAAGTGGGCCTCGATCATCTGCAGCAGCTCGTAGATCTCCGCCACGTCGTCGGCCGAGAGCGACCGGACCCGGGCGCCGCGACGACCCTCGATCTCGACCAGGCCCTCGGCCTCCAGTCGACGGAAGGCGTCCCGAAGCGGGATCCGGCTGACACCGAGCTGCTCGGCCAGGTCCTCCTGGCGAAGGCGGATTCCCGGTGGCAGCACACCACGCCGAATGGCGATCCGGAGCGCGGTGGTCGCCGCCTCCTCGACGCTGGCGTCGGTCGGCATGAACGCGCGCAACTCGTCGCCGATGCTGCTGCCAACGCCATTCCGCGCACGATCGGTCATCTGCCGCGTCTTCAGGATCATCGCGACTGGGCTCCGCGTCCACCTGGCCTGAGCAAGATCGGCGCCCGGTGGGCCGCCGCCCGCCGCGCGCTGGCCGGAGTCTACGTCACCGCGCGGCATGGATCGGCCTCCTGCGGCCCGTGCTACGCGACACGGATGACGATCTTTCCCGCGTTGCCGCGGCCGAGGAGCATCCGGAACGCGTCGCCGATTCCGGACAGCGGAAAGACGCGCTCGATGATCGGTCGAACGCGGCCGTCGGCAACGAGCCGCAAGGCGGCCCGAAACTCCTCGTCGGTGGTGCCGGCCGTGGACAGCAGGCGAAGCTGCTGCCGGTAGAACAGGTTGAGGTCGAGCACGACGCGGCCACCCGCGTGCGACCCGCAGGACAGAATCCGGCCGCCCCGGTCGAGCGCCGCCACGAGCGGCTCCCACAGCCGCGCGTCGCCGACGTTGTCGACCAGGACCGTCGCACCCCGCCCATCCGACGAGTCGCGGACTCGGTCCGCCAGCCGGTCGAGGGGATCGTAGGTGATGGCGGCGTCCGCACCGACGGCGATCGCCGCGTCGGCCTTACGCTCGTTGCCGACCACGGCGATGACCCGCGCGCCGGCAATCCTGGCCACCTGGACGCAGCTCAGGCCGAGGCCGCCGGCCGCACCCACGACGAGCACGACATCGCCCGGTCCCACCGTGCCTACGGTCTGCAGGAGGTGGATCGCGATCGGCACCGAGTGCGCGGCCGCCGAAGCTTCCTCGTAGGAGAGTCCGTCGGGGATCGGATAGACCGCCCGTTCCGGGAGGGCGACGAGCTCGGCGAAGCCGCCCGGCCGGTGGATGCCCACGTATGCCGGCCCCTCGCACAGGCTCTCCGGCCCGACGAGGCAGAAGCGGCACGCGCGGCACGGGATCATCGGCCGCGTCACGACCCGCTCGCCGATCGACCGCTCCCGGGTCGAGTCTCCACGAGCCACGATCTCGCCCGCGGGATCGACGCCGCCGATGTGAGGCAGCTCGATCCGCCGGCCGATGTTCGTCCGCGTCATCGCGTACACGTCGGTACGGTTGACCGACACCGCTCGCACGCGCACGAGCACCTCGTCAGGGCCGGGCTCGGGATCGGGCCAGGACTCGATCGCGATCCCCTCGGGGCCGCCGAACGCCCGCAGGACCGCGGCCTGCATCAACCGGCGCCAGGGACACGCAAGCAGGCCCGCCGGTCGGGCCGCGTCGGCCCATCCCGGTCCGTTTGGCAGCGCGTCGTCGAGCGGCTCCGATCCATAACCCGAATGTATACTGAATCGGCTCCCTCACCGCACGATCCAAGCCTGCTTTCGAGGTTCACCGATGAGCCTGGTTAACCGCGACCTGCTGCGGACGAATTACGAACAACTCGCCGCAACACTCTCCTCGGACGACGCGGCGGGGCTCGTCCGGCCGTCGGTCACCGCGCGCCTCCTGGGCAATGTCACCGCGGAATCCACGTTCGTCCAGTACGACCGACCGTTCCGGTTCATCGGCGACGAGGCGATCATCCGGGGAGGCCGCGAGGAGGGACCGAGCCCGATGCGCTACTTCCTGAGCGGGATCGCGTTCTGTCTCGAGGGCTGGTATGCCAAGGGCAGCGCATTCGCCGACGTCGATATCGAGGCCCTCGAGCTCGAGCTCCGGACCTACATGGACATGCGTGGGGAGCACGGGTTGCCGGACGTACCACCCCATCCGCAGTGGATCGTGGCCGAGGTCCGGGCGACCAGTCCGTCGCCCCCGGAGAACGTGCTGGCGATGGTCGACTGGGGCGACGTCCGATGCCCGCTTGGCAGCCTCGTGCGGCGCGCGATCCCAGTCTACGGCCGCGTCATCCACAACGGAACGCTGATCCGCGACGAGGTCCCGGCCAACCTCGCGTGACCCGATCGGGGCTCGTAGACGATCGACACGGAGGGAGCGATGGACGGTCACCTGGCGGTCGACGAGGCGGTCGAGGCCGCACTCGACGGGACGCTCGAGCGCGAGATCGTGGCGATGACGACGGACCTGGTCAACATCGCCAGCCCGACCGGTGAGGAGGCGGCGATCGCCCAGTACGTCGCCCGTCGCTTCGCGGAGATCGGCCTCGCGGTCGACCTCCAGGAGGTAGAGGCTGGCCGGAACAACGTGATCGCACGCTGGCGGGGATCCGGCGGCGGACGCAGCCTGCTGTTCAACGGCCACTTCGACACCGGGCTGTCGGGATCCGAGCCCGGGCTCCCGTTCGGGCTCCGCCCGGAGGCGCGGATCGTCGACGACTGGATCTACGGCCTCGGCGTATCGAACATGAAGTCCGCGTTCGCGTGCTACTGGGGTGCGATCCGGATCCTCCAGCAGGCGGGCTTCCGCCCCGCCGGCGACATCATCATCGCGGGGGTCGTTGGCGAGACCGAGAAGGCGCCGACCGGGTCGTTCGACGGTCCCGGGTTCCGGGCCGGTGGCTGGGGCACCTTCTACGCGTCGCTCCACGGCGTCCTGGCGGACGCGGCGATCGTCGGTGAGCCGACGGGACTGCGCGTCCAGACCGGTAACTCGAGCTATGCGTTCGCGCGCGTCCGCACGACCGGGCGCTCCCAGCACACGTGGTCGAAGGAGCGGGGTGATGACGCGATCGAGAAGGCCGTCGCGGTGCTCGCTGAGCTCCGAGCCTGGGAGTCGACCTTCGAGGCGAGTCATCCCCACCCGCGCATGGGCAGCCGGATCGGATTCGGGGCCATCAGCGGCGGTCGCCCGTTCCAGCCGTGCGTCAACCCGGCGGCGAGCTGCGAGCTGTTCCTCGACCTGCGCTTCCCGCCCGACGCCACGATCGTCGCCGTCCAGCGTGAGCTCGCCGACTTCCTCGGAGAGCTCCGCCGGCGGCGGCCGGAGCTGGAGACCGAGCTCACGTTCTTCCTGTGTCGGAACGGTTACGAGATCGGCGACCAGGAGCCGGTGGTGACCGCTGTCGAGGCGGCCCACGACGCCGTGCTCGGCGGTGCTCCCGGTCGCCCGGAGCGCTACCGCTACGACGTCTCCGCCGACACCTCGATCCTGTCCGAGTTCGGGGTCCCCGGCCTGACCTTCGGCCCAGGCGGGATCCGGCGCGACGGCGGCTACAGCGTGTACGACGAGCACGGCGAGCTGGTGTCGATCGACAACCTCCACGCCTGCACCCGCGTCTATGCGCATGCGGCGGCAGCGCTGACGAAGCGGGCCGACTGAGCCGCCGCGAGCCACCGGGAGGATTCGTGACGGACGAGCCGCTCGACGACTGGCCGTACGTCAGGACGCGTCGCATGCGCGAGCAGCGCTGGCTGCTCGACGCGACGATCCGCACCCTGGGCGTCGACTGGGACCAGGGGCGCACCCGCTACACGATGTACCCGGCCGGTCTCGATGCCGAGCCGGACTTCGCGCGGATCCGGGAGCGCGTTCGCAAGTTCGACGATATCCACACCCAGTTCGCCGCCGCCGGACGGCGCCGGGAACGGTTGGGCGAGGTGGCCGAGGCCGAGGGGCGAGCGGTCGAGGCCAGGGAGCACGCGTTCGTCGCAGCGATCATGTGGGGCAACGCCCAGTGGCCGTTGTTCGGGAATAGTCCGCGAGTGCTCGAGTACGAACGCCATAAAGTCGCCAACTTCGAACGCTTCATCCGTACCTCGCCACATCCGGTGCGCCGGGTCGAGATCCCCTTCGGTGTGGCCAGTCTGCCCGGATACCTCCATCTGCCGACGGGGGCCGCGGGGCGCTTGCCGTGCTTCATCCAGATCGGTGGCATGGACAGCTTCAAGGAGCACCAGGTCGCGATCTACGGCGACAAGTTCCTCGAGCGGGGAATCGCCCGACTGGCGGTCGAGCTGCCCGGTCAGGGCGAGGCGCTCACGCGCGGGCTGTTCGTGACCGAGACGAGCGCGATCGAGGCCGGTCGCGCGATCGTGGACTGGGCTCGCGCCCAGCCGGAGCTGGACCCTGACCGGTTCTCCCTGGGCGGCAACAGCTTCGGGTCGTTCTGGGCGACGCAGGTCGCGGCCAGCATCGAGAACCTGGCCGGTTGCGCGGTCGTGGGCGTCATCCATGAGCCGGGGATGGAGGCGATCTTCGAGACCGCCTCGCCGACGTTCAAGGCGCGGTTCATGTACATGTCGGGCTACGACGACGAGCCGGCGTTCGAGGCGTTCGCGCGGCGGCTCGACCTTCGCCCACTGGCCGCCTCGATCGAGTGCCCCTATCTCGTCCTGGCCGGCGAGGACGACGAGCTGAGCCCCATCCGCCACACGTTCGAGCTCCTGCGCGCGGTTCGCGGACCCACCGAGCTCGTGCTCTACCAGGGCGAACGGCACAGCATTGGAGGCGGCCTCGCGACCGCGTTCGGGCCGAACCGACACCACGTCGTCGCGCAGTGGATCGCCGACCGGCTCGCTGGGCGTCCGAGCGACGACCGGTTCACGTACGTCGACGCCAACGGCGAGGTCCATGACCGACGGCCCAGCTGGCGCGCCTAAGCGCCGCCCCAGGCCGGTGGGTAGGTCGTCGAGCCCCGGAAGGAGGCGGATGGAAATCTCGATCGCGATCGTCGGCGGGCTCGTTGCCGTGCTCTCGGTCGCCGCACTCCTCCGGGGTGGCATCCCTCTGGTCGCACGTGGCTATGGGGAGGGCATCTCGATCCTACTGGCGGTCGCTCCGCAGCTGGCGCTCGGGTTCCTGCTCGCTGGGCTCGTCACCGTCCTCATCCCCAGCGACCTGGTAGCCCGACTCCTGGGCGAGGGGTCCGGGCTCACCGGCCTGGCGATCGCGACCGCGGCCGGGATCCTCACGCCCGGCGGACCTTACCTCCAGTTCCCGTTGATCGCCGCGCTGGCCCGGAGCGGCGCAGGGATCGGCGCGGTGGGCGCATACCTGACCGCATGGTCCCTGCTCGGTGCGAACCGGGCGGTCGTCTGGGAGATCCCGATCCTCGGCCCGACGTTCACGGCGGCCCGCTGGACGGTCAGCCTCGTGGTGCCGATCCTCGTCGGTCTGCTCCTGCCGGCCATGGTCCGGCTGCTGTCGCGTGCACCCTGACGCCGGCTACCCGCGCTACTCGCTGAACGCAAGTCGCTGCGAGCCGCGCAGCATCTCCCAGATCGTGTGGCGCAGCTCCGCGAACGCCGGATCGAGCTTGACCGCCTCGTTCCGCGGGTAGCCGAACGGGACTGACAGGACCTCCATGATCGTCCCGGGATGTGCCGTGAACACGGCAATCCGGCTGGAGAGGAAGATCGCCTCGTCGACGCTATGGGTGACGAACACGATCGTCTTCCGGGTCCTGTCCCAGATCTGGAGCAGCTCAATCTGCATCAGCTCGCGCGTCTGGGCATCGAGCGCGCCGAACGGCTCGTCCATCAGCAGGATTGCAGGGTCGACCGAAAGTGCGCGGGCGATCCCGACCCGCTGCTGCATGCCGCCGGACAGCTCGTGCGGGTGGTGATCGATGAACGCGGTGAGCCCCACCATCTCGATATTGCGACGGGCGATCGCCTCGCGCTCGGCCTTCGGACGGCCCGCGGCCTCCAGCGGCAGGACGACGTTGCCGAGCACGGTCCGCCATGGGAACAGGCCGAAGTTCTGGAAGACGAACGCCCGATCGCGGCCCGGACCGGTGATCGGCTTGCCCGACACCCGGACCTCCCCGGAGTCGATCGGGATGAGGCCGTCGAGGCACTTGAGGAGGGTCGTCTTGCCGCACCCTGACGGCCCGAGCAACGACACGAACTCGCCGTCGCCGATCGTGAGATTGATGTCGCGGAGCGCGTGCACGGATGCCGTGCCGCCACCCTTGATCGCCTTTACATAGAACTTCTCGACGTGATTGATCTCGATCTTGGCTGCACCGGGATGGCGGTCCGGCGAGGCAGCCGCTGGAGCGAGGGGGGTGGCGGTCATCGGCCGCCCGCGCCGCGACGGGTGGTCCCGGGCAGGTTTCCCACCTCCGCGCGGCGATCGACGGGAGCGAAGCGGCGCCTGGCTGCCACGAGAACCTCCTTGGAGGCGTCGGAACCCTTCGCCCGGGCCCGCTGGATGTATACGAATTCGAGCATACCCCGCGAGCGATTGTCAATCGGCCGAAGGCGTCCGTCGGGCGGCGGTCGTCGAAGGGGGCGTGCGCCCTCGGCCATTGCATCGTCATGGGCGGCGGTCCGCTCGCAACGACGCCTCCAGCAAGGCTGCAGGAACCGTGACGTCCATCGAACACCGCGGATGGAGAGTGACGGCCTCTGGCACCGCCGCGTGAGGAGCCACGGCTTTGTTGAGGCGCGTGTGAGCGGCTTAGTAGCACCGCTACCGCTCGCCACGCTAGACTCACGGCACGGTGCCGAGTGGGCACCTGACTCATCCGGTTTTTCGGATGGGCATCTGACTCGTTTTCGGATGGGCACCTGACTCACCCGAAAACCGGAGGCGGCAGGCCGCCGGGCGTGCTCAGACCATCGGCTGCGAGGCCTGATCCAGGCAACAGACTCTGGATCAGGAGACCGAAGGTTCGAATCCTTCCTCGCCAGCCAACCCACATCATCTAGCGGTCCGATCGGTTCGAGAGCACTAGATCTTGTGGTTCCGGGCCTTGGGCGCATTTCTCGGAGGAGGCTCCGAGATGCGAAGTGCGCCTGACTCACCCCCGAATTGTGCGCCTGACTCTTTCGGCGATTCCGGCGTTGCGCTTGACTCTTCCGGCCCATTAGCGCTCGGGATCAAGGCCACGGCCGACCTGTTCTGTGCCGCCCGAGCGGCGGAGGGCGCGTCGCCCAAGACGGTCGAGTGGTACCGCTACATCACCGACCGCTGCGTACGCCGCTTCGGCCAGGCGCGGCCGATCGATGCGATCGGCGCCGCGGAGCTTCGCGCCTGGCTGCTCGAGCTGCGGTCCACCCTGTCGCCGGAATCGATCGCCGGCTATGTCCGGGGCCTCAAGGCGTTCGGCAACTGGTGCGCGGCGGAGGAGGTCGCTGAGGTGGTCGCCCTGGGCATGTACAACCTGGCATTCTTTCACGCGCAGGCCGAGCGGCTGGACGACGCGATCGCGACCGGTCAGCGGCTGGTGGCCACGTTCGGAGAGGCGCCCGAG
>WUUC01215359.1_pt1 | contig 10412 bp, 8 predicted proteins | sample 6278441 | NCBI WGS metagenome assembly WUUC01 (sample SAMN13675441, study PRJNA597444) | soil metagenome | isolation source: soil | place: USA: Washington | collected 2017-10 | reverse complement strand
TGACCGGGTAGCCGGGCAGGTACACGCCCAGGCTGTCGTTGAGCGCCTGCCAGCGCAGCACCCGCCGGTCGGTGACGGCGGCGTACAGCAGCCGGGCTCCGGGCGCGGCCGCCCGATCGAAGGCCGCGGTGGCCCACGCCGACACCGCCTGGTGGTCGGGGTGACCGGTGATGCCGTCCGGGCCGAACGTGAGCACCGTGTCCGGCCCGACCAGCTCAATCACCTCGCACAGCCGCGCGACCGCCGACGAGGTGCGGACCGCCGCGCATTCCCCGTCCCGGTATCCGAGCCAGTGGTGCTCGGTGACACCGAGGATCTCCAGGCAGCGCGCCAGCTCGCCGGTGCGCTCCACGGCCAGCCGCTGCGGCGGCCACGCTTGCGGGTCGGGCGTGCCGTGCTCGCCGCGCGTCGCGGTCACGCACACCACCCGCGATCCGTTGTCACGGGCCAGTGCCATCACAGCGCCGGACAGGTAAGCCTCGTCGTCAGGATGAGCCCAGATCCCCAGGATGGTGCCCAGCCCGGCGACACCGGATGCGGGCTCGATCATGGCTTGACCTCCCGGCTGCAGATCCCGTGCTGGATCGTCCCGGCTGTCCTGAGCGCATCGTCATGCATCTGGTCCTCCGCGATCGTGGTCAGCCCGATCATCGGAGCGGGTGCTCCCAGGCCACTTTCACCACGCTGTCGCGGCCGTTGCTGCGCGCGGCAGCGCCGTGGCATGGAGCTGGGGGCGGATCGGCGGCGTTGAGGGGGACCCGTTCACCGGTGTTTCCATGATCGGCGAAGATGGTGGTCGCTAGAGCAGCCCTATTCTCCTCCGATCATGGAAACCCGCCGTACGTCAGGTCTCGACGGGTCCGCTGGAGACGTAGCGCTGGACGGCGACGGCGGCGGCCCCGCGCGCCCATTGGGTGGTTCCCTCCCACTCGAGCTGCACCTCGAGGGGGGCGGCGGCCGGTTCGCGCTCGGTGGCGATCAGGGCGCGCAGGCGGTCTTCGACGACGCCGGCGAGGTCGATGCCCTCGCCGGCGATGATGACCAGGGGCACCTGGGTGATGGAGGCAACCAGCGAAACCAGCCGTGCCAGACCGGCCGCGACCTCCTCGCCCAGCCGCACGGCGAGCGGGTTGGTCCCGGCCAGCACGAGGTCGCGGAGCTCCTCGCGCTCGACCGGCCGGGCCAACCCGGCGCTGGCCTGCGCGAGGATGCTGGCGTCGGTGAGCACCGCCGCGGCGCACCCGCGGTGCCCGCGCTCACACAGCGGCCCGGGCATGCCCAGAGGCAGGTGCCCGACCAGTCCCACCCCCCCGTCGGGCTGGTTGACCACGCGGTCACCGATGACCAGGCCGCAGCCGACTCCGGTGCCGATGGTGACGACGGCGAGGTCCGAGCGTCCGCGTCCCCGACCGAACCAGTGCTCCGCGGTGGTCAGGGCGACGACGTCGGACTCCACCCAGGTCTGCACCCCGGTGGCGTCGCTGACGAGGGCGGCCAGCGGCACCTGCTCCCACCCGAGGAAGGGTGCGCGGACCACCACCCGCCCGTGCTCGCTGCGTCCCCCGAAGGCGATCCCGACAGCGGTGACCGGCCGCTGGCCTGGGACGGCGGCGGCCAGCTCGCGCACCACGGTGGCCACCACCGCGACAACGGCGGCGGGAGACAGGTCAGGTAGGGGTGCACTGGTGGCGGCCAGGGTGGTCGCCCGCAGGTCGGACAGGACCGCCACCGCCTCCAGGTGGGTCAGGCGCACCCCGACGAAATAGTGCGCCCGGGGATCCACGTCCAGCGGCCGGCCCGGGCGCCCGCTGGGCGTCTCGTGGGGATGGTCGGGTTCGAGCAGCAGCCCGTCATCAACCAGGGGGCGGGAGAGCCGAGTCAGGCTGCCGCGGGAAAGATCCAGACGCGCAGCGAGCTCGCTGCGCGAGAGCGGCCCGTGCAGCAGGACCTCCAGAGCCACCAACCGAGACGGCTCGGTCAGCGAGGTCCACCCGAGAGAACTCGCCGCCACCTGCCCACCTTCCTGCAGCGCCACGAAGAGCCGGACACGTGCTCGGTGGGAGTCTAGGTGTTCCCCTGCGTAATCCAGAAGCCCGTAAGGGGCCCCCGAGAAAGTGCAGATCGCCCTCTTGCGCCACTGGGAGTTTCACCGCAAAACTATGCAGGCGCCGCGGGTCCGTTGCTCCGCTCCGCGGGCCCGCGGACGCCGCCGTCCGCCCTCAGGGCCGACCGCGCGAACGGAGGACCGCATGATCAGCCGCAGCATCCAAGGCGCCTCGTGTCTGACGGCCCTGGCGCTCCTCGCCGCGTGCACGGGCGGCGGTGCCGACTCGCGGACCACGCTGACGTTCTTCCAGTTCAAACCCGAGGCCGTGCAGTACTTCAATGACGTCGCTGACCAGTTCGAGGCGGCGAATCCCGACATCCGCATCGTCGTGGACAACGTGCCCGAGCCGGAGACCGCGCTGCGCACCCGCCTGGTCAAGAACGACGTGCCAGACGTCATGACCCTCAACGCGAACGGCACCTTTGGCGAGTTCGCCTCGGCTGGCATCTTCGCTGACTTCGCCGGGCAGTCAGTGCTGGAGAACGTCAATCCCGCCTACATCGAAGTCATTCAGTCCCTGGGCGCCAGCTCTGCGGGAGCCGTCAATGGTGTCCCCTTCGCCGCTAACGCCAGCGGAGTGCTCTACAACCAGGACCTGTTCACCCAGTACGGCGTGGCCGTGCCGCAGACGTGGCCGGAGTTCCTCGCCGCTGCCGAGACGTTCCAAGCGGCCGGGGTGACACCCTTCTTCGGCATGCTCGGCGACGCCTGGACCGCTCAGTCGCCCCTCGCGCCGCTCACCGCCCAGACGCAGGGCGAGGAGTTCTTTCCCGAGCGCTTCGCCGGCGAGACCACCTTCGGTGCGGGCTGGCGGGAGGCGGCGCAAAAGCTGGGGACGCTGTTCGAATACACCCAGCCAGACCCCGTTGCCACCGGCTATGAGGACGGCACGCGGGCCTTCGCCCAAGGCGAGTCGGCAATGCTCTTGCTCGGCAGTTATGCCGTGCCACAGATCCGGTCCTTCGAGCCGACGTTCACCGTCGGCAGCTTCGCCCTGCCTGCCACCGATGACGCAACGAAGACCACACTGGTATCCGGCGTGGATGTGGTGATCACCGCGGCGGTCGAGGGCGAACACCCCAAGGAGTCCCAGCGCTTCATCGACTTCCTCATGCGCCCCGAGGTGGTCGAGGCCTACTGCGCGGAGCAAGTGGCGATTCCGACCCTAGAGGGGCTCAGCAACGACGACCCCGTCATCGCAGGGTTGCAGTCCTACATCGATGAGGAGCGGATCGTGGGCTTCACTGACCACCAGTTCATCCCGGCGATTCCACTTGGACCGCTGCTTCAGCAATACCTCATCGACAAGGATGAGGACGCCTTCCTCGCGGGGCTGGACGAGAACTGGGACAAGGTCGCAAAACGACGCTCGTGGGGCCTTGGGGCGGTGGAATCCTGATGGCCACCTCCACCTCCGCGCAATCGGTCGCCCGAGGCAGCGGTGCGCAAGCCAACGGCCCGCGCAAGAGCCGCGAGAAGCGTACGGCTGGCGCCTTCTATTGGATGGTCTTGCCGGCGTTCGCGCTGTTTTTCGTCTTCCACACCGTCCCGGTGCTGCAGGGAGCGTTCTTCAGCCTCACTGACTCCCCGGGCTACGGTGAGTGGAACTTTGTTGGTCTGTCGAACTATGCGGCATTGTTCACCGACGACCGCGTGCGCGCGTCCTACCTGTTCACGTTCCAGTTCGCCATCGTCACGACGATCCTGGTCAACGCCATCGCGCTGGCCATCGCGGTGGGGCTGAACGGAAAGATCAAATTCAAGAACACGCTGCGCGGCATCTATTTCATCCCGAACATCCTGGCGATCCTGGTTATCGGCTACGTGTTCAACTACCTGTTCACCAACTCACTGCCGGCCATCGCCTCAGCGCTCGGGATCGACCGGCTGTCCACCTCGATCCTGGCCGATCCGGAGCTGGCCTGGATCGGCATCGTGGTCCTCGCCGTGTGGCAGGCAGTCGCCTTCAACATCATCATCTACATCGCCGGTCTGCAGACCGTCCCGGCCGAGCTCTATGAGGCTGCCTCCATCGACGGCGCCAGCTCGTGGCGGCAATTCCGGAGCATCACCTTCCCGATGATCGCCTCCTTCTTTACGATCAACATGGTGTTGTCCCTGAAATCGTTCCTTCAGGTTTTCGACCACATCATCGCGATGACCAATGGCGGGCCGGGCACCGCCACGGAATCGATATCCGTAGTCATCTATAAGGGTGGCTTCCAAGGCGGGGAATACGGCTATCAGATCGCCAACGCCGTGGTGTTCATGGTCGTAATCGTCGTCTTCGCCATCGTCCAACTGCGCGTCTTGCAGCGCCGGGAGGTGTCCGCCTGATGTCCGAGACCAGAGTTGCGACACCGTCTCGCCGCATTCGGCCACGCCGTGAATCGCAGGAGAACTACAAGATCAACTGGTGGCTTACCGCGCTGCTCGTCGTCCTCGCGCTGACGATCGCGATCCCGTTCTATTTCGCTGTGGTCACGGCGCTCAAGACGCCAGGTCAGCTCGGCGGCACCGGGTTCGCTCTGCCCACCGAGGTGCGGTGGTCCAACTTCTCCGACGCATGGACGCTGACGAACTTCCCGCGCGCCGCCATGAACAGCGCCTTCATCACGGTGGGGACGGTGATCCTCACACTGCTGACCAATTCGATGGTCGCGTACGCCATCGCTCGCAATATGCACCGGAAACTGTTCAAGGGTCTGTTTTTCTACTTCGTGTCGGCGCTGTTCGTGCCGTTCCCGATCCTCATGCTACCCGTGGCCAAGCAGACCGCCGCCCTGGGCATGGATAATCAGCTCGGTCTGATACTGCTCTACGTCGTCTACGGCCTGTCGTTCAACATTTTCATTTTCGTCGCCTACATCAACTCCATCCCCCACGAACTGGAGGAGGCCGCCGCAATTGACGGCGCGGGCACGTGGGGGGTGTTCTGGCGCATCATCTTTCCGCTGCTCGCGCCGATGAACGCCACCGTCGGCATCCTCACCTGCCTGTGGGCATGGAACGACTTCCTGCTGCCGCTGGTCATCGTCTCTGATCCCGCCGGCGCGACGCTGCCGCTCGTGCAGTTCGTGTTCCAGAGCCAGTTCCAGACCAACTACACGATCGCATTCGCGTCCTACCTCATGGCGATGGCGCCCCTGCTTGTGGTCTATGTCTTCGCGCAGCGCTGGGTGATCTCCGGGGTGACCAGGGGAGCCATTAAGTGACGTCCGCTCCCCCGCTTGGGACGCGAGGAGGGCCCGCGGTGACTGGCGCTGCCGTGGGCGGCGTCGACCGGCTGCTGCACTGGCGGGCGGGTGGGGTGAGCCTGGTGCTGGCCACCGACCCGGTCGGAGGGCTGCTCCCCTCGGTGGTGCACTGGGGCGCCGACCTCGGCGAGCTGGACCAGGAGGCGTTGGCCGGGCTGGAGTTGGCCGCGGCGCCGCCGGCCAGCGAACACCCGACGGACGTGGTGCGGGAGCTGACCGTGCTGCCCGAGCACGCCCGCGGCTGGACCGGCCGTCCCGGCCTGGAGGGCTCGCGCGCCGGCCGGGACTGGTCGCCCGCCCTCCGCGTGCGCGAACAGCTGGTGGAGGTGACCGGCGATGGCACCCGGCGGCTGGTGGCCCGCGCCGCCGATCCGGTGGCCTGCCTCGAGGTGACTCTTGAGCTTGAGCTCGCGCCGTCCGGACTGCTGCGGGTACGGGCGTCGGTGACCAACGCGAACGACGGAACCGGCGGCGTCGAGGACGGGTACCGCCTCGACGCCCTGCGCCTGGTGCTGCCGGTGCCGGCGGAGGCCGACGAGCTGCTCGACTTCACCGGTCGCCACACCCTCGAGCGGGTGCCGCAGCGCCTACCGTTCTCGGCCGGGCTGCACTCGCGGGAGGTGCGCAACGGGCGCACCGGGCTCGACGCCGTCCACCTGCTCTGCGCCGGGCGGGCCGGCTTCGCCTGGCGCAGCGGGGAGGTGTGGGCGGTGCACCTGGGCTGGTCGGGCAACCAGGTGCACTATGCGGAGCGGCTGCACAACGGTGCCCGGGTGCTGGGTGCCGGCGAGCTGCTGCTGTCCGGCGAGGTGAACCTCGGGCCCGGGCAGACCTACACCTCCCCGTGGCTGCACGCGGTATACGGCGAGGGCCTGGACGCCGTCGCCGGAAGGTTCCACGTCTGGCTGCGGGCCCGGTCCACGCACCCGCGCCGGGCGCGACCGGTGACGCTGAACACCTGGGAGGCGGTGTACTTCGACCACGACCTCGACCGGCTCAGCACGCTCGCCGGGGTCGCCGCCCGGCTGGGGGTGGAACGCTTCGTCCTCGACGACGGCTGGTTCGGCTCCCGCCGCGACGACACCTCCGGGCTGGGCGACTGGCAGGTCTCCCCCCAGGTGTGGCCGCAGGGGCTGCACCCGCTCGCGGACCGCGTACGGGCGCTGGGCATGGAATTCGGGCTGTGGGTCGAGCCGGAGATGGTCAACCTTGACTCCGAGCTCGCCCGCGCCCACCCCGAGTGGCTGTTCGCCGCGGGCGGGCGGGTCGGGGACCCCTCGCGTAACCAGCACGTGCTCGACCTGGCCCACCCCGGGGCGTACGAGCACGTGCGCTCCCACCTGCAGGCGCTGCTGGATGAGTACGACATCGACTACCTCAAGTGGGACCACAACCGCTCCCTCGTCGACGCCGGGCACACCCCCGGCGGGGAACCGGGGGTGCACGGGCACACCCTCGCCACCTACCGGCTGCTCGACCAGCTCAGGGCGGCGAACCCCGGCCTGGAAATCGAGTCCTGCGCCTCGGGCGGGGGGCGGGTCGACCTGGGGATCCTGGCGCGCACCGACCGGGTCTGGGCCTCGGACACCAACGACGCCCTGGAACGTCAAGGCATCCAGCGATGGACGCAGCTGTTGCTGCCCCCGGAACTGGTGGGCACCCATGTCGGCCCACCCCACTCACACACGACCGGGCGCAGCCACGACGTGTCCTTCCGCGCCGGCACCGCGCTGTGGGGTCACATGGGTGTCGAGTGGGACCTCGCCGCCGCCTCCGAGGCCGAGCTCGAGGAGCTGGCCGCGTGGATCGCCCTGCACAAGGACCTGCGCCCGCTGCTGCACGGAGGCATTGTGGTGAACGGCGACCACCCCGACTCCGGCGTCCAGGTGTACGGCGTCGTGGCGCCCGACGGCGTCGACGCCCTGTACGCCCTGGTCGCCGTCACCCGCTCGACGACATGGCCGCCCGGCCGTGCACGCCTGCCCGGTCTGCACCCCGACCGGCGCTACCGGGTGCACCTACAGCCGCCCGGCACGGACACCGGCGGGGCCTGGCCCGGGCTGCCGCCGTGGTGCGCCGAGGGCGGCAGCGCCGTGCTCACCGGCCGCGCCCTGGCCATCGCCGGGGTGCAAATCCCCCCGTTGCACCCCGAGCACCTGCTCCTGGTGCGCGCGAGCGCGCTGTGACCGGTCGCCGAACGGCATGCTCCCTGTCCATGATCGGCGAAGATTGAGGTCGCTTATCCACCCTGTTTCTTCGCCGATCATGGATGACCGCCCGACAGGCCGCGCGAGTCCCTAGCTGAGGAGATAATCGCCCAGCTGGATGACACTGAGGGCCTGGTCGCGGGCGGCAAGAACGTGGTCGCGGGCCACCCGGGCGGCCTTTTCCGGGTCGCGGGCGGTGATCGCGGCGAGGATGGCGCGATGCTCCTCGAGGGCCTCGTTGCGGCGGTCCTGGGTGGAGTTGGTGAGTTTGCGGTAGCGGGCCAGGTGGCCGTCGACCTGGTCGTGGAGGCGGCTGGCCCAGGTGTTGTCGGCGATGGTTCCAATCAGCTCGTGCAGTTTGTGGCCGAGAGTCATGGCGTCCTCGGGAAACTCGACGAGCAGGGCGTTGCGGTCGACGATGGCGCGGAGCGCGGTGAGGTCGTCGTCGGTGGCCCTGCGGGTGGCGTCGGCGGCCTGGATGGCTTCGAGTGCGGCTCGGCACGTGTAGAGCTCGTGGATGTCGCGCACGGCCAGGTTGGGCACGACGACGCCGCCGGTGGGGAGCTGTTCCAGCAGATCTTCGGCGAGCAGCAGCTTGATCGCCTCCCGTAGCGGCGTGCGGCTTACCTGCAGCATGTCGGCCAGCTCGGACTCCTTAAGGCGCTGGCCCGGGGCAAGGTCCAGGTTGAGGATCTGGCGCTTGAGTTCGGCGTAGACGACCTCACCCCCGGAGATGCGCAGCACCTTCTCGCGCGTCATCCTACCTCCACGGCATAGTTGTATACAAGTGTACCTGTGTGCTATTGTACTTCATATGGGCCCATTCGAGCGTCACACAGGTAGTAGCTAAGGGGTAGCCATGGAAATCCTCGTCCTGCCCGGCGACGGCATCGGACCTGAGATCACCGCGGCCACTCTGGGTGTCCTCCAGGCGGTGGATCGGATGCTGGACCTTGGCCTGAGGTTCGAGACCCGTGACATCGGCCTGGTCTCGCTTCGCACCCGCGGCAGCACCCTGCCCGAGGAGATCCTTGACCGGATCCCGCAGGTCGGCGGGGTGATCCTGGGCCCGGTGTCGCACTATGACTACCCGCCGCGCGCCGAGGGGGGCATCAACCCCTCCGGGGAGCTGCGAACCCGGTTCCGGCTGCACGCGAATATCCGGCCCTGCCGTTCTCGAGACGACCTGACCATGCTGCGTCGGCCGATGGACTTGATCATCGTCCGGGAGAACACCGAAGGGTTCTATTCCGACCGCAACATGTTCGCCGGGTCTGCGGAGTTCATGCCGGATGAGGACACCGCCCTGTCCATCCGCAAGATCACCTCCAGGGCCTGCCGGGCGGTGGCCACCGCGGCGTTCGAGCTGGCTCGCGACCGGCGCCGCAAGGTCACCGCCGTGCACAAGGCCAACGTGCTGAAGCTCTCCGATGGGCTGTTCCTGCGCGAGGTCCGCAAGGTCGCCGCGCAGTTCCCCGACGTCGAGCTCGAGGAGCTGATCGTGGACGCGGCCGCCGCCGCCCTCATCCGGCGCCCGGACAGCTTCGACGTCATCGTGACCACCAACATGTTCGGCGACATCCTCTCCGACGAGGCCTGCGAGCTGTCCGGGAGCCTCGGGCTCGGTGGCTCGATCAGTGTCGGCGAGGGGATCTGCGTTGCCCAGGCCCAGCACGGCTCCGCCCCTGACATCGCCGGACGCAACATCGCCAACCCAGCGTCGCTGATCCTGTCCGCGGCCATGCTGCTGCGCTGGCTCGGCCAGCGCCATCACCACCAGCCGCTGCTGGACGCCGCCGCGCTGGTCACCGCCGCCGTGGACCAGGTCCTCGACGTGCCCGCTTCCCGAACCCGCGATGTCGGCGGCAGTCAGGACACCGACCAGTTCTGCGCCCGCGTCATCGCCGCCGTGCGGGCGCAACCGTCGCATGCCCGCTGACCGCGGTGACCGTGGTGACCGCACCCGACGCCGTGCCCCTTCCACCCCGATCGCAAGGGATTTCCATGATGGCTCACGTTGTCCAGGCAGACACCCTGACCCAGTTCGGGAGCGGTGTCCTGACCGCGCTCGGCGTCCCCGCCGCCGATGCGCACCTGCTGTCCGACAGCCTGGTCACCGCCGAGCTGTGGGGACACTCCTCCCACGGCATGCTCCGGCTCCCGTGGTACGTCGAGCGGCTCCGCAGCGGCGTGATGACCCCAGTCACCCGCAGTGAGGCCTTTGTTGACTCCGGCGCCGTCGTCGTTCTCGATGGCCATCACGGCATCGGGCAGGTGCTGACCGCTGAGGCGATCGAGGTCGGGGTGCAACGGGCCCGGGTGCACGGGGTCAGCGCTGTCGGGGTGCGCAACTCCAACCACTTCGGCACCGCCGCCTACTTCACCCGCCGGTCGGCGCAGGCCGGCTGCGTGGCGTTCCTGTCCACCAATGCCAGCCCGGCGATGGCGCCGTGGGGCGGTCGGACGAAGGCGGTCGGCACCAACCCGTGGTCCATCGCCGCGCCCGCCGGCCGCCGCGGCGTGGCCGTCATGGACATCGCCAACACCGCCGTCGCCCGCGGCAAGATCTACCTGGCCGCCGAACGCGGCGAGGACATCCCCGCCGGCTGGGCCGCCGACGAGGACGGCGCCCCGACGACCGACGCGGCCAAGGCGGTGCACGGCCTGATCCTGCCGATGGCGGGCCACAAGGGTTACGTCATCTCCTTCATGATGGACGTCCTGGCCGGGGTGCTGACCGGCAGCAGCTTCGGCGCCGGTGTCGCCGGGCCCTACCAGCCGGACACACCCAGTGGCTGCGGGCACCTGCTGGTCACCATCGACGTGGCGGCGATGATGCCG
>WUUC01193376.1_pt1 | contig 10413 bp, 3 predicted proteins | sample 6278441 | NCBI WGS metagenome assembly WUUC01 (sample SAMN13675441, study PRJNA597444) | soil metagenome | isolation source: soil | place: USA: Washington | collected 2017-10 | reverse complement strand
TTTGTTAAACCCGCCGACTCCGTTATATCATCGAATTTAAAATCGCCTTTATTAATGTAAAGTTTGCACGCTACATCATTACCGCTGAAAAACAAGTCAGCAAGGCCATCATTATTGATATCACCCGCCGCGACGCCCGCACCAGTATAGATATTCATGTACGTATTAACATTCATATCTTCCGTCTCATCGATGAAATTATTGAAATGAATGTTGGAATGATCTGAAGGTATGAGCGAAAACAACTGGTCATTCGTCTGTTTGCAGCAGGTAATAATTCCTGCTGACAAAACGAGCACTAAAAGCGTTAACTTGCGATTCATGGTTTTATAGAAATCTGCTCCCCGGAGAAGCGGTGGACAACAACTTCAGCCCTATCCGCCGGCAATATTAGTCTTCTGCTGCTGTTGGATAAATATGACGATCCAAAATAAAACTCATGCTTAAAGATTCTTCCGTTTTTCAATGTGATCATTGCAAATGCATCTCCCGGAGATGGGGAATAATATTTTCCAGATATACTCGCGCGATGCACCTTTAGTTTTCCATCGTTGATAGCGGCGAGGATCAATTGTGATCCTTCACGAGTAATCAGAGTAGCCAAACTCTTAGCATCGTGATCAACCATAAAACCCGTTTTACGCGATTCCACATATGTAAACTTACCATTGCCATCACCTCTCAAATAGCTTCCGATCGAAGCATCATATCTTCCTGTCGAAGCTTCCGTTGCATATGAGTTGCCTATTAATAATCCATCCAGCTTGCCATCGCGATCGTAGTCACCTGCGATGACGCCATAAATTGGTGAGAACTGAGTTTGAATGGGCAATGGAATGATCACAAAATCGCCATTGCCTTTGTTTTCCAGGTAACTACTCTCGAACCATTCACCACAGCGTTCATATGACGATTCGATTTCTACCGGTGAAAAAGACTTGTCAAAGGAAGCTTCGGCATACGGCGCATAGGTCCTGAACCGTGTACGCATCGCGCTTATCTGCTTCACCAGATCATCCCATGAATGGGCGACTTGTCTGCGTCCGTCAATGTATAAACTGATGATAGGATCAATCGACCCATTCTTGTCATAGTCACTCGCATTAATACAAAGTGGCTCGTTCATGGTTCCCTTATAACGGCTATTTAGTCCGAGGTTGCCAGCGATGTAATCCATATCACCATCCTGATCAAAGTCTCCGGCAGTCAAACTATTCCACCAGCCGCTGGTATGAGTCAGCGCTGGAGTTTCTATTTTTTCGAAGGCTTTTCCTTTTTGATTTTTGAAAAAAGTAATTGGCATAAATTCGCCGACAATCAAAAGATCTCTCCAGCCGTCATTATCAACGTCAGTCCATAATGCTGATGTAACCAATCCAAGTTCTTTAAGCCCTGGTGCAATTTCGTCTGTGACATCTTTAAATCGACAGCCCTTTTCGTTTGAGTCATTTCGTAGAATATGGCTGTCTGCAGGCAAAGGGTACTCACCTGGAACGATTCTTCCTCCTATAAAAAGATCCAGATCGCCGTCGTGATCATAATCTGATGCAATCACACACGAACCGCTTTGTTTGAGATCTGGTAGCGCGCGTCTATCAATGCTTAGTTTTCCGAAGCCATCATTTAAATAAAGATGATCAATGTAAAAAGGTGATTGTTTCTCCTGCTCTGTTCCCCCCGTCGCTACATAGAGATCGTCATCTCCATCGTTGTCCGCGTCAAAAAATAACGTACCCATTGTATCGGCCAGGCTGTCTAAGGGCACGAAATCGTTTCTTACAAACCTTCCATTGTATTGCTGCGTGAACAATGCCCCTGCTTGATCAGAAGCTCCACCAATGAAGAAATCTTCGAGGCCATCTTTATTTATATCGCCTACTGCTATTCCCGGGCCACCCCTTGAGTGCATGTGTGGTAAAAGGGGCTGTACTTTAAAATCGACAAAGTTATTTTCGCGGTGCGTGTATGTTGGGGCATCAGGTTCCTGAATGGATGTAAACAGAAAAGATTTATTTTCTTTTTCTTTATTCGAGGCAGGTTTTGCGTCGGAATAGTTTAACATCACCACCTGATTGACGTTGACATCTTGTAACAATTGCATTTTGCCATCCGGCCAAACTACTTCGAGTGAGTCGACTGAAGCAATACTTCCTAATCCAAAGTGCACATAAGGTTCCATCGACGAGAGAAATCCCCTGAAAGGTGTGAAATATTGGTATTGCATATTTCCATTGCTTCGCACATATACTTTTGTCCCAATTCCTTCTCTGTTTGAAAACGGACCTATAAAGCCGAGCCGTAGGAAATTTGATGTATCTTTTTTTTCAATATTCCTTTTAGTGTTTCTCCATATCGAAGCCGGTTCGTCGATATTGTTGGCAATGAGGTCAAGGTCGCCGTCATTGTCAAGATCGGCGTAGGCGGCACCGTTGGAATAAGCATCCGATAACATTCCCCATGACATTGATTTATCGGTAAATGTTAAATCTCCATTATTTCGATACAAGTACTTATGTGCCTTAATTCCAGGAATTTTGGCAAGCATATCCAGCCGCTCCTTTTTATTTGCTTCAGGCGTTCCCATGCGCGATGCCTGTTCGCTAAATTTTATGAAATCCAGATTTGTGATATCCTGTCGATAGCCGTTTGTGATGAACAGGTCCTTTAATCCGTCGTTGTCATAGTCAGCAAATAGAGGACTCCAACTCCAATCAGTAGCTTCAATTCCAGCCAGATAACCTATATCGCTGAAAGTGCCGTTGCCATTGTTGAGTTGCAAAGTATTCCGAATGTACTGTGGCTCGTAACCGTGGCGCAACGAATTTTGAAACTCATCATAGGTATTTCCCATCACAGTGACTTTCCACCGATAATTGTCTTCAGGCAGCATATCAACTTCAACGACATCAACCAGACCATCATTATTAAAGTCTGCAATGTCGTTACCCATGGCGTTGTAAGTGGTATGTTTGAAATATTTTCCCGCCTGATTTGAGTAGGTTCCGTCTTGATTATTGATGTACAACAAATCATTCGTTATAAAATCATTTGAAACATAAATGTCGGACCACCCGTCCTCATTGATGTCACAAGCCTGAACGCCAAGTCCAAAGCCCTCGATTAAAATACCGGCTTCTTCTGAAACATCAGTAAATGTCCGGTTTCCATTGTTTCTGTATAGTTGGTCCGTTGTGGATGATTCTCCCTTCACTGATTTAGGCCTTGCGCGATTTCGGCTATATTCTACGAATGCATTTCGTAAAAAGTAAACATCAAGATCACCATCGTTATCATAATCCAGGACAGTGGTTTGAATATTATGTCCAGTGCCTTCCAACCCGTAGCTTTCCGCCGACTCGGTGAACGTGCTATTTCCGTTATTGATGAAAAGTAAATTATGCCGCTTTCTGATCGGTGTGTTGCGAGTGCCTGCAACGGCAATGAAAATATCTTTATAACCATCCTGATTAATATCAACCATGGTTACTCCATTGCACCATACTGACGTGGTAACGCCAGCCTCTTCTGTGATATCATCAAATTTCCAGTTACCACGATTAAGATACAATTTACTCGACGTCATATTACCAGTAAAATAGATATCCAGAAGTCCGTCATTATTAATATCCCCAACTGCTACTCCTCCACCATTGAAAAGATATTCAAAATCCAATACGCTGAGTGTGTCGGAGTAGTTAATCATGTTAGCAAACTCGATTCCCGTTTGTTCGGATGTTAATTTTTCGTACAACGTTTCGGATTTCCCTCTGCAAGAAATTATAACAATGAACGCCCAGCCAATAATTGTAAATGGAAAGAGATGTTTCAACATATTTATCACGCAAGCACTACATACTCGAAGATAATTCCGCATCCAGCGAAAAACTTTTTTTATTCTAAAACAAACAGCGAAGGAATTGGCCCTTCGCTGTTGCTTAACATCCTTGAAATGTCAAAAATATTAATAACCTGGGTTTTGCTTGATTTCACCAGTGGTTCCTCTCGTCCGGTCAATTTCGCTTTGTGGCAAAGGATACACAACAAATTTGTCATCCCACGTACCTCCAAATACTGAAGCACCAATATCCCAGCGGCGGATGTCAAACCAACGGTGACCTTCGAAGCAAAGCTCGAGGCGCTTTTCTTTCTGCAGATCTGCCATCGTAGCCATTCCGAGAAGGTCCGGAAGTCCTGCACGATCCCGTAAGTCATTAATTTGCGTCGTTGCTTCCGGCGCCCTTCCTTTTGCTAAAAGTGCCTCGGCATACAATAACTTCAACTCAGCAAACCTGAAAATACGCTCATTGTTAAAATTGCCTTGATTGTTTCCGGAGAAATCTCCAGCGGCCACATTGCGTTTGCCACCATATTTTTTTACAACGTATCCAGTAGACGACCAACCTGGGTCAAATGGTTTCTCTACCACAGCGCTATTCCAAACGTAATATGTATCTCCATCTTGATAGATAAACGATGATAGGCGAGCGTCACCAAGTTCAAAGGTGCTCACTAAATCGTCCGTAGGTGTCCACCAGCCATTTTTTCCACCATCACCTTCTGTAGTTGTAAATCCACCTGCGTCCCAGTACATTGAGCGGCCTGTACCTTGAGATGCTTTAAAACTTTCAGAGTGGGTGTCGTCAAATACCCAGACATTATCATCCGAATGTGGCCCACCGAATTGGATCTCAAATATTGATTCTTTATTATTTTCGTTATCAAAAGCAAAAACATTCTCCAGGTCCTGAACGGGATTATCCGTATCGATAAGACCATATTTGCCCGAAGCACCTACCCCATTTGCAATAACATCTTCAAAAGCAATTATGGCGGCATCCATATCATTTTTCCAGACATTGACTTTACCCGTAAATGCTTTTGCTGCCCACTTGGTGGCGCGGCCTGTATTGGCTGCATCCCACGCTTCAGGCAGGCTATTAAACGCAACATCGAAGTCGTCAAGAATTTGAGCAAACAAAGCATCCCTTGTTGCATTGGGGACAGAAAGATTGCTGAGCGTTTTGAATGTTTCTAACACTAGTGGAGGCGTGCCCCACAATTTCAACGCTTCGAAATGAAAATAGGCACGTAAAAACTTTGCTTCTCCTTCATACAATTTTTTCTCGTCGTCTGTAAGCTCGTTTTCCAATTCAAGATGCTCAAGCACTGTATTACACCTGAAGATTCCTTCATAAATTTGCGTATAAATTGCAGCATAGGGGATATCGCTGGCACGTATATTAAGGTTGTCAGCGTCCCTCGAAATATTGTCAGAAGATGGCTCGGCATTTACATCGTCCGTTACAACTTCGGTAATCTTCCAGTACTCGCCTGCCTCGCCCAAGGTTTCGGTACTGGTTCCCCAAAAGTCCTGGATAGACGAATATGCGGCGAACATTGCGCCGTCGAACTCTACAGTTGTTTTGTAGTATTGATCGGCCGTCAATTTATCAAGAGGCGTCAGGTCAAGATCGTTACATGAGTTGAACATCAGAAAGCCAACCACCATGCATATTATTTTTTTCATAGTTTATCTTTTAAATACCCGATTATTAAAATGTTACTTGCCATCCAAATTGTACAATTCGGGGTTGCGGCGAACTACCGCCATCCTGTCCATTCGACAGCGGCGTTTCACCTTTCTGGAAGCTTTGGCCCCTGGTAACTTCAGGATCGAAACCTTTATAATTGGTAAAGGTGTATAAGTTTTGGGTAGCGACGTAAATACGGAATTTGCTTATCATTCCTCTTGTCCAATCACTCAGAAGACCCGCTGGAATGGAGTATCCAAGTTGGAGGTTCCGGATGCGCATGAAACTTGCATTTTCAATCCAACGATCTGAATACCGGTTATTTTGATTGTCATCGTCTTGCGTTAGCCGCGGCATGGTGTTGCTTGTGCCGTCGCCGGTCCAATGATTGAGCGCAGATGTCAAAAAGTTTTGTGCTCCACGAAGATCTTCCATCGAAGCACGGCTTTGATTATATACTTTCTGGCCGCTTACGCCTTGTAGCAAAAATGAAAAATCAAAATTCTTCCACGAAGCAGACCCATCTATTCCGTAATAAAATTTAGGGATTGGACTTCCAAGGTTTGTCCTATCCTCAGCATCCACCCTACCGTCTCCATTCACGTCGACAAATCGGATATCCCCGGGAACACGTCCACCGGAGATATTGTCAGGTACAGCAGCATCAATTTCGGCTTGATTTTGAAAAATACCATCCGTCTTGTAGCCGTAAAAACTGCCGATCGGTTCACCGACGACGGTTCGGTGGGTTTGCGCTCCACCTATACCCGAGATAATTTGAGGTATGTTACCGAGGTCAAGAATTTCATTGTGAACAGTGGTAATATTCCCGCCTGCACTATATCTAAGCTTTCCAAGTGTATTATTGTAATTGATTGCAAGCTCAATTCCTCTATTCACCATTTTACCAATGTTTGCATCTGTCGGGAGGAAGAATCCTGATGTATAGGGCAAGGGTTGACCAAGCAGAATGTCATGCGTTATTTTATTATAGTAGTCAAACGTCACATTCAATTTGCCAGCAAGAAAACTGATGTCAGCGCCAATGTCGACCTGGGTTGCAGTCTCCCACTTTACATCTGGATTGGCAAAATTAATTGGAGCCGGTCCGCGCACGACAGTTTGTGGACCTGTGCCAATGACGTAAAAAATAGAGGGCTGTAATGTTGTAAGGTATGCAAAATTGGTACCCGTGAATTGATTACCGGATTGTCCCCAGCTTGCTCGGATTTTCAGATCGTCGAGAAAATTGTTTTCGGGGAAAAATGATTCTTGACTTATCCTCCAGCCGGCCGAAAATGAAGGGAAAGCCTGTGAACGATTTTCTTTTGAGAACCTGGACGAATAATCCTGGCGGATGTTAAAAGTAAAAAGATACTTATCATCGAAGGCATAATTTATTCTGCCCAAATATCCACGTAAGGCCCATTGGTCTGCCTCATTGGCCCCACCAACCTGAACACCTGTTGAAGCAAACTTAATGTTAGGACTAAAAAGATCACTTCCTTGTAATCTTACCTTGTCGTATCTGAAATTCGTTTCTTCATGACCCACCAGTATTGTTAAATTATGCTTACCAAATGTTTTTATATATGTTAAAGTCTGATTGAAATTCGTTGTTAATTCTATTGGTCGCTCCTGTACAATAAGCGATGGCGTCGGAGAACCATTGTAGCCAATAGGACCAGTATAGTAAGTTCCATCTCCGACGTTGTAGTCTATACCTTCTGAAATTCTGTACTTAAGCCCTTTTATAATCTCAAGTTCGCCGTATATGCTGGCCAACAGCTTTCTACTCAAGACCTTTGTGTAGGTAAAGTCGGGGTGTGTACGCATTACATAGTTTTGACTGCTTCCCTGTGAGCCACGAGTGTCAGCATTTTCCGGATTTAGGCCTTCGGGACCATCAGGATTATAAACTTGAAAAAAAGGTTGATTCGCCGCAGCTGCCGCCGCTGCAAATGTGGCATCTTCCGACTGAATGTTTCTCTCCGTTGAACTGATTAACATTGACTCACCAATCTTAATGCGCTCTCCAATTTTAATATCGGAGTTCGCCTTTAACGAGTATCGTTGAAATCCTTGGCCCAACTCAAGTCCTTTTTGATCCATGTAACCCGCGCCAACGAAATAGTTCGCGACAGCATTTCCACCATTTATCCCAATGTTGTGGCTTTGAACATTGGATGTACGAAATATTTGATCTTGCCAGTCAACTTCAGGCAAAGACGCAAACTGGTTGAAATCTCTTCCAAGTTGATTTTGAATGTTGATATACTGTGCTGAGTTTAGCACATCGAGTTTTTTCCAGGGTGTTCCCAGGCCAACGTAACCGTCATACGTAAGTTGGGCTTTGCCATCTTTTCCTCTTTTTGTAGTTACAATAATAACACCGTTAGCGGCTCGTGCTCCATAGATGGCAGCCGCGGATGCATCCTTCAAAACATCAATAGATTCAATATCGGTAGGATTAATACCTGCCAATGGATTCGACTCTGTTGTAGAAGAAGTATTTACCGTAATGTTCGACGTTTGCACGATCGGAACTCCATCAATCACCCATAATGGAGAGTTCACCCCTGCCGTGCCTACGCCCCTTATTCGAACATCAATGGGCGCACCTGGATCACCGCTTCGATTTGTAATCTGAACTCCGGCCACACGGCCAGCTAGTAATTGATCCGGACTTGTGATCGGCTTGGATCCTATATCTATATCGGAAGCACGTATTGAACCAACCGCGCCCGTCAAATCGACTTTGCGTTGTGTCCCATACCCAACCACTACAACCTCTTCCAAGGCTGTGATGTCACTGGCCAAGCTAACATTTAACGTTGTCTGATCAGTGACTTGTATCTCCTGTGTTTCGTAACCAATAAAACTGAACAATAAGATCAGGGGATCTTCGCTTTGTGCAAGAGAAAGCTTATAGGCACCGTTGCTATCCGAAGAAGTTCCTTGAGTCTTTCCCTTTACCAGAATAGAAACACCAGGCAATGGCTCGCCTGTTTCTGCATCAGTAATTTTTCCACTGATCGTTTTTTCCTGACCCAATGTGGCAATGGAAATGATTAGCAGCGGAATACATAGTTTCAGCTTAAGCGTAAAATTTATCATGAATTTGGCGGTTTAATCAATCAAATATAATGACAAAATAATAAAACGAAATTAATTTTAGGATAATAAATAGCATTAATAACCATTTATACTTTCGATTTATTAAAAACACAAGAATAATAACCGTAAATAACCAAAAGGAAAGGTTTCAAACGGTCCAGACCCTTTAAGCGGCCAAAATGAGGCTTTCATAACGAAGTGTAAGTACGGGATTGGTTATGGCGAAGGCGAAAGAAACATTAGTCCAATCGCCTAGATAAATTAGTCCGAACCTTTCGATTCAAATGGTAGAGTGGATTCAATGTTGTTCTCGTTCGAATCACGTATTCGTATACTTCCCGTACATCTGGCAACGCGCCGAATTTGCGCCTTTACATGGTATTATTGAATTTTACCGGTGGTTGATTTTTACTACTTCTATCAAAGGAGCAAAGGCAGAATGTCTCTTCATTGATGTAAAATCATCGGACAGGTTCTGCTAAATCATTCTAATCCAATCGCATTTTTAACTGTCGATTAGCTACCAGACTAAGATTGAAAAACACAGTTGGAACCAAATGCAATTTTTAAGACAATAAAGTAATGGCATTATTTTGAAATAAGATCGGAAGGCGGCAACAACAAATCCCAATTTCAGAAACGGCTTGAAAGCTACCACCTCAATATCAAATCCCGTCGAGGTAATTTTTGTTAGCCAAGCAAATGGTTTTCACCTTCTTTTATCAAGATTCTCAAGGTTTCTTCCAAGTCTTCGATATGCATCTTTGAAAGAAATAAAAACACACCGAGTTTGTTATAGTCCCGAATTATGTTCTCATGAAAGTTTCCTGAGAGCATGATCAAAGGTATCCTTCTTAGATGTCTGTTTCTTTTAATTGCTATTGCACACTCAATTCCATTAAGTTCAGGCATATTGCAATCGAAGAAAATGAAATTGGGCTTCGCCTCGGCGATCTTCAAATAATCAAGTGCCTCAATCGGATTGGAAAATAATGTTAATTTAATCTGCGGAGTAATCCGACTAACTACCGATTTAAATAAATATAAATCGTCCTGGTCATCGCCGCAATAGAAAATATGCACGGCCTTTATACCGATCAAAGGCAACGAAGTGACCTATAAGAGTTCAAAAAATTAAAAAAACTGGCCCTTAAGATGTGACCTACCTGCCATAAATTTTATTACAATCAAATCTGTTTATGCCGCTTGTATTGTCTTGCCTCGTAGCAAGCGAGTTGTCTAGGGTAGGTACACTATCGGGGTGATACGCTGTGATGTAAATGCCAGAACGAATATCCACCATCCATTCACCGATTAAAGGAAATCAAGGTTCAACCATTTGCCCGTTCTGTAATGGGCTGCTCGTATTAACAAGGGGCTGGTAAGAAATTCATTATATCATACAATTGTATCCTGTTGCGTAAGTAATTCCTGGTAAATAATGAGGGTAGGTTCTGAATAAAATAGTTAGGTCATATTTGTCACAGAGAAAAGATAACCTTTTCTTGTGCTTTGAGCTCAGCGTCGAAAGTAAAATAGTTCAGGACCGATTTCATCTACAACCGATACTTTGACGCCTCGAATTTAACGGCAATTATTCGAAATTGCGGTTTTGTACAGACTATTTACTCCAATAAATAATTGTGATTAGCACTCACCTATTACTCTCATAAAGTATTTATGATTGACGTTGACCCCCGACCATTTTTTTTCTTGCGACAGCGACCATGTAAATGAAAACGCCCGCAACAGTTCGACGATGAGG